>QQTW01002031.1_pt1 | contig 14525 bp, 18 predicted proteins | sample 1904831 | NCBI WGS metagenome assembly QQTW01 (sample SAMN09435610, study PRJNA476489) | Subsurface metagenome, whole genome shotgun sequencing project. | reverse complement strand
ATCATCCCGTTATGCTCTGAGAGCTCGATTGGCTCAGATGCATAGGAGCCTTGCGAGCAGCTCACCGGTCTAGGCCTCTAGAAGAACTATTGAGATCTATGGGAAAACTGCTTCCGGTCAAAGAAACCAAATTCCCGGTCAGCAAGGAGAGTTCGGGTCTTCGCCAGTCAAAGCTCTTCGTCTCAAATTTGAATGCTTCCACTCTCCAAGATCTGGCCCACATTCAAATCATCTGGATTGACACCATTTCGGCACATCTCGACTTCGATCCAACGATACCGTCTGTGAAGCTGTTCAGGTTGCCTTCATTCTGCAAACTCCACATGACGGTCGATTCTGTCATTAAGATGTAAGTCAACGAGCTTGCCTTTTCTGTCGGTTTTAGCTAAGACGATCAGTATGCTGGACAACTACTATGACGAAGCAGAGAAACCGCAGGACTTTTCCTTAGAGGGCATGATGAATGAAGTGTTACGATCTTATAATCTCATCTTTCGGGACGACAGGAAAGCTCGGAAGATTTTCCAGCAACGAGAACGAGGAAGAGCCGCCTTCTGTTCCATTGTTGTTGACCCGTTGCTTGACAACCAATCCGGCGCAAACTTATCCACACATTACTTTTGTGGTGAAGCCATGTCGAAGCAGTCTTACGATTGTATCGTCGAGTTTCCGATCTTTTCGGAAAGACTGCTGAGAATTCAGAGCTTTGTCGAAGGCATTGAACCAAGCCATCTCAAATCCCTTTGGCGTGACAAAAGGGATCTGCAGCGATGGTATACTCTTTGGGCCGTGCTGGCAGTTGGTGTCTTCAGCCTGTTCGTGGGGCTTGGCCAACTGGTGCTGTCGCTCGTGCAGGTTGTGCTGACAATACGCTCACTTGAGCTGGACAAACAGGCTGCATGTGCCAGGGTCTCGGGGGTGTAGACGGAATCGGGAATCCATGGCCGCGAGACAAGTGGGGGTTCAACTGCACAGTTGGTGGTAGAATCAATGCATAGACGGAGTACGGAGTAGGGCGCAGGAATCTGCCTGGCTCGGCGAGATGGCCACGTAGCCTACTGGGTGCATGCAGAATGCTGCGCAGCCTATGCTACCAAGCAATCAAACACGTACATAGTATTCTGCATAATGTTTGCGTAGTACTCCGTACTGTAGTACGCAAACGACGCCCGACGTTAATCGACGGCCTAGACCGGTGAGCTGCTCGCAAGGCTCCTATGCATCTGAGCCAATCGAGCTCTCAGAGCATAACGGGATGATAAGCCCCACCCACATGCTCACACCCTGGCCGTCTCGAAGCTGGCAGCTGTCAAACGAAAACTATCCTACAACTTCTGACTTCATATGATCATTATGCTGGCGCAAAGCTGAAGCTTCTCAGTGATGGCTGATGTTTGCTCTCCAACAGCGACAATCCCTTTGCAGCCCAACATGGTGTGTTCGAAAGACTTCAACGTTCTCACTGCGGACATTCGAACTATACATGGCCTTCTTAAGACGGGAGGGCTAAATATTACGGCAATAATTCAAGCATATCTCGGCCAGATCGAGAAATACAACCCTTCCCTTCGAGCCATTCTTTATACGGCCCCAGCTGAGAGCCTCCTCGACACGGCCAGTAAGCTTGACAGAGAGTGGCAAGCTGGTATGATTCGTGGGCCTCTCCACGGCATTCCAATCCTGCTGAAAGACAATATCGACACCCATCCTTCGCTGGGCATGAGCACGTCAGCCGGAAGCCTTGCGCTTCTGAAGGCTCGTCCATATCGTAATGCCATCGTTGTGGATCAGTTGATCAAAGCGGGCGCGATTATACTGGGCAAAACAAATTTATCTGAGTTCATGAACTGTAAAGGAAAGGGCATGATGGCAGGCTGGTCGGCCGTCGGCGGACAATGCGTTTCGGCCTACGTGCGTGGTGGCATACAACCGAAGGACAAGCATGCTGGACACAGCAGCCCAGGAGGCTCATCGACTGGTTCAGCGGTTGGAGTTTCTGCAGGCTTTGCTCCAGTCTCTCTGGGGACGGAGACATCAGGTTCCTTGATCGAGCCTGCGACACGAGCAGCACTGTATACACTGAAGCCGACAATTGGACTGATATCACAAAGTGGATGCGTTCCAGTTTCACATACCTTCGACTCAGTCGGGCCGATGACAAAAACACCCTACGATCTCGCGGTCGTCCTAGATGCTTTGATTGACACGCGCGGAAGCTCGAGTTTCACTGAGTATTTGAACGGTAGCTGGGCCAAACTTCGTGTGGGCTCGCTGAACGTCGACGATTGGAGAAAGGATGCTCAAGCCTGCGAACCGGACGCGGATGCCTCGCAACAGATGGACTCGGAGCTCAACAAAGCCTACGACATCATCGCTTCTTCATGTGGTCGATTTGTCCCTAACATCAACCTCGTCTCACCAACTGCGCTTGACATGGAAGGCGTTAACGCTTTTAGCATCATTAACAACGCAGACTTTCGTTTCGACCTCGAGGAATACCTGAAGGGACTGGACCAATCAGAGGTGCGGACTATCCAGGAACTCATCAAGTTCAATGAGGACCATAGTGAGGAAGAATTACCGTCCCATCACAACAATCAGGACGTTTTGAAAATGGTTGTTGCTTATCCTTACAGCATCGGGGATGAAAAATACAACCAGAGCTTGGCCCACTTGAGACGTGTTTCCAGGGAAGAGGGCATCGATCTAGCACTTCAAAATAATGACATAGATGTCATCATTGGGCCTGCGGACAGTGAGCTTGCAAGCATTGCCGCGGCGAGTGGTCAGTCGTCTGCGCACCGTCTTCTCCTGATAGTATACTGACCTAGCTCCAGGCTATCCAATAGCTACGATGCCATTGTCTTATTTGAACCTGAATGGGCGGCCGTTCGGTGTCGTTGCAATAGCATCAGCGAGGCAGGAAGGCAAGCTCCTGGAAGTGATGAGTGCATGGGAGAACACCTTTCCAAATGCGTGGCAACCACCCCAAGTCGAGTCGACACCATGGTCTAAATTGTGATGTGAAACAAGCAGCATCAGACATGTCATTGAATTTCATTAATACTCAAGATATTCACTCAGCGATATAGAAATGCCATAAGACCATCCCAGTCCGTATCGTTTTGCGGCTCCTGCCCGTTAAGCCTTGCATTGACTTTGTACAGGCCTGTCGCATGGCAGCTGTCAAAAATGGTCAATGCGGCAGCCGCGAGATCTTCCCTTGCTTTGTGCTGCCCTTGAAATCCGAAGGCTTGTGCCATCCGCCACAGAACCCGAGCCGACTCGCCTTTGTCACCTTTCTGGACCTCATTCAATTGACAAATGTCAAGGGCGTTGCGGAAAAGATCCAACGCCTCGCCATAGTCTTTCTGAGCCATGCGTGCAAGGCCGAGTCGGTAGTATGCCGCCGATACGTAATGATATGTGGGTTGCACTTTGAGGAAAGTTTCCAATGCTGCCTTCTCGTGGTTATAACTCGTTTCGAAGTCTCCCTCGTTCAAGGCGATGTGTGCAAGCATATGGTGGATCCTGAAACAAGCAAATTATTTGGCTGCAACATAAGTGTAGGCCCCGGGATAAGTTATTACTTACTCTGCCTCATAGTAGCTTCCCGGTGGATGCTTAGCGGCCGTTATAGCCGATGCGAATTCAACATCCTTCTTGGCTTTCTCATACTCTCCCATAACGTTATGTATCCGTGCTCGGTTTCTGAAGCGCATATCGGTATTGCATCTGATCTGTTCTTCCCAAGTTCTCTTCATGTCAACGTCTATCGCCAAACCCACCAGCTTCAACGCCTTTTCGGGCTCATGGATCCCTACCCAGCCAAGCGCTGCATTGCTCCAAGAATTTATGATTTCTTCGTGATTTTCCGGCAGCAACTGTTGCCTAATGGAAAGGGCTTCATCGAAGCAAACCACTGCTTTGATGCCGTGTCCTCGCTGGTCATGATTCGTACCTTCGGTGGTAAGAAGGTTCGAATAAGCAATTGATCTCTTGTCTTTACAGCTCGCTTTCGCCCATTCCAACAGCTCACTGCTACTCGCATGCGCGCCGATCTCGTGTAAATACCTTACTTCATTGTTAGAGAACGAAACGTCTACGGGGAAAGGCTAAGCCTACCAGGAGGCATCTGATAACAACATTGTGATATCGTCGATGTGTTCTGTAAGGCCAGCAGCTCGCATCGTAGCATATTGCTTTGCGAAAGCTTGAACGTGCTGTATCAGTTGCTCACAGACTTTCCAGTGGGGTCTCAGATGGCGACCGTCCCCTTGCTCGGGAAAAGCTGACCGAAGTATGCCGAGAGCCGCTTTGAAAGCATCATACTCGAGCTGACCGGATAACCGATCTCGGTAAGCTACCTGAATCAAGCGATGCATGCTGATTAACTGTGTGTCCGGGTTGACTCGTATCAAGGCGAGATCGAGCAGTTCCATCATTGCGTCGTCAAACCTGTAAGAAAGTTACTGGGCGTCATCCACTTGGGTAAAATCAATCTCAAGGATTCTCACGTTGCGCTATCCTTCAAGAAAAGATAGCCACTCGGTGCTTCATCAAAGCCTTGCAGAATGGATGTCGGAATTGCCTCAGGCGCAAAGTAACAAAATATTGAAATGAGGGCCGCCGCTTCGACTGTGAGATCGTCGAATTGTGTCTTCCAGACGGTTTCCAGGTCTTTGGAGTAGTATGAATTGGGTATCCCCCGTTTCGGGGCTCTATGAAGGACCTGGTACGCTTTCTCGTAATCAGGCAAGAATTGGGTTATTGTCTTTCTTCTAAACCTGATTTGTTTAGCAATCAAGTCAAGTGCAAGTGCCAAGCCTCCCAACTTGTCAGAGAGTTGTAGAGATGATGCGCGCTCTTCTGGAGTTATATCACGGTTGAGGATGCGCAAAATCAATTGACTACCTTCCTCCAAGCTAAAAGCTGGTATTTCCACGACGACTGCAGCGTACTGTGCCGCGACGTTCTCTCCACGACAGGTGACTAGCACTGAACCGTTGCCTGTAATCGGCCAGTTTTGTTGCAATATCTCCACATCTTCAACATTGTCAAAAATGAGAAGCCAACGGGTGTCTAGCAAGAAGAGCTAAGTCAGTTAGTACGATGGGCCTAGTCGAGGACTGACTGACCAGTTTTTTGAAGCCATTGTAGGCATATGAGACGGTTTTGATCCGGAGTGTTGGATTTCTCAACCCCTGCGAGACCTAGTCTGAAAGCAGCTTCTTCGAAAGCTGATCGAAGTTCTTCCTTCGTCTCACTTGGGACCCATATGATCACCGGAACATCAGCCTGGAGCTGCCAATTCGCATATTCCAAGGCAATTTGTGACTTCCCAATACCTCCAGTGCCCCATATAGCGACTGAGTTTACCCGTTGTGCACCAGTTTGTAGCGCACCGTGAATGACTTCAAGAATTTTTTCGCGCCCATAGAAACCTGGATTTCGGGGAAATGGTATCAAATGACATGGTAAAGTTTCTGCATCGTCTTTGCCTGATAAATTGAGTTTTGAACCCAACGCCTGGACGAGGCCTGCCTGATTTTTATTCGACTTGATGTTCTCCGCCTCGACTCTCTCTTTAAGATGTTTCATTCTCCTCGCAAGGTTGCTAGACACTTTCGCGAACTGCTCTTGCACCAGATTCCATCGGACGGTAGTGACGACAAGGGGGCTATTTCTGCGAATGTGTTTGATGGCAGATGCAGCGAAACACAACACGTCGACAAGTATGTCAAACAGAACCTCAAGAAGGCTTGCGTCCAAAGAGATGCCCTGACTATAATCATTGAAAAGAATCAGATCATGCTGGATGTCTTCTAGCATGACGGATATCTCGCTTAAAGCCCTCTCAGATTTGCTGGCCAGCTTTGCAATTGTTAGAAAAGACGATGCAAACTTTCTATAAGCTTGTACGAACCTCCAGTAGGAGACTCATTACCCCCCATACGCAGGCTAGACTAATCTTGCAGGGGCTGAGCGCGACACACAGAGTCACGGTGAAGTTTTGAAGATACGAAAACCCTGTTGACGATCGCTTGAGCAATCTCAAAATCATATTGTTGTTATGTTTCCCTTGCAATGCTTCCAGTGCAGCGAAGAGCTGCTCTGGCGACTCAAAAGTATTAACCAGTTCATAGTCATCTGGCCCTAGAATGTCTTTGCAGTGCAACAGCGCATCCGACCAGGCTTTTTCGCAGCCAGTTTTCCTACTGTTGTCAGTATTCAGATCTGACTCAATGATGAGACAGCCCTTACGCTTCGAGGGAGATACATGATGTTGTCGTTGATGGAGTTTCCATTCTGACTGGTGAATATGTTGTTGTTCTGTTTCTCAGTGCGATTTGGGGGGACTCCGTTTGACCCCATCTTTAAGCCTCAAAGACAAATTACGGAATACATCCCGCAAAAATCGATGATAATCCCACTCACCGGTATGTATCCACATGAGTACGTCCTTGATGACCCAACAATCCACATGGTGGGCACGTCTTTCCTCAATGGTCAATCTGGGCCTGCGCGTACAGAGTACCTACATGTAGGTATAGAGTTCTCTATCAGGAGTGAAAGTGATGTGTACTCTCACACTCTGTATGTGCACCGTACTAGAATGCCATTGAGGCTTTTTCCAAGAGTTACTGCTGCATTGAAGTAGGTCAGCCGTCGCGCGGTGCCGAACCTTGAAGTTATGGTCTTGAGAGAGAGCCATTTTGCTTGGCTGCATCAGTGCATGCGTGTATTATCATGCACGTCCACGGTTCGGTCTAGCTCAATAACCTGCATGCGAGTGCAGGGCGCCACGGCGCGTCCCTAGTGCCCGCTGCGCGAGATTTTACAAGTGTTCGGTGTGTCTAGGCTTCGTCTAAACGCTTGCAAGTTGAACTCGTGAGCCAGGTATGCCCATGCCGTGCAAGCTGTTTGGTGGAATCAAGGAGTTCCCCTCAACGAAAGACACAAAGGGGGGCTTGCTTATCAGGAATCTCAGCGCACTACGAAAGCATATGAACAATCGGAGTTCTTATATTACGTTAAGGCCCGTCGGCTGATCGTGCCGGCTGTTACAGGATTTTCAGGGTCTCCGTCTTCAGATTTTCGGGTCTGATGTGAATCGAGAATTCGTTTGTTCAACTGTGCCTTCAACCACACATTATGTTCATCTCTCTGAATCATCTGAAGGACCTACCCCTGTATCAGCATGAAAAGCCTTACGAAGTTTGGCTTCCACTTGCCAACGACTCGGCTAAGACAAATGTTGTATTCAGCTACTGTCACGACATACCAGTGACGGATGCTAGACCAAATAAGCAAACCTTCGATATCGAGGAATACGGTTTCGCTTTTCTTCAGCACCCTGCCGGGCTGGATTTAGCCGCAGAGGACGTCAAAACAGATCAAGGCCGGAAGTCGGTTATTCGCTACCTTGAGGATATGAGCACCTTCATGCAAGATTATTTCAAAGCAGATAGGGTACTCTGCTACGACTGGAGGGTCAGCGAACCAAGCAATTGTCGCTCAAATTGTTGACGAAGTGCTAGGTTCGTAGGGCAAGAGCAGAATCTGTTTCCGCGAAGCCCACTTTCTTCACAATCCCACAAGGGCAGGCTCGAGATTTCATATTGGATGTAGCTCAGCAAGTCCACGCTGGTATGAAACACATTCCCGCCGGCTCAGAGGAATATACATAAGCTAATCGGGCACAGACGAATCTCCCAATGGGGTGCAACGTATTCTGGATTATCTCCTTACAGATAATGAGAAAAAGGACTTTCATTCAGGAAAATGGAGAGTTCGACTAGTCAAGTAAGGCTCGACCATATCTCTCATGAACCAAGGAAGAGGCTGAACATTGCAGTCTCTGGCGTCCAATAGTTCCAGTGGTTGAGAACCATCCTTTGGCGCTCTGCGATCGCCGCACCGTGGAAGACGATGACTGGGAGCCTGTTGATAAGGTTCACGCCGACTGGGTTGAAGAAGGAATGTACCTGAAAAGGCGCGATCAGCATCAGTGGTACTGGTTTTCGAATCAAACTAATGAAGAGCTCATCGCGTTCGTTGTTTGGGACTCACAAAGGCCTCGAAACTTCAAAGGTTGGTCCGACAATGTGTGCAGTGTAACTGATCTCTTTTCACATCGTACTGACAGGACTGAATTTAGCAAGCACGCCGCATTGCTCATTTCGCATTCCCGGCATTTCTGTGACTAAGGGCCCACGAGAGAGCATTGAACTGAGATTCTTGATCTGGGAGGCCAAGGTTGATACCAACTAATAAGTCTATACTATCGCTGCCGAAGCCTGTGCTTCGATTTTATAAGTGTCTCATGTGGAAATGGGTTCTCATTTGAATTTAATAAATTTCATTTGATGCATCGATTGTACGTTCCTCCTAACTGCTGGACAGAAGGGCTCCCATCCAATGAAATCATCCAACCAGCTTCTGAAAGGGCCCTCTTGCCAATGTCCTCTCCGCACTTTAGAAATTAGCGCTCGAACTTAACTATGAGGTTGGAAAACGAACATCCATTGATCTCATCCACCGACGTGGTGAGTATTCACTCTATTTCCCAACAAACGGACATTGGTGCCAACATCTGTGTAAGACTCTTTGGCAGGTCCGACCGTCACAAATTCCTTCCAAGGTTGCTTCTTTCCCCCTCTCTCCTCCGTTCCCGGAGGCGGCGATTGTCCCTTGGCCGGTCCTGTAGTCATGTTGACTGTTCAACGAAGCCAACTCTGGTCAGAATAATCCTGGCACTATGACAATGAACTTACGTCACGCTGGTACGATTTCTCGTCTTGGTTTGGGTTTCTTGATGTGAGTGAGGTCGCAAATGCTCCACGGAATGAAATGGTTGAGCCCTCAAGGTCTATTAAATAGAATGGCACACTGCCTTTTTCTAGGTTAATCTGGCAAGGGACATGTGACCCGATAATGGCTGCATGAATGACTTCGCTTCGAGTACCCCGTAGTGGTGCCGATTATACCATCTGCAAGTCGATAGAGGCTTCACCGGTGACCCTCTTTGCTGCAAGGCGTATCCTGCGAGCAAAAAAAACAAATATGCAGGGAGCTGACACGGCCTTCATCAGCTACTTGTCTGCATGGGAAATCACCCTCGTCAGCTGGGCACCCAATAGTGGTAAGAGATTAGCGAACGTGCATGAGCCAGGTATCCCCGCAGAAGTGTTCTAGTTGATACTTAATAAAACAAACTGTTGACATGGACTTGACCGGTGAACAGAAATAAGATAAGGAGTATAACCATCATTGGACACTCCAATGCTCGAGAACACAAGGCTCGGTCGACAATGATTGTGCCAATGTCATTCATGAAGAATCATGAACGATATGAAGAAGAAAAAGCATACTACGTTGACTGTCCTCTTGATCCGGAAGTTGAAGACAGGCGAACGAACCTTGACTCACAGGACTATGAAGTAGAACTGACAGATCTTCGTGGCTTCAATGAAAGGCTCTCATTAGAGAACCATGGGTTCAAAGTCATCAACGACCCAACATTGGCAAGTTACGACTGGGTTTCGCAGCCAAGTCCCGAACAGGAGAGTTCATATCTTCGCAAAATATTGCAACTGTTGCAGATGGAATTCGAAACAGAGCACGTAATCTGCTATGAGATTGTTGTACGTCATCTTTTAGCAAGAGATATAGAAGAAATCAGGTCCACCTAACAACAGTAGTACCGAAAAAACGTCAACTTGCCTGATACCAACTCTGAGCGCACGGTACAGGGTTCTTTCCAGAGACCTGACCAAATTGTCTGTACTCCGCACATTGGTAAGCTCAATTCTATCGTGGCCTCTACTCCGGAATTGTAAATCATTCTCATTTTGACGCAGATCAGACTCGTGAGAGCGGCATGAAAAGGGTGGAGCGTCACCTCACGCAGGAAGAAATGAAGTCGTTTCTGCCGTTAGATTGGCGATTTCGGATTGTTAAGTAAGGATACTGCAAGATTTTGATCTGGGAACTGACAGAATATAGTGTTTGGCGCCCAATGTATTATCCGGTAGAGGACGCCCCGTTAGCGTTCTGTATGCGAGATTCTGTCGGCGAGGAAGACCTTGTGCCCTGCGATATAGTGGGGAGTGACTATGTTGGAGAGATATACCATCTGAATTATAACCTCCGACAGAAATGGTGCTGGATACCCGAGCAAAGACCGGATGAGCTCAGTCTCTTCATGAGCTTTGACTCCAGCCCGGTGAACGCCTCACCATGTGAGTAGGATACTGCCTGCATTTGTGCCCGGATTCCTAACATGTGAAGTTTGTGCGCACTCTTCCTTCAGACTTCCTGGGTTAAATGGGAGTGAGAGACCGCGACAAAGCGTTGAAATTAGAGCTATAGTCATTTCACGGAAGAGCATAGGCTCGAGAGAGGAATAAAAATACAATAACCCGCACACAGGGAAGCTACGGTTTAGAGTCTATAAGCACGTGCAGCAGGCTGTGACAGCATATGGAGAGGTTGACGGTTGGTACTTACATAGTGTGTAGGTAAATAGGTAGGTAATACTAGTATGCAGGTGATTTTAACGAGGTTGAGCTTTTGTTGGTAAAAGTATCAGCTTGCAAATTGTATATCCTTCCAAAAATTCACCCCTAAGGGATGTTGGAAGGAGCTGTATCATCGTCACGTGCCGCTCGTCACGTGCTGCTCCCCACTGTATTTAGCCTTCCTCTTAGTAGCTTGTATTCTACGAGAGACCACACTTTGTCAAGGGAGGGGCTTCGGTGTTGAACATTACAGTCAACACACGCTATATCCCAACATATGGGCATCATTAGACATGTCTGCATCGCATATGGGATGGAGCGGTCAAAAAGTTTGACAATTCTGTACCTAGTACGTACATACGTATCTAGGTAGATAGTACCTCTTATACAGTAGGACTTGAGAGTGGCAATTCTCCTCATGGTATTGGCGACGACGACGACGACGACGGTGCTGAGTATCAAGCTTGGATTGTCGTAGCCGTGTCTTAAAATAGGGATCCGAGCGGGATGCAAGTGGCCACCAGACGCCAGGGGCGGGAGCAGCCCTGAGAGCGGCGGAATGCAGGGCAGCGAGCGCGGGTGGCGCAGCCCAGCAATCAGCCACTCGTTGGGGCCAGCCCCGCCCTTATCGAAACAGCCCTCCCTGAAGCCTGGAGTCGCGACTGGCGACTTCACGTTTGAAATATACCAGTGTTTGACGACAAACTCCCCAAGTTTCCTCCACCGTCCCTCCATTCCTGGTAGTGCCAGCCTTCCTTCTCTGCTCTTTCCTTCTCTTCAGCTCACAGTCGCTACTTCGCTTCAGCTCTCCTTAAGAACTTCTTCCTGCGAAGAGACTCTTCTGTCCGTCTGTTTCGCGTGGACCACTCTGTCGCGCAAGTTTCATCTTCACTGTCACATCTCTTACAACTCTCGCGCGCTGCGTTTCTCCAGTCAAGCATTCAGCAAAGATGCGAGCATCTCATTTCTTTCTCGCTGTGGCCGCTGCCATGGCGTCCGGCGTCATGTCTCAGGAGTCCGAGTCTTCTTCCTCTTCGAGCGTCTCCGCATCGAGCTCGAGCTCGACCGATTCTGAGATCACATCTCAACTGACCTCCACAACCACCACCGAGCCCACCGACGACCCATCCACCGTCAGCACGGTAACCGTCTTCTTCACCTCCACCGACTCCACCCTCACGACTACTCCCTCCACCGATCTCACGATCCGCACCGTGTCGGTCACCGTCGGCAACACCACCGTCACACCCACACTCTCCTCGGGTCTCACCCTGGACGCCTCAAACAGCACCACCACGGCCTTCGACTCGACCTTCACCGCCTCCAACAGCTCCTCCACCATCGAGAGCTCCACCCGCCGTCGCCCCTCGACCATCACCATGACGACCGTCATCCCCGCCCGCCCCACGCAGACGGTCCTCGAGATCGTGCCGGCCGAGACGCGTGCCGCTGCTGCGGAGTCTGCGGCTCAGTCTTCTAGCTCGAGTGCGGCTGCGATGCCGACTGCGGTGGCGGTTGGGGTCATGGAATACGTCGCGCTGGGAGTCATCGGCGCTCTGATGGTTTAGACGTGGCAAACAACATGCGGTTTTGAGAATGCTGTGCGTTCGGCACATAGTTCGTTGGCGAGCTTAGAGGGCTCAGTCGTTTGTGCATCTTTTGGGATTGCGAGCATGGCAAAATCAGGTAATGGGCATTGATCACGAGTTACGGACGTCATGACGACGAGTTGGCCGAATTACTTTGCATACGCTTGCGGGCACTCTATTGGAGCTGGAGGCGTTCGTGCCGTTAGACTTGAATCGGCAACGTGGTAGCTCTGAGCATCACGGTGTTATAGCATGGCATATCCGCTAGAAACAATCATAGCACGGGTGCACTGCGAGACGTTTCCGGTGGCGCTACGTCGTAATGGCTGCCTTGTATGGAGTAGTCATGTCCAATGAGCAAATGTAGTCTCAAAGCCAGTCGTTCTATCCAGGAGATATTTCAAGTGGTCGATTTACTGACACAGGCAGCAAAATGGCGTGTTTTTGTGGGAGGGTTGTTGCCCGTGTCCCATGTACCTACTACAAATTTCTCATCTCGACATACACCAATCATCCACCCTGAGAATCATCTTAACCGTCTCCGCCGCGAGCTCGATCGCGCTCGTGCTCACCAGCAACGGCTGCAGCACATTCTCCTCTGCAATATCGTGCTTGACGCCTCCGCTCCTGATGCTCACGCCCGCGTTCTTCTCCCCCAGCGCATGCCGGTGCCGCAGGTCCGTCACGACTCTGATCGAGTTCAGGCCCGCGTTCTCCGCAAGCGTTGTCGGGATCACTTCCATCGCGTCCGCGAACGCCTTCCAGCAGATCGCTTCCGTGCCGGTGAGCTCCCGCGCTTGCGTCGACAGCGAGTGCGCGATTTCGATCTCGGGCGCGCCGCCGCCGGCGAGGAGGGCTCTGGTGCGAGTGGTTAGATGCATGTAGACGGGAGAAAAGAAGAATGGAGACGGGATTGACGTACTTCTTCTTGATCAGACAACGGACAACGCAATGAGCGTCGTGGAGACTCCGCTCCGCCTCGTCTAAGATGAGACTGTTTGCTCCTCTGCAGACTATAGAGACGGTCTGCACCGCTGACTTTACCCCTGTGACTTTTACTACTCGAGCCCCGGAGGTCTCCGTCTCTTCGACAAGATCCGCTACGCCGAGTTTGTCTTCGGTGAATGACTCTATATCGGCGATCGGTTTGCAGCCAGTGCTCTGAATTATGTTAGTGCTGTTGAATAAGACCGACGAGGCGCCTTACTTGGCAGATGAATTCCACTTCATCCCGCTCAATGTCCTTGACGGCCAGAATATTGAGTTTTGACAAAAAGTGCAGACTCAGGTCGTTCACGGCGTCTCTCAGGATCGACTTTTGTATGAAAAGGACGTTGCATCTCGCCTTTTTGATCTTCTTCACCATATTGAGCAAATACGTCCGTTCCTCTTTGAGTATCTTGTCCATTTGTCGGTAGTCGTTGACCACTATCTGATTTTCCATCTGAGCTCCAGTTAGTTTAACTCACGTCGAGCTGGTTAGTCCACTTACATCTGGCTTCGGCGGACTGAGCTGAAACTGTATCAACCCTATCCGAGCCTTCTCCATCCGCGTAGGACCGCCAGCGCTCTTGATCACCGGCTGCTGCAGCACCAGTCCGTCGACCATCTCGCTTTCGTCGATTGTACCTCCAGGTTTCTTCAGGATCCTTATATTGTTGAGATCCACATTGTCCGCCGTCTTAAGGTCCACAATCTTCAGGACAGAGTCCACGGCCATCGGAGCTAACTTTGGCTCTTGAGCGACGATTTTGGACGAGAGCGAGGTCGATGCTGCCTTGAGAAGTGTGGCTCGGTCGGAAAGCGAGATGGGAATAGACATGTCGTGAAGAGCTTGCACTGCCGCCGCCGCAGCTCGCTGGAATGACTCTGAAATGACAGTCGGATGGATTCCTGATTTCGCCACCGTCAACTTGGGCTGCTTCGTCTTGTCCAGCATCCTCTGGACGCAAACCTTTGGATAACAGTCGTTCCGCCGCGCCCAACAGGCTCCCCGCGATTACAACCACCGACGTAGTACCATCTCCGGCCTCTATGTCCTGCGCGTTGGCGAGGTCGACCAGCATTTTCGCCGCCGGGTGCATCACGCTCATGTGGCTCAGCATCGTGTTGCCGTCGTTTGTCTGCGACGGTTAGAGTTCCAAAGATGAGCTTGTGGGTTGTAGTATAACCGTACGATTATCGTCTCGCCTTTGCCTGTCTGAATCTATAAATATATGAGCTTTTGACCACGTCAGTCGAAGGCGCAGGGCGCAGTCATACCATTTTGTCCATTCCTCGAGGTCCCAAAGACTATACGTCGAGATATTAGTGCTGTCGCTGTGCTCGACTTCAAGCTTCGCTCACCGTCCGAATAGCGTCAGCGACAGCTGCGAAGCACAGCAATTAGCCATAGACTGCCAAAAGCTTTCGA
>QQTW01002030.1_pt1 | contig 14529 bp, 9 predicted proteins | sample 1904831 | NCBI WGS metagenome assembly QQTW01 (sample SAMN09435610, study PRJNA476489) | Subsurface metagenome, whole genome shotgun sequencing project. | reverse complement strand
GGCGGTTGTTTAATACCTCCACTACACCATTGCTAATATTCAGGGTCATGCTTGCCTTCACCGCATCATAGTCATCTAGCAAGCCTTCTGCAAACGCTTGAAATGGCTTTAACTGACATCTTGCACCAAGTTTGAGTAAGGGAAAAAAGGCACAGACCTACGTTTTGCACCAAATCCCATTTATATCCAGCCCATAGCATTTAGCCGAAAGTTGTAAGCGGTGAATCTCTGCAAGCACAGAGCATAATGGCATCGGTGGAAGCAAGGGTTCAAGAGCCGACGTGCTGCTTCACCCTGAATCTTCACTAAACTTTTATAGGTAATAAGTAATTGCACCATTGGTTTTTTAAGTAGGATAAGACATCCTGGAATTAAGGATATTCATAATTAATTCATGAAAACCACTTAACAGAATGGCTCCTAAAAATATTACACAGATTTTGCAGCACCCCTTAGCTCAAGAAAGCTTGCTCAATTCCATAGTCAACCGAATTCGACAATCTTTGGAGCTAAAAGAGCTTTTGACGACGGCGGCGCTAGAAATCCGCTCATTTTTAGGCATAGATAGAGTCAAAATTTATCGGTTTGAACCCGATAGCAGTGGAGAGGTCATTGCCGAGTCTATTGATGGAAATAACCTACCCTCTCTGTTGGGTCTCCATTTTCCGGCTGGCGACATTCCTCCCCAAGCCCGCGAGATGTTTGTCAAAGCACGTCAACGGGTAATTATGGATGTTGAAGAGAAGCGCAAGACAATCAACCAGTTGGACTGTCCAGAGACAGGAGAAAGCTTAGAGACAGAAGATGTTCGCTATTACAAAGCAGATCCCTGCCATCTCGAATATCTCTCTAATATGGGTGTAGGTTCTTCTTTGACAATTCCGATTGTGGAGCAAAATCAGCTTTGGGGGTTGCTAGCTTGTCATCACTCTGAATCACACCTCATTTCAGAACAAGATTTGAAAATTGTGCAGATGCTGGTAGATCAAGTGTCGATTGCAATCACCCAATCAAATTTGCTCTCGCAAGCTCGACAACAAGCTCGCCATGAAGCTATACTCAATCAAATTAGCAGTCTACTCCATTCTCCACTCAACGTTGTGGAAATTCAGCAGACTGTGCTTGAGGAAACCATTAAAGCCTTAAATGGTTCTGGGGGCAGGTTATATCTCAAAGCGAATGCAATTGGTCAGTCTAGTCAAGTGTATATCTGTGGAGAGCAGCCAGCTCTAACCCAGCTTGAAGAAAGTCCCATCTGGCGACAAATGATCGGTTCTTTCCAGGACACCTGCCCAGAAGGCAATGACGGTCATGAACAACAGTACTCTTGGCAGTCTGAAACAAGAAAGCCACTTCGAGCTATAGCGGATAACGATGAGAGTGCCTCTAATAAAAACAGTGTGCGGCATCCATACACCATTAATGATATCTATCAAGAGTCAACTCTTAGTGCTTTAGTTCCCAGTTTCCAATCAACTCCAATTCGGTCAATTTTGATTGTACCGCTACAGTATGGTCAACAGGACATAGGCTACCTGAGCATCTTTCGCAATGAGATTGACACTGAAATCTTGTGGGCAGGCCGTTGGGATGACGATAAACGTAACCTGTACCCTCGGACATCTTTTACAGCCTGGCAGGAAATCAAAAAAGGACAGGCTCAAACATGGACTCCGCAGGAAATTAAGCTAGCTCAATCCTTGGGTACTCACCTCTATATGGCTGTGATGCAAAGGCAGGTGGAAGAAATGACTCGACATCAAGCTTCTCATGACCTGCTGACGGGTTTGCCCAACCGCCTCCTATTTAACGACCGCATATTTCTAGCTTTAGCCAATGCCTATCGACGCAAAGAAATGTTGGCTGTGGTGTTTCTAGACCTGGATCGGTTCAAGAAGATTAACGATACGCTAGGTCATGCTGTGGGAGATCAGTTGTTGCAAAAGGCAGCGTCACGGCTGGCAGGCTGCCTGCGGGAAATAGACACCTTAGCCCGCTGGGGAGGCGATGAGTTCACCCTGCTGCTACCTCAAATTAGTTGTGCCGAGGATGCCGCCGAGGTGGCTCAGAGAATTCTAGTAGCCTTTAGTGTTCCTTTTTATTTTGCGGAGCAGGAACTCTACATCACAACCAGTATTGGGATTGCCCTAAGTCCTGATGATGGCGAAGATGCGGAAACTTTGCTGAAGTATGCTGACACTGCTATGTATAGTGCCAAGCAACAGGGCAAAAACAATTACCAGTTCTATACACCAACCATGAATCCCGCAGCGCTTGAGCAACTGGTGTTAGAAAATAATCTTCATAAAGCGCTTGAGCGGGAAGAACTTTTGTTGCACTACCAACCACAAGTAGACTTAAACACAGGTCAAATTGTGGGCATGGAGGCTCTAGTTCGTTGGCAGCATCCTGAGCTAGGATTAATCCCGCCTAATCACTTTATTCCTCTGGCAGAGGATACTGGCTTGATTGTCCCAATTGGGGAATGGGTGCTGCGAAGTGCTTGTGTCCAAAATCGAGCCTGGCAGTTGGCGGGATTGCCACTGCTACGCATTGCCGTCAATCTTTCAGCTCGTCAGTTCCAACAACAAAATTTAGTCAAGACCATTGCTCAAATTCTCAAAGAAACAGGGCTTGAACCTGGGTATCTGGAACTAGAAATCACTGAGAGTCTTGTCATGCAGGATGTAGACTTTACCGTCTCAGTTCTGAGGGAACTACAATCTATGGGAGTTTATATCTCTATGGATGATTTTGGTACTGGCTATTCTTCACTCAGTTCTCTAATGTGCTTCCCATTACATACCCTGAAAATTGATCAATCTTTTATTCGTAACTTAACGCCGAATCCAAGTAACGCGGCAATCATCACATCAATCGTTACTCTGGGTCACGGACTGAATTTAAAGGTGATTGCTGAAGGAGTAGAAACGTTAGAGCAATTGGCATTTTTACGTTCAGCTAAATGTGATTTCATGCAGGGCTACCTCTTTAGCCGACCCTTAAGTGCTGAAACAGCCACACAATTTATCATCAAGCAAATGCCTCTAACTCAATTAGCTGCAAACATCAGCATTGTTCTGAGCAAGAACGATAAACTCCCTATGCTTCTTCAGCAATGCACTGAAAATCTTACCCAAGACCTTGATATTGTAGGTACCCAAATATGGATGCTCGACGAAGTGGAAAACGTTCTAGAGTTAAAAGCTAGCTCCGGATTATCCGCCCATCTTGACGTTCTGCATCACCGTATTCCTGTGGGCAAGTCTCAGATTGGTCGGATTGCCCAAAGTTATCAGCCACTCCTGACTCCTGTAATTCTGGATGACTCCGACAACATTGATCAGGAATGGGCTAAAGGAGAAGGAATGGTTGAGATGTCTGGATACCCGCTAATTGTAGACAGCTCAGTAGTGGGAGTAATGGCAATGTTTGCCCACAAACCCCTTGAAAACAGTGTTTTTGCTCAATTAACACCTATAGCCGATAGGATTGCCCGGTGCATCCAGCGCAAGCAGATAGAGGAGTTGCTGCGGCAGCAAACCGAGGGAGAACAATTGGTGGCAGAGATTACTCAGAAGATTAGCCAATCTATAGACCTAGAAGAAATTCTTAAGGTTATTGTCACAGAAGTGCGGCAACTTCTTCAGTCCGACCGTGTCTTGATCTATCGCCTTTGGCCAGATGGTACTGGAAGCGGGGTTGAAGAGTCAGTGAATTCTAGTTACCCAGCCGTTCTGGGGCAGATATTCCCGGAGGAAGTTTTTCCCCAAAATTGCCGACAGTTGTATTGCCAAGGACAAGTGCGGAGTATTCCCAATGTGGAAAATGGTCAGGTGTCACCCTGCATGGTGGAATTTCTGCAACAGTTTGCGGTGAAGTCGAAATTGGTGGTTCCTATTCTTCAGAAGCAAGAACTTTGGGGCCTACTGATTGTCCATCAGTGTAATGAGCCACGGTACTGGCAACCGCTTGAGATCAGCTTACTTAATCAATTGGCGACCCATGCGGCGATCTCCATTCAGCAATCAGAATATCAGAGGCTACAGCAAGTACCTGCTTTAGATCCGTTGACCCAGTTAGCGAATCTGCAACGTGTGACGAATATTTTGACTAAGAGTGGCAGCAGACGGTACGGGAAGAAGCACCTCTATCGCTACTCAGGGTGAAATATTGACTTTTTCGGTAATATTCTACACCTGTCAAGAGACAATTAGATTGCCAAATTGAACTCGAAGTGGTTGATGAATAGTCCAATTACTTTGTCATGCAACAACTCAACGCTAATGGCTAACACAGTAATTGTAGCTCCAGGAAAAACTCAAACAGCCATCATGCTACTTATCCAGGGAAATTCTCTGATTGTGCGCCTGCTCACCGAAGCCGATACCCCCTACTAACTCGTTGGCTCACACACTAAGGTGCTGAAGTTTTACTATGGACAAGGTTACCCATAGTACATCGAGCAAGTTAGAAAGCGTTTTTATATAACTTTTAAACCTTGTCCGGCAATGATTTTAGATTTTTAAGATAGACTCAAATATGGCAGCCAGTGATTTGAATATCGAAACCTTCAGTGCGTATTAATGGTCGTAAACGCTGAATTTCTAATATTAGTAGAAACAATACTAACTTAGGGAAGAAAGCTTCAAGTGCTAGTTGAGCAGCCTGACCCCAATCTGGTAAATTTGTAGTTCCAGTAAACAAGTATGCCCAGTGTGCTAATAGGTAGGCACTTAGTGACAGCACCAACCATCGGTAAACTCCAAGCAGAGTACCTTGACCAAAACGGTGCAAACCAAAGCGATGTTTAGCTGTCTTAAACCAGCCTTCAATTTGCCACCTTCGTTTGCCCCACCAAGTAATAGTACTACTTTTTAAGACTTTGGTAGACAGAACATACCGCTTCTCCAGCTTGCTATCTGAGCGCTTAAGATAGTACCAAGATAGAGAAACGGGAAATTTTAAACCAACCAGTCGAACTTGTTGACCCCGTTTGTGCAGTTGTGATATGTTTCGTCCATCTTGTAGCTTTCGTTTATAGGGAACCCCGGCAATGACATGGTACTTTAAAGAACGTACACCCTCCAGAAACTTGATGCTGTTGAAAGCAGTATCTACTAGAACTAACACCCCAAAACGTTGGGTGAGTGCTTTAGGTAAGCTCTGTAGTAGTCGTAGTCCTAACTGTACAGGTGAGGGACTATCCTTACCCCGGTAAACACGAAAGCTCCACGGAACTCGCCATTGCCCCACTACCAAATAGAGCATCACAATGTGTAATCCGCGCTTGCCGTTGTAAACACGAATTAAGTGCTTGAACGCTTTAAACTTTCCTACCTTCTCAAGTGTGGTTAGATCCATAATGACTTGTAGCGTTGGTCTACGCCCCAGTTCTCGCTGCGACAAAATTTGCTGAATCGCGGCAGAGCGCACTGCCTTAATTACGGCACGAGTAGACCATTGGTATTCGTTGAGAAACCGACTTAATGCACTTGCAGATTTACACTGGCAGTATTCTGGCAAGGGCGAACCAGTTGCTTCTAAAAACAAACCTAATAGCGCTTGCAGACTATTTTGTTGATAGCACGTCGGCATCAAATTTATTAGTTTAGAAACTAGCTCTTGGGCTTGGGGCAGGATTGCGGACATGAACAGGCAGGTATCTAAAGTTTACTTCTACCTTTTTCCCATTAACTCAAACTTGGTGCAAGATGTCAGTTTAACGGGCTTTTGAGAACTTTGCTTATCCAAGGCTTCTCCTTGTCGTTGGCGGAGGAGGTATAAGAATTCATCGGCGGACTCAATTGCTATTTCCAGATCTGGGTGTTGTGCGATGAGTTGCTCAATCAGAGTTTGCTCTTCTGGGTCGCGATTCTCCTGGCGCATCACCACGAGATAGCTGGCACGTCGAGCGGTCAAGGGTGGAGATTGCAGATCGCATACTTTGACTGAACTTAGGGGAGAACATCCTACTTTAGTAGGCAGACCTTGAGCCGTCCGCAACTGACTGATGTAGCGGGTGACGGTGCGCAGACTCCCCTCGTATCCTTGTTGTTGCAGTAGACTCATCAGCAATCGAGGCTGTCGCATTCCGTCGTTCCACCAGCCTAAGAATCGAGCTTTATAAGGGTCAAGAACACTTTTACCAAACGCTTTACGACGGGGTTGAATCGCAGGAAAGTCAGGGAGTTTGATATAGCGCTGCACAGTTTTCTCACTCACCCCTACCGCTTGAGCAATCGCAGCTTGTGTCCAGCGTTGTTGGGTCAGACGTTTGATCTGCTGTTGTTGGTCAATCCGGCGTTGATGCTTGGCTTGGAATTGGGCTTGCTCTGCTGCGGTTGCTGTGGGTTTCGGTCGCACCATTGCAACTTCTAGGGCGATAGTGGTTGGGCGATGCTGTTGTTCAATCGCTTTCAACTCAGCCTGATAGAGTCTGAACAACTTTTCCAAGGTTTCCGTGAGATTCTTTACCAGATGAAATCTGTCTGCAACCTGCACCGCATTCGGTGCGCCTTGGTTCATCCCACTGCGATAGAGCTTAGAGCGATCGCGAGACAAGACTTCGACTCTAGGATGTTGCTGCAACCACTGAGCTAATGTTTCAGCTTTGCGGTCTGCAAGCAGGGCAATAGGTCGGTGTTGTTCTAAGTCAACTAGAATCGTGCCGTACTGTCGTCCCCGTCGAAAAGCAAAGTCATCGACACCCAAATGCTTGGGAACCTCAATTGGAGGCAAGGAAAGTTGGGCAAGATAGTTCAATAAGCTACTGCCACTGACTTGATAGCCTAGTTGCTTCACAAGTTTTGCTCCCGCAGCACCGCCTAAGGCTAGACCGAAGTGCTGCAATTGTTGCACTAAACGTATCGTCTTTCTTGCCCATGGTGCTGCCACTTCTGGAATCCGCTCGGTGAAGATTCGACGCAGACAAGCGGAATTAAGGCAGAAAAATTTCCGCACTTTAAACTGAAGCGTCAGGCGATATTGTACCAATGACAAATCTTCTAAGGTACGTTGATAACGGCTATGCACTCGTCGGCTAAACTGACTACAAACGGGACATTCAGCCATCGTCTGAGTTGAGGCGACCACTGCCCACAATTGATGCTCAGAAACCTTTAGCTGCCAACGTTCGAGACGAAGGTTTTGAGAGTCAGGCAGAAAATGTTGGAGGAGTTTCACAACCTCTAAAACTCTAAAAAAGCGGATAATTTCATTATGACGTAAGATCACCAAAAGCTTGGAAGACCCGCAACTTCAGGTCAACGGTCAAAGATTTCGGGTGGAAGCGGTTGACCCCCAAACGCAGACGATTGAGATTAGAACCAAGGGTAAGCGCTTTACTGTCAATCCAGAGAACTTACTGCACAGCGATTACAGGTGGATTAGCACCGTTCACTCTTTGCAGGGAGCGACAGCGCAGTATGCTATCTTTGCTGCTCTTGAAGAGAATGGCGCTTTGCTTTCGCAAGAATCTTGGTACGTGGCAGCTAGCCGCGCCAAGTTGGAGTTTGCCGCTTACTGCACGGATAAAGCACAACTGCGCGAGTCGATTCTTATTAGCAAGGCGCAGCGTCCTGCTGTTGAGTTAATTTATCCCTCTACCATTACGCCTATTACAGAGCCAGAGCGCCAGCCAACAGACGAGCAAGCATTTGCAGCGATATCTAATTATGTCGCAGTTCAAACCCTGGAAACCTCTTCTCTAGGACAAAACTTGGCAGATTTAATCGAGCAGCTTTCCTTGCTCCAGAACCAGGAAGTTGCTAGAGCCATACAGCAATTAACAAGTGCAATTAATCGGGTAGTAGTAATACCCCAGACTACTCAACTAGCAGACCCACAAGTTAACCAGCAGGCAATTGCAGCAATCTCGTCTTACCTTGAGCAAACTGCCCTAGAATCCGCACTTACCCAACCTCTAACTAATTTGACACAGCATCTAGAGCAGCTACAGGCTCAATTATCTAGCTCAACCGAGCAGCTTGACATCCAACAGCAGCCAATCAACGAGCAAGCAATTGAGGTCATCTCGTCTTACCTTGAGCAAACTGCCTTAGAGTCTGCACTTACCCAACCATTAACCAATTTGACTCGGCAGGTAACACGGCTAACTGCTCAATTATCTAACCCAATCAAGCAGCTTGATGTAGAACAGGCACAAATCAGGCAGCAAGCCTTTGAGGCAATTGCTTCTTACATTGAAGAAGCTGCTATTACTGAAGCACTTACCCAACCATTAACCGATTTGAAGAGGCAGGTAACACGACTAACTGCTCAATTATCTAACCCAATCAAGCAGCTTGATAGTGCAATCAATAAATTCACCCAAGATGTCGCTAACTATCAAGCCCTACAGCCCACTGGAGCAGACGAACAGAGCGCCGAGCCGATAGCCGAGACAGTTACAGGTTCAGGCGAGTTTACAAAGTGCGAGAGCTTTTCTGCTCCTAGCCCACAACTATTGGCGGCACAATTACAAATTCTTACTGACCAAATCTTTGCCCCCAACGCTGTTTACCAAGAACACGGCTTAAGAATTGAGCGTAGGCAAGGGGAGATTAGAGCTTCTATCAATGGCGAACCAGTCAATCTGCGGCATCCTGAAAACTTAGCAACTATAGTTAACCGTTTGCAAAATTTAGTTAATGAATTTGAATTGCTATCTCTTTACGAGGAATTTGAGCAAGCCGGAAAGCTTGAGCTAGCGATCGCTAATCTTGCCACTGAGATCGTGCAACTTAACTGCGGTAACTACTCACGTCCTGGGTTATCAGTTGCAGCTAGCGATCGCTCGATGGAAATTCAACTTGACCAAAAGGTGGTGTTTAAATCGGAGCATGGCTTCGTTACGCGCCCCGATGACTTGATGCAGTTATCCCACCTCCAATTGCAATTAGCTAGCACTGTCACTCAGTTACAACAAACGATTGCTGCCCAATTGCAGCAGGAACAAGCAACTATTGAAGCCGAGCGGTTAAAAGCCCAAAGCCAGTCTGCTCGTACCAGCACCAATGCACCACCAACCAAGGAGCGCGACCGTGGGTTTACTCTGTAAAATTCTCAAGTTGTTTTTTCGCTTCGTCACTAAGCTCGTCAAGAATAGCTTGCTTCACGACCCCTATGGCAACCAGACGCTGATATTTTTAGCTAACGCCGTAATAATTTTTGCTTGGCTGTTTGGCTTTGGCTGTGCTTTGTACTTGTTGGTTTGGTTTGTCAGTCTGAAAATCTTGTTAACAGCCTTATTCGTTGCTTATCTTGCTGCTTTTGGTTGGTCAAAACTGAGCCCTTACCTCTCTGCTAGCGAACAAGAGGCTTATTTGCTTAGTTCTACTGTGGGGTTGACGGTCATATTTGGCACGCTTATTCAACTATCGAGGATGCCATCGGCTAACGGTCATACTCTTTTGGTTTACTGGATAATATTGTTAATTTTCGGATTTGTTCTTTGGGGTATTACCTTATTTAATGTCTCTACTGCGACAAAGGTTGAAAAAGTCTTAACTCCTAAGCAAATTGTCTACAAACAACGTTTTCGCTCTACCAATATTTCTCCAGAAACCCCGCCTGCTAATTCAGTGCAGGCTTATCTGAAAAATATGAAGTGAATTCGCCTTTTCACTCCAATTTGAGTAACTACTTGGAAAAAGAATCCTCAGAAGCTGCAAAGCGCGTATTTATACCGTTATTTCCCCTCGAATTTGTGTTAATTGTGTTGGCGTTGGGCTGTAGCAAATTATCAGTATTAGGGGTTATTTGTATAAACTCTCGAAAAGGGTGACTAGGGATTTTGACCTAGAATGGGACTTTACTCTTACATGAGCGCATAATCAATGAGAGCTATGCGTTTGAGAGAGTCTCATTACTCCTTAAAGCATTTAAGAATTGCCTTTTGAGACATGAAAAAAGACACAATATAGGTGAGCCTCAAAAAGTAGAGTTTTTGAGACATATTTTGTAAGTGAAAAGCTTTGCTGGAAAGAATTTCAAGGATGTAATACCAAATCTCTTTTTTTACTAATCCCCTTTTCCGAGGGTTCTTACAAAAAACCCCTATTAATATTAATGTACTATCAAAGTTTTTATGCCAGAATTTTTGCACAATCTTTTTCTGACAAAACAGTTTATTCCTCACGGGCATTGTTATCTTTGGCAGCCAGGATTAGTTGGCCTGCATATTTTGTCGGATGGGTTGATTGCACTGGCTTACTATTCAATTCCCTTGATGCTAGTCTATTTCGTTCGCCAGCGAAAAGACCTGCCTTTTGATTGGATGTTTCTGTTGTTTGGCACATTCATCGTTGCTTGTGGCACGACCCACGTGATGGAGATTTGGACGCTGTGGCATCCTACCTACTGGCTGTCGGGATTAATTAAAGCAATTACAGCGTTTGCTTCGGTATCTACAGCTTTATTGCTAGGTCCATTGATTCCACAAGCATTAGCGCTGCCAAGTCCAGCGCAATTGGAAGCGGCAAACATTGCCCTGCGAAATGAGATCGCCCAACGCCAGCAGGCACAGTCGGCACTAATGGAGAGCGAAGAACGATACCGACTCCTTGTAGAACTATCTCCAGAAGCAGTGTTTGTGCAAAACGATGGCAAATTTGCTCTAGTTAATCAAGCTGGAGCCGAATTGCTTGGCACTGCTAACCCTGAAGAACTGATTAATAGATCGGTAATTGATTTTATTCACCCAGATTACCAGGAAATTGTAAGAGCGCGCCTTTGCCTGCTGCAAGCAGTAAATCTTGAAGTGCCTCTGGTTGAAGAAAAATACATCAGGTTGGACGGCACAGTCATCGATGTAGAAGTAGCAGCGAAAAGCTTTAATTATGCAGGTAAGGTAGCAGCGCAAGTAATTGTGCGTGACATTACCGAGCGTAAGCGAGTAGAGCAAGCGCTAAATAAAGCGCTCAAAGAACAAGAGGGGATCATGAATGCTATCTCAGATGTTGTCTACGTGCTTGACCATAGCGGCAACCTGCTCAAATGGAATCACCGCCTGGAAACTGTTACTAAGTTGAGTCCACAATTACTCCAAGGTAGGTCGGCTCTTGACTTTTTTCCGGCAACGGAAGCAGCAACTATTGCTGAAGCTATTGCCCAGGTGTGGTCAACGGGTGAAGCTAAAGTAGAAGGGCATTTAATTGGATTTGATGGCGTTGCTATTCCCTATGAGTGGAAAGGTGTAATGCTCAAAGACATTCTAGGCAATATCATCGGCATAACTGGTATCGGTAGAGATATTACTGAGCGTAAGCACTTTGAGCAGGAGCTATACCAACTCAATGTCAACCTAGAGGCGCAAGTGAACGAGCGGACAGGGCAGTTGAAGCAGTCGCTTGAATTTGAAGCAATGCTCAAGCGGATTACAGATAAGGTACGCGATAGCCTTGATGAAAACCAAATTTTACAAACTGTCGTGCGGGAGTTAGTGCTGGTGTTAGGAGTGAACTGTTGTAATACAGCCTTGTATGACCTAGAGCAAGGTACTTCTACTATCCACTATGAGTACGCCATCCTTAGCCCACAAGCTCAAGCTCGCCAAATCCAAATATCCGCTTTTCCAGAAATCTATCAACAGTTGTTGCAAGGACAATATTGTCAATTTTGTTCTATTACTCCCAATCCGCTTCGGGGTCAAGTAGCACTACTAGCTTGTCCGATTATCAACGAGCAAGGAGTAATTGGCGACTTATGGTTAATTAATCAATCGGACTATGTTTTTAACGAGCTAGAAATTCGCCTAGTGCAGCAGGTAGCAAATCAATGTGCGATCGCTCTGCGCCAAGCTAGGCTTTACATGGCTGCAAAAGCGCAAGTGGAGGAACTGGAAAAACTTAATGCGCTTAAAGACGATTTCCTCAGTACTGTTTCCCATGAATTGCGGACTCCGATGTCTAATATAAAAATGGCAACTCATATGCTCAAAATTGCTCTGAACAACCCCGACGAACGCGCTGGACGTTATCTAGAGATTTTGCAAACTGAGTGCGTGCGCGAGACTGAGCTTATTAACGCTCTACTAGACTTACAGCAGATGGAGGCTTCATCTGTGCCGCTATCGCTAGGCGAGTCAATTTCTCTTCCAGAACTGCTCCCCATTATCACTGCACCTTTTCACCTGCGAACTAAGCAACGCCAGCAAGTTTTCCAAATTAATTTAGTTCCTGACCTGCCTGAGCTAGTTACTAACCGCGCTAGCTTAGAGAGAGTTCTCACTGAACTGCTCAACAATGCTTGTAAATATACTCCCGCAGGTGGTGAGATTGTCCTGGGCGTAGATCTCAACTTTTCCCCAGCATTTACCTCGGACACGACACCAGTATGTATCTTTACTATCAGCAATTCAACCGAAATCCCTGCTACTGAGTTAGCGCGAATTTTTGATAAATTTTATCGGGTTCCTCAAGCTGACCGTTGGCAACAAGGAGGCACAGGTTTAGGACTAGCCTTGGTGAAGAAGTTAGTCGCACAACTGCAAGGCACTATCTCTGTTGATAGCTCTAGCGGGTGGACTACCTTTACCGTTGCGTTACCTCATCAGCCATTGCCCATTGCCATGTAGTCGATTGCCTCAATTGCATCTGGACTAAAGACGAAGATGTTTTTCCCATTAGGAGTTGCCAAGGAGTTCCCAAATGTTCCACCTTGACAAATTTGCAGCCACTAATGCGCTGTATTCTTGCGTTTTCAATATTCGTAGCCGCTAGGGATCGCATGGCGATGGCTTTGAGGCTCGTTGCCCTAACTAGGGGCAGACATAAATGACTTATACCTCTACTGCATTTAGTTCTGTCATGTCCATCGAGGAGTTAAGAATCTGTATATTACCTGGGGTGGACGTAAAATGTACTGTCGTATTTGCTTCATCCCTTGCTATCCAAGCGGCGAACACCTCATCCCTATCATCACTTGGGGCAGTGAAGCCATAGACCCGCATCCGTTCGCCGTCGCTGCCCTCTCGCCTTAAATATTCAAGTCTTAACCCCAGCTTACCTAGTAGTTTTTGAGCGATGGCGATGGGCGAATCTTTTTCACTAATAGTAATATTGAGCGCTGCCTTGATATCCCAAGCATGAGCTAGTGCTAGCAGCGCCATTTGCTGTAAAACTTGGTCAGAAGATCGCCATTCCCGATCGGGGACGAGCAACTCTAGCAGTCCTAAATTTTCCAAGACTGCTACAGCCACGCACATCTGAGTGCGATTCAAGTCCGGCTGCCAGAGTGCGCCATTGCCTTGCTTTGACTGCTCTAGTAGCCGCGATACATCCCGCCCTTTGAGAAACTGTCGCCCGACTGTAAGGTAGTAGTGCAGCTTGATTTGGGCGTACCAGCCATCATCATCCTTGAGTACCAACGACGCATCAACGGGAATGCCATAGCGCTGCTGTATCATGTGCTTGCGCTGGGAGTGCCTTTGTGCCAGAGTCTTAGCCTTTTGCTCCTGCAATTGCTCGTATTGTGCAAACGAGATTTCCGACGCAGAGGCAATAGCGCTGGCTTCTGCCTGGTGATTTTGCTCTCTAGTGCCGATAATGGCAAGTCTTACAGCATCGTCCACTGCAACAGAAGCATCGACGATTTGGTGTCCTTCTGCCTTCAATCCAGCGAGGATTGATTGGCGGTAATCAATCATGCCTAAATTTACCCCTACTGCCATCTGCGCCCAGATCCGCAACGACTCTGGTTGGAAGTTAAGTTCAATGTCATCGAGCGCTGCTTCCTGGAGCAAGCGAATATTTGCTTTTGCCAGCTTGTGCTGACTAGCTAACAAAGAATTAACGCTAGTGCTGCCATTGCCAATAAACCCAATGCCATAGGGCGCTGCCCAAATATGCCGCTCTACTGGTTCTCTCAGTCGGAAAAGTGCTTGACGCGCCGAGCTAGAAGCTTGCACGCCCTGAAAAATGCCCCAAACACTTGTGAAATGTCGCTTCAAATCAATACTCACCCCAGTTTCGATGCTGGGCGATGCCAGCACGATGTCGTAGTGGGGCAAAATCTCGTTGAGATTAGCGATGCAGCCATAAGCAGGGTGAGACGGGTCAGAAATTGTCTCCGAGTCGATTCGCAGAATTCTTTGCTCATTAAACAAATTCTGCAAATGGCTCTCAAGCGTGCGGGTTCCCCAATTGCTTTTAGCTTTCTGCGCCGAGCAGACTACAAACGGTCTACCACCCTGGGCAATGTGTGTTTCTAAAGCCGCCACAAGAGCGCTGGGGTTTTTCCCGTATAGTTATGGATATTGCAGCATTCTTTGGGTCCCGGCAACCACTGGTTGACTACTACAGTCGGCTCGGTGTCATACCCAGAGAGCGAACGCACAAAATCTATGCTTAAATCGCTCAAGTCCGCATCTGCTAGAAACACCCGCCCATTACCCTGTAGCACGTTAGATAACAAGGTCTTGAGTTGCTGGAGAATAGTTACGCGCGAGCGCTGACAAGTGTTAGAGTTGAGCGCGTGCCAAATGACTTGTTCGCATTCATCAATAATCACTACGCCATCGTGCCAATT
>QQTW01002029.1_pt1 | contig 14530 bp, 18 predicted proteins | sample 1904831 | NCBI WGS metagenome assembly QQTW01 (sample SAMN09435610, study PRJNA476489) | Subsurface metagenome, whole genome shotgun sequencing project. | reverse complement strand
TGGTTGGAGATGTCTTCCACCACCAGCACCAGCGGTATCTCTATTGTCTCCCTTGCCATTCAGATTTCTCAACTATCCGCACAGATATCATCCTACTTAACCCTGTCGTCTCAGCCCGAACCAAACTTCAGCGCCTCTTCAACCGGTAGTGTGCCTGACACGCCCGAGTATGAGGCCTTGCGGGCACCACTGAACGACGCAGCGCTCGATCTCCAACGCCTGATCAACGGCCCCAAGAGCACTCTCCGCTCCTTCTTCTTCACACATTATGACCTTGCAGCGTTGCAGGTTGCGCTCGAGCGTAGGTTCTTTGATTATGTGCCTCTCCCGTTGGACGTGACTGGAAAGACAGTCGAAAATGGGCAGGAGATTGTGCACGGAGCCAGTGCGGCAGAGATTGCAGAGAAGGCTGGCATGGATGAAGATCGGACTGCGAGGGTGCTAAGGCTCTTGGCGACGCATCGTATCCTTGAGGAAGTCGACGGTGAGAGGGGAAGGTTCCGGCATACGGTGAACTCTGCCGTGTTTGCGAGGGATGAAGAATGGAATGCGACGGCTAGTATGCAGTGAGTATTTGCCTATCCTAAGCTATAATTATGTATGTACACATGTTCTTCACGCAGTCAATAACGGAGCGGCTTTTCATTAGCATGGACGACATGTTCAAAGCTGCGTCGGAGACATCCACTGTGATTGCACGCTCACCTCACAGCTCGGATATGAAACACTCTGCTTTTTATACCCGATTTGGAGTCCCCTTGTACCAATACTTCGAACAGAACCAACAGAAGGGCACAAGGTTCGCACAGGCGATGAGTAGCTGGTCTCAATGTGAGTCGTATTTGTTCTAGGTCTTGTCCCTTTGCAACTTCTTCTCTGTCCACCGGGCTGTCTTGACTCGAAAGCTAGAGATGATTCTTACTTTTCAAATCCAGTGGATCGCCAGGTTGCTGTTCTCCGAGATGGCTTTTCTTGGGGGTCGTTGAAGAATGGGAAAGTGGTTGATATAGGCGGTGGAAGTGGCCATATATCCATTGCGCTCGCACGTGTATGCTCATCTCTCCTTTGACTCGTAACCATCACCTAACGGAGAGGCACTGCGCTAATTATGCACAGCAATTCCCATCGCTGAGTTTCGTCGTGCAAGACATCTCCAACCACATGCTATCTCAAGCCCAAGGTACAGCCACCCAGGATCTCGAAGGCCGCTTAACCTTCCAACAGCACGACTTCTTCACTCCCCAACCGGTAACGTGGATCAGGGTGTAATGACTCGTGCCCAGTTATTGGGCGCTAGCTATGTCGGGTGTATGAGGCGAGCACCTAAGATCGCGCGCGAGACTAGATACTCGCCTCACATACCCTACATAGCTAGCGCCCAATAAGGCCATAGGAGTCATTACCCCCTGATCTACGTTACACGATGCCAACGCCTTCTTCTTACGACAATGCCTGCACAACCACAACGACGACGATTGCATCAGGATCCTGCGCGCCGTGGTCCCCGCTCTGGAACAGTGCAACCCAGGTACGCCCCTTCTCGTAAACGACATCATTCTGCCCGAGAGCGGTACCACGACACGCTTCGAAGAACGCTTCCTCCGCCAGCTGGATCTCACGATGTTGGTCGCGCTAGGCGCAAAGCAGCGAACAGAGCGAGAGTTCAACACTCTCCTCAAAGAAGCCGATCCAAGATTCGACGTGAGTTATTTCCATTAGCAACACCTACACATGCCCACCCTCTCCTATGGAATCACCATAGCTAATTGTAAACCCTTTCAATCGACTGCAGCTCGTCAAAGCGGATATAAATGGATTGGGAATGGGTCTGCTTGAAGTCCGCCTCAACGCAACATGATCTGCAGAGCTTTCGGTTTAGCTTAACCCTAAGTTAGCTTCGAAGGTTTCTTGCACTGAACAATGAAGATGATGATATTTGTAAGCATGCCCAAACTGGGTCGGTGATGTTAGCCCACGCGTGACGCCGTCCACCCAAGAGTACCTATGTGCAAAGAACGAGTTCCAATAGTCACGAGGTTCCCTAGGATTTTATCGTTTTAGGGTAAGATACCTTTTTGTAAATCATCTGCCGACGTTGGGGTCTATATTTCCAGACCACGTTCTACCCTTGTTGCTCTGAGGTCTATCCAATTGTCCATATTGGTATAAGCAACTGGATGTGTTACAGAGTTGATGAGTAACACCTGAAAGTAAGAACAGCCAATGATTTTGCCCTCGCAGATAGTCCAGCCGAACAAAACTGCTCCTTACCAACCCGTCGCAGGCTCCAAGAATCCACTCTTACCTTTGACAAGCTTATACGCACCACCATCTTTACCAAACATAGTACGTAAGTCCTCGACAATAGCATCCGGGCATTCCCAAGCCGCAAAATGCCCACCTCTTTCGTACTCTTTCTCGTAGACGACTGGGCCCAGAGTATGGTTCCACAGCTTCGGCAACAGTATCAAATCCTGTGGAAATCTTGAAATGCCGAGGGGTACTTCCGAGTAAGCCTGTGCTGCCGCAAAGACCAGTGGGTCCCTGTGTTCGATGCCGTAGTAAATGAAGCTTGTAGCTGCTGGACCTGCTTTCGAAAAGTAGTAGATGCTAATCCAGGTCAATATCTCGTCGTCAGTCCAGTCATACTTGTCTGTCCAGTCGTGGAGCTTTTCGTAGATCCATGCTAGCAAGCCAACAGGGCTATCCATCATGAAATAGCCGACGGTCTGAGGCTTCGTGGCTAGCGTTTGGTAGTAACTGTTGCCTTTCTTTGAAAACCACTCACTGCATCCAAGACCAGCTTTCTCTGTATCACTCAACGGTGTAGTTTGGACCTTGGCGTAAAGTGCAGGATTAGCAGTAGCACTTGGCTCGGCAGGTGCAACGTTGTTGACATGGTGTGCTTTGATGTGCTCCGGTCCATAGTTCAAGGCTAGGAAGCGAGCGACAAGATAGCCCAAGTCTCCACCTTGAACAACTGAAGAGCATCATTAGCCGCTTCCTCTCGAAGCAGACATCGCGATACTCACCATATTCATTGTATCCCAGAGCCAGCATCAGCTTATGGTATGCTTCGGCATGCTGGTCGATGTTGAAAGCTTTCTATGTGTGATATTCAGCGTTTGACAATTGTTCTAGTATCCAATGCTCACCCTCTTGCTCGCAGATGAAAAGCCAAAGTCGATCAAGCTTGGTGCCACGACGTGAAATGCAGGAAAGTCTTTCCCTCCTTTGATCAATTCAGGCAGAATCTTGGTAACTTCAATGAAGCTACCTGGCCAGCCATGAACGAAGAGAAGAGGGATGGCAGTCTTGACTGTGCTTGGCTGATGGACGAAATGGACATCATATGTGTCGTAGCCAGCTACCTCGATCTTTGCTATGTATTGAGGAAACTCATTCAACTTTGCTTCGACCGTACGCCAGTTGAACTCATTTTCCCAGTAAAGCGTTAGTCTTTTGATGTCGGACAATGGGGACTCAAGAGACCATGGCTCAACGTCAGCAAGTTCGTCAGGAAAGTCTGTCAGCGCAAGCTTCTGCTTCAAGTGCTTGATTTTGTCGTCGGGGACGGCGATTGTGAAGGGGGTGATCGAGGACATGGTAAAGTGAAGTGGGATATTCGAAGCTTGTTTTGGTTTTACTTTTGGAAATGAAGCTCCCTTAGGTACCTTATCGTGGAGAAGTGATGCTACTTACTTTACCTTATAGAAACGGAAGATATGATTTGACAGGGATTCGTTCCTTTTACTCAATACTTTAGGCAGATGTTCGGTTCAGTCTTCTGTACTTAGACACTTTATTTGTTAATCTCGATAATGTCCCTTGTCCCGTGTTCCTGACCCTGAGGCTCATGATATACGAGTTTGATGGAAGGGACTCTGTCCATACGCAAGAAAGGGATTCTGAGGGGAGGCACTTTGTTAATATCAGATTCTTTAGATGAACATCTACTACAAAGTTCAGAATAGCGTCCACAAATCCTTACATATGCCTGTGTTCTTTCCCGTTGCCTATTCCTTCCTAACCTCTTCCCACCTCTTTCGCCATGATACAGATTGTACTCGACAGTGATGTACCACGTTCTTTCGAGTTGCATAGCTCCACGATTGCATCGGCATCAAGTTAGCCGTGAACCAAAACCCGAATCCCTTTCAGGCCCTTCTGCGGACCCGGCACGAATTGATCACTCTCAACCTTCACATCCCGCAGGCCCCGTCTCCCAAAAGCCATCACACCCAGATCATCACCATCACTTAACCTCGCCCCGTCCACCCCGCCGCTCCCCACAGTCTCCAGATGGCACTCAACCCCAGATACAGCTCCACATACCCCAGATTCACTTCTGGCTGCCCACACAAACCTTCATCGGGTACCGCTTGAGTTCACGCCCCTCCCCACCCAGCCAATGTTCCGGACAGAACTTCCTGCTCTTGGGAAAGATGTTCTCGTTGTCATGGATCAACACGCTCGTGCTACCGACCGGCGTCCCCGCGTGGATCGCCCGCTCCTTGCGCGTGTCCTCGTCCATGAACACGATGGCGTGGTCGAGGTCAATGCGCATGAGGCGGCGGGAGACGCCATAACTCAGTCGCAGGCCCTCTTTGATCATGAAAGTCAGGTACGGCGGGGCTTTGAGCGTGGGCAGCGGGATACGGCCCACGTCGTCCGGGTTGGATGGTTGCGGCGCGCAGTTCGCATTTCAGTGTGGCAGTGTGACCGGCTGGGACAGCAGCCAGAAGGTGATCAGCTCCAGCGTCGAGGCGGCGGTGAGCGTGCCGGCCATCTCGAGCATCTGGGCGTCGTCGGAGAGTCGTGCCATGCTCTTTTCTGAGGCGGGGGGTTTGGAATCGAGGACCGAGTGCAAGATGGTGGGATGTTCAATGTGTTCCCGCCATTTCCCGTTATCCCCTGCGATGATTTTGGCGACTTGGGGGAGGGAGTTCCGCTTCTGAGTAACGAAGAAGGCCATCGCGGAATGCAGCAACCGCGCGAAAGAATCCGGCAACGCTTGCATCCAGTCATTGGTCCAGGGCCTATGCTTGAGGAAAGCGCCGGAAATGGCGTCGGAGACCAAGCTAACATACTCGCACTACGCAGGCGGGCCAAAGAGCAGAAACTGCATCTCCTCTTCCAGTGGCTCAAGTATCTTTTCCCTCATGGTCTGGCAAAAGTCAGGATTGGAAAAGTTGGCATCTGGGTTCAAGTACGCTTGCAAGCAGCCCAGGATGGAGTTTGAGAAGGCAAAAGATAGATTCCCTCGAGCCTTTTCCTCCAAGTGCCAGCGGTGCGCGGCTGAAAGGTCCGTCATATCATTCGAAGCGCTGCTGGCGCCAAGATCCTCAGCACTCCGTATTTGCTCGATTGGCTGGCCTAAACAGACCTCAAGGAGCATGATGGCCAGTGCAAGCAGATTTGAGCGGTCTTTGATCGAATTTCCGCTCACATTCGTAGCAACGCCTGTATGCACGCATGCAATTAGATTCAAAATGGGTGCGGGTAATTACTAAGGAGATGTCAGACCCACCTCCCAGAAAATGCTGCGCCAAGTATGGATTCACAATATCCGCACAGAAATTGCTGCGCAGGTTCACTCTTAAGAAGACAATTTCCTTCTTGCTCCATCTCCTGTCAAGCCAGGGTGTTTGACTAAGTTGAAATATCGAAGCGACCAGGGTTATGGCTAAAGCATATTTCTCTTCTGTGGAGAATTCTCCCTGGAGTTTTGGCAATAGATCTTCTAGAGTTACTTCTCGATCATTATACACGACGCTGGATTTTTGGACATGGTAAACCCGTAAATCTCCGGAGTCATCGAGGCAGAACCCTGTGAAAGGGTTGCTTGGCTGCTGAACATATGCACAGATCTCTGTGATTTTCAGTAGCGTAGATGGGTTTTCGTAGGGCGCATTTTCAAAAGTTCCCTGAGATGCTGCTATCGTTATGCGAACCGTATTGCTCCTAGCAATTTGTCAGCGAACGGATTGATATCCTTGAGAACACGTGAGAGCACAACCTCGTACCTGGATGGCTGCTCAACGAGTCTGAACTCCGTGTCCAGCCACTTGGATTGCGACACACATCTTCCGTGAAAGCAAAGCCCAAAGCAATTAGCTTCCGCCACAAGCTCCAAACCCGGCTTTTGCGTAACTCTTTTCCTTTTCTTAGGCCGTACAAGCCGTTGCTCCAGAAGTAAGACAGCTGAGTGGGGTGAGTTTGAAGTACACCAACTCCGATGGAGCGCCTGGTAGATCTTGGATGCATTCTCTTGAATCGAGGCCAGAGGAGCCGTAAACTTCAGTCTTGACCGAGTTTCGGGAACTTGGTCTTCCAACTTCTCAGCCTTTTCCGTGAAGCTAGAAAGCCTTATGATACAAGTATTCAGTCTTTGCAGCAGGCTCCGAACTCTCCTCCTTTTCATGGTAAATCTGACCCGTTTTCGAACCTCGAAACTTTTACGTAGCTCTGAATACGATGGCCCGCAAATCTTGGTCGGTAACCTAACGAGAATCAGTGACAACTGGTAAGCGGTTTGACTTTCCCTTACTATTTGCGCTCCCTCTATGTTGAGATGCTGAGCTATCTCGACCAGATTCTCCGTCATCTCCTTGATTGTTTGCATACACGGATCGTATACAGCTTCCAACTTCACCCGAAGAGCATCCGCAACGTCGCCTTCTAACCAGAGCTCGCTGGCTGGATCGTCCATCATCCTATCTACGTTTTCTCTGCTAGCGATTGGTTTCAAAAGCAGACGAATAGTCTGATCATACGACACACGTGTCATATACAGTTCGCGAATGATCGTAGGTAGCATTCCCTTCCAGTGGAAAAAGGCCGCTGTAGGTTCCAGGATAGCTTCGTAATGCTCGAGGGCGGATATGAGAATTGGGATAGACCCAAGAACAAGGCTGGCTATCTCCACTCCCGTCGCCATGTTGGAAGCTGAAAAGAAAAGTCGGAGAAGTTGAAGCAGTCACGGAGCACAGACGTGCGGCTGAGAGGGCAAGGAACATTTGCTTTTTCCGTGCCCCTCTTTCAGACCCTTGTGACTATCGCTCTACGGGGTGTAAGTCAGGATACCTCTCAACCATTCTCCTTGATAGAATTGAATACTGGCAGACACAAATCTGTTTGTAATCCAATGCCCAGCTGCCGTCATGGATGACATTGAAGCATTCTCCAATTATTGCCTCAAAGGATTCAAGGAATTGATTAATTCCTTTGAAACCTGTTGCGCAGAGCATCAAGAATCAATGCCTCGGAGGGCCATCCAAAACGAGTATGCTCGATTCAAAGTCTGGGCTGGGAATTTAGGCGCGTTACAAAGGGGCCGAAGCTCGCTGGATGTTCGACTGAGAGATTCAACCGTCATTCGAGCGACAGTGCTCAAGCTGCTAGGTCAGTTGCAAGACTTTATGAACAAGAGTGTGTACAGCCCATCTTTGAATGCTACTTGTCATGTCATGTCGCATTGACACACACAATCCAGGCATTGAGGTCACTACGGGTACACGATTGCCATTGGAGGAACAACCCATTCCATGGGACGACGAAGACATGCCCGAAGAGATGCCCGGAGACGAGAGCGACAACGAAGGCAACGAAGAGGAGTCCAAAGAGTTGGCACAGCGATTATCGGCAATCAGAGCCATTATGGCGGATTTGTACAGGCTTTCTTTTAAAATCCGCAACGTCAGCACCCGGTCAACATCAACCAAGGCGCTGCTTCATAAGGACGTCGACCCGGACACTCAAGTTGATCTAATCTCCGCTTTTGCTGAACTCGATCGTCGCCATGTTCAAGAGTCTCTGCCTCATTTGCAGAAGACGTCTGCACAGGAAGGTGAATTTATGGTTGAGCGCTTGAGCAAAGCCATCACGAACCGTAGGCGCTATTTTGCATATTGGCGGAGGCACGCTCTGAAACTGGCCACTGTTTCTGCTACAGACCAAGGCGCCAAAGAAACAGTCACTGACCCTTCCGAGGAAGGGAACCTTGGGCCTCAGCTTTCAGGCCCCAAGACCATACTTTCAGGGACAGAGGCCACCAAGTTTGATCGAAAGCTGGATGACCAGCTTGACTCCCAAACTGTTATCTCTTACGCATCAACCGCCTACGATTCGCATGGCAATGCAGCCGAGCTGCCTCCACCTCCATCTGAAGCGAGTTCCAAGTCAGAATTTAGATGTTCGTATTGTTGCCTTGTGTGCCCATCATGGCAAGGAAAAGGAAAGTCATGGCGGTAAGTTCGGATCCTGCTGATGCTCAATCACTGCAATGACTCACGACTTAATAGTGCGCACATACTGCAGGATCTCCAACCATACGTGTGCACGTATCCAGAATGTCCTGATGCCGAAGAGATGTATGGAAGTCGACATGCTTGGCTTGAGCACGAGCGCTTGGTACACCGTAGAATTTGGCGGTGCTTTGAGCATGCCTCGGCCGTCTTCAAGTTTAAGGAAGGCTTGCAGCTCCATCTTGTTAAGTGCCATACGACGCTCACTCAGTATCAGATCGACAAACTCGTGGACCTTGCGGAAGCCAGCATTCTCGACAAGCGGGAGATGTGTCCATTCTGCCATTCTAAAGGCCCGTTTCCCAACGGATTTTATAATCACATGGCTTTCCACCAAGAGAAACTAGCAACCTTCGCAATCCCAGGAAATCTTCACGAAAACGAGGACGATGCCTCTCATTCATCCAAGGCACAAGGCATCAGATCCGCCGGTTCTCTTCGCTCTGTTTCTCTGGACGTTTCCACGTCTGATGCCGATGACAATGACCATGACGATCAGAGCTTTATTATTCTAGAGGAAAGTATAGGTAGAGAGCAACAGGCCAAAAAGCTGCAAATGCGCCGACAAGCTCTGCAGGAAAGACAGAAGTCACTGGTACCTGAGCATCGAGACACACTAAAGATCATGGATCATCTGATAAGGTGGCGGCAAGGACAGGGCAAATATGAGGAAGCTGAAGAGATGAATGAACGAGCTCTGCAGGGACGAAAGAAGATACTGGGGCCTGATCATCCAGACACACTAATCAGCATCAGCAATCTGGCATTGTTGCTTGAAAGACAGGGCAAATATGAGGACGCTGAAGAGATGAATGAACGAGTTCTGCAGAAAAGAGAGAAGATGCTGAGGCCTGATCATCCAGACACACTAATAAGCATCAGCAATCTGGCAGTGTTGCTGGAAAGACAGGGCAAATACAAGAAAGCTGAAGAGAGGAACCGACGAGCTCTGCAGGGAAGTGAGAAGACGCTGGGGCCTGATCATCCACAGACACTAATCAGGGTAGAACGTCTTGCATCTTTTCTTCAAGGTCAAGGGCAGTATATTGAGTCATCCATTCTTTATGAGAGAGCATGTGCAGGCTTCCAGAAAGTGTTGGGCTCTGATCATCCCAACACTCTCGCATGCGCAAAAGATCACAAGTCCATGCTTCAGAAGTTGAAGGAACATCCAAGGACAATGAAGGAAAGGATGGAACTGCGGTCCGCAGAGCTTTAATCTATCTCAATTAGTTCATCCAATTTCCTCACCGAAAACCTCATCTGCATTATTCTGTTCTTTAAGAACCATATTTCTTCTTTGGGTCAAGAGATTTGTAAAAAATGGCGTAAGGATTCATTTGGCATTTTCATGGTCACTCATCACGGTCTTCACGTTGTAAGGTAGAGGAGGGACTTCTTGCAATATATCACTTCTGTAGCGAAGGCAGCTTTTTGAGAATGACCACCAAGATCTCGTGCATGAACGATTCATTCACCAATCCGCGATAACAATTAAGCCGCGGGGATCTAATCATGTTGTGGACCAGATCTCTAACCTCGTTCGTTATAGGTCCAAAAATTGGCGTATGAGCATAGACTCCCACTAGCTTTCTCACCTCCCACAGTCGACGACTGAAACCAATCCTGCTCCGTTACCTCCCTCAGGCAGCCGCTCTCCTATAAAACCCACTCTTCGCAGTCCCATACCTCTTCCTCACCAGCGCAGTCAAAACTGCTCCCCAGCCCCACCCCATCCAGATCCTCAACACCATCCCGAGTAGCACACTCGCAGCTACTCTCGCTCTCCCTCGTCCCCGCACACCCAAGCACTACACAATCGGCGCCTCTCTGCTCCACCAACCTCCTCGCCGCCCCTGCAACCGAACCCGGCACCTCCTCCCTAGATTTCTCCTCCAGCTCCAAAAGCGGCAACCCGTTCATTTCGCAGCCCACAAACAACCCACCAAGCCCTGATCAGACAACCCGTCCTCGAGCATCACGCTGCTCCTCACATCGGTTATGACGATGCCAAACCGCCCGCCCAGCATCCGCCCAGCGTATAAGCCCGTCTCCATGATACCGACGACAGGCGCGCAGACCTCCTCGTGCAGGGCGGCGGTGGACGGATGCGCGCTGAAACAGGCGACGAGGAAGGCGTCGTAGTTGCCGGCGATAGGGGCCATGGTTTGCGGTGGAGATGACGCCGTCGCGGTGGCCTTTTATGGCGGTGGGGCTGAGGTGAGGGCGGTGAAGCCGTTTACGGTGCAGGAGGGAGGGAACGTGGGGGCGAGGGTGGAGAGGCAGGCGGTTGTCATGATAAGTTTCTACGTGATCCATGAGCGTAGGGCCCTCAGTTCTGGAGAATTATTTGGCACAGTGACATGCAACCACTCTTCTCGGCCATCTTCTTGATTGCTGAGTGCCAGACAGGCTGTGACGATATAGCCGCTCAATTAATCTTTCCCTGGCTCATCCTTCTTTAGGATCGCAGCCGGCATACTCTCCTCCTTCGAAGCCTCCTCCTTCGGCTTGCCGCCATTCCAAACCTCCCATATCTGATCGAGGATGATGCCACTATACCCCTTCCCAGCCTCGAACGCCTCCCGCTCCTCCCTCATCCTCTTCTCCTTCCAATTCTCCCCCTCCTGTCCCATCCACAACTTGTCCACCATTCCCCTCTCCCTGCCCTGCCCACCCAGCTGTGCGCGTTCCAGCCGTTCCTGCAACTCCTTCGCTTTGTCACTGGAAGCTTTCTGCATTTTCGACCGTTGCAGCCTGTATGCTAAGTTCTCCAAGATGCCCTCGCCTGAACGGGCCGTGACGACCTGATCCGCAGCGAACACCCAGCACATGCCGAGACCGAAGGTGTAGAAGTCGAGTTTGCGAGGTGGGAGAGCGATGATGAGGGGGCAGACTACGAGGAGGCCGAGAGAGAAGTTGTATTTTATGCGTTCGTATCGCTCTTGTTCGCTCGTCGTGGGAGGACGTACAGTCAGGGGCTGTGGGGCAGACATTGTTCTTAGGAATTTGATCCTGTATATGTGGCTTTGACGTCTCGAGATTACTCTTCCATAAACAGTTCTCGTAACTGTGCTGGCGCGGTGAAGTCTCGCTATGTGGAAGGCTGGGTTGATGTCGTTCGCGAAGTCACATGTCTGTAGGCCCAAGCTACTAAGTATAGGTAGGTAGTTACTTCGCGCCTCGATCTACTACCCAAACGGTATGACATCATGAAGTAAACGGCGCACGCTCACAATGCGTATCTCTGCTTCTCATCTCATACATCAGTAAGACACCTCTCAGCTACCAGTGATTCTGAGTACTTGAACTTTGTTATGGCACGCTGTCCGTCAATGCCAGCTTGCCGTAATAAATCTCGTGCCATTGTTCACGAATGGTGAGGGGGCAAGGCGTTTATCAAATTCACACACCTAAGGGGCACTAAATCTACTATATCAGTGCTCAGAGCAGAATCTCTTTGGTACAATGATTGTGTTGTGCTCACTAGGCATGTGGCCCACCATAGTGGTGTTGATTACGATGCCTTCGATAGCGACTGTCGCCAATGAGAAGGTTCCCCAGCGTTCTTCATTAGAGGGTTGAAGACTATTTTCTTTGGTTGCTTGAATAAAACCACCTGGTGCCGACACAGCAGAAGCTAACATGCAGGAAGCTTCATAACCTGAAGATAGATATTGGGAGTCTCCGTCGTCCCAACTCCACGTTTCCTTCTACCACTCAGGTTGAGCCGCTTTGTACTTAACGCTACCGTCCGCGTGGAACCCTTGTGTCTCAATAAGCCCGCCAGTGAAGGTGTCCATGGCTTGCCCGTAGTGAACGGTCTCGCGGATCTTGCAGCGGTTGCTCGCAGATTCGGCGTGCTGCACAAGGGCCGTGGTTGTCTTGAAGACTCTCAGGCAGTACGGGCATCTGGTATCTCCCCCGGTGTGGGCTGGCGAGGTGAGATGCGCCTCCAGTGCGTACGCGTTGGCGAAGGTCTTCCTATATGACTTCTTAGGAGACCTGAAATGTGTTGGAGCAGGGTGATCTTACCCGCACAAGTTCCAGGGGCACTGGTACTTTCCAGTCAAAGCAACTCGAAACATCTCAGGATTCCATCCTTTCGCATTGGGATGAAAACGGTCTTTGTTTGGGTCTTTATTCGCTAACATAGACGTGGAGTGATCTATTGTGGGTGCGGACCAGTCAATAGTAGCAGGCGTACTGGGTGCGTCAGGGAACAATTTGGCGGAAGCATCTGTACCCCAGGCCATGGTTGGTTCTGCGACTTCGAGACTAGTGAGCCCGGTGAGAAGATCTTCTTGAATTGGATTCTTGAAAGCCTGAGACTGCAACTGCGGCCATTCCTTTTTCTCGGTGATCGCAGGAGGTGCAGCAGAGGACGTAATCTTCTGTAACGAACTAAAGGAGTAGTCCAGGTTGATCACGACGCCGCCGTCCTCTGAATCCCCAGCCTCAGACATGAGCTTAGTCGTGTCATTGAAACTGTCCGGGTTTGCAAGAAATGCCTTGACAATCTCCTTTTGAGCGCGACGTTTCTCGAAGTCCTGAGCCGTGATCTTGCTGCACATATTCTTCTCGATGTGACCCATCAATCCACCGGCACGCTTGAAGACTTCGCCGCAGCCGATACATCGAAGATTTTGTTCTGTCGCATGGGTCTCGAGCTTGTCAGAGCCACAATGACAAGGTAGGTATATCGGTTGACACTCACCTGCTTAATGTGGAGCTGCTGCCCTTCCTCGCTCCGGAAATCCTTGCTGCACATGGGACACACAATATGCTTGGTACTCTCGATCTTGTGGATGAGAAAGGCCTGATCATCTTCAAAATCTTCGTCGCAAATGCCACAATAGTCGTGCTCGGGAGTGCTCTTTTTGTGGCGCTTGAGTTGACCCTGAGTTGCGAATGAAGCGTTGCACTCAGGAAATGTGCAAGCGTACAGCTCCGACTGGTCTTTGGTAGCCATGATGATGGTTGGAAGCTGATGCAACAAGATAAAAGTCTTGTCGTAGCTCGCAGAATCATGAAACGAAAAGGTATAAGCTCGAAGGGAAGCCCTAAGTGGTGAGAGAAGTGAGGTAGCCGACCTTTGGTCCGGTTCCCGCAGTGGCGGTTGCCGTGTACTTTGGTGAATATCAAGTCCTTGAGGTGGTAGGCATCACCTTGTTCAACACATGGTAAGGTAAGTTCACTTGACGAAGTCTTACAGCGAGGGTTCATGCAGTTTCGTGGCACTTGTATGGGCTTCGACAGTTGGTGTCCAATCTAGAGGAAAGCTCGCGTCTTCAGGCACATCGATCGACGAGGGATATGAGAGCAATAAATGCAACCAAGCGAAAATAGGATACATGGCGGATGGTGGAATCAACTAGCACATATAGCTTGCTCATTCGTGAAAAAAAAAAGGTTCTTTTGGAGATGGCGAACCGTTGGCAAGCTATATCTATATGAGAAATCCAACTACTGCTGGCGGGATGAGTAAGGCCGCGTTAGCATGCCTGGCTTGAGGAGTGAACCCCGTCCATAACTATCGCCGGGTGGGATCTGCGGCATGCATCTTTGCCCACGTTGTTACACCTGCCAGGCAGGATTCGTGGGCGTTGGCTTCTGCCTGCTCTTCACACCGAAACACCCAAATCTTCCGCAGGACCGTCTTCTCTTGCGCTCTTCCTCCGCTCTGATACGCTGAGACTCCGCTTCCGCGTTAGCAGTCGCTACCTTTGCTTGTACTGCCTCCCGAATCCGCTGCTGCCGTTCCGGAATGGTGGGTGGTCGCTCCAGCAGTTCCATGTACTCTGTTGGTCCTAATAGCCGGCGGGAGGATGAGTCCGAAATGCTGTCGTGGCGTGCTTTAGATATTGCTCGAGAAGGAGAGGGAGGTTCTGGAATGGACGTGAATGTTGTAGACTGGTAAGCTTCAGCAGAAGTACGAAGAGCGTGTGGAACGTTGCTGGATTGCTTCTGCCCCATGTCATGCCTGACGAAGCTCTCAGTTTCTTATCGGCTTGTGGAGACCCCACACAAGCTCCTTCAAATCAGTGCGTGTTCTTCTCGGTGACATTTTGACGGGGTTGAAGGGTGTAGGTATCTTCACGTCAGCATTGTGCCGTGAATCAGAACTTCTGAGCAATATTCACAAACCTAACGCGATCAGTGTATCTTCTAGGCAGCATGACGCAAAATCACATGTCCACAGCATAACGGCGTGCCCACAACAA
>QQTW01002028.1_pt1 | contig 14530 bp, 14 predicted proteins | sample 1904831 | NCBI WGS metagenome assembly QQTW01 (sample SAMN09435610, study PRJNA476489) | Subsurface metagenome, whole genome shotgun sequencing project. | reverse complement strand
GGGGCATCCGAAGCAATATCATATATAGGCTTCGATGGCGTCTTGGAGACATCCAACAGATCCTGTACAATTGATGGCTTCTCCAGACCCTGTCCAACCAGAAAGAGAATAGCCACAAGATGGCGAACTTGGTGCCAGAGGAATGCCGAGCCATGCACTGTGAACGAGTACAGCGCTGGAGTTCTGTTTACTCCTTGAGTTTGCGCGCTATTGCTTGAAGATGCGCCAACCTCCGATGCCGCGTGTGACGCAGACGAAGTTGTATGCATGTTGTTCTTCGGGCTTCGAGTCGGTGTATTTGGGTTCGGATTGGCTGCAGAGGGTTCTAAAGTGCTTGAAATGGATGCCTCGGTGGAGTCGGAGTTGAGCATTGGGGTTAGGGGTGGCCGGAAGTCTTCCTGCGACACGTAGCCCACCGGTCCATGCAGGGGATTGATCTCTTCAATGCTTGCCCGGAAAATCCGGCGCTTAAAGTTCTCTATCTGCTTGGAAGGGTCGAGTTTGCAAAAATTTCGAAAGTCATGGACGCCGACAAAGTGCTCCGCTGCTTCCCGCATGGCTGCGATATCCAGCCACCCTTCTCTGTTCGTACTGCCATTTATAGTCGGATATAAAGCGGAGTTCCCAGGTATCGGCGCGAAAGCAGGCTGTGTGAAGAAGTATTTGTAGCGTCTCTCTCTGCAGGAGAACCTGGCAGAGAAGTCTTTTGGAGGTGATGGACACCAGGCCAAGACTCGAATATCTGGCGGCAGAACATTGTTTAGCAGTCTCACATATGGAAACTCGTCGTTCAAGTGATCGAATGGGCGGCTATCCTCCGGCTGAGATTCAGGAGACGTCGAGTGCGCTTCGCTCTCGAGTTCAAGGTCTTTTGGTTCTGTCACGTTCGGCGTACTCCCAGAAGTGCAAGCAGAAAGTGGCCGTTTGCTTCTGACCCTGATCCCAATTACTTGGCCAAAGGCGCTGACCCCTTTATCTGTTCTACCGCATTTGGAGTAATCGCAGCCCTCCCAGTTTACCTCCCCAGGTCGAAGGTCGGGAACTTCTTTGGGCATAATTAGGCGCGTTTTCGCTAAAGCCTTCCATAGCTCTTCCTCTATGGTGGGTAGCGGTGTGCGGTTGTTTGCATGATTTTCATAGCCGTTATAGCGCTGGCCGAGGTATGCAAATTTCAACGCTATGAAGCGCGTGTTGAATTTTGAAGGGTCGAATGGGCGGGCTTCTTTCTTTCGGGGAATGGATATTGGTGAAGGGCTTGATTGCGAAGAAAGCTGTGGGGTCGTGTTAGAAAACCGCAGGGTTCTGACATAATGTAGCTGGATATGACTGCACTGAAAGGGCCCTTAGATGTCGCTCCAAGCGTGCCACCCGTTTCACCAGCTGTTCATGACTCCACTCTGAGTAAGTCTTCGAAGGCTCAGCATCGTCCATGCCGATGGCTGGAGAAGGACCAAGCCTATCCCGTGAACGAACTATCCGGTATAGTTGGGCGTAAGCTCGTCTGCTAATGAAGGTGGTAGGACTTTTCTTGGTCCACAAGCGCAGGGGCATTTTCGAGCAAAAAGTGATGGAGGAGGTGCTTATGCCGGGATGAAAATATGGGGGAGGTACGTATCAGTGCTCTTTTCTCAGTGCTCCCGCGCGTCAACGTCAACGGCCTATTTGCGGCGTTGATAACGCTTCCTGATATTTTGGATCATACAACTGACCTACACACTATCTCATACAGAGTGAGACCCTCAAGAGCAACATCGCAAAATGGAACTTGATGCGCCAGAAGTCACCATCCTCCTTCTTGGCGACGAGGGAGTTGGTAAGTCAACTTTCCTATCGTACGTCTCGAATTCCTCTTTTCTACGTTACTTGATGTTCGGGCTTTTTGTTGTTGCTATCCTTCAACGAAACATCAGACTAACATTGTACAGCCGGCTCACTCTCGGCGCGCGCTCCGGAGATGATGCTTTGCCACCGTACGAACTTCGCCCTCCTCGCGATTTAGACCAGCCCTTCCTTTTCAACATAAAGCTCTTCGGCCGGCCCTATCGGTTTCAATTTTACGATACGGCATCACCTACGAATTACACTCTGCTACGGCCGGATGTTTTGATTCTCTGCTACGATATCAGCAGGCGGCAGACTCTCGAATCTCTTGGCACAAAATGGAGAGAGTTAGTCGCAACTCATTTTGACATACACGAGGCTTTGCCCGTGATGGTCCTAGGGCTCAAGAGAGACCTGAGACGAGAATGGTCGGACAGAGAGAAGCAAGACGGAACAGAAGGCGCGAGTGTGATGCCTGAAGAGGGGCTTCTGGTGGCGCAGAAGATGCGGTGCGATCGGTACGCGGAATGTGATTCCGTGACAGGAGAACTCTGTCCCCAGGTTCTTGAGGATATTGCACGAACAGCGGCTATGACAACTACGGAAAGAGGTGCTAAGAGCGATGGTCCAGCTTGCGTCATAATCTGAGGGTGCAAGTTTACTGACTTAATGCACGGCTGGCTTCATGAAGAGGGAGCGTCGTTCTCGGGTTGCTGGGTGGAGGCGGGGCCTGCTGTCCTATTGTTGTTACGAATATCCTTTTCGTTGACGATTCATTGCAGTAATGCGTAGTCCAGTATTTTAGTACATCATCCCTGCCTTCACGATGGTTATTCAGGTGCGAAATGCCGCTCAGCTCTCTGTAGCAAAAGCGCCGGTCAGAGCTTCACAGTCATGCCTCATCATCCTGAGGTTTGTTGTTGGTTGAAATCAACAGACAAAGGTAACGGCATGAAGAAAATTTCCATTCGGCCCATCCCCTTCTACCCAGGTCCTATTATCAGAAATTTTACCTCATGATGATCACCATGACGCCTGAAATCACTTCTTTCGGCCATACCATAATCTGCGGCCTCTCTTCAAATAAATCTAGAGAAAAGTCGCAGTGGGATACTCTCCTCAATCCCAGCCTCCTCCGCTCTCCGACATACGCCCAGACCCGATCGCTACAATCCAACTCATACCATCATGTCACTCACTGGAGAATGAGTTCTGCGCAACGCTCTACTTTGGCTCCAGCGTTCAAATCATCTCCAATGCATCTTCGGATACACCCGTGAAGGCAGGGCAAACGATCGACGAGATCAGGGCCATTTCCACAACAGGTACCGCATTTAACAGCCTCGGTCGTCGTGGCATCGCAGTGTCTAGCAAGCTTGACAGCCGACATGGTCGGCCTCCGTCCTTCCTCTGGTACTGGTTTAGGCTTTTGAATGATATTTGAAGCGGGTCGGCCAATGAAAGGAGACTTACCATGCTGCGGTGCGGCTAGGGCGTAGGTTGCGAAAGCAAGTAAGTAAATGCTTCATGGACCGCAACTTTGGAGATTCCGAAGGCCGGGTCTGTTATAGGTATATCAAAGCAAGGAAGACCGTGAATTCACAACGACCGTATGGAGAATAATGACTGGAAAACACCTGCGGGCGCGCCAAGTATGAAAGAGTATGGTTAACAGCGAAAAAGCTATGATTCCCATTTGGGGCAGAAGCGTCACTTTATAAGTCGTCCAAACGTATGATTTATGGGGTCAACTTCACGCCGTTGCAGGTTTCTCTATACACATTCACTATGGAGCAAGCTTTTTGCTGATCTTCCATGTCTGGCCATGTCTCATCCTCATCAATATAGGCGTTCAGATCCAGATACGTAGCAGAGGTAGCTGGCGAAACGCTTCCGGAAACAAGGGGCAGTCAAAGGGTATAGTTCTTCGCAGATTTGGATCACAGCACTGGTATACCCTGGCGGATCCACATGTTACCCTAATATGGAGACCTTGTATGAAATACATGTAAAGTTAGAAGAGACCGACAGAGGAGTCGTCTGGACACGAGCTGCAACACTCGATTTTATGTGGGTTGGTACCCAGTTACCTAGGCAAATTTAGCCTGCGCCAACCTCAGCCCTACCTTGTGAGGATCGACATCTAAAGTCCAACAAGGGTCAGTTGGGAGAGACCTGCTTCCGGCTTTCACCATATATTTCACTGCATAGGCCTTCGCCGGCGATAAGCTACCTTCCGCACATGCCTCGAGACTCGCCTCCTCGGCGTGCGCGCTCTAGGTCGCCTGGCAGAGAGCCAGAGCGGCCAAGCCGACAGCGAGATGACAAACTCAAATTCAAAGGGGACGACAAGGCATCTAGCAATAAAGAGGAAAAGCCTAAAAAGCCTAAGAAGGAGAAGAAAGAGAAGGTAGAAGTGCCGACCGAGAAGATGATAATAGTGCATGTAAATGATCGGCTGGGTACAAAGGCGGCAATTCCATGTCTGCCGTCAGATCCAATAAGTGAGTGATACTTCCAACCGCATGACAGCGTGACACTGACGCCAGCCAGAGCTATTCAAGGCCCAGGTTGCGGCTCGGATTGGCCGGCAGCCGCACGAAATTATGCTGAAGAGGCAAGGAGAACGGCCGTTCAAGGATCAGTTGACGCTGGAAGACTACGGCGTCAGTAACGGCGTGCAAATCGATCTGTAAGCCGAGCCCCACTGTTGATCTACTGAAGGCTCTTCCCTTGTGCTAACAATACTTCTTAGGGAGCTGGACACGGGCGATTAGTAGAACCTACCGATTGTTTCTGCATGCTAATGTACATCTGCCGCGTGCTTGGTCTGCTTTGCAGGTGCCATGCTGAAAAGGCTCTTCCTAGCCCTCGAGGATGAGCCTTGCGAGGATCACGTTGGCTGGATCCTCTTCGAGTCAACAGCGAGCTGCGCCTAGTTAGGCACCGAGAGCATTACCTAGCAAGCATCATGGCAGGACGGTTGAGAGCCGTCAATCTCTTCTAGTTCGTGGCCTCGGTCCTTGCTACATTCTCAACGCATGGTTCCTATACCACTCACAAGTTGGAGTGATGCTGCGTACAATCATTGGTCATTTCATTCAACAGGTCTAGAATGCGATAAGCAGTTACAAATCTGACGATAGACCCAGCGATTGACGTCATGTCGCCGAACCCTCTTGTACTAGTAGCGAAATCCCATCCATTCAACGCTGCATGTGGAACTAAAATACACTGATATAATTGCCAATCCTTTCCTTCTGGTTTTGTGCTATGCATTCTGCTATCCAAGTAATATTTCGGATTTCCTATCAGTCGTTAGCTGCAATTTCTCAGGCTTGTGTTCGAGCTGAGCGAGCAAACTGACCTGCTCCTTTAACTTTACCCAAGCGTACACCACAGCGTGCGTGAACTGCCTGGTAAAAGCCATCTTGGATATCTCCATTTCTTTCTGATAAAACATGTCCTCCAAACTTCTTCCTTCAACACCTGTACCCCCTGACATGTTGCCGATCCCACCACCGCCGCCATTCTGTCCGAGACCGGTCTGTTCGAAGAAGGTTCGGTAATCTTGGATGCCATCAACCGCAATCCGGACGCCCTCGACATCTTCAGCCTTCGAAAGCATCAGAATGCCTTCGGGGTAAAGCCTTCCGAAGTTCGGATACAGCTTTCGCCGATCAGCTTTGGACAGCTCTGTACCAAACGAGTTGAGTGTGATGTTGATGCTCCTTCTGTCGGCCTCAAACTCGAGCACCTCTGACATGACGTCCGCAGTAGGAGTCCCCGCCAACTCTGGATGACTGTTGACCCAGTGGTGGAAATCCTCGAGGTAGTTCTTGTACAGAGTATTGCGGATGATCTCGATATTGAGCTCGTCAAGATCCTGGTGGGTCAGGGAGCCCTTGAAATAGGAGGCGAGCGGTGTCTCTATCAGCACCGAATTGTACAGCTCTTCGATATTGGTTGCCACGCAGAGCACCGGCATGGTTTCAAACCAACCGAGCGGGTGACATCTCTCGAGCAATTCACGAGTATCTCGCTCATGAAGGGTTCCAGTAATGAGCAGCGCTACATTATCGATCATGTATCCATAGGTGAGGTACTCCATGAACTTGGACAACGATCCGGTGGCGCTGGCCTGAAGATAGCGGAACTCGGACACTAGCTTGTCGGTGGTCTTGTCGGCCAGCGCCGAGGTAGAAGGATGAGGCGGAAGGGAGGCAAGGAAGTCGCCATACGCGGGCGACAGCTGAAGTTTCACATCTGGAATATGTTGGTTGTTGCTCAGGAGCAGATGCATCGACAGCTTACCGTCAACGGTATTGCACTGGGTAAGATTCCCGTAGTTTTGGCCGGTCAAAAGCTGATTTCGATAGCCACGAACCAAGCCCTCGATATAGCTAAGCGGTCAGCCAGGACACATGAACTGATATGAAGAGAGTTTACCCATATTTGGCGTTGTAAAATAGCCCCTCCATGGCCGAGCTTGTAGTGCATAGAAGCTGGCTCCTTGACGCGGCCTCGGTACTCAAACCACATTGACAAACCTTGGAATGCAGAGCGCACGGAACAATCTTTGTCCAGAAGGAAGCTCGGACCCGCCGGGCTGTTGACCTCAAGATATCTCCAGCTTCTCACACGACGGACTTTTCGATCTGATAGCAGGCTGCTCTGACAGGCAGGTTCGGACTTGACATCACGGGTGAAGATGTCGGAAGGTCGAAGACCTGTCTCTGTGCTCTTCGTTTGCCTGGGCAACATATGTAAAAGCGCATCCGAGTCAGCACCTGCCGTCGCTCATGTCTCTCAGGCCGTTCCACAATGGCAGAGGGCGTCTTCCAACACCTTACCAAGCCTGCGGGAGGTCATCAGCATCCTCTGATAAATCGCATCGACTCGGCAGGGACAGGCGGCTATCATATCGGCAGTGATCCTGATCCGCGAACAATGTCGACTCTCGCAGATAATGGTATCACGGAGTACGAGCATAGAGCGCGCAAGCTTAGCCTACGGGACTTCAACTCTTTCGACTACATCTTAGCGATGGATAGAGAAAACTTGGAGAACATCGATGCGCTTCGGAAGCTGGCTCTAGAGAAGGGGCTGGCGGGCAAGGTGGGAACGATAAAGCTCTTCGGAGACTATGGCGGCCAGCCGGGCGAAGAGGTTATTGATCCGTACTATGGAGCCAGGGACGGCTTCGACATTGCTTATGAACAGATGGTCAGATTTACGAAAGGTTTTCTGCAGAGCTTAGAGGACAGCGGAACAAGCAGCTAGATCGTCGATGAGGCGTTTGTTCCTTTCTCGACGCACAATCTGCGAACTGTTTGATATAACGCGAATATGACCAGCGTCTGGCCAGTCCTGTGGATTGAGTAACCTATAGGGGCTGCACTCCCAGCAACATATCTTCATCATTCGCTTCAGTTGGGGTTTAATCGCCTATTACCGTTGGTTCATCACGCCAGAAAGAATGAGGAAATGGAAGATGAGACGCCAGCATGCCATCAGCTCTTCGAGTTGCATTGCTTGGAGCTGGTTTGCAATTCCTGCGGCTGAGCAGGATGTACTGACGAAGTTGAGTAGCGTGAACTCGATATGACTTATGGCGTTTAGGAGCTTCGGAAAAGTCGAACCAGAAAGTCAAAAGAGCGGTGTCTATTTGTAGTGGACGACAGTAATGAGCAGCGTAAGAGGAATATATCTGTAACGATACGAGCAGAAGATGCGACAGACAAGCTGAACGACTCAGAACCCAGAGCAGTGTCTTCGGCATGAAGTAGGGACCATTATGGGCATAGAAGAATGGAGTGGAGGAGCGGAGATGCATGAAGACGCGCCTCAGGCAAGCAATTGGGAAAGCCTATCCCTGTCTTCGGCAATTTGCCTTTTTCTGGAGTTGCTGTGCGACGTTGGCTGCAGCAATTATCTGCGATCAATTGACTGAAAATTTCGAATGATTTTTTTCCATGCATGGACAAACATGCGGAGTAAACTCCCCCTGGGCTGTTCAATCGGAAGACGAGCACCGTTTGGAGGACGACATCAAGTTCAGGTGAAGCTACAGCCAAGCGCCAAGCGAGGCGTCTGCCAAAAAAAGTCGGTACTGCAAAGCTACCAGCTCCTGAGCAGGAATAATCTCTTACGTATGCGCGCTTCTCCCTCCCCATTCAAACCGCCAGCTTATCGTTGCAGGTACTGCTTCGCGTCCCATCTCGGCATCGGCCATCATGTCGACGCAGCCGTTGCCTTCCGCTCCTGCGCCTCCGCCGCTCAACATACCCCCGATCGCATCGGCGCCGCCATCGCTTTGGGATCGGTTATCAACATGGGCGTCTGAGCACAAGGCGCTGGTGTACACCGTCGCGGGCATCACATTGGTGGCGACCGCTGCTGGCGTCTTCTACTACGCGTCGGACTCGAGGAGAGCGGTCGCGGACGGGGAGGGCGCGGCTGGTAAGAGGAAGAGCAAGAAGGACAGACGGAAAGCGAAAAAGGATGCCGAGGATGCATCAGGTAGGGAGGGTGTTTCGGGAGAGGCGGTGCCTTCAGGTAGTCCTGGATGTCGAGTCGGTGGTCCCAGACTGACTTTGCATAGAAGACAAGAAGGCCTCGGTCTCTGCTGTATCTGAAGATGAGCTTCCGGAAGTAGATGAAACCATAGTTGCGGCTCTTTCAGAGCAGGTAAGGGAGTCCGTTTGTTGTATGAAACTCATGGCTGATATGATCGAACCAGACGCGCAAGGAATATGCGGCAAAATTCAAGGCGGCCGGAAACCGAGCCTACGGATCCAAGGATTACAATCTGGCAATCGAACTGTACACAAAGGCTCTCATCTGCAAACAGGACCCGGTCTTCTACTCGAACCGCGCGGCGTGCTGGAATGCAATGTCCATGTGGGAAAAGGTCATCGAGGACACCACGGCGGCAATTGCGTTGGACAGCGAGTACGTGAAGGCATTGAACCGACGGGCCAACGCGTACGAACAGACGGAAAAGTACAGCGAGGCACTTCTAGATTACACGGCTAGCTGCATCATCGATGCGTTCCGCAACGAGCAGAGCGCGCAGAGCGTGGAGCGGCTCCTCAAGAAAGTCGCGGAGGCCAAAGCGAAAGGGATCTTGCAGGGCAAACAGAAGAAGCTGCCGAGTCCGACATTCGTGTCAAACTACCTGCAGAGCTTCCGGCAACGACCTCCACCTGCGGGATTGGAAGACACGGCTGAGCTGGATGAGAAGAGCGGGCTTGGACAATTGAGGAAGGGTCTTGTTGCCATGCGGAAGAAGACGGCGGATGGCTACACGGAAGCTGCAAGCGCATTTGACGAAGCCCTCGGTTTGGACGACCTCGGGGAACACGAGGCTTTTGCGTACAGCATGCGCGGCACGTTCAGGTATCTCAGAAACGAGAATGACGCCGCACTCAAGGACTTGACCAAGAGCGTGGAGCTCCAGCCGTCGTTGACGCAGAGTTACATTAAACGGGCGAGCATGTATTTGGAGCTAGGTATGTGCGACAGTCCGAAGGATTTGCTGGCATCTGACCCTCGTCCACAGGCGAGAAAGACAAGGCTGCGGAAGACTTCGACAAGGCGGTAGAGCAAAACAAGGACGACCCGGACATCTACTACCACCGCGCGCAGCTGCACTTCATCCTGAGCGAGTTCGCCGAGGCGGCACGCGACTACCAGAAGTCGATCGACCTGGACAAGGACTTTATCTTCTCGCACATCCAGCTCGGCGTCACGCAGTACAAGATGGGCTCGATCGCGTCGTCGACGGCGACGTTCCGGCGCTGCATGAAGAACTTCGAGCGCGTGCCCGACGTGTACAACTACTACGGCGAGCTGCTGCTGGACCAGCAGAAGTTCCAGGAGGCCATCGAGAAGTTCGACACCGCCGTCGACATGGAGAAGGCGTCGAAGCCGATGGGCATGAACGTGCTGCCGCTCATCAACAAGGCGCTCGCGCTCTTCCAGTGGAAGCAGGATTTCGACGAGGCCGAGGAGTTATGTCAGAAGGCGCTGATCAGTGAGTTGGGTGACAATCGTTGCCTTTTATTCATGTCCGTTAACGTTTGTATCAAGTCGATCCCGAGTGCGATATTGCCGTCGCCACGATGGCGCAGCTGCTCCTGCAGCAGGGCAAGGTCACCGAGGCGCTCAAGTACTTTGAGCGCGCAGCGGAGCTGTCGAGAACCGAGGGCGAGATCGTCAACGCCCTGTCGTACGCCGAGGCGACGAGAACGCAGCTGGAGGTAAGTTCTGGGCTTAGGCAGCCGCACCGCAGCATCTCCAATCATGCACTAGACCACAGACTGACAGTTCTCGTGCAGGTCCAAGAGAAATACCCGCAGCTGTCGAGCCGGCTCCAAGGAATGGGCGCCGGACTCGGAGGTCCCGCACCGCGATAATGAGTATAGTCAGTGTGCGTTTTGTGAACCGGCTGGCTGCATCTAGATGTCAAGTGTCCCCGTTGCATGTACGAGCGTTTCTGTCGACACGACATGGTTGCGATATTTGCCCGCCGTCAGAGAACATGTGACCGCATCAATTCTTCTTGTCGTGTCTACAAACTGTGAAACGCAATGATTTGTTCGGTTTGTATTTATTTTATCTTCCCACTCTTCACTCTGCACTTCGCTTTTCGAAGCGATTTTGTTCCTAAAAGGTCTGAGAGTCGAGCCGAGTCTGTCGAGGGATGGGCCTGGACTTCGCCATCCACAATCAGGGGATGGATGTCCGAGGAGAGGACGACGGCTAGACTGTTTTGCTACGTCAGTATGGGGCTTGGGCGGCTGAGGTGTACAGTAATAATCAAGTTGGCAGCTGTGTGGACTCTACTCCCGACGTTTCTGAGTGACATGCGTGACTAGGTACGAAAGGCGAACGACATGTGGCCGACATCTTGCGGGAAGTGTCGGTGATGAGGTAGCTAGCCTCGTGTCATTGCCCAAATGCTGACATGTAGGGAGAGTTAAAGTTGGGCCGGCCTCCGATGCTAACCTCCGATATTCCTTATGAGTGCTCCAACGATGTCGATTGATAACTACATACAATAGTATGCATTCGTGGTGCTCGCCTTGCCTTGCGCTTTCGAATACTACATGGGTGGCAATGTATCGAGGAAAAAGTGGATTATGATACAGTCTGTTTGAACTCTGATATAGAGTTCTGAATGCGAAGAAGAGGCAAGGAGCTCCCGTCAGTCGTCTCCATTGTCCTCCCGACTTATCTGAAGCTCACCACTTTCTAACACACATGCATGCACTCCGTAGGTTGTTTTCCTTTCTTCTTCCTCTACGGCCGTTGCAGCTTTTGGGGGTGGCTGTGGGAGAGGCACATCTGGATGCCTGCACCGGGCGGGAGGCGGACGGCATCCGGCAGGATTACCCTGCTCGTATCTCCGTCCGTTTTTCTTCAACGTCCACGAGTGCTCGGGATCCACGAGAGCGTGGGATGACAAGGTGTCATTGTTCCTCTGAGACGCTGGGGCAGCGGCAGGCTCACCGGCGGTGCATGACCATGTGCGCCCGAATGCTGGATGAGCTTGATCTCAAATATGCTTGATGGCTTGATGAGGCTGATGAGTTTGAGGTCTCCAAGGTTGAGGACGATGACAGACGGCCAACCACGCTGCATACGAACCTTCAATCGCCGTCCACTGGTCATGGCTATGACGCATGTAGTAGTCGTGCCTGTCAATCCACATCTGTTTTTTCTCCCATTGCTTACTCGGTACGAGCGACCCCGTCTGCCGACGCCGGGTCGTCTCTCGAGGCAAGGATACAGCAGACCGCGTCGGTGTTTACTTTTGCCATGGTTCGTTAGCCATCCCGTACACGCACGATAGGCTTGCGGCAAGGCTGACGCTGAGAGTCTGGGGAAGGAAAAAGAGAAGATGGAAACCGCCCGTACGAAAGCGTTGTGGTGATGCAGTGGTGGGGGAAAAGAGCATTCGGTGGCGGACGGGAACGTTGCTTTCTGCGTGCGTGCAAGCGCTGCAAAGTTGAAAAAGTTCCGACGCAGACTGCCATGACTCTGTCTGTGGGTGATAGGATGGGCTTTTTTCGCCTTGCACAATGCACTATGCACGGCGGGACGGAAGAGACTTTTTATTAATGCCCGCCCGTCGAGTGCGATCCGAATCCGCGGCTGTGTCTTACGATTTTCAGAGCGTTGATGTCAGGACGAGAAAGAGCAGATCCATGATAATCGCCAGAAGCTGTGAGTCTCACCATCCAGCATCAACGTCTCTCCTCTGGCCGCCACATCATCTCGGTTGCACGTTGAACATGGACATGTGAAGTCGCCCAACCAGCGCCTCGGATCGCACCGGCTGGTGCCTCAACCGCCGTCTGCCCCTTTCATTCCTTTTGGGCCTCTCCCTTCCTTTTGGCGGGCTCACCCATAAGCAGTCGGATCTCGATTCCGGTGCGTGAGTGGGCGAATAAATTCCCGGTGGCTCGTGGTGAAACGGTTCATGGGCGAGCCCTGTCGGGTACGGTCGGGTGCGCGTTGCATCGGGGACGCGGCATCTTCGAGAGGAGAGTTCGATCTGCGTCTGGGTGTTGCAGGAACGACGAAGGCGCCAGCAGAGGCGATACTGTACGGATGGATACTTGACGCCTGGGCATGCAATATTGGATGGCCTTCTTCGAGCCTCCAGATGTCTGCCCAGCTGCGGCTGAACAGCAGTCGATACGTTGCACTGCGGCCTGTATGTCGGCCACTTGTCAAGGGACCTGCCGGACGGTTGTCGAACATGTCAAATCATCTAACGCCTAGCTCTAACCTCCGATAGTCCCAATCTCTAATCCACAGCACCACCTCTTCTTCAGAACTTGATACACGAAGCAATTACCCCGTACATGTGGAGCCCTATGTAGATACACACATACATACAGCAAACAGCTGCAGCAGAGCGCACGCCCGCACTGTTCACAGCAGGTCCGCCCCGCTGGCCCATCGAGCTCGGGAGAGGCCGGTGATTGAACGGGCGCACAGGGCGGGCGGCGACACCCCTGCCCCCGACTTTGGAAGGGCTTTTTTCTTCTTCCCCCCTTTCGGACGCTGGATCGCGCGTTGTGGTGTCGGGCGAGCAAGCCAGATTGGGATGAAGAGGCTTTTCGCGCAGGAATCATCGATATCGAGGGAGAGCCTTCCACTAGAGCCTGTAGCGCCATGTAGGGCATGTATTGAAGGCTTTCGTCTGGCGGAGTTGAGGACTCGGCGCCTTTCGCATAGACAGAGCGAGTCTGTAACCCCTCGAGCGCACATCAGCTGTCTCAGGTGTGTCTGTAGCCTCGACTAAAGGTCGACTAAAGGTACAAACAGGGCTCAGACGACTATCTGTATGGAGATACGACGGGTAGCCAGGTCTCCCTTGGCAATTCTGTCTGTGGTGCTGCCTGTTCCCCAGAAGTTTGTCAGGTGTGGTGGCCTTGCGCGAAAGGGAAGGTGGAGGTGGTGCAGAGATGCAAGATGCAAGACATCTGGACGCTCTGTTCGCCAACGCTCGGGACCGTCGCTGGCCAGCGCCCGGGAGAGCCCTCAGGCCGGCTACTGTGCGCGGTGCGAGTTGTTGTTTGTTGCAGGGGGATCCAATCCTTCTCTTGCCGTCACAGCCGCGAGAAACAGATGCTGCTCGTCGTGCTCGTGTAGAGTTGCTGCGGGGGCTGTGTACTATATCGGGCTGTCTGTCCAGGACTGTCCTCAGTATTGGCCTCTCCAGGGCTGTCGGTTCTCGAGAGAGCGATGGATCCGAGTCTTTATCGTCTTTGATCGTTTCCTACAATCTCGCTTTCTTCCTTTGTCATACCTATCGCGATCGAGGCACCAGGGCAGGCCTTGGCGCCAATTCTGGCTTCCAATTCTTTCTTCGCACTAAAAACCGCAATCCCGGCACTCCGTGAATCCGTAATATGTAATAATAATCCAAGTGGTGCAAGTAAGAAATCGGCCTCCCACCCCGGCCCCTGCGCCCAAGCAGAAGCAGAAGCGCAGCAGAGAATATGCACACCAAAATAATGTAATGCAATAGCGGATGCGCCCCTCTCCTCACCCTCTCGACCTTGTACCTTGTACCTTGTACCCCCCCCCAAAAACCAATCTCGGCCGCTTCCAAGCCAATTCCACCGCCGATCACCGTCTCATTCTCCGTCTCCTTCGTCTCTCTCTCCAGGGCTTCCCGTTCTCTCTCTTCGGCCTCATCACGTTCTGCTTCTTCTTCTCTCCAGGGCTCCCTTCCAGCCATTACTCATCCTCATCCTCACCCTCCAGGGCTCCAGGGCTTACCCTTCCCATCCCCGCTCCACCCTATCTACCCGCTTTCTTCTCTTCTTTATCGTTACGTACCACCTCTTTCTTCCTCTTCTTCTCCTTCTCCTCCTCCATCCTTCCTCACCCTTGCCAGTTCACTCTGACAAAGTCGCTCGTTATCCCTTCTCCCCTCAACTCTCGCTGTCTCCTTTTCTCGACTCGTCGCCTCTTTATCCACTGAACCTCTTCGTTCATCCTCCACACCTCTCGTACCTTCCGTCTCCGACTCCGTCGACGAGATTCGCCGTCCCCAAGCCTGCGGCCGACGCCTGGTATTGGTCTCGACTGTGTCACAGCATAACACCCACACCCTCCATCGTCGCAGCCTGGTCAAGTCGGAGTCCGCTAGCCGACAGAGTATACGACACCCGGGTGATGTACG
>QQTW01002027.1_pt1 | contig 14531 bp, 12 predicted proteins | sample 1904831 | NCBI WGS metagenome assembly QQTW01 (sample SAMN09435610, study PRJNA476489) | Subsurface metagenome, whole genome shotgun sequencing project. | reverse complement strand
TTAAAAACCTCGCTGTCCTAAACATCTTATCGAATATCATCCCCTCAACCACCACGTAACTATTGAGGATACTGCCGCCGAGGACACTGCCGCCGAGGACACTGCCGCCGAGGACACTGCCGCTGAAGACACTGCCGCCGAGGACACTACAAAGGAGGATGTAAAGATTTAGCGAAGGAGTGCTGGCGTTGGAGTGCTGGCGTTGGAGTGCTGGCGTTGGAGTGCTGGTATGTATTCGACGTAGATGGCAATCTAATATACTTAATGCTATTTGAACTGCGACACCAAGTTAAAAAGTGGTGATAGCTAGGGACAGTGAGGTGTTTACAAGCACGTGTTAAGCGCGTCGGCGCGCGTGGGAACTCGCCAAGTCCCGCATCGTTACAGGCTAGTACGGATTGTATGGTAATTACTCAGCCAGGGACCTCGGTAATTCCCATCAGGGACCTCCATACTTTTTCCCGTATTTACCCAGTGACGAGCTCGAGGAGGGCGCCTCCGAACGCAGTTTCAAGGTTGCTGTCGGCACGCGATTCAGGCTCCCGCTTTTGCCTCTTTATTATACTTTTCCCACGCGTCCACAATGGCTGAGATTTCGATACACTCCGCCAATCACATCCGTGGCGTCCAATGGGACTCCCTAGATTTCTTGGTCTTGCCACGATGGTTTTCTTTTTTCCCTGGCTTGTTCTCGGGCGTTGGGATGATTTCGACGCCGCATTGGAAACGAAGAGGGGAAGACCGTCCAGGTCCCGAGTGTTCACAAATCTTCGGACATGGTGATTGTTCGAAGAAGAAACCCCACACGCGTGGATAGAAAGAGTAATATACGCGTTACAATGGAGCATCTGTCTACAGGGTACCGGGGCCTTCAAGAATCTTTTGTACCACGCTGCGATGTCGGCTGGCACTTGTCCCTGCAGAAACCACATCCATCGAGAAGGACATCGATGAAGACGTTCCCCGCAGTCCAGACACTCGAGCGCCGTGGCGTCGCGGATTGACAAGTTGCAGGTTTGGTTCAGTCAAACATGTTTTCCGGAACAGATTCCTTTGCTTTTCCCCCATGCGGAACATAAAGCATGCTGGTTTTCCTCTCTGCCAAAGGGAAGCTTGCAAGGGCTCCTCAGTCACCGGTGCAGCGCGACTCCGATATCACACAGTCATGGCGGCGCCGACCCTGACTCCGGAGCAGATGCGGTACATGCGCGAACGCATACACGAGAACAGACAGCCTACGTTCATTGCGGTTGTGACGACGTTTGGCGCCCTGTGCATTATATTCCTCGCCCTCCGAGTCTACTGCCGCAAGCTCTCGCGGAGGGGGTGGGGTCTGGATGACCACATCTCAGTCATTGCCCTGGTTCGTCTGATTGCGGCAATGAATAGACTGCCTCTCGCGGATTTCGCTAATCCATGCGCCGTCTGTCTTGTCAGATTTTCACATTGCTCCACGAAGTCTCATGCGGGTTAGGTATGCGCATTTTTAGCACGGCGGCTGCTGGATTTCAGATGCTGACCCATCGTCTAGCGCTCCTTCACGGGCTCGGTAGGCATGTCATCGCCGTTCCTCGGGGTAGCATGGTTGGGATGATGAAGGTCCTTCCCTCATCTTTTCGGCACCGTTCCATCGCTCACAATGCGGCCGCAGACCGTCTTCTTCTCTCAGCTGACGTACGTGCTCGGCATGTCCACCATCAAATTCTCCGCTCTTCTCTATTATCGGCGCCTTTTTCCTACTGAGGGCTTTAAGAAGGTAGTCTGGATCGTGTTCGTGTATCAAATGGCGTGGATGATCACCTTCCTGGTTCTCTTCATCTTCAAATGCGTGCCTGTCGAACGGTTCTGGGACCGCAGCATCCCCGGTCGCTGCATCAATCTCTCGGTCATGTATTTCATGAACGGTCTCACCAATCTCTTCTCGGATGTCGTAATCCTGGCTATGCCTTTGCCCATCATCTGGAAGTTGAATACCCGTCTAGCGCATAAGTTTCTCCTATCTGCAATCTTCGCACTGGGTGGCTTGTAAGTTCAGCATCACTACCACGCGCGGGGACGTATGAGCATATCCGTCTGACTGATTCAACAGTGCGTGCGCGATCAGCATTGTTCGTTTGGTGCTCGTGTTCCAGATCAACATCAAGTCCACGGACCCGACATGTATGTGTATCCTTTAGATCTCCCAACCGCGCAGGCGGAGCACAGTATGTGCAAGGTGACGCTGATCCCGACGTTGCCAGGGGATCTTTTCGACTTCAATCTGTGGTCACCGATAGAGCTGGCAGTGTGCTACATATGCAGCTGCTGTCCAACGCTCGGCCCCCTCTTCACTAAGCTTGCTTCCCTTCCCTCCCGATTCACAGGATATGGCCGGTCCAAAATCAGTCGCATCACCGACACCGACGAGACTCGCGAACTCAAGAATATGGACCCTAGCACGTCGACTACCGCCTTGGCCAAGACACACCGCGAAGATCACATCGAGGTTTCATCCTACGAGATGCATCAAGTGTAAAGATTCTGCTTTTCATTGTACTACTCATCAGGTTGCGGGATTGTACGGAGTACCACCATGAATGGAACTGGGTGACGACATGTTGTATTCGGAGAAGCATCTAAAGTACGAGTGATTGAGTCTCCTCACCTTTTACGATGCGGTCTTACACACAAATGGTAGAATGGAGAACCTGCCAGCGTCTACATTCGAGACCGTTCTAGACCTGCTTGATAAGCATCGCGGAGACTTCTAAGGGTTTTTTGGCGGGAAAAAGCGAGATGTCTTTCTCTTCATATTAGAGACATACTATGTACCTAGGTAGAAGGACCTGAGCTGGAGATATGTTTATAACGATGAACAGGGATTTGCTAAAGATTAAGCCTCTTAACTCTCCTGGCGTGGTCTGCTTCTATGAATCAGAAGCTGACATTCCTGGACCACTTTTAGCCCATATAGAAACCTCCTGGTCCGTGCACCACAGTATAATTCAAGAAATTAGGAGAATTCGGGACACTATCCTGAACAAGATCCCGATCTCTCCTCAATCACTTACAATTAGTGAAACACGCTCTTCGCGCCAACCAGGGGAAAAGCAGCTTCATAGTGGTCAAGTTTGATCATGCACCGCAGTTCTATGATGCACGAATACCTTCAAGCAGGTCAACGGACCGCTACCGTGGGCCACGCCATCAGACTGATCAGTACCGCTTAGAAAACTGAACTCTCGTTGAGTGAGGCCCTATCCGCAAAGAGAGCATCTCCACGCAGGGAACGTTCTTCAGGCTGTTCTCGCTCATCTGAGCCGAAAGATCTGGAAACGACCTCTTCGAGCCTGAGCGTGGAAGGCTGTGTCTCGCATCGCGAAAAATCACCGACTGGGCTGAAGCCCGCAGTCTCGTCTGAAGTCCAGATATTTTTCGTCATCGAGTCTGGTTGCGGCAGATGCTAGGGAGACTCCAGACGATTCTTGTCGTCATCGTCCTGAGCTTGAGATATTGGCTTTGAGCGCCAACCTCATCTGTACGTATCACTCTACGCAACGACGAACGTTCAGATGAGATACTGTGGTGGCCAGGCCTGTCCGTAAGAGTGGGGTATGGGCGTGACATTCAGCTTCCAACCCAGCGCATATGCCAACGGCCGGTGCAGTGGATCCTCACGGACTCCAGAGACAGCGCTTCGAAGGTTCTCAATCGTTGTCATGAAACTAGGAGACTCAAGGTAGCCTCAATAGCATAAATTGTTTCATCCTAAGATATCCATCAAATATTCAGCTTTCAAAGCTTTCAATATTCCATTTCATGGCATGATTAATATCAACCCCAATTCTCTGCTCTAATTTGGTTTTTGTTACCCTTCAAAGTCCATACTCCTACCGTCAAGCAATGCAGTTGAGATCAAAATGACATTGCTTTGCAAGAATCAATAATGTCCCAAAGTCAAAACAGCCGTCGCCTTACTCTCCGCTCAACGTATACATTCTGAAAAGAGAAGAAAAAAGGCGTGTGGCCAATAAAATCTAGCTTGCCTTCCCGTATGTGTCACAGCTCGTATCGTCAATATATAGGGCCGCCAATGGCGTTGGCTTATCTTGCGTTGAGCGGCTCAAATGAGCTTGTAGCGGCGATGAGTGGAGAATCTGGTAGCGTCTCCACGACAAGCAGGTGCGAGCAATGAAGATGATAGCCTGAATGGCACCTAGGTAGATGGGCTTTGATCTTGTAAGAATGGGTCCGGCCTTTTTCTTGGATGCGAATTTGATTTTATCTTTTCTTAAAGTATATATATCAATCCTGGACTTCACATATTAATCTCCCTACGTCTTAAGTCTCTGTGGCCTAGTGGGCTAGTGGTCAATCTGGCCCCTGGACCCTTAGACCCCGGTTATGGTTGACGTAAGGCCGCGCATCGAGGCCGCGGTAATTGGCTCTGAACAAAAGGCACTGAAACCATCCGCCTCCTCCGGGAGCCAGTGATGAGAGGAAGGCCACTGGGTCCGTAAAGAAGCTAGGCCGTCTAGGCCGGGCTGCGGGGGCAGTTTATAGAAGGGTATAAAATACTTTTTTGGAGAATTGTTTGAGGAAAGTTAGATAGCATGTTTTTCTAGAGGTCAGTTCTTCTTTCATAACCTGCTCAGCTCTTGTATTCATCTTCTCTCCCTGTCTACTTTATCTCCCTCTCGATCGACTCATATATGCTGCTTCTCTCGACAGAAGTCGGACAGAATTAACCAGAAATCTGCTTAGAAATTACTTCAAGTTCAAGTTCAGATCACAGGATTATTTAAACTGTGTTAGATACGCAACTCATTTCTGCAAACGTCATGTATTAGTTATTCATATGTATTTCCTAATTTAACATGGGTTGGCTTTTTCCCAACTTCGCATAGCTTCCTTCTTATGGAAATACTGTCCAAGCTCGAGCTGAGTGCCAAGAGTCGTATGAGCTCACTGGCACATTATAGGATTCCTGAAATCAGACCCAAGGGCCTCTTCGAGACCCGTGCCTCCAGAACGATCCTTCGAGCGAGAATAGTGTCTTGCATACCTATACAGGTCTGGACAGCAGAATCCTTCCGCCAACATCAGATCCATGTTTGGCAGGTAATCGACGACGCAAATACACGAATTACGTACTTAAGGGCAACGCTTCCCATCTTGCAATGTCGATATCATCTTCGCTCCAACAGTTCCCCTCTCGTCAACCGACTATGAAATATAATACGGCCGTCGCGGCTGCTTTGGCATTTGTGACTTCGATCGCCACAGCGCAACCCACCCGACAGGAAACGGAAACAATTTCCGTCAGGTTCACTGCCTATGACAAATACTTTGACCAATCCAAGGTTATCAACACAATCATAGCGAAAAAGGGCAGAAATGATCTCAACTCGGCTTATTACTGTGAAACAAAATGGACCGGGGCCACTCCACCCACGTCCTGGGTAAGCGCGCAATCCGCCGATCGTCCGAATGCTTACCATCAGTCTTTAGGTACAATGCTATGATCGACAAAATAAGAACGCAGGCTATGAGGCACAGATCCTGAATTTCGACGATTTAGACAGCTTCCAAGTGAAAATCCAACGCAAAGAGGGCGGGTATGTTGCACTGGTTGCTTGATGGGCGTTATCGCACCTAACCATTCGTCGCAGAGTTCCTGTGTTCGGTTTCGGCGCAAAGCGGCATGTGAGCCAGATAATTGAGGCAGCAGGGCAGTTGACCTGCGCCGACGAAAATGTGACTGATGAGTTTGAGTTGTTTTGCAAGCCTACGCGTGAGACATCGAGCAACCTGTTTCCCCTCAAGGTTGACCTTCTCAAGCAATCTTGATCTGGGATAGGTCAAAGGCTTGGCTCGTTGACAGCTATTCTTCTTCACAACGATAAATCTATTTGAAGATTCGAAAGGTGCTAACTCATCATTGATATTGAGAATGAACCACTTTGCCAGCTTGATAAGAGACCAGTGAAAAATGCCTAGCAGGCTACTTTAAGACTTACGTAGCCCCGACACAAGGGCATGACTGTGTTAGTGCAGAAAATGTCTTCTGCGTCAATCGAAGCGGAACACCGATGAAGCCACCAAAAGGAGAGCTCACCAACTAAGACACTGTTTCGTCTGGTAGCCTCACCGGCTCAATTGCATGAACACCATGAGGACGGCGGCATAGCTGTTTCGAGTCAGTTGTGTGCGAATTTCAGGTTCAAGTACGGAGAACTCACGCCGCAGTTGCCGCCAATATCTCAAATGGTCTCAAAGGAGCCAACAGGATTAGAAGAGCCATGAAGAGAGGGACAAATATAGAGATTATCGTCAAGCGCATTATCAAGGTAGCAGCATTAGCCAACCACCAAGCTGGACCTAGAAGCATTCCTAGGCCCAAAACAAGAACTACCAATGTGCTAAGCACATGCATCGCAGTCGCGCTATAGTATACGGTTCGTTCGCTCTCATAATGCTCACTGAAATGATGTTGCTGCGGCTTTGTGAAAGTCAGTGATTCAGTCAAGCGTTGTGGCGGAATGGGCGCGCTAACCTTTCGGATGCGAAAGCAGGGACTTTGGCGAATCCAACTGAACTTCTCAAGCAGTCGAACGAGTAAGGTCTTCTCGCGCCGCACAAAAGCAATCAAATCACCGTCGTGTTCGATGAATTGCGCTTCCGGGTCGTCGATTGCTCCCTTGAATTCCTCGAACCAGTTTCTGATATTATTCACAGCCCGCTTGGGGGCTCGTGGGCGTTCTCTCATCTTCGAGTACGAGAGAACGTAAGAGTCTTCTGCAGTCAGCGTCCATACATCTGAAGCGATGGGAGCGTGAAGTGGGCTAACGAGCTGGCTAGGGCATACTGTATCGCTGCAGTGCATCCGACAACCTATATAATATATTTTGACGCTGCGCTTGATATTTGGCATCCTTCCTGAAGCTGGAGCTGCCCACCTCTTGCTCGAGTCCTCTCCGTGTCCAAAGCCTTCGAAGGTTCTGGTCCTCTTCAAACAACTCGGTTTCTAGCATAACAATCTCATCCTGCAGCATCAGCAGGATCCGAGCTTGTAACTGATCGAAGCGGCGGACCACTAGTGCGTCTGCTGAAGAAGCCAAGAATGTTGCAAAGGCTGGATAACCTTTGAATCTCCAGTGCTGCTTCTTCCGGTCCTGGTCGGTCGGTGCAAAATATGCCATGTCCTGCATGTGTGTTGTAAGACCCTCATGGGGCACATGCCACTGTCTCCCGTCCGGCCAGGGCTGTCCAGGCGGTCCACCAGACGGCTGATAGTATGTTCTATGATGATGATCTGCATCTGGGCAGAAGCATACGGTCTGATTGCAGATAGGTTCTGACAGCGTATTTGACATGCTGATGGGTTGCGATATCTCTGAAGCCGCCTTGACAGGAGCATCTTCGGACTGTGCAAGTCTCGAAGAAGCTCCGATCGAGGCTATGGGCTCTAGGGGGATACGTAGGGGGTTCCCCTGACGTTGCGATAGTTGAGCGCACATTTCCGAAGACTATTGACGAGTCGGATGTTGACTGAAGGAAGCTAGGAGATTTCAATGCTCATGAGATTGCCATGAAGATGCAGATGATCTTAAGAATGGACGAGACAAGGCTGACGTCGCCCGCAAGCCGCATGGCTGCGCAGTATTGGTCCAGTACCGAGCACGAATCACCCATTCAGCGCGAAGTACTCCTCACCGGCCGTCCGTGGGGCTACTTTGTACTGGTCCAGCCTTGCGGCTCTGCATCTTGCTTATTACAGCAAGAAAGTGCCCTTCCTTTGAGCGCGAGGCTGTGAGCCTCACCCTGATGATTTGCTGAGACATTACTTCAAGCACCCTGGAGATATATCATCAACACACTCTCACATCCGCCTAGCAATAAAAGCCAATCTTTCTTCGAAGAGGGCTTGCTTTGGAGGCCCGGTACACTGTTTCTTCGAGCAATAGAAAGGCAAAGTGCTGGACCAGCTGGTAGTAGGTGTTCTCTCCATGGTCTCATGAATGAACCCCAGTACCATGGCAGACTATGCGCCTGCATTGATACATAGCAAGAACTCACACTTCGCAGTCAGCCTGTGTCTCTTTCGACCGAATCGACGGCAAGATGCCAGAGCATAGCTCTCTCTGGCGCCGCCCTATCAAACTTGCCAAGGTGGGAACCGCCTTTAGCAAGGGTCGGTCTGAGACAGTGGAATCCGAAGCCTTGTCGGATGAAGAGCATATACCGGGTAACGACAGGGGCGTAGCCCAGGGGCGCAGAGGAAAGAAGGAAAAACAGCCTGAGGTGTCCCTCCGGCCCAGTTCACCGCCACAATATGGTAGCACTCAGACTTCAGGCTATCCCTCCCACAACAATGCTGCCTATTATGGGAATTACCAAGCGGCACCAGAAATGTCGACTTATCAAACAGGCGGATCTTGGGTGGCATCGTCGCCTCGATCTCAAACTTGGTCCGGGAGCATACCCGGAGACAACTCTGCGCCACGGCGAGAGGACTCGATGTCCTCGCCCTCGTCCTCGGTTCGGAGGGATGAGTTCGAACGCGCTGCGACTTGGTCCACATCACAACAGCCACAACAGCCGTTCCCGCACAACCCCGTTCACTGGCCTGTCGCCGGTGATCCAGGCAGGTATCAACCCTCAGGCGGAGGCCAGTTTTATCCAGGACAGCAGCCCATGCAGTATTCAAACTCCACAAACCAACCTTATCACGTAATGCCACATCCGCCAGCTTTCAACCCACCACCGCCCCAACCTACTTGGTCAAACATCTGTGGAGTGCATCGCTGTTATCTGGTGTAAGTCGGGCATGGAAGGGAAGTGATAAGACGATCCTGATTGCTAAACGTGCCAGAAACGAAGTCTGTCCTCTCTGTTGTCCTCCTTTCCAATGAAAAGGTATCTTTCGCCCTTGGGCATTTCGGGCTTGAGTTCCTTGATCGCAGTCGCAGTTCGTGTTCTGTTCTTCCTCCTCATAAATTATTCATTCTTGGTTCACTTACTAGTCTTTGGGTACGCTTGGTCTATTGTTCGGGCGCTATGTCACTGGTTCTCTTCTGCAGTATGTCTGCAATGATCAACGACTCGGTATATTTCTCAGTTATCATCCTCCTTGGGTTGGACCCGGTCAGCTGCGCTCAGTTGCCAGGCGTGGACCTATTCTCACCCAGGTGCCAATCTCGATATAACATCTAAAGCCATGGTTTGATCAGTTGTCTCGGTTCTCCGGCCAAACCATGTTTCGCCCTTGACATTCTACTTCGTTCCCTGCTCCACCTGCAGCCTCATATGACCCGGATCCAAATCGGAGGCGGCTTCAACGCTGTGGATTGCTGGACCTTTTGTTATTTTTACCTCTCGATGGGCTGCTACTTTCTGATCTTGCAGGGGTTTCTATGCTTCTGGCACAGAGATGGCCGTTTTGAAGGACTATGTCCACTGCGCTTTTTTCTCCATGTCTTGGTGAAGTCGTTCCTCCGTTTATTTCTCACTCCTCTAATCAGAATGTCAATAATGCTCCACGATGTTGTTCAGAACATATCATGGAAGGTCACTGGCCTGAGTTGATCGACGTACGCGAAATATTTGAGTAAGAAGTCCCGTCATATTTAGAGATCTACGAGAGTGCATTGCTGCCTTGAAGAGACACAATGTCTGATCTAATCTGGTGCGGCCATGGGTGAGGAAAATAATCGTTTTCCATCAGGTGTGGTGCACTAGGGACACGACGGTCTGGTGCTGTCGGTCGTACAGGTAGTTAATTACACTCGACCTGGCCCTCCGTCTCAATAACGATGTTTCGATTTTGGACCATGGCAGATCTGGAGTTGGAAATGATTTTTGGGAGTAAGCACGAGCGTAGACATTCCCACAATGTCATCTGACAAGATAAAATTGGGGACGCTCTGGATAGCTATGGTATCCATATACATGACTCCTTGAACCTGCGTGAATCCTTGCAAATCCTATCCGCCCAGCTTCGCAGCCATATCCTGCAGAAACTCCGCATTCACGTCCCTCTACTCGTCCTTCCTCAACACGTACTCTTTCCCCTCAACATCATACACCACCCTGTTCACATCCGGCCCGCACGCGATCTTCCACCCGAGCAGGAAGCCCACCGTCAGCCAAGCGACGCTTTCCTCGGGCGTCGGGAACACCTCCGCATCAAAGTCGCCCGGCTCGTCGTACCGCACGCGGAACTGCTCGTTGTACGTGTCGACCCACGCTTGGAATGACGATTTGAGCGGCTCCGTCCATCTCAGCTGGGCCGCGAGCTCGGAGAGCTGGACGACGGTCACGCCCTTGGCGCCGTCGTAGGCCGGGTCCGCCGGGTCGAGCCACAGGTGGTCGGTCACGTACTCCGGGGCGATGCGGATGGAGCGCTGAGAGGACGGTGACAGGGACGACTTTTGTCTCTCTGGGTCCGGAGCGGTCGAGTGTTGGGGTCCGTTGTGCGTCTTCGATTCGTCCGAAGCGGTCAATCGACCATAGCAGCTTTTCATCCGTCGGTGTCCCGTTTGTATCGTAGAAATGAACATGTTGCGCATACACAATCCTATCTGAGCTCTCGTCGCACTGTGTTAAGGTATGTAAGCGTATGCCCCCAGCCTGTCCCATCGGGACGAACCCAGACAAATAAGCATGATCAAGCAAGGTTTATGTTCTAGGAGTCTTAGAGACATTGAAATAACTCATGAATGAGAAGGAACGAGAACGGAAAGTAGCATATACTCCAGCCAGATAGTACAGTCATTTTCATACTGGTGGCACTACCATGAGACGCTGTGACTTCAGCTGTGCCGCACAGCGATTCAAGACTTTCGATAGCGCTCTGCTGTCGATGACAGCTCAATCAAAGTCTGAAGGTCTGTTAGCGTCGCGACAGAGGTGTTGTTTTTGACAGATCGTGAGCCTCGCCCGAGCTGTCTGGACTCGGGAGGTTGAAGTAGATTTTAGCCGCCGCCTACCGAATCGCCCCGGCGGGTCCCGCCCGCCCAGCCTTCCGGGCTCCGCCCAGCCTCCCGCAACCTTTGGCGATTCCAAGTTTCCCACCAACCGCTCTTAAGAAGCAGCCCCACCGCGCTCCGTCACTGCCGCCAGCTCTGGACCAGCGCGCATTCCCGACGTCGCGACGACATATCTTCAACATCGTCATCGCATCGTGAACGATCAAGTCCGGAGAGAAAGCGCTCAGCATACCTGAGACCGTTCGCACACATCGGCGGAAGCTTTGATCCGGCGGGGCCCCGACGACCTTAACTCGAAACCTCAGCCTTACCTCCAGCTCTACAACACCGCGCACTTCCTCACCAACAACCATGGCCCTCTCCGGCATCCTCTTCGTCTTCTGGCGCCTAATCCAATTCGTCACCCTCCTCCCGATCGTCGGCATGCTCGCCTGGTTCGTCGACGGCTACGTCGACTCGAACCAGCTAACCCCGAACGCCATCCTCATCCTCTTCATCGTCGCCGTCCTCGCCATCGCCTGGGTCTTTTTCACGCTCATCGGCTACGCGCGCGCGCGCCACTCGGGCAAGTTCGTCGCGCTCGCCGACCTCGCCTTCGTGGGCGGCTTCATCGCGGGCGTGCACGCGCTGCGCGGCGTCACGAGCTGGGACTGCGCGGCCGCGCGCGAGGGAGGCCGGGAGGGGCTGTATGTGGACCTGGGGGTTTTTGGCGCGTATGGGGTTGCGGCGGATTCGCCGTGGGCGGTGGATGTTAATAAGAATTGTGCGATGCTCAAGGCGTGCTTTGCGCTGGGGATTATGAATGCCATTTTCTTCTTTACGACTTTTGTGAGTGGCTTTGGTTCCCTCTATGCATGATGTGTATATTGGTGTTGGGTTTGGGTTACGCTGACTGTGTTGCGCACATCCAGCTGCTCGCCCTCCTCGTGGCCCACCATCACGAGAAAGACGACAAGAGCTCCAGACGGGACTCGCACCGGTCGCGACATAGTCACCGCCGGTCCAGAGACGAGTCCGGCTACCGGGGCAGCAGCGCGCACCGCTCGCATCGCAGCAGTCGGCGGCCTCATGTCTAGACTTGTGGACGGGGTATCTTACATATGCTGATTGGGACATTGGGTCAGGTTGTGGACGGGCGTGGGTTGGTTTGGGCAAAATACCAGGTGGCGCGTCGATAAAGGGGTGCGGGCGGAACCTGGTTCGCGACGCTTCGGGTTGCCGCTGTGTAGGTCTGGTGAACGCTGACTGGCGGCGGCGGCAGTGACGGAGTACTAGTAAGTAGTACAGCGTTGGGTTCGTCACATGTCACAGGATCAGGTAGATTTCGGTTCCACGTTCGCATTGATTATCTTCCAATGAGGCTGTATTGATTGGATATCTCTATATGTACCTTCTTTCTATGCGGTGAGCAGTCTCATCCGCTGGAACGACTTACGGCTGAATTTATGGCTGTTGAATCTATCACAGCTTGCGTCTGCTCTTAGTTAGTTGTCCGCAATCCACGACGTGATCGATTCGTATCGCGAGCGTGCTCGAATGGCGTCTGTCTCGAACAGACGATCAACGCCCGAAATCTGTATGCGTCTGGCAATGTCGCAGACTCGGGCCGTGGAATGTCTCGCGGACCCTCAGGAGTCGCCAGAATGATGTCCCCGGCAAGCATCTTCGCGCTGGTGGTCAATTCTTGGGCTGAATAAACACACGCAACCGCCATGAGTACCGAGATACACGGAAGCAATAACCGGCACAGCACCAGCTGCAGCTAATACTGCCGCTGCTGGTTGAGCGCGCCGGTGTAGATGAACCCCTTGGCGATGCCCGCCTCGACGACCCTCTTCGCCCAGGTGTGAGAGCCCGACGTGACGGCGTACGGGTCGGGCAGCGGGATCTCGCGGAGCATCGTCTCGAACGCGGCCTTGGCCTCGACGGTGAGGAGGGTGCCGCGAGCCTTGTAGACGGGATAGGCGGCCTGCTTGCCGTCCTTGATGTTGCTGAGCAGCGGGTGCGAGTCCTGCTTCACGAGGCGGAACCGTTTGCCGTCGGACTGGTCCTCGGCGAAATCCTTCTTGAAGTCCTCGAGCGCGGCGGCGTAGTCCGGGTTGCCTCGCATGCGGCGTCGGTCGGCCTTGTCGAGCGGGACGTCTGGCGGCTTGCCGTTGGAGGCGGGCTTCTTCCCGGCGGTCTCCGTTTCGAGATGGAAGTACTGGCCGTCCTTGGCGGGTCCCTTGGTCACGAGGATGCCCTGGTACAGCTCGTTGCTAAAGTCCACCTCCGGCTCCTCCAGCACCAGGAAGACGTGGTAAGGCACGGCGTTCAGGTGGCATTTGTGCTTGACGAAGAGGTCCCAACTGAGTCAGGTCAGCTTCAACAGCCAGAATAGCTTGAGTCGGCGAGCGTACTCTATATCAGTAGTGACCGGATTAAGTGGCAGCAGCTTGTAGTCGCGAGCATCGCGTACAGGGCCAATCACTTTGGAGTCTGGCCTTGGAGCGACACTGTCTTCGTAGTTCCGCCCCCGCCGAGACAGCGTTGCCGCGTCCGCCACGGCCAGGAAAACACACGCGAGCGAGTACAGAGTTGAGTGGAGCCGCATTGCGAAGACTAGCCGAACGATGGATGAGATGTGGAGGGACACATGGAGCGGGCGGAACAGCGCCGGCTACCGAGTGCATGTAAGGCGTAGGAAGCCACACGGTGCGACGGACGAGTGGGTACGGGAATGAGCGATGAAGACAGTATTAAAGAGAAGACCCTGAAAGCCCAAGAGAGTAAGCGCGCACTTACCGGCCGGTCTTCCGGGAAAGTGACCGCGGGGGAGCAACTCAAACCCCAGCTAACTGACGTCTTCGGTCCGACCTGGCGAGTGGGGATGTGGATGCCCGATTGCAGACCTGCCAGAACTCGATGGAGCCAGGGACGGATGCTGGCCGAGGCGCTGAGATGACCCCGATTGCGACATCGTGGTGATGACCAGGGCGCCGGTGCAGACCCTGAACGTCTAAGCGGCTCTGCAGCTCCTCACGAGGCCGTCCGTGTGCGATCTCAAGCGGCAGTCGCGTGTTTACCACTGGGCACTTTCTGGGGATTCTCTGTGTCAGAGTAGGAGTTGTCGAGCGCGCTTGACGATGCGTCCGGGGACGCTATCCCTGGTGAAACCACGACCTTCCGCAGCGGACTCGGTAACGACTCAGGGTTGCTGGCACGTGCGGGTTGACGACTGCCGGAATGTGGAAAGCTTGGCACAGTCGACCTGAAGCAAGACCGGATGCCGCATGCGGACGTTTCGAAGCCATGGAAGCCGCGGCAGGATTTGCAGCGCTGGTGACGACTCGTGCGAGAATCGGGATGAATATTTGTTGTTGGAGTTACCAAGTGACCGCCTGCTGTTAGACCATCTTGGCGTTACAGCCTCAGGCGACAGCAATTGCATATCAACCTTGCAACGCATGATGATAGGTTCAAGCGAGAAAGAAAGCACGGAAGCAACAACGATACACAGTACCTGAAGATATTCTCCAGATGTCGTGCTTCGTAGGTCTCTCTGTCTCTCCGTCGTGCACG
>QQTW01002026.1_pt1 | contig 14534 bp, 12 predicted proteins | sample 1904831 | NCBI WGS metagenome assembly QQTW01 (sample SAMN09435610, study PRJNA476489) | Subsurface metagenome, whole genome shotgun sequencing project. | reverse complement strand
CCACCCGCCGCGATGCGATACACCGAATGTCGCTTGCAGTCGTTGACGGGGGACTCGCTACTGCGAGATATAGAAGCAGAAACGGTAGATTTTACCGATAACTTCGACGGTTCGCAGCAAGAACCCACCGTATTACCCGCACGGATTCCCCAGTTATTGCTCAATGGTTCTTCGGGAATTGCTGTCGGGATGGCAACAAATATTCCTCCCCACAACTTGGGTGAATTGATTGAAGGCTTAGTTGCTTTAATTCGCAATCCAGAAATTACCGATCTGGAATTGATGCAATATATCCCTGGACCCGACTTTCCCACGGGAGGACAAATCCTCGGTACGAGTGCCATTAAAGAAGCTTATACTACTGGGCGCGGCTCAATTTGTATGCGCGGAGTAGCAGCAATTGAAACCGTCGAACAAAGAGGTCGTCCCGACCGAGAAGCAATTATTATTACCGAATTGCCTTATCAAACAAATAAGGCAGCGCTGATCGAAAAGATCGCCGAAATGGTGAACGAAAAGCGCCTAGAGGGGATTGCCGATATTCGGGACGAAAGCGATCGCGATGGGATGCGAATAGTCATAGAACTAAAGCGCGATGCCTATCCCCGCGTGGTGCTAAACAACCTGTACAAGCAAACACCTTTGCAGGCAAATTTTGGCGCAAATATGTTAGCGCTGGTAGATAACGATCCTCAGTTGCTAACAATTAAGAAGTTTTTAGAGGTATTTTTAGACTTTCGGATTATTTCTATTACCCGTCGCACCCGCTACGAATTGCGAAAAGCCGAAGAACGCGATCATTTGTTGCAAGGCTTGCTTATTGCCTTAGCAAATTTAGACGCGATCATTGTCACAATTCGTCAAGCTGCCGATTCACCAACTGCTAAAACCGAGTTAATTGAGTCTTACTCTCTTAGCGAACAACAAGCCGATGCAATTTTGCAGATGCAATTGCGCCGCTTGACAGCATTGGAAGCTGACAAAATTCGTCACGAACACGACGACTTGCAAGCACAAATTACCGATTTGCAAGACATATTGGCAAGACGCGAACGGATTTTAGAAATTGTTGAAACCGAAGTCGAGCAAATTAAAGCTGCTCACTCCACCCCCCGACGCACAGTAATTGAGCCAGACTTAGGGGAACTGGGAGACATTGACTTAATTGCCAATGAAAAAGCCTTAATTTTGCTAACCGAGCAAGGTTATATCAAACGGATGCCTGTCAGCACTTTTGAAGCGCAAAGCAGAGCAACGCGCGGTAAAGCGGGAGCAAAAATTAAAGAAGATGACGGGATCGAGCATTTTCTCACCTGTTGCGATCACGATAGCGTACTATTTTTTAGCGATCGCGGTGTAGTCTATTCCCTCAAGGCGTACCAAATTCCTGCCGCATCTCGCACTAGCCGAGGCGCGCCAATTGTACAGATGTTACCCATTCCCAGAGATGAAAAGATTACATCTATCGTTCCTGTCAGTGAATTTGTTAGCGATGAATACCTAGTAATGCTCACTCGCAACGGTTATATCAAAAAAACCGATTTAGCAGCTTTTAGTAACATCCGCGCCAATGGATTAATTGCAATTTCTTTAGAAGATGGCGACGCACTGCGGTGGGTGCGACGAGCGCGAAATGAAGATAGTATTATTATCGGTTCGCGATCGGGGATGGCAATTCACTTTAGAACCAATAAAGAACAATTGCGCCCTTTAGGGAGAGCAACGCGCGGCGTAAAAGCAATGAAGCTAAAAGCTGGCGACGAGCTAATTGGCATGGATATATTGCCTAGTTCAATTCTTGCCACCTTGCCCGTCTTAGATACCGAAGCTGAGGAAATTGAACTTGAAGAAGTAGAAGTAACGGAAACTGAAATAGAAATTACTGAAAGTGAAGAAGTAACCGTTACCGAGGGAACAGGCCCTTGGGTATTAATTATTACTATGGGCGGCTATGGTAAGCGAGTTCCAGTAGCCCAGTTCAAACTATATAATCGGGCAACCAAAGGCAAAATTGCTACCAAGTTCAAACCCCGCAAACAGCAAGACAAACTTGCCGCCCTGCGCGTTGTCAACGCTGATGATGAACTCATGATGGTGACAAGTCGCGGAATAATCATCCGTCAAACTGTCAACGCCATTCCCACGCAGTCGAGAACCGCAACCGGAGTAAGAGTGCAACGATTAGATGAAGATGATGCGATCGCAGATGTTGCTTTAGTACCGCCTAATGTCATTGATGATGAAGTTGAGGCAGAGTAAGCACCTAAAATTGGGGGGTACTTCCCCCTTATTTATTGCGCTTTTAGCGGGGGTGCTGATGGGTTTAACCGTTGCACCTGTGGGCGCGTGGTTTTTAGCCTGGATTGCTCTGGCACCTTTATGGATAATTATCCTCAATAACTCAAAATTTCCCCTTGTCTCCCCTGTCTCCCACGCCCTCCTCTGGGGAATTGGCTATCACGGTGTAGCAATCTGGTGGATTACAGGGATTCACCCCATGACTTGGATGGGAGTACCCTGGCTTGCTAGTTTAGCGATCGCTGCTTTTTGTTGGATATTTCTTACACTATGGGGAGCGGCTTTAGTTGCAACTTGGGCAACTTTCATGACTTTTTTGGGGAAACATTTGACTTTTCCCCTGAGAATTTTAGTTGGTACAACCCTATGGTGTGGTTTGGAAAGTATTTGGAGTAAAGGCGCGTTGTGGTGGACGACGTTGGCGTATACTCAAAGCCCGCACAACATCGCAATTTTACATTTGGCTCAAATATCGGGAACTACTGCTGTCACCGCCGCCGTAGTTGCGGTTAACTTGTTAATTGCGGAAGCTTGGCTGCACCGTAAGAGAAGTTACTTAAGTTATGCGGTTGCTTTATTCATCGGATTGCATTTAATTGGTTGGGGATTAGCCAGCCAATCATTAATTCAACCCCCAGAAACAGCCTTAAAAGTTGGGATTATTCAAGGTAATATTCCTAACGAAATTAAGCTTTATGCAGGTGGTTTGCGTCGTGCTATCGAAGGTTATACTACAGGCTATCGAACCCTAGCAGAGCAAGGAGTTGAAGCAGTTTTAACCCCCGAAGGAGCTTTACCTTTGTTTTGGCGGGACATACCAAATAGCTCTTTTTACCAAGCCGTGAAAGAAAAAGGCGTTGTTGCTTGGTTGGGAGCTTTTGGAGAGCAAGGCAGCAGTTATACAAATAGTTTATTTACGCTTACTGGTACAGGAAAAGTTTACAGCCGCTACAACAAAGTAAAATTAGTACCTTTAGGCGAGTATATTCCCTTTGCGGAAGTTTTGGGGCAGTTTATTGACAGACTCTCTCCCTTAGAAGCCCATCAAGTTGCTGGTGCAGAAGACCAAGTATTTGATACACCTTTTGGACGGGCGATCGCAAGTATTTGTTACGAATCCGCCTTTGGCGAACATTTACGCCGCCAAACTGCCCTAGGAGGTCAATTTATCCTCAGCGCTGCCAATAACGCCCACTACAGCCCTGCCATGCCTGCTCAACACCACGCTCAAGATGTAATGAGGGCAATTGAGAATAGTCGCTGGGCGGTAAGAGCCACAAATACTGGTTACTCTGGAATTATCGATCCTCACGGTAAAACAGAGTGGATATCTAAACTTAATACTTATCAATTACACGCCGCAACTATCTATCGCCGAGAAACAAAAACATTGTACGTGCGCGCTGGAGATTGGTTAATGTTGGTGCTATTGACGTTGAGCTTGATAGGTTTGGGGATAGCTTTAAAGGCGTTGCTTAATTAAAGGATGAAAGAGAAGTTGACAAGGGGACAAGGTGATAAAGAGAAGCTTCTTGGCTTGCTGCAAAGAGAAAATCATATCTATATTCAGCAATGCTGCTTTAAATAAGCGTAAAAATTGCAGCTATTAACCAGGGCAACTTTAAAATTATCTGTATTATCGAGGCATTTTCAGCTATGATTCAGACCATATCTAAACAAGTAACCTTTGACGAGTTTATTGCTTGGTATCCAGAAAAGTCTGAGTACCGCTACGAATTGCACGATCGCACAATTGTCGAAATGCCTAAACCGACTGGAAAACACTCAGAAATAGCAGGTTTTCTTGCCGCAGAACTTAACTTTGCAATTAGACAACAGAAAGTTTCTTACTTTATCCCCAAAGAGTGCGTAATTAAATCTGATGACGATTGCTCTGGCTACGAACCAGATTTAATAGTTTTAGATAGGCAAACTATTGCCAGCGATCCTAGATGGGAAAGAGAATCAATTATTACTCAAGGTAATTTTGTTAAATTAGTTATCGAAGTTGTCAGCACTAATTGGCGGACGGACTACGATCGCAAGCTTGCAGACTACGAAAGTTTAGGTATTGGTGAATACTGGATTGTAGACTACTTAGGTTTGGGAGGTAAGCGACATATAGGCGACCCCAAACAGCCAACAACTTCTGTGTATAGTTTAGTAGAAGACGAGTATCGAGTTAGTCAATTTCGAGCGCGCGAAGTCATAAAGTCGCCAACTTTAAAAGACTTAAACTTGACCGCCGAGCAAGTTTTCACTGCTGGAACTATTAAATAACTGCAACTGATTTGCGACAATTTGCGATCGCTCTAAATGAGGTACATGACCGCAATCAAGCCATTTTAACTGAGAATGCGAAATCGCTTTATTAAACTTCTCCGCATCTATTTTCGGCAATGTATCATCCAATTCGCCCCATAAGATTAATGTCTGCGTATTTATTTGGGCAATTTTTTCTACTAAGTTACTATAACCGCCACTTTTGGTAAAGCTCATCATTGCTGCTTGCCAATTAGACATTTCTAAATGCAACACCGCACATCTAATTGCTTCAAGTTCTCCAGGCTTCAAATTACCAAACTTACTACCGAAAGATAACGCTTGGAGTTTTCGCTGTCGCCAATACTCCATTGCTAGGTAATCTAGCGGCGGAAATAACAATTTGCCTAAAGGAAAATCTCCGCTAAAACCGACGCTATTTATCAGTACCAATTTTTCAACGGCATGAGGATAGGAAAAAGTAAAATCTATAGCCGTTGCACCCCCCATAGACGTACCAACTAGCATTACTGGACGGTTAATTAGGGTTTGCCAAAAAGCATACAAATGAGTCTTGATAGTGCTGGGATTGTAATCAATATCTAATAACCTTTCGGTAAACCCGAAACCCAATAAATCCACCGCCCACGTTTGATGGTGGGCAGCAAGTAAAGGTAAAAGGGCGCGAAACTCTAGTACAGAACTATCAAAACCATGTAGTAACAGTATCGGTGTTCCTTCACCTTGGCAAACGTAAGCAGTTGCAATCGCATTTTGGTTTAAAGGAGTCTTAATTTGCGATCGCTTGATACTTTTTGCTAAAGCAATTGAAGTATTTTCTGTGAGTGAATTAACTGCGTAGGGCAAAAAACTAGGAAACATTTTAGCTATGAAGCGCCGCCGCCAATAGTCTTTGCAGACTGGTTAAATAATAATTGCCGCGACTTCTCAATATCTAGCGGTTGGTTTTTAAACTCCTCTGCTTTTTCGTAAGCGCGAATAGTTGCGGGACGAGCTTTAATTGCTTCAAACCAACGCTTTAAATTTGGGAAATCATCTAAATTTTGCCCCTGCATCTCGTAGCCTGTGATCCAAGGGTAGGACGCAATATCTGCAATAGAATAACTTCCAGCAACAAATTCTCTATCTTGTAGTCGCTTATTTAACACTCCATACAAGCGCCCAGTTTCATTGACATAGCGATCAATCGCATAAGGTATTTTTTCCGGCGCGTAACGATTGAAATGGTGATTTTGTCCTGCCATTGGTCCTAAACCTCCCATTTGCCAAAATAACCATTCTAAAGTGGCAGTGCGATCGCGTAAATCTGTAGGAATTAGTTTGCCAATTTTCTCAGCTAAATATAGCAAAATCGCCCCCGATTCAAACACAGAGATAGGTTCGCCGCCATCTGCTGGTTCGTTGTCAACAATCGCTGGAATCCGATTATTAGGCGCAATTTTGAGAAACTCTGGCTTAAATTGATCGCCAGCACCAATGTTAATTGGCATGATGTTGTAAGGTAACTCTACTTCCTCTAAAAACATCGTAATCTTGTGACCGTTTGGCGTTGTCCAATAGTAAAGATCGATCATGGGATTACTCCTTAAACTGTCTTATTCCAATACATCGCGCCTTCGCTTAAAAACATTCTACCCAAGGTCATAGTTCTAAGCGATCGCTTGATTTTTGCCTTAATCAATAGCCATTAGATTTTTAATTAATTTTTATTAAGATAGTTAAGTAGTGTTAATTTATATTTATGTCCTTAGCCACAACTAAAGTAACTACACCTTGGCAAATTAAGCTCTTATACGATGGTGAATGCCCTTTGTGCCTGCGCGAAGTCAACTTTTTGCAAAAACGAGATGCGGGGCGAGGATTGGTGGCTTTTGTAGATATTGCAGACGACTTTTACAACCCGGAAGATAATGGCGGTGTTGACTTTGAAACCGCAATGGGCAGAATCCATGCGGTGCTACCAGACGGCACGGTAGTCAAAAATGTAGAGGTTTTTCGTCGCGTCTACGAAGCTTTGGGGATGGGGTGGATTTACGCTATTACCAAGCTACCAATAATTGGCTCTATTGTTGATAGTCTGTATGGTATCTGGGCTGATTGGCGGCTGAAACTGACTGGAAGACCAGATTTAGCAACCGTTATCGCCAATCGCACTCAAAGACTTGAATGTAATTTAGAAGGGCGCTGTAAAGTTGAATAATTTTGATGCTAGACAATTTGCTCCCGCCACCGAACGCAACCGCGAGGCAATTTTAGAGGTACTTTTAGAAGTATTGCCTCCCACTGGCACAGTCTTAGAAGTTTCTAGCGGTACGGGAGAACACGCGGTATTTTTTGCCCCTCACCTTACTCCCCGCAAATGGCTACCTTCCGATCCCAATCCTTTGGCTCTAGCTAGTATTAGCGCTTGGAGAAGTCATACTCCGTGCGAAAACTTGTACCCACCCATTGCAATAAATGCTTGTCAGCTAAATTGGGAATTAGTTGATGTTGAACCAATTAGCGCGATCGCCAACATTAACATGATTCACATTGCCCCTTGGGAAGCTTGTTTAGGCTTGATGATGGGCGCGGGACGGATTTTACCTCCCGGCGGCATTCTGTATCTTTATGGCCCTTTTACTCGCGGCGGAAAGCATACCGCGCCTAGCAATGCCGCTTTTGACGCAAGCTTGCGCGAACAAGATCCCCGTTGGGGGGTTAGAGATTTAGATGCAGTCATAGAAGTTGCGAAAGATCAACAGCTTGCTTTAGTCAAAACCGTTGCTATGCCTGCCAACAACCTTTCTGTTATCTTTCAACTAAAGACATTAATAGCCTAAGAATTGTTTATCTTAAATAAGATAAGCGATTTCTCAATCTGGCTCATAGGCACGGGAGACATTTCAATGAAGCGCAAACTCAAACATTACTCAATACCGCGTAACAGTATTACTTTCCTGTTGTCTTTGAGCCTACTATCTGGGTTTTCGCCCGTTTTAGCGCAACAAAATTCGCCTCAAAGCTCGGTGGTACAAACTCAAGCCAATCGAGATTTTAATCGCACTGTTACCCTCTTTAATATCTTGCTGGGCGTTTTGGTGTTGATGCTTATAATTGCGATCGCGACTTTATTTATAATCCGCCGTCAGGTAGTCAAACAATTAGCTGAAGTCGTTAAAACTAATTTTCACGAACTCAAATCCCTAGAAACAAAACTTGCCCAAGCCAATAGCGCCGTTGAGAATACAATAATTTCTGCTCAAGATACCGCCGACGAGCTAAATACTGACGCGGAGGATTTGCACCAAGAAATAACTGCCCAAAAAGAGCAATTATCTAGACATCAAGCAGAATTTTTACGTTCAAAACAGCAACTATTAGCAAACTTAGAAACTCAAATTAATAAAACCAAGCATACTTTAGAACAGTCAGAAACAAGTTTCGCAGAACGTTTGCAGGAATTGCAAAACGATGCCCAAAAGCAGCATTTTTTAATTCTCAGAGATTTAACTCAATTAAAATCCGAACTCCCTCAAGAATTAACCAACCTTCAACAGCAAAAAGATGAAGTGGTTGCAAGTCTCAAGCAATCGGAAGCTAAGTTTATTAAAGCTTTGAGTCAGTTGGAAAACAAAACTGAAGAACGCCAGCAATCAATAATTAATAACTTAGAACAAATCGCCGTAGATTTTCCCGATCGCTTGCAAGCAGATTTGCAAGGACAAAAAGATAAGATTTTACAAAATCTTCAAAATTTAGAATTAGATTTTACAGAAAAGCTGAAAAAGCTACAAATAGAAATAGATACTAGACACAATCTATTAACGCAAAACCTCCGCCAGTTAAATACAGAATTTGCTCCCCAAATTAGAACGGCTTTACAAGAACAAAAAAATGTAGTTTTGCACAATATAGAGCAATCAGAAGCAGATTTTATTAAGCAATTAAACAATCTACAAATAGAAGCAGAAACCAGGCAAAAGCTATTAATTCAAAACTTAGAGCAATCAAGAGCAAAGCTTGCTCCTCAGTTGCAGTCTGAGTTACAGCAGCAAAAAGATATAGTTTTACAAAATTTTCAACGTGCAGAATCAGATTTTAAAGAACGGTTGACTCAATTACAAATAGCAACCGCAAATAGTCAAAGTTCTTTAGTGAAAAATATAGAAAACTTAGGGCGAGAACTTGCTCCCCAATTTCAAGCTGAATTACAACAAGAAAAAAATAAAATATTGCAAACTTTTCAGCAAGCTCAAGCAGAATTGAAAAAGCAATTAGTCAATGTTCAATCAGAAACTCAAGCACGGAAAGTTACAGCTTTAGCCAACTTAAAGCAAATAGAAAACGAAGTTACTCAAGAAATATCTCAACTAAAAATAGAAGCCCAAAGGCAACAAGATATAATTAAGCAAAGCTTGAAAGATATAGATTCAGAACTAACGCCACAATTAGCAGAAATTCAAGAGCAAGCAAAGCAGCAAGTTCAAAAACAGCAAGATGTAAGCTTGAATCAGTTAGAGCAATTGCACTTTGATATTATTGCTCAAGTTGCTCAATATCAAATAAAAATGCAAGAGCAATTAGCAGCAGAATTACATAATCTTAAAGCTTTAGAAACAAACTTTGCCAGCCAAGTTGAAAAGTCGCAAACAACAATTAACTTGCAGGAAAACCAAGCAGCAGAAGTTGTAAAAAAATTAGAAGCAGATTTTGCAAATCAACTGACGGCATTGCAAACAGAAATTCAAAATCGCAAAGACAAATCTATAGATAAGTTAAATATTTTAGAAGATAAACTAGCCTCAGAATTAGAACAAGTTCAATTAGATGCTCAAGCGCAAAAAGAGCAGATATTGCAACAATTAGCAAGTAATATACCTCAAACTTTAGTAGAATTAGCCTTTGCAGAAATAACTCAAAAAATTCAACCGCTAACAGAACAAATAGAAATACTAAAGTCTAACAATCCTCAGTTATTTATAAATCCAGAAGATTATATAAATGAGGGAAAAGCGCAACTAGAAGCGGAAAATTATCCAGAGGCGATCGCATTGTTCGATTTAGCTTTAGCCGTCAACCGCGATCGCCCGGAAGTATGGCACGATCGCAGTATGGCATTTTGGCACTTAAAACAGTACGAAGAAGCGATCGCCTCCTTTGACAGGGAACTAGAACTTAACCCCATCAATCCCGATAGCTGGTACTATCGAGGGCTAGGTTGCAAAGAGTTAAAAAGGTACGAAGATGCGGTTTTTTCCTTTGACAATGTAGTAAAAACTCAAACAGACAATCATCTAGCTTGGTTTCAACGAGGAATTGTGCTAGGGAGAATGAAAAAGTATGAGGAAGCGATCGCCTCTTACGACAACGCCATCAAATACGCCCCCGGTTATCATCAAGCTTGGGTAGATAAAGGAGTCGCTTTAGGAAAACTCCAACGCCACCAAGACGCTTTTGAAGCTTTCGATCGCGCCGTCCAAATTCAGAGCGAGGATGCGGTAGCTTGGTTAAATCGAGGAATGGCTTTAGAAGTGCTAGAAAAATACGAAGAAGCGATCGCCTCTTTTGATAAAACTATCGAACTCAACCCCAATTCCTACAAAGCTTGGAATTCTAGAGGGTATCTGCTCGTGCAATTAGAGCGCGATGAAGAAGCCCTAACCAGCTTTGACAAAGCTTTGGAGTTAAACGCCACTTATGCCCCTCCCTACTACAACAAGGCGCTTTCTTACGCTCTCCAAGGACAACCAAAGTTAGCCCTTGACAGCTTGCAAAAGGCAATTGAATTAAATCTGCGCTACAAAGAAGACGCAAAAACCGAACCAGATTTTGCCGAACTTGCTAACTCACCGCGCTTTCAAAAATTGGTTGATGGCTAAAACTTAGCGGTGTTCGCGGTAAAGACGCAGCGCATACTTACCCGCCTTTGTTTGGCGCAGTTCTAAAACTACCTCTGCGGCTTGGGGTGCTAATTGCTTGCGGAGAAATTTTGTAGTGTAATGATTTTTTGGGCGTAAAATTGGAGCGGCTAAAGCTGCAAAAGTCAAGTCTGCAGCGCTAAAACTATTGCCAACTAAGAATCCGCGCTTATCATCGTTTAGACGATTTTCAACTACCTCAAAAACTTGCTTAATTTCTTGTAAAGAAATAGCAGCATTATCAGCCGAAACCTTGTAAGCACGTCGAACTATAAGACTCATGAGCGGAAATGCGAAGTCAAACCCAACTTTTTCGAGCTTAGGCGCATCTTCACACCACATTTCGCGCATAGCTTCGCGGTTATCAAGTCGTCGATAATGATACCCCCAACGGCGGATATGTACGCCTAACTTACTATCAAATAATTCTTCAAGTTCTTCTACTTCTTGACGGAGTTCGGGATTTGGAGGATACAAATGCTGCGGCGCTTGAGAGGTGGCATCAAGATGATGCAGAATATCTGTTGAGTCTTTAAAAATACCTGTTGGGGTAATTAAAATTGGAACGCTTTTACCTGTATACCTACGGGTAGTAAAGCGATGAAAAATTGGGACGTGGCTTTCTTCTACATAAGGAATTTTCAGCCATTCCAGCGCCCATCGTGCTTTTTCGCAATAGTGACTAACGGCAATAGTTATCAGACGATTGGTTGCTAACTGATTCATTGATTGAAAAATTCCTTGCTTATTGCTTGGGTATTTTTTTCGCCTCAGTCTTTCTACGATTGATTCCTAGGGCATATATACCAATTGATGCGATCGCGCCTATCCCTAAAAATATTATCCCATCTTTAGGCTTAGTAAAAGTTTCCTTGGCAAGCAAAAACCCTATTGCAGCCATTCCTGCTAAAACTACAAGTCTCAAAAAGTCTGAAACCAACAGGCGATTGTTAGGTGTACTGATTATCTTTGTAAAAGCGATCGCATCTACAATCAAAAACGAGCCAATGCTTGAAAATATCACCAAGCCTACAAAGTATTTGATCGTATCCATACTATTTTGTAGCAAAAACGCGCCACATCACAAAAACGGTAAAACCTATATAACCAAATACGGCTAACCAATCAAGAGAGCGATCAAAAGTATTTTCCATAAAAATCAAAATCTAATTCTTCCCTGGCTTATCAACTGAAATCCACCAGCGAAGGCAGCAAAAGCAATAAAAAATTTCCATAAGCTAGTTGGTTTTAAAATTACGCCTCCACTTAAGAATACCAAAACCGCCCCCAACCCTAGCAAAATCCAGCCTAAGTTGCCAGTTTGCCTAGGAAAAAATAGCAAGGCGATCGTCCCGCCCATAATAGACAAAACCGAACCACCCGCCGGAATATCGCGCCATAAGGAAGGATAATAATGAGTAGCGAAAATAATGTTCTGTCCCAGAAAGTAGATACCCAACACAAGTAAAGCTATCCCTAAAAGTCGGCGCATAATTTTTTGGCAATAAATAGTATTCTCAACGATTATTATTCCCAAAAATTTTCCAGCTATTTCACTTCTCTTGCCGTTAATGCTACAACTTATTTTCTTCGATCTACTCCTACTTTTCTCATAGTTTCCTACTTTCAACAAAATCTTACTATTGTCTCTATACAAGGATTTTAACCGATATCAAGCCTAAAACTTTTATGAGAGCCTTATTTATACTCGTTACAATTTGCGGTTTTTATTAATAAATATTGCGGTCGCTTGATTTAGTTGTTAGCTTGTGCGTAGTAAACAACCTATTCCCTATCTTTACAACTAGGAGGCTTTATGCTTCTATCTTTTATAACCTTCGCTGCCATGATGTTGTTTGGTGGTTGGATGTTTGTAGCGATCGCACCCAGAATTAAGCATAGAAAAAATCTATCTTCCTATCCCACCTTAGCAAACAAAAAGATTTCTCTGTACTCGCTGATCTTTTTGCTATTTTTCTACCAGCTACCATCGCCGGAACCCTCACAGGAAGCCTTTGGTAGGTTTTAGTTAGATATTTTTGAGTTGGCGATAATCTTACTCCTTACAGAATTTGTACAGGAGTAAGATATCAAGGGTTTAACCTTTAAATGACAGAAACTTAAGTCAAATTGCGATCGCGTAAATGTAAATGTAAATAGTCTCTACAAACTGGGAACAATAGGTTTGTATTCTTAGTAGACTATTGAAAATGCTCTCTTTTTTGCGCCTGTTAGTCTCAATCGTATCTAAGTTGCTAACAGCAATCCGCCGACAAATGGATTTGCTTGCTAAATCAAAACAACAAGCACAGGGATTGAGACAGTTAAATACTGGACATACTGCAAATAGTAAAGGAAGCTATCATGAAGCTTTAAAACAATTTGAGCAAGCATTAGCTTGTTTTCAAAAAATTAATGATTTGGAGAATCAAGGTATTACCTTAAGTCACCTCGGAACTACCTATCGCAACTTAGGGCAGTATACAAGAGCATTAAAATACAATCAGATAGCTTTGTCTATTCATCGTCAAGTTGTAAATCGCCAAAGAGAAACAGAGGCACTTTGCGGTATTGGCACAGTCTATTACTATTTAGGGCAATACTCAGAAGCCTTACAGTATTATAATCATTCGCTAATAATTCGTAGAGAAATAGGCGATCGCTCCGGTATAGCGGAAACTCTCAACAATATGGCTTTAATCTACGAAAATTTAGGACAAAATCAACAAGCACTAGCAAATTATCAAGCAGCTTTAGAAATCAACAAAGAGCAAAATAATCGAAACGGAGAGGCAGCAAATCTTAATAATTTAGGACATATTTACAGTGGATTAAGCCAGTACGATAAAGCCTTAGAAATCCATCAACAGTGTTTAAAAATTGAAACAGAATGCAACAATTTAGCCGGGAAGGCTTGTTGTCTAAACAATATTGGGACTGTGCATCGAAACTTAGGAGAGTATGCACAAGCATTAAAGTATTATAAGCCAGCTTTAGAAATATTTGTAAGAATAGGCGATCGCGCTAACGAGGCTACAGTTATAAACAATTTTGGGGCAATTTATGACCAACAAGGGGATTACCAAAAAGCATTAGATTACTACCAGCAAGCTTTGACAATTATTCAAGAAATAGGCAATCGCGAAAGTGAAGGTATTGCGCTAAATAATATTGGGGCAGTTTACCACTTTGTGAGGGAATTATCTTTAGCTTTGCAATACTATCAAGAAGGTTTAAAATTAGAACGAGAAATAGGTAACGTCAAAAAAACAAGTACCATACTCAATAATATTGGTCAAATATATTGGAGTTGGGAGCGTTACGATCTAGCTTTAGAAGCTTATCAAGAAGCTTTAGTAATAGCTAGTAAAACTGGCGATCGCGATACAGAAGCTATAGTTTTAAGCAATCTTGGCTTACTCTACGCTAGTTTAGATGATTATCACAAAGCTTTGAGTTACTACGAACTTGCGTTGGGACTCGAACAGGAAATTAAAGCTCGTTCAAGTCAAGGTGAAACTCTTTCTAATCTAGGCAATCTTTATCTCAAATTTGCAGATTATACAAAAGCAAAAGCTTTTCTTCAAGAAGCTTTAACTATAAATCAAGAAGTTGGAAATTTTTTAGGAGAATGCAGCACTTTAAGAATTTTGGGATTAATGTACAAAAATTTAAAAATGTACGAGCAAGCTTTAGATTGCTATCAGCGCTCTTTAAAAATTAGCAGGCAGTTAAAAGTTTATTTTAATGAAATTGACATTCTTGAAGGTATGGGTGAAGTATTTTTTGAATTAAGCCAGTATATTCAAGCTTTGGATTATTATCAGCAAGCATTAGTTATTACTGCAAAAGTGAACGATCGTAATAGAGAAGCAAAATTTATACAAATTATTAATGAAATAAATTTAAGAATAGATATTTCTCAAAAGCCTTAAATTACATCTCCAATTATTTGAACATAAACTTATTATTCTCCACTTTTGCTTTAATCAGTAAAAATTGCTCCATTGTTTTTTAATTCTTGGCGTTGCTTATTTGTAATACCGATTCCTA
>QQTW01002025.1_pt1 | contig 14540 bp, 11 predicted proteins | sample 1904831 | NCBI WGS metagenome assembly QQTW01 (sample SAMN09435610, study PRJNA476489) | Subsurface metagenome, whole genome shotgun sequencing project. | reverse complement strand
ATTACCGGGGCCCAAAGACTGCTAACAATTGCGCTGGCTAAAGCTGTTTGCTGGTGATATGTCCATTGGCTGGCTAAAGTCAGCAAAAATTTATCTAGTGCTGAAGCAATATTTAAAGTTAGGTGAGGTAAAGCAAATTGTAAGCCCATAATTGTTTCGGCAAGTACAGTCATACCAAAGACAATTAAGGCAATAGAAATAAAATCTTCTTGCAAGTAGCGCGTTTTGTGCAAACGCGCCGTCAAAATACCTACAATTGCCAAACTCAAACTATGAGTGGGGATGGGGTTTGTCATCCCATCTAGTAACCAGCCTAAAACTATACCAGCAAAGCAGCCTGCTACCATCGAGCGCTTGACACTCCAACACACCACCCAAATTAACAGCCAGTTAGGAGCGATACCTAATAACTCTACTCCTGGTAAGCGCAGGGTCAAGAGGATCGAACAGGCTGCTAAAGAACTAACTATTACCGCCCAATTTGTTACCAAGTGGTACAAAAACTTTCTCCTCAAAGCCAATTATTTATTTTCCTGACTGCCAACATTTGCATAGACAAATACCCACTCTAAATAATTTAGCGGTGATGTTAGGGCGATCGCCGCTTCCGGGGCAGGACTTTTAGTTAAATCAATCTTTTCTACTCTCCCCACAGGTATACCCGCCGGAAATATTTGACTGTAAGGCGAAGTGGCGACAAAATCCCCAGGGCGGACATCGGGAACTTTATCAAAAAATTGCATCACCGCTCGCGTCGAAGACTGCCCTTTTAGCAAGCCAGTATAGCGACTGCGGCTGACTGTCACCCCAAATTGACTTGTAACGTCGCTAACTAATAAAACGCGGCTGGTGTTGGGTGTAACGCCAACTACTCTACCTACCAAGCCACCAGGAGCCGTAACCACAAAATTTATTTTAATTCCCTCACTGCTTCCGCGCCCCAAAGTCACCTGTTGCCACCATAAATCGGCATTACGTCCAATTACGGGAGCGACAAGCATTTGCCGATTTTTTTGCGCGGCGCGGTAATCGAGTAAATCTCTTAATTGTTGGTTTTGGCGTTCTAGTTCTACTAATCGCCCTTGCAACTCTATAGTTTGAGCATTATTTAACCGCTCGATTTGAGTAGGATCTTGAAAGGGACGAGTAACTATATTAGTTAATTCGCTAATCGCCGCCCCTTGAGTTTGCCGAATTATCCAAGCACAAACTAACGCTAAACAAGTGCCAATTAATTGCCATCGATTTTTATCCCACCACCGCCGCATTATGTACATAGCTACTGATGTTGAGAACGTCCGCTAAATACTCGTTCCATTTGGTTGAAGTTTTCCAATACTTTGCCCGTACCCAAAACTACACAGTTTAAAGGTTCGTCGGCGATGTGAGTAATAATTCCCGTCTCATGACTAATTAAAGTATTGATACCGCGTAGTAAGGCCCCACCTCCAGCCAGCATAATTCCGCGATCGACAATATCTGCCGCAAGTTCCGGGGGCGTCCGCTCTAACGTGCGCTTCACTGCTTCAATAATTACGAGTAGTGGTTCTGACATACTTTCCCGGATTTCTGGCCCTTTAATTGTTACTGTTCGGGGCAAACCAGAAAGTATATGCAGTCCTCTTACTTCCATTACTGCTTCATCATCGCCGCGAGTAGGATAGGCCGAACCGATACGAATTTTGACTTCTTCGGCAGTGCGTTCGCCGATAATCATATTGTGAATTTTTTTCATGTAGTGAATAATTGCTTCATTTAGCTCATCTCCAGCTACCCGCACCGATTCGCTCTCCACCGTACCTTGATAACTCAGTACGGCAATTTCTGTAGTTCCGCCGCCAATATCTATAATCATGTTGCCGATGGGTTCAGTTACGGGTAATCCCGCCCCAATGGCTGCCGCCAATGGCTCATCGACAATGTGAACTTCTCTTGCTCCCGCCCGCAACGCTGCATTCATCAATGCTTGTTGTTCTACACCCGTAACGCCGCTAGGAATGCCCACAACAATGCGTGGATTAACCGTTCTGCCACCGTTAGCGCGTTGAATAAAGTGCTTGAGCATTAATTCGGCAGTATCAAAGTCGGCAATTACCCCATTTCGTAACGGGCGACTTACAACTACAGTGCCAGGAGTTCTGCCTAACATTTTTTTGGCATCTTCTCCCACGGCTAGAGTTTGTTTGTCTTTGGAGTCGATCGCAATTACGGAAGGCTCTTGTAAAACAATGCCTTTACCAGATACAAAAACGAGGGTGTTGGCTGTACCGAGATCGATACCCATGTCCCTAGATAAGGAAGACTGATTAAAAAAACCGAAAAGACCCACGTGCCAAGCTACCCCAAAGTTTGAGAAGTTCTATGTAAAACAAAAATAGTAACCGTGCTGGATTCTATTACGTCTTGTGCTTTGAGTCTAGTAGCAAAATTGAGAAGTTTTTACATTGCCAAGCAAATAACTTTGCTATTTCTAAATTACTTAGAATTAAATTTGCAATTTTCGGCGATTGGAGGCACGATTATGGAGTACACCTGTACTGTAAATAAATCAATATGAGTCTTAATGTCGTACATTTAATCGGACGTGTGGGCAAAGAGCCAGAGGTTAAATATTTAAGTAATGCCAAAGTAGTTTGTAAGTTTACGCTGGCCGTCAATCGTCAATCTCGCAATAGTGACGAGCCGGACTGGTTTACTTTAGAAATGTGGGACAAAACCGCCGAAGTTGCGGCTAATTACGTCCATAAAGGTAAACAAATTGGCGTGAAGGGTTATTTAAAATTTGATACTTGGAGCGATCGCTCTACCGGGGCAAATCGTTCTTCCCCAGTTATTTTAGTCGAAAGACTAGAGTTATTAGGCTCCAAAAAAGAAGACGAAGCTAATTCTTTTGGCGGCGGTGGTGGGATGTAAGTAAAAGGCAGAAATACTTAATTTCTGCCTTTGATACTAATAACTAATTTGCAAAGTAACCGATGCTTCTACCTTCTGTTCGCCGCCAATTACGGGGGTAGTAGCTTTAGCAGTGGCAAGGCGATCGGCTCCTTCGTACTGAACTAAAGGTTGAGGTTGAGGGGGAGAAGCATTATTTATTTGAATGCTGACAATTTCTTTGGCGGTAAAACTTAGCGCCCCTAGAACAGAATTAGCTTGCTGTCGGGCGTTTTGAGTTGCTTTTTTTAAAGCTTCCTGTTCGGCTGCCAAAATTGCGCTATCGGTAGCAACAAAACTAATGCCTTCAATTCTAGTTGCTCCCACCCGGACAGATTCATCTAGCAAATTACCGATACTTTCGGTAGGAATACGAAAACTTACGGTATTAGTGGCAGTATAACCCGTCAATTTTTGCGTGTTGTTGTTGTAGCTATAAACCGGATTAAGGCTAATACCTGTAGTTTCGAGCTTTTCTACTTGCGAACGAGATTTAAGCAAAGTAACGACGGCATTAGAACGTTTAGCGGCTTCTTGTTGAGCCGCCGTAGCAGTTTTTTCTTGAATTTCTACGCCCAAACGTACCACCGATAAAGTTGTAGGTATTGTTTCTGTGCCGCGACCATTAACTGTTAAAGTTCGCATAAGTATATTTTGTACTTGTCCTCGATCTTGAGCTAAAGAACTATAGGTTGTCACGCCAAGCAAGCCAAAAGCTAAAACCAATAATACAAAACCCTGGCGTAAATTTTTGCCAGTAACTCGGTGTAGGGCTAAATTGTCAAGCGACTTAAGTTTCATGGTGTGTTAGTTTACCAAAATATTCTCAATCATCCCAAATATTGCTTCTTGACGAACGCAATACGCTATTAAAAAGCCCTAGCACCAATTACATTGATGTTACGGCTTACTTGCAATCTTCTTGTACAGTAAAAAAGATGATTTTTAGATAGCTAATGCAAATAGAAGCAATTACTGCCCTTGACTTGCCCCTGTCAATGCTTGTTCCCACTTGGAATAAGACGATTTTATTAACAGCCAACGCCGCGCCAGAAAGTAGCACTCTTGTCCTTGCGGGAGTATTGCTAAGTTTAGTGGTAGTGTACCTAGCAAGCAAAGTTGGCGGAGAACTAGCTAATCGCTTCGGCTTACCGCCTGTTTTAGGAGAATTAGTCGGCGGCGTGGTAGTGGGGGTTTCGGCTTTGGATCTGTTGGTGTTCCCTGAAGGTGGCGGTGATAGTTCTAGTTCGCTAATTATGACTTTGCTGCAAACCACCGCCGGGTTAGATCCTGGCGCGGTAGCTGCTACTTTTCAAGGGCAAAGCGAGGTAATTTCAGTTTTGGCAGAACTTGGGGTAATTGTCCTGCTATTTGAAATTGGCTTGGAATCGAATTTAAAAGAACTCTTAGCTGTTGGTTATCAAGCGGTAGTAGTAGCTTTTGTCGGTGTAATTGTCCCCTTTGCGGCGGGAACTATTGGACTTATGACTTTGTTCCACGTCAGCGCAATACCAGCAATTTTTGCCGGGGCGGCTTTAACGGCTACAAGCATTGGTATTACTTCTAAGGTTTTATCGGAACTAGGTAAGCTAAATTCCACGGAAGGTCAAATTATTTTAGGGGCGGCGGTAATTGACGATGTATTGGGAATTATTGTTTTAGCGGTAGTCGCTAGCTTGGCAAAAACTGGCGAAATAGATGTTAGTAATGTCATTTATTTAATTATTAGTGCTAGTACCTTCTTGCTAGGCGCAGTTTTGCTGGGAAAAGTATTTAATAGCTCTTTTGTGGCGATCGCCGAGCGGTTAAAAACTCGCGGAAAACTAACTATCCCAGCCTTTATCTTTGCTTTTCTATTAGCTTATTTAGCGGCAGCCATCCACCTAGAAGCAATTTTAGGAGCCTTTGCGGCGGGTTTGGTGCTAGATGAAACCGACGAACGCACCGAACTTCAAGAGCAAGTACGTCCAATTGCCGACTTATTAGTGCCTATTTTCTTTGTGGCGGTGGGTGCTAAAACTGATTTAAGCGTGCTTAACCCCTTTGAACCTAGCAACCACGAGGGTTTGATTATTGCTAGCTTTTTAATTGCGATCGCCATCGTTGGTAAATTGGTTACGGGTTTGGCTGTATTTGGTCAACCGCAAATTAATCGCTTGGCGATTGGTGTGGGGATGATTCCTAGAGGAGAAGTTGGGCTAGTATTTGCGGGGGTGGGTTCCGCTAGTGGGGCGCTCTCTAAACCTTTAGAAGCCGCAATTATTGTCATGGTAATTTTGACTACTTTTTTAGCGCCGCCTTTATTACGAGTGGTTTTCCCTTCAACTCCAGAGGAAGCACTTTCTAGCTTAAAAGCTGCGCCTGAACCTGTCACTAAATCTTTGGGGACAAAGATCGAGTAGATTAGTAATGTTTTCAGGAAACAAGCATAGGTTAGTTAGCGTCCGCTTAGTTTGTGGCAATTAAGTTAAACTCCATCAAAAGTCCGTAGCTTAATGAGGCGCTCATAACCAAGGCTAATAATATTTATTTAAGATGCGATCGCCCCTCAAGGCTCGAACTTACCCATTTCCTGGAGTAGATAAGCTATCTCGTGCCGATATTTACTACTGATACTCAGCTATACTCAATCATCAGCAACTAACCCAAAATTGCAACAAATGGTGATGTAAAAACATAGCCAACAGTCAATGTTTGACCAAGCGTAAATGGCTAGAACAAATGACAATTAGGAGACAACAACTGTGAGATTACACTGGTTACTACCCAGTATTTTAAGTATTTTTGTACTATCCTCTACGGCAGAGGCGGCAAAACTACGTTCTTGGCGGTTTGATACCAACCAAAATCGGTTGCACTTCAACACTGATGGCGGCGTTCAACCTAAAGCGAAGCTAATTTTTAACCCGACTCGCTTAGTAATCGATTTGCCAGGAACTACTTTACAGCGTTCTACGGTTAAGAAAGAATACAATGGAGCAATTCGTAGCGTCCGCGTTGGTCAATTTGACGAGAATACTACTCGCATTGCCATTGAACTAAGTGCGGGCTACAAGTTAGATCCAAACCAAGTTAAAGTTCGCGGTACATCTTCCAGCCAGTGGACAGTGCAATTACCCACCCCGCAAAAAGTAGCCGTAGCTTCATCGCCAAGTCGCCGCCCATTACTACGCGCTCCGTTGGCGAAACCAGCTAATACAAACCCCAGAAAAATCTTTACAGTTGTTACCACAGACGAGCAGCCAAATAAAAATTCATCTTTCGGCAGAACGGCAAATAATTCTACCGCCATCGTGCAAATTCACAATATTCAAGTAACCGCCGATGGTTTATTTGTCCGCACTCGTGGCGGTGGCACTCCAAGTATTAATGTTAACCGCAGCAGCGATCGCAATCAAATTAATGTGGACTTGAGAGGGGCGGCTTTGTCTCCTCTAGCTGCAACCAATACTAAAGTAAATCGCTTTGGGGTGGGCAATATCAAGCTCAGTCAAATTCAATCTTCGCCTCCAGTCGTCAGGATGGCGATGCAGGTAAATAAAAATAGTCCTGATTGGGAAGCGGCGGTTAGTCGATTTGGGGGCGTAACGGTACTACCCGTCGGTGGAATTAGCTCGGTTAGAAACAACACTATAGTCTCTACAACTACCTCTGCGACCCAGCCAGCGCCAGGAGTTGCAACTATTGAATCTGTAGAATTTAACGGTGATGGCAGCCAATTATTAATTAAAACCGATCAAAGCCTTACCTATACTAGCGGCTGGGATCGTTCTTCAGGGCTGTATCGCATTACTTTTGCTGGCGCTCAACTAGCGCGGGCTGTAAGGGGGCCAAATTTAACTTCTAATAGTCCTTTACTTAGAGTGCGCTTGCAGCAACCTACACCTCGGACGGTCTTAATTTCGATGCTTCCGGCGGCGGGAGTAAGAGTTGGAGAACTAAATCAGCCTTCGCCAGAGTTATTAGCATTACAGTTGCAACGCTCAACAGGGGCGTTATTTCCCCCCTCTACCCCAACAAATCCTGAAGTAATTTCGATTCCTACAACTCCACCACCCAGTAATCCCTCAACTCCGGCTAGACCGCGCAGTGTTGGTCAAAAGCGGACGGTTGTAGTTATCGATCCAGGACATGGTGGCAAAGATCCCGGCGCAATTGGGATTAGAGGATTGCAAGAAAAAAATGTAATTTTGCCTATATCGAAAAAAATAGCGGCAATTTTAGAGCAAAAAGGGATTCAAGTAGTAATGACGCGCGATAGCGACTACTTTGTCGAGTTGGGGCCGCGACCAGTAATTGCCGACCGGGCAAATGCTAAGGTATTTGTCAGCATTCACGCTAATTCTATGCCTGCTAACCGCAGCGATGTCAATGGGTTAGAGACTTATTACTACGATAGCGGTCAGCGCTTGGCGCGGACAATTCATAATAGCGTTCTTAGTAGTATTAACGTTCGCGATCGCGGCGTGCGTAAAGCAAGGTTCTATGTTCTGCGTAAAAGTTCCATGCCGTCTGTATTAGTAGAGGTTGGTTTTGTTACGGGAGTTGTTGATTCTCCTCGTTTGGGAACGACGGCCTATCAAAATCAAATGGCCGAAGCAATTGCTCGTGGTATTTTGCAATATCTGCAACAAAATCCGTAATTACAGCTTAATTTATTTTTCTTTCTTGTGTTTTATTCTCCTTCCCCTAGCAATTTGTCCGCCACTTTTGACGTACCATCTACTTGTATCGGTGTTTTTGATAGTGGTGTTGGCGGTTTAACTGTACTTAATCAAGTTGCTCGTCAATTGCCTAATGAATCAATTGTTTATTTTGGCGATACGGCGCGAGTTCCCTATGGTACGCGATCGCCTGAAGAAATTTTACAGTTTGTTCGGGAAATTATCAGTTGGATGTTACAACAGCAAGCCAAAATAGTAATTATGGCTTGTAACACAAGTTCTGCTTTAGTCTTAAAAACGGTGCAAGCAGAGTTTCCTATTCCTATTATCGGTACAATTTTACCGGGTTCTTTTGCCGCCGCCAAACTCGGTCGACGGATTGGAGTTATTGCAACTCCTGCTACTGTGGCTAGTAATGCGTATCCGCAAGCGATCGCAGCCCTCGATCCGACAATTGAAGTTTGGCAAGTTGCCTGTCCTGAGTTTGTACCTTTAATCGAACAAAACCGCGTTTTCGATCCTTATACTGCCCAAGTAGCACAGGAATATTTAGCTCCATTATTAGCGCAAAAAGTTGATACTCTGGTTTACGGTTGCACTCACTACCCTCATTTAGAACCAATATTGCGTTTGCTATTACCGTCCAGCGTTAAGTTGCTCGATCCAGCTATTGCTGTAGTGGCGACCGCAACTCAGCAGTTAGACTTGCTAGGTCTTACAAATACAGATAATTCCACATTTCCCACTCGTTTTTATGTTAGTGGTTGTCCTCAAAACTTTGCTCAATCGGCTCAACTATTACTAGGTTGCCAACCAAAAGTTGAAAAAATATCTTTAACTTAATTAAAGGGCGGTTAAAATGATTTTGATTTTCTGCCTTCCGCTTTTTCAATCTGGCTTTGCACCAAGCCTAATAATAAGTAGATGGTTAATAAATAAACCGCCGCTAAACAAGGAATTAATAAAACTGTATTGCTGTAACTCATAGAGGATTAAAAAAGCACATATAAACGGCGCTTTAGGCGCAAGCTATGCAAACTAATACCAATGCAAAAGAGCTTCGGCATTTTTAATCAAATTGTTTTTCAGTCAAATTATGAGATTTTTACTTAATTACCGGAAAAATTCAGCTTATACTGCGAAATTTTGAACTAAAAGTTTAACGCCAGCCAATACAATACTTGTAAGTAAAAAACTTACTCGTTAGTAGAATTGCTAAACACTAAATGTATCAATTTTTCTCATCTAGCCTAACATAAAAATTTATATTTTCTTAAGCAATTCTGGCTTTGGGATTAAATTTTTTTAACTTTATTACAGCTAAAAGATGAGTAAGTGCGATGCTCTTTTTTATAAGCAACAATTAGCCGACAACCTATTTAAGAGGTTATTTGACCTAAAAATGACATGCCCCTTCGAGCGCGCCGCGTACTTACGTTGCTTGCGTAATCCTCATCAAGGGGAAGCAACTCTTTTACGCAGAAGCGCAACCTATAACTACTAAAGGCTGATACTTTCTCGATAATTGAGTTAAATTTAACAGCAAATTCGCTTTACTCAAAAATTAGCCCTAAAACGAACTTCCCCGTTGCCGACGGTTAGCTTAAAATAAGTATAGAATATGTAAATTTTCGTAAATAAACTCAGAGTCGGCTCATCTATGACCTCAGCAACTTCTCTCTTTTCTCCAGTGGAAGCAGACCTGTGTTTGCTATCAGAGAATTTAATTAAGTTAGTCGGTACTCATCACCCAATTTTTTTTGAAGCCGCAAAACACTTATTTGCTGCCGGAGGAAAGCGGGTACGTCCAGCAATCGTTTTACTGGTATCGCGGGCAACCATGCTAGAAGACGAAATTACTGAGCGTCACCGCCGATTAGCGGAGATTACAGAGATGATTCATACTGCAAGCTTGGTACATGATGATGTAGTAGATGAAGCCGAGATCCGGCGCGGCGTACCTACGGTTAATAGCTTATTTGGTAATGGCGTAGCCCTACTGGCGGGAGACTTTTTATTTGCTCAATCCTCTTGGTATCTCGCTAACTTAGACAACTTGGAAGTAGTCAAATTGCTGTCAGAAGTAATTATGAATTTTGCCACTGGAGAAATTCAGCAAGGAATGTCGCAGTTTGACCCAGAAGTGACCATTGAAGCTTATTTAGAAAAAAGCTACTACAAAACCGCATCTTTAATTGCTAATAGCGCCAAAGCGGCAGGTTTACTGAGCGATGTATCTAGAGAAACTGCCGAGCATTTGTATGGTTACGGTCGTCATTGGGGGTTAGCGTTTCAAATAGTCGATGATATTTTAGACTTTACAGGCTCTACTAATACCCTAGGTAAACCTGCGCTTGCAGATATTAGCAGTGGCAATTTGACCGCTCCTGCTTTGTACGCTTTAGAAGAAAAGCCTTATTTAGAAGAATTAATCGAGCGTCAGTTTTCTAAGCCGGGAGACTTGGAAAGTGCGATTACTTTAATTACTGATAGTAATGGCATTGAGAGATCCCGCACTTTAGCTGCTCATCACGCCCGTTTGGCGGTAGAGCATTTAAACGATTTGCCCCCTTCCCAGTCAAGACAAGCATTAATAGATATGGCGGATTATGTTTTAAGTCGGATGTATTAATTTATATAAAGTTCAAGCAATATCGGGAGGTATTTGGTTAAAAGGGGATTTTGATTCTATTTGGACTTGAATTAATTTTTGGACATCAGGGCGATTAATTTCATAACCTGCGATCGCTTCTCCAGGGTTTTCTAAAAAGATAATACTATCAACACTTTCTAAAGCTACTAATTGAAACAAAATATGAGTAACGGGCATAGGTAAAGCAACTAATTGAGCTTTAGATTGGGCGCTACTGGTGGCAAAGCTATCTTGGAGAGTAGGAAAAGCGTAAATTACCCGCTTTTCGACGTTTTCTTGGCGGTTTCTAATTGTTGTTACTAGCCAGTCTGAATCTAAACTTTGCACAATATAGTATTGCTCGTGACGTAAGTTTGAGGCTAATTGCTTTAATCCTGGAGCGATCGCCTTAATTAAATTTGGGGTGACACCATCATTAGGCGCATCATTTATTAGCAATTGAATTTGTTGGTCTAAGTTCATAGATAGGGACAAATACGAGAGTGGCAAATTGTTAATTGTATGCCATCATCGAAGCGCATAGCTAAGTCCTTTAAAATGCGATTACTTGCCAATAGAAAATTTCCGCTAGCCACAGCAACCGAGGCGGAGGACTCAATATTATTTCGGGTATTAGTTCAATTGCTGGTCATAGTCGCAATTGTGGCTGTTGATATTGCTGGGGGAACTCAAAATAGCTTATGGGCTATATCTTTAAGTACGATCGCCGCAACGTGGAGTTGGTATCGTCGGCGAAGTCGTAACATTGCCCTGAAGTTTTGTATAGCCATAGGAATGCTGGTCGCAATGGTGGCATTTTTTGGCAAACTTTTAGGTCAATTGAATGACACGCGGCTGGTGTTAGCAGAATTTTTGATTCAGATTCAAGTATTCCATAGCTTCGATGTTCCCCGCCGTAAAGACTTAGGCTACTCGATTGTGATTGGACTAATTTTATTGGGCGTAGCGGGTACAGTTAGTCAAACTTTAGCTTTTGCGCCGATTTTAATTTTATTTTTAGCGATCGCGTTGCCAATTTTAGTTTTAGATTACCGTTCGCGGTTGGGGATAAAAGAGCAGAAACGAAAAATTAAGCCGATTGCCCTTAGTAATATTAAAAGTGGCGGCAAGTTATTTTTAATAGTTGCCAGCTTGGGACTATTGATATTTGCCTTTTTACCTCGGTTTCCCGGCTACCAGTTGCGATCGTTTCCTGTCAGTCAAACTATTGATTTTCAAGGGGAATTTGACGGTAGCAATATTGTTAACCCAGGCTACGTCAAGGAAGGCAAAGAGGGCGGAGGGACGGGGACTGGTGGAGGGTCGTTGTTGCAACAAAATGGCAAAGCAGATTCTACATTTTATTATGGTTTTAATAGTACGATTGACCAAAATTTGCGGGGAGAACTAAAACCCAAAATAGTTATGCGAGTGCGAAGTCAAGCCGAAGGATTTTGGCGCGTGCTGGCTTTTGATAAATACACGGGTAAAGGTTGGGAAATTTCCCGCAACGAGCAAGTACAAAAGATTTTACGCTCTAGTTGGTCTTACCAACTATCGATACCTCTACCGCCAATAACTGGCAAAACTCAAGAAGTTGTGCAGACTTATACCGTAGTTTCACAATTGCCGAATTTAATTCCCGCCCTATCTTATCCAAAACAAATTTACTTTCCGACTAGAGAAATTGCGGTGGATTTAGAAGGAGGTTTGCGAAGTCCCGTCGGGCTGGGGGAAGACATGAGTTATACGGTAATTTCTGAAGTACCTTACCGAAATCGCGCCACCCTACAGCAAGCGGGTAATCGGTATCCTAAAAATATTGAAACTTATTACTTGCAAATTCCTTCAGCAATTAAAGATAGGGTACGCGATCGCACTGAGGAAATTTTAGCTAACTATAACCAAGAGCGAATAGCCAAATCAAATAAGCCTTTGACTTCTGCTTATGAAAAAACTCTTTATCTTGCTCAGTACCTCAAACAGCGCTACACGATTCCCAATAATCCTTTGGGGTTGCCTTTATTAGCTAAAGACGAGGACTTGGTAGAGGCATTTTTATTTAAAAATCAAGGTGGCTATCCCGACCAGTTTTCCACAACTTTGACGATGATGTTGCGATCGATTGGCATTCCTTCGCGGCTGGTAGCAGGCTTTAGTCCAGGGCAATTTAACCCATTTACAGGCTTGTACGTGGTTCGCAATACCGACGCTTACGCAATGAGCGAGGTTTATTTTCCTCGGTATGGTTGGTTTGCTTTCGATCCAATTCCCAATCATCCTTTGATTCCGCCATCTGTAGAAGAATCTCAGACTTTTAGTGTTTTACGCAAATTTTGGCAGTGGGTAGCGGGATGGTTGCCTTCGCCAATTACCGGATTGCTGAATAATGTATTTTTATGGTTGGGAAATGCAATCGCTTGGTTTTTAGGGTTATTTGCTAAAGGTTGGGTAGGTACTTTAACGGGGTTAATTATTACGACAGGCTTAGGTTTTGCGTGTTGGCTGGCTTTTGGACAGTGGGGAAAGTGGCTCAAAAACCGTAAGTTAGCGGCGTTACCGCCAATGGAAAGACTTTATCAACAAATGTTGGCTTGGACGGCACAAAAAGGCGATTTTAAGCATCCAGCGCAAACACCGTTAGAATACGCCCAGGGAGCTTATCAGCGTCATTCTTTGCCAATTGCTGAAGTAATTGAGGAGATTTGCCAAGCTTATAGTAAATGGCGTTATGGCAGTCAAGCGCCTAACTTGAGCTATTTATTGCAGCGATGGAAAACTGTTCGGATAGCAGAGATTCAAGGTAAACGTACTAGCTTGTCTAGAGTTAAAATCCTTGGTTAATGACTTAAATTGGCTTAAGCCAACTAATTAATTTTTTGCCAGAAGTTTTTTACAGAAAAATTAGCTTTGGATATCCCACCCCCAGTTTTAGGAGTGGGACAAAATTTAGCAAATGAGGTTAATCAATTGCCTTGCTAATTTTATTCAAGCGTTTGCCTAAACGTTGTACAGCGCCTTTAATGCCTCTAGGAGCTTCTGTCGCCGCTTCGATTGTTTGTTCGCCTAGTTCCGTCAAAATTTCCCCTAGACCGGTTTTCTTGGTTTTGCTGGGCTTAAGTGACTGCTTAAGTTTCTTGAGATTATCGGCAATTTTTTGAGATTTCTTATCGTCGGACTTGTGCAAAATGCCGTACCATAAATCGATTGCGGCGGTAGCTGCATCCATATCGACCGATTCTAAGTCCTCATCTAGCGACTCTGTTAGAGTATTGATACTGTCGATGTTTTCTTGGTCTTCAGCTTTGCCTAAAGAGTTGCCAACTTTAGTTAATTGTTTGCCGAGTTTTTGCAAAGTTGCTTTTAATTCTTTATCGCTATCGGAAGCAATATCCATTGTGCGATCGCCTACATGAATTAAAGCTTCCCCAATTTCATGTCCTGATGCTTTACCGCCTTTAAGTAACTGCTTGAGTTCCTTAAGACTATCAGCAAGCTCTTTGCTTTCCGCGTCTTTAGACTTATGGACGATGCTATACCACTCGTCTACCGCCTCTAAACCCGCCGCCGGGTCGATAGAGCTTAAGTCACCCTGCAATAATTCAAGTAACGAATCTAAGTTTTGATTTTCTGTCTCGCTATTTTGAGACTTGCTTTTAGATGTATCTTGCTTAGAATCTGCTTTACTAGCCATGTTGTTTCAGTTCGTAAATTTGTGCTATCAATCAGCTTAAAAAGCTAAACTCTTGACTTCCTCATCCTTAAGTTAAATCTGTCCCTATTTAGAGTGAAAACAATTCTTTTATTCCAGAGCTACCAATTTCCACCGCTAAAGCCGCTAGTAAGAAACCGAGTAACTGAGTAATAATTACCGCACCTTCTGCACCAATAAATTTATCAATGCGGCTTGCTTGGCGAACAATAAACCAAGTTACAACCATCGCCGCGATAATCCCAGTCACTACACTTAATCGCGCTTCGGGAGATTGAGACATTAGCAGCATAACTGTGGTTAAAGTACCTGGCCCAGCCAGTAAAGGAAAAGCTAAGGGCGTAATAGCGACATCTCGCTCTTGCTCGACAATAGGATTATCCACTTCCCCATTGAGCATTTGCAAGGCAATTAACAGCAACAGCAAGCCTCCAGCTACTTCCAATGAGCCGATACTGATATTTAAGTAATCTAAAATAGCTTGCCCAGCAAAGGCAAAAGCAAGTAATACCGCCGTTGCTACTACACTAGCTTTATCTACTACTTTATTTCTTTGTTCTATTTCCATGCCCTTAGTAAGCACGAGAAATAGAGGTGCATT
>QQTW01002024.1_pt1 | contig 14545 bp, 21 predicted proteins | sample 1904831 | NCBI WGS metagenome assembly QQTW01 (sample SAMN09435610, study PRJNA476489) | Subsurface metagenome, whole genome shotgun sequencing project. | reverse complement strand
CTTCTCCACCCCCCTCCATTCACTCACTCGATTGCATTCATCGATTGAACCCGAGTGTGACCTGAGGTGAACCTTACGTTAAATTCAACCTGGTCGAGTGTGTCCAGATACATTTCCAGATTCATGTAGAGAAACCTCCCAGAATTGAAAGATACCTCTTCCCTAAAAGAATTTCACCCCCTGCGAATCCTCCCCTCCAAAAACCTGTGCTTTGCCTCTCTTAACCAATACCCCCAAAGCTTTCTGTAAGACTTGAGCATCCATATTATGAAACTCTACCGTCGTACTCAGCATCAGCATATTCATTTGCTAATAACGTCTCACACCATCCTAGCACTGAAAAGGTCACAGGGTACGTCATATGATGGTAGACTAGGAACATAGATAGGGTTTCAGGGCGAAAAGAAGACGGAGGCATGGATGGATGGATGGTAGTGATGATGACGATGATGAAAAGACGTACCCGTTCCACGAGTCATTTCTCCTTGAGTTAATTCGTATAAAGTCAACACGGTATTTTTCTGGCCCGTTTCTTCAATCTAGGATTCCTTTCTACTTAGCTATTATTGCTCACTAAGTCGACTCCGAGGAGCTATTGTTCTCTACCGCTCTTCTTTCTCTCTTTCCTTTCATCTCCATCCATCTTTGACTACCACGATACTAATCCGCCCAAAGTCATAAATTCACATCAACGCAAGCCACTCCCTCCCACCTCAGAACAGAGACTCACGAAACAGCCCACCCATAAAATAGAAAGCCTTGGAATGAAACAGAAACCACGGCTATGAATGCCAAGCAAACAACAAGAAATGAACCAAAAACCAAGCCTATAAAAGCGAAGCAAATAATTCACCCACCCAAGCCTCAATTAAACCCGCCCAATCATCCACCCTCCGCCACCAAACCCAATACGTATCCCCCTCCCCCCCTTTAGTTTTCCCACCACCCTCTTTCAAAGAAACCATCTCAGCGACATGTTCTTTATCACGCATGTATTCCAACACCCGTCTCGCATCGGGGAGTTTCAAGCGACGATCAAGTGTCCGATTAAAGAAGAGTTCGGACTCGAGTTGATCGGATAAAGATAGGCGGAAGAGTCGGTGGTGACGACAGTAGGATTGGATTATCATGGACCATGTCGATAATTGGGATTGGGTGGTGGAGAGGTTGGGTTGGAGGGTGTAGAAGGGGGGAAAGGAGTGGATTTCGGGAAATGTAAAGGGAGGGGGAGATGGGGTGGTCATTATGGGATTCCAATTGTTGTAAATCTTCTTACAGCTTTTCGTTGGGTTGCGTCAGAGATGACGATGGAAACGTTGGAACGTCTTCAAGGGTCGAGACGCAACAGGATTCGTTGCAGCGTCATATGAGGTGGGACCAAGGATCTTATCTAATCTTATCGATCAGCTGATTAGATGTCACCTAGATCTACGATGCGATTAGATGCGATTATGGTAGTGGAAGTTGCCATAATAAATTAAATTGTTATCAGATTGTGATGTTGGAAGGATGGTCGACAAAAGAGTGGCACCGCGCCGATTAGTAAGGTAGGCAGGTAGATGTTGATGAGATGTCGTTGATCAAGAACTATCTATCATGAGGTGAATTTAGTATCGCAACGTACAGCAAGCGGCCCCGTTTCTGATTTGACAAGGTGGGGCCGGTTACTGTGCGTTGCGATACTAAATTCGAACAACTATAGTTGGGGACGTCGCACTCGAGCTTACAGTACAACGGACTGAAGAACGTTTGTACGAACGAATTCTAGAGCAGATCTCTGTCAGAAATATGGTTCGGGTAGTGAGTATATACCATCTCCCATTATAAGTTTTCGAAGATATGCTTATTGTTTGCCTCAAGGCAGTCGGCCAGTTATGCTCTACCCCCAACGTCTCCGACAACTTATCGAAATGCGAATCCCTCGTCGCCAGGGCCTCCGCTGCTGGAGCCAAGGTAGGAACATACACAAAATAGCCAGTCCTCATTGCCGACATCATCTGACGCTATCAAATGTCCATAGGCCCTCTTCCTTCCCGAAACAATCGACTTCATCACCTCCTCCTCCGAGGAGACGCTCAAATTAACGCGACCATTCTTCATGAGCGAATTCGTGTATGGTCTTGAGAAAGCAGCCCGTCAAAATCAAATCGCCATCCACGTCGGCATCCACGACAGGGGCGCCGACCACAACAACAAAGTCAAGAACTGCTCCATCTGGATTGATGAGGATGGAGAATTCATCAGCAAGAGCTGGTATCAGAAGATTCATCTGTTCGATGTAGATATCGAGGACGGACCTTACTTGAAAGAAAGCGACATAATCGAGGAGGGGAGGGAGATCAAGCCCCCTTTCGATACGCCAATTGGGCGAGTAGGGACGGCTATTTGTTTTGATGTGAGCCGAGCTACTCACTCAACCCTCACTTTAGCAGCTCGTGATTTCTCCCTTGGCTATTACCAGCGCTAATGTAGGGCCATCATTCAGCTCCGATTCCCCGAAATCAGTCTCGCACTGAGACGTCACGGCGCACAAATCATCACATACTCCTCCGCGTTCACGGTGCCCACGGGAAGGGCGCATTGGGAGATATTAGTGCGTGCGAGAGCAATCGAAACTCAATCGTATGTGATTGCCGCGGCGCAGGTCGGGAGACACTGTGAGAAGAGGGAAAGTTATGGACATTCGATGATTGTGAATCCGTGGGGGGAGGTGATGGCGCAATTGGGAGGAGCGGAGGACGAGGGAGCGATTGCAATTGCGGACATCGATTTGGAGTATCTGGAGAAGGTGAGGAGGGAGATGCCCTTGGTGAGACGGACGTAAGTGGATTTTTCATATCCCATTGTTTGATGGCATTCAAGCTAATGGCGGCTTGTTTGTAGTGAAGTATATCAGAGCTTCGAGAGGGCGTACGGTTCAACTGAAGAGGCGAAGAAGACCTAGAGTCAGCCTAGCAATAGGCTCTATCTTAACTTTCAGAGCCTGAACCGACCGCTACGAATGGCAAAACAGTCACGCAATTATAGCACAACAGCGTGTATATCAAAGTTGTTGCAGTTAAACAGCTCATAGTTGAACGCCGAGCCTAGCTGGTCGATCCGCCTGATTGTGTGCACTGGATCGGCCGAGCCCTCCCCTGGGGAACCACATACCCTTGACTGGGCGCTTTACAATAATTGCTCAGCTATAGATATGATAAATACAGATCAAATATCGATCATGTCTTGATGGTAGCATTACATTCATAGTGTAGAGTTTCCAGCTTGCCTGTACTCGTAGCTCTTCTATAAAAAATTGGTTGCCCGGGGACCGTTTGGCGTTGACCAAACGGTAACGGCCATCTCTTCCCCCTCCTGCCAGCCGACGTCACTGCCCTGCCCCCACCCCCACCTACTCCACCCCACGGCGCACAACATCCAACCATCCAGTCCGTCATTCACGTTCACCACAGTCCTCATTGCGATCCCACGATCCATCATTCACGATGTCGCTCACCAAGGGACTGATTGATTTCAACAAGCAGAGCTTAGCTGGTGAGACTACAATTGAGCCTGTTCCTTCGTGGCTGCCCACGGCACGCATGCGAATATCAAACATACTAACTCGACATCAACTTCGTAGTCTCGGCCTTGTCAATCGCTTTCAATCCATTATTCTGGAAGTAAGTGTCTCTTTCACTCATTTAACCAAGAACGTAACTAATCTGTGGATCTAATGAACTCCAGCTTCGCAGCCCGTCAAGGTATGCATTTTCGACTCTCCCAACTGGGGCCATTTATTGTCAATAAGGCAGCAACCACGTACTATGACCGCAGAATGCTGATCTGGAATCAATTGAACAAGAATACCATAATAAAATCCTCACCAAAGCTTTTGGAGGCAACGCACGTTTAGGATGCTACGTCCTGGCCGCTACCATTTTTTCTCTCGGCATCTTTCGAGATCTTTTGTGCGTATAATGATATTTCCATCTCTTTACATCGCCTCCTCTTTGATTGCGAGTCATTATCCTCGCCAAGATGGTTATACTGACCCTCAAAAAGATATGAGCGCGCCCTCCGCGCCCAACCGACGTATCCCCCCCTTCAGACCTTCCCGGTCGAAGTCCTCGCCTACAGTTTATTGGCTGCAGGCAACATCCTCGTTCTAAGCAGCATGTGGGCACTCGGACTGACGGGGACGTATCTGGGCGATTACTTCGGTATCCTGATGGACCACCGCGTAACTTCGTTTCCGTTCAACATTACCGATGCACCCATGTATTACGGCTCAACGTTGTCATTTCTGGGAACGGCGTTGTTGTACGCCAAACCGGCTGGGTTCTTGTTGACGGCCGAGGTGTTGGCGGTTTATCAGCTTGCGTTATCTTTTGAGGAGTAAGTCTTGAATTTTGCCCATTCATCTATTGGTTAAGGGTTCCAAGAAAGGGAAAGGACGGTTGCGTGGAGTGGAGTGCTGATTGTGTATGTTTTGTGATGTACAGTCCGTTTACCGCCCAGATTTATGCCAAGAGGGAACAGGAGCGAAAGATGGCTGGGAAGAAGGCTTCTTGAGGAACTACTATTTTAGAGATGTCGCTCTAGATGAAGACAAGAGAAGACGACAAGACGAGACGAGGGTGCAGTCAATCTAACAAAGCGAATCCCAGCAGAACCCATGTATGCTTCCATACAGTACGGCAATCGAGGAGATTTTCCAACGAGAGAAGACAGAAGTAATACAGACGGTGATCAAATCGACAATAGTAAGATAAGAGAAGACAAGACAGGACAATAGAAAAACAAAAGAGTTCAACCCTTTTTGAATAGCTTAGATTAACAATTCGGCGTATTTCTACTCCCTTTTTCCGATTCTTACTTCACGTGTCGATATCTTTTGCTTAGTTAGTTCCCTTACCTTACTGTTGTGTACTTTCGTCTGTTAGCATAGATCATCCACCCCTGTTCTCTTTCAGGGGCCAAACGAGGCTATATCTAGATGTAATAGAGATAGTGTACCTAGCAGCAACATTAAAGAAGTCAATGTAGCATCCATCATACTACCTATTCCATCCACAAACTCTTGTAATCGAAGCGAAGAACAAACGAACCAGCCAGTACCGATTGCAAATACGCTCTCCTCTACTCTACAAGAAATCAATCGACAGAACACATTCAACATTGACCCTAACGAAAGGAAAACCCGAATTCTTATGTCTTCCTAGTCCTCGTCTTTTTCACATTCACTCCCGTGATGCCCATACTGACAATCTTCTTTCCCTCCCCTCCATGATTCCCATTCCCCCCGCCTCTGCCTTCTTTCCCTCCTGTGCCACTATTACCTCCTCCTCCTCCACCTCCACTTCCACTACCACCATGTCCTCCACCACCTCCTCCATTGACCCCACCATGACTATGACCATTACCCTGATTCTGATGCTGAATCCCCCTCTCCACCCCCCCCCTCATTATTATCCTCCTCCTCATCATCCACGCCCTTCCTCAATTCGCCCTCCTTGAGACCCCACTTCTTAAGATCCACCCAATCCTCGCCATCGGACATCTCACCATCATGACCCTCGGCATTACACGCCTCGAAGACATTGCGCCGCATACGATCCGCCTTGAGTAACATCTCGTACATACTCTCGCTGGCTCGCACGACTTCTTCTTGTTTTTGGACGTAGAGCATGATCAGACGGCGTGTGTCGTCGGCTTCGTTGGGTGGAAGGCCGAGGGTTGGGTCGGGGCGCGTGGAGGGGGGGAGGAGGAAGATGGGGTGGATTTCTGGCTGAGAGGGGGAGGAGAGGTGCAGAGTGGAGGAAAGAGGTGGTGGTGGAGTGGGATGACGGTGAGGAGGGGGTTGAGAGGATTGGGCTTGCCGGAGACGGGTGGTCATGTGGTGTGGTTGTTGAGGTGGTGGTGGTGGTGTTGCTACAGCTGTGGTTGCTGTTGTCGTGGTTGCTGCTGTAGCGGTGGTGGTTGTGATTGTTATTGGCTCTGCTGCGAGGACTGGTGGTGGTGACGCTTGTTGAGTGGCAGGGCTGGTGGTGGGATTCTGGTCACTGGTGGTATCTTTGGTGGTATTTTCGTCGCCGCCACTGACGAGTTTGTTGTCCTCCACCGGATGAGCAGAAGGAGATTGAGGAGGAGGAGATGAGGTATTCTCGGCGGGGAGGGTGCCGCTGGTGTTCATTTCCGAAGAACCATCCGGGTTTGGTTTTTCAGGATTATCATCCGCGGTGGTATCCATTGTCTCAGGCTGGACGTCACCGTTTTCAAGATGGCGGGTGTCGGTCGCAGTAGTTTCGTTGATGACAGGTCCATCGGGTCCAGTGTCCATTGTGTCATCTTCAGCTGGGTGTCGCTGCTGTTCCTGATCCTTGCTGGAGTTGACTGGTGGCTTGGATTCGTCTGGTTTGGCGTTCCCAGGCGACTGCTGACGCTCCGCTTCGTGGATGGGTTCTTCAACACCCCCGTCGACCTTCATCTTTGCATCGGCTTTTAATGCTTCGATGCTGCTAGGTGGGGGGCGGTCAACTAGCTCCCCATTCTCTTGTGGCTCATTCGGGGTCCCTTGGTCTTCTGGGTTCGGCTCTTCACGTGTCACCACCTGCACAGTAGCGTCCGTTGAGCTATCCTCTTGTGCTTGCCCGCTTGTATGCTCTTTCAAACCTAGCTCCAGAGATTGATCCTCTTGAATATTTCTTGCCCCACTTGTTCCCATCATTTGCCGGAGCTCGTCAAACACCGCCGCGTCGTTGGCCGTCTCTAGTCGTCCGCACGGGATCCACATCGCGTCTCCTCGAAACTGGGTAAACAGCTGCTTCATGCGCCATAGACTTGCACGTTCCTTCTGTAGCATGTCGCGCGCCTGCAGGACCAGCTCTGGCAGAGCTTTGGACGTGTATGGCTTTGACAGCGTCGGATGCGTTGGGAGATCCGCGGCGAAAGTGAGAGGGGCCAGCAGCTCTAGACATATAAATTAGCCATCCTCATCGTTGATAATGCTCAACGTCTCAAGAACTACACACTCTCGATCTTGATACCGGCGTACGGATTATGCTCCGCTGCCATTGCGTCTGCCTCTGAGTCGACCTCCTCGTCGTCCAGTTCGAAGCCGTCCTGATCGATCCTCGGGGGATTACCACCACCGATGATGACTCGCTTATAGCCGGCATGCTCAATCTGATAGATCACCATCACGCATCATATCAGCGCAGTCCGGATCGATACGCGATCGCCTTCTACATTCAGAGACTCACCAGCTTGTAAGGTTTTCCAACAGGCATGGCCAAACGGCCTTCGCGCACGAATTTAGCTTTCCGCTTCAGCTTGTTGCCATTATTTCTTGGCGCCGCGATAGATTCGTCCGAGTCGGAGGCTAGATATCATCACGATTACTGTCAGTGGTAGCTCTCAAGATGGCTCGAGCGAGTCTCGTTGATGGACAGCCGCCTTACCATCGTGGAGCGTCGTGACCCGTCGCTTCATCCGCGCGATCGTGTCGGCGATCAAAGCCGCTTGGGTAGTCATTGTGGGGGAGATCGAGATATGTACCAGTCGTCAAGTGGTAAGAAGTGTAGTCAGGACGTCTTTCTGGGACTTCAAGGCGTGAAAGGTCCCTAGTCGCGAGCAGGACTGGCTCCAGGAGATCCTCAACTGAGCAGTTGCAGCAGATTCAGCTTCTGTACGATCCGGATGGATCTTTCTGGCAGTTCAGAATGAAGAGAAGTTCTCTGGTGGCCTCAGCAAGCTGCGGGGTGGTCATTATGGGAGTGGCAGGCCATGATTCCAAGATTGACCGCCTGATGGAGCGTGTCTGGGTGTGAATCTGCTGGACTCTGGGTGATCATCCACCAGGAACTACCAGCGGATCGGCAGAACTCTTCTCCGTGTCCGGTGAAATGATTCTCCGGCGCTCCGGCCGGCGCGTCATCCCGCGAAGGACAACTTCTCACAATGCAGAAAGACAATGTGATATGCTACAAGATAAAATTATATTCATTGTCCACTGGTGCTTAAATGTATGGATGTGACGCGAGATCAATTGGATACAATGGAAGCGTATCCTCAAGAGTATATCGCTCATAACTACCCCTTCATCGTCCTATCCGGCCTCTCGAGCCCCACCTCATCAACCGCAGCAGTCCATCTGGCGCCCCTCCAAGATGGCGCACCCCAGATCGTGTCCGATCTACCATCAGTCACGTCCGAGACGGCCGATCAGCTACGTGACTGCTTGCTGCAGGAAGCAGGGAGCGCCGAGGCGGGCAATGGCCGGCCCACGACGCTGCGGGCCGGCCGAATCCCATTCAGAGTAACGGTTGCTGGGAGGGTAGGTCCAGCGTGGCAGTTGCGCATCTGTACGCTTCTCGAGCAGATTTGCATTTCTCGGTAGATGCAGTTCGCTAAGTGATTACAAGACATATAGAATGCCAGCGCGAAAAGCGGACCGCGAGTCCATCTTGTCGGCCATCGCCATGGACTCTGATGATGCCTCCCTACCTCAAGCGCTCACATTGCATTCTCCCATCTCTCCGCTGTCACTTGGATCGCCCGTCTTCCCGGACGGGTTCGTGACGCCGTTGTGGGTCGCGAAGCATCAAGAAGTGCTGCCGGCCGCCTTCATCTCGTTCTTTACGTTGACCGCCGACCCTAACCGCTCGTCCCTGCATGACAACCATCTCCGGAATGACATCAACAATATCAAGCAGACCCTGGCCAACTCATGTCCGAGGACACGATACGTCGTGGTGCTGCTTGGCGAGCAGTCCGTCTTTGAAGACGACGTCGAGGAGCGCATCTCGGTCATTCGACAAGCGACGAGACTAGATTCCAAGACATCCCTCTTCTATATCCCGCCGGACTGTTCACGAGTCGAATTGCAAGACTTCGCAAAGGCTCTCTTCTCTACTCTTCAGCCATTGTGTGTCGAGTATTATCGAGATCTCACCAAACATTCGAGACGGAAGCGCGGGCGGGGAAACATTCCACCTCCGACCGTTCCACCCTTTCGAGGCACTTCTCAAACTCTCTCGAGTCAAGGCTGGAATGTTCGATATGAATTCAAGCTTGGAATCTTTGCCGAGTTTCGTCAGGAGATGGAGACGGCCGCTCGTCATTTCGAGGCGGCATATGAAGGCTTGCTCGGACAGGACGTCTTTGAGTCGATCGCCGGATGGAGTCCACGGTGGAACGAGGCACGCCTGCTGGCCGATACTCTCACGATCAGGCTTCTCCGGTGTCATCTGTGGAATCAGCAGACGACGGCTGCGGTGCGAAGATGGCAACTCCACCGGGTCCGCATCAAAGATCTGGTCGACCGTCGAGGTAAGGGCTCCGCGAATTACGGCTGGGAAGCGTGGAACGCAAGCTGGGCCAAGGTCATGGCACAGATGATCTGGGAGGCACGATTGCCTGCCTTGGCGATCCCGGAAGATATCAATCTTGGCGGGAGAGCAGAGGCAACGATCTACCTGCCCCCCGAGAAGGGTATCCCCGTCGGAGAACGAATCATGCCATGGCAATACCTGCACCATCCGGGCTACTGGATGGATCTCATGTCCGGACATCTGTACGCGCGACGACGATGGGCGCAGGCGATCCCCGAGGAGGACCGGGCCGCACCGGGACAGTCGCCAGCATCGCAGGTCGCCAGCAAGTCACACCTGTACGATACCTATCTCTGCCCGCACCCTCATGAAGAAGCTCCTTTGGGAGGAAACAAGGGCACGAACCATTCGCGGCTGATCATCGACGCACTAAACATGGCGATCCATGAGTTCGGCGTCCGAGGTCAATCTCGCGCCGTCGATCGAATGAAACTCGAGGTCGGTAAAGAGCAGATTAATGATGGGAACTGGGCGGAAGCGTTGCGGGTATTGCGACCACTGTGGCGTGACATGTCGTGGCGGCGAGAAGGCTGGTGGTTGCTGGTCGAGGAGGTGTGCTGGGCTCTGTACACCTGCGCTCGACACGCTGGGGATGGAGGTGCTGTCATCATTACACATTGGGAGTTGATGAGCGATTGTGAGTATCCATAGGAGATGACTGCACGCTATTGATTAATTGTACATCAGTTTTCTCTCCCAGACCAGAACAAGAATACAATTTGAGCAGATGCCTTGACGGAGTTGAGGGTGTTACGACGAAACCGGTAGTCGTTCTCAGGGCTGGCGAGGTCGTCTCATTCTGTGAGGCAATATGATGATCGTTGAGCGTTTGTTTAGTTACTGACAAGCTTAGTGTCGTCAACATTTACTTTCAAGTCTACGGAATCCAATGTTGGCAGCCAACTAGTTTCACAATTGGTGGTCAGATCGCGAGCGCATAAAACGTCTGCCCCAGTACATTTGGCGCAGATTCGAATCGTCTTTGATGGAGTGTCCAAATCCGTGCTCGTCAAGCATGATGGATCCACGCACCATCCGGAACCTGTCCCATCCGAGCAGTGCATGGAAGTCGATCTGAGAGAACCGGAAAGCTCAGGGTCCGGCTCTGGCTCGCCAACAGCGGCTGGGTCGTCTTTGCATGGCGCCGCCGATCTCATGGTGCATCCCTGTCAGACCAAGATCTTCACTTTGAGCAGCTTGTCCCGCACCGCGGGCGATGTTCAGGTCCAGTCGGTCACTCTTTCCGTAGCCGCGGATGCTTTCAACGTCGACTACATTGTCCCTCTCGAGCACGATCGCCAACCAGGAGAATGGTGGACGAAAACTGGGAACACCGTCAAGAAGCACCGTTTAAACCGGGAGCGGATCTCTAGCGTCAAGATCCTGCCTCGACCGCCAAAGATGCAGCTACGATTGCTGGATTTGGCTGGCCAATATTACACCGACGAGCAAGTGACGGTGATGGTGGAGGTGACGAATGGAGAGCATGAAGATACGGAGTCGTCACTCGAAGCGCGGATCCTGGGCGAGGTGGATCCACTTCCGCAGATTACCTCGGACGACGATGACCAATCTGATCGAGATCCTTCCTCGAACGACGGCGCTGCACAGAGCGATCAGTCTCGTCCGAGTCATTCTATTGGTCGACTACGTCCATCAGAGAAGGTCACAAGAAAGTTATCCTTCACCCCCGCATCATACCCTGTCCAGTACGTGCTCGAGATCAAAGTGCTGTATCATCAGCTGTCGGAGCCCGACACGCCCATCTCGAAAACCATCGCTCGACCGCTACCAGTCGTCGCACCCTTTGACGCCAGCTACAACTTCTCGCCTCGCCTCCATGAAGCTGCATGGCCCAGCTATTTCGACATGCCTGATACGTTCGAACCTCAAGCAGAGGAGCATTCTGCGAAAACAGCCAGTGGTCTCATACAACGGTGGGCCTTATCCACCGGGCTGACATCTCTAGCCGCTGAACAGCTACTGGTGGATTCCCTCGAGCTGCAAACGTTGGCCGTCAACGGCGACGTCATCTGCTCCATCTCCGAAGCACACGACTCCACTGTGCTTCCCGCCGAGATATTCCCACAGAGCACTCAGCAACATCGGTTTATATTGGACGCACAGAAGCTCAGCCTCGACGACCGACGCTCGGCCACTCTGGACATGGCTCTGGTCATACATTGGAAGCGGTCAACGAAAGCATCTTCTACCACTACGACGACCACCTTGCATGTCCCTCGTCTGCTGGTCCATGGGGGCGAGCCACGGATCCTGGCCGTCGTTCAGTACTCTTCGATCATCCCCGGTCTGATCCATCTGGAGTACACCCTGGAGAATCCCTCGTTGCGACTGCTCACTCTGACAATGGTGATGGAGATGAGCGAGGATTTTGCATTTTATGGACCCAAGGCGGGGACTTTACAATTGGTGCCCATCAGTCGACACACCGTCCGATTCAACTTGTATCCGACCGTTCGAGAGACCTGGATCCAGCCGCAGCTGAAAGTACTCGATCGATATTTCAACAAGACGCTACGAGTGACGGCGACTGAGGGGATGAGGATGGATAAAATTGGGATTTTGGTCTGGGTGAATGCTGATGGATGATAATACATCATCCTTGACCCATCATATTCAATCTACCATTTAATGATTGACTGTTGTTGTTGTTTCTACAAAGTCCAAGCCTGCATTGAAGCAAGCTGTTGCTGTCGATATTTTCATATATGTTCTCACTGAATGTCATTGGTGCTTTAAGTCCATCGGGAGGATTCGCGCCGGGTCATCCTCGTTCCTAACCTTGCTGTTCCAATGTCCCAACCCCAATTCTGCCCCCCTCGATGACTTCACCAGAAACCCAAAACCAAACAAAAACCCATCCACCATCCACCATCCACCATCCACCATCTGACTCATGCACCTTCCCGACTTCTTCCATTGCTGCGTTGCATCACATTCATTGACCGAGGCAAGTTTCAGCTTCAACCGTCATGTCGGTGACTTGTTCCTCTCCTCCACCTCTCCTTCCTGTTTCCAGTTGTCGCCTTCGTAGAAGTCGTAGAGCTCGTACGGCCCGGGCGCATCACCATCAACAAGATCAACATCATGTCCAACGGTAATCCCAACAACAAATCATCATCCTGTAAGTCCCTTCTACGTAGCCATCCACCCAATTCATACTCGTTCTAGCTGACCACTTACTACTAGCCTCACATTTCCTCGCCGGTCTCGGATCTGGTATCTTGTCAGCAGTCCTCCTCCAACCGGCCGACCTGCTCAAAACGCGCGTCCAACAAAGCGGATCATCCTCATTATGGACCGTCATCCGCGACATCTCTCACTCGCCTTTACCGGCCAAGCAACTATGGCGAGGCACGCTTCCCTCGACGTTACGCACAGGTATGGGTTCGGCATTATATTTCTCGACTCTAAACGCTTTACGTCAACACGTCGCTCGGTCCCGACTTCTTCAACCTCTATCTACTACTCCCAATGGTGTCATCTCCAATAACACCGACAACAAGAATGTGTCCACCACCACCTCCTCCTCCTCTTCATCATCATCATCATCATCCCTACCCAGACTATCCAACCTCGCAAATCTCACCACAGGCGCCATCGCACGAGGCTCCGTCGGTTTCGTGATGATGCCCATCACCGTGCTCAAAGTCCGGTTTGAATCGAATTTATATTCCTACAAAACCCTCTGGGGCGCATGTCGAGACATCTTCGCGAAAGAAGGTCTCCGTGGATTTTTCGCTGGATTCGGAGCGACGGCCGTTCGAGACGCCCCGTACGCGGGGTTGTATGTGTTGTTCTATGAAGGGTCGAAGAAGAGATTAAGTTCTTTTGTTCAACAACGACAACAGTCGATGCTATTACCGGCAGTGCCAGTGCCAGGTTCAGCGGAGATGATAGCCGCGGCGGCAGAAAAAACTATCGAGGCTGGTGCGGCTGTTGCGGCATCTGCTGCTTCCAAAGCTATTGCTTCGACTCCATCTCCTCCTCCTCTGTCCATGCCATCCCCTCCACCAGGGACGAACCAGCAAAACAACAACGGCCCTACCAACCGAGGTGAAACAAAAGATGATAGTATACTACTGAAAGGATCTCAATCCGCCACCATCAATTTCCTCTCCGGTGCATTTGCAGCCAGTTTGGCAACAGCTCTCACCAACCCTTTCGACGCGATCAAAACCCGCATCCAGCTTCTTCCGGACCAATACAGTAATATGTATCGCGCTGCGACGCTCATGGTGAAAAACGATGGTGTACGTGCGCTGTTCGATGGACTTGCTTTACGAATGGCGCGGAAGGCGATGAGTTCGGCGTTGGCGTGGACGGTTTATGAAGAGGTTATTAGACGAGTAGAAAGAAGATAGCTGAATTAGAGGTATCTCTTCTCTGCATGCACCTTCTCCGTTTGGGGTAGGTGATTGGTGATGTATATGTTTGGACCACGGAAATGGCGTTATGGTACTGTATGGACGATGCGGAGATGATTGGTAGATTAGATGGAGCGATAGATAGCCTGTCATCTCAATGTAGGGCAATATTCATGTAAGAGTAGACGGTTGAAGACGAAAAGAGAGAACTTAGACACTTGATGGCGTGCTAGATAAGGGATTAGAGAACGAACGACGTGGTGGGCTAGACTAGGTACCTTATGATACTAGAGATAGATCGATGAGAAACTACTATGCGTATGATGATCACTTGGTAGATCGGATGTTGGGATTACACATACACAGAAAGAGACCATACATATAGTTACATACATATAAATACCCAGAAACTAACTATGTGTTATACTGTACGACGTGGGAGGAATTAGACAGAGGGATGCCATGCTTGCGTCGCGTTGCGTTGCCGTTCATCCACATAAACACAAAAAAGCGAAGCAAGCATTATCAGACTAGAACGTATTGTTCGTAGATGGGACAAGATGGGAGATAGCAGATGAGATCAGAGCAGAGCAGATCAGATAACAAACTCAAACTGAGAGGCGAGGAGGATAGACAACGAAATAAACATATGATGAGACACAGAACGTGACACGATCCAAGACAGTACAAGATAGGACGAGACGAGACAAGATAGGGGGTGAAAATGAGCAAACATGACGCCTAACAGCATACCAAAGACACCTCAGAAAAGGGAAGGGAGGT
>QQTW01002023.1_pt1 | contig 14547 bp, 15 predicted proteins | sample 1904831 | NCBI WGS metagenome assembly QQTW01 (sample SAMN09435610, study PRJNA476489) | Subsurface metagenome, whole genome shotgun sequencing project. | reverse complement strand
GGCTAAATCCTTCCATTGTCCCGCGACATAATCCCGCATAAACGACGCAACCTTGGGATGATTTAAGAGCTGCCCGTACTTGTCCGCCCGCAAGATTTTCACCATTCTTTGCTCGGTCTCGCTGTTGGCTTGACCCGATTTGCCTGGGGAATCTTCGTCGTTCAGATTCTGGGATGGTTGATCATTCTCGCTTTGTTCGAGACGGCGCTGTTGTTCTTTGTCGTGTTCTCGAACAATATATTTTGCGAGTTCTAGCGGATTGCGCTGCACTTGAGCAAGTTCTTGAACCTTTATAGTGGTTGCGGGTCCCAAGTCTTGAAGAATGGCTTCTTCGGAAGACCAGACGTTGAACTGCCAGCTAGAGTCATAGCTTGTGGTTTTTGCATTGTTGCGGTTTCCAATAATCGTTTTGGGTAGACTATAAACGTCATTGGGATCGTTTGGATCGCTGCAGGGAAACCATTCTTCGAGGACGGCTTTATTAACGCCTTTGATCGACGAACGGTCTAAGACGATGTCGTATCCCTCTACGTCGGTGAGCTTGCTATCGGGTAGAAAAGTTCCTTTTGCCAGAAAACTGTGTTTTGGTAAATCTTCACCTGCTTCATTTTCTGCGGGAATCCCCGCTAATCGAAACTGAAAGGGAACTCCCTTTTGTCCATTGAGTGATCTTGCCAGACTTGGTGAGATTTTTCCGTGACAGTCTCCCGTCTTAAACGCTGCATAGTCTGGATCTTCAAAATCTACGAGCTTGATGCGTAGATTCTCGAAGCTTTCGATACCTTTAAAGCAATCGCTTACCAGGAGTCCACCGTACCGACAGGCGGCATCAGGTTGAGAGGTAAACAGCGCTGACTCGTGGGTTTGAGTCACTCGGTGAAAGTGGCTCTTTAACTCTTTGCTGCCGAAATAGTGGTTGCTACCGCTACTGAAAATCAAAGACCGTTTGACTCCGTCTCCAAAGGCGGCTCCGCTGCGCTCCGCTAAATGCTTTGCGTCTTTATCGTCTTTGTCAAGCTTGACTAAAATGAGCGACGATACCTGTTCTGGAGTGAGAATTTTTTCCATCACAGAGTTCTTCAGATCAAGCGGTTCCGAGGCAAATTTGCCTTGTCCATTCGCGTACGATGCGTGAAAGATAGGGACTTGGAGTCCCTTTTCAGTAACGATAGTTTTGACCATGACGGTTTGTGTTCGTAATACGTTGGATTGTGGCTTGGGGTGAGATCTCCGCATCCTAAGTTCAATCATACCGAACTTGCCTGATTCTGCTAAATCAGCGTTATTGTTGGATTGACGTAAAGAGAGGCACCGCAGATGAATTTAGTTCAGAACAAAATGATGATTCCGATCGAGGGTAAACCTGGATGGTTTGCGGGTCGAGCCGCAGAAACCCTCTATCGGCGGTATGACGATCGAGAATTGTACTATCGCGTTGATGAGCAGGGCAATCCATTACCGCCGGATAATTTAGATTATGCAGCAGAAACTGAAGAAGACTTAATAACCATTTCTTGTGACACGGATGCATCAACTCAGATGTTTCCGCTGCCGCGTCGCTACCGACGTGAAAACGAAGAGCTTGAGGAAATCTTAAATCATCCCGACGGCATTGATTGGGTTTGACGGTTTTTTGCCCGTTGTAGAATCAGTAGCGGATGATGGCTGTTTTGGTCAGGAGGATTCGTTTCGTCATCCTCTTTGCTCAACGTGTTTGCAATTTCTTTTCTCAATGTATGTACCAGGTCAAACAATTGCAGAGTAATGGGGACGGCAATTTTGCTAGTTGTTCCCGCCATTAAAAAGAGAGTTTGATCCTGAACTTCAAAGTGCAGGCGGTCCTGCTTGTTCAGCAACAGCAGGAAAATAAGGTCGATCTGTTTCATAACGGCGTTGTTCCATAATGATCAAGTGATGAGTAAGTGATACGAGAAAGATTGGCGCGGTAGCGCAGATTTGCGACATTAGGTGTTGTGACTGTTGGATTACCATCGTCCGCCGCTGTGATAGTAATTCTCCCATGTTAAAAAATCCTGCTCCTGTTGTTTAAAGCAATCTTCATCTTTGTTGATGGGCCAGCGCTGCGATCGCAGCGGTTTGCGAATCCAGTTTAAGATGTTGTGCAACATAATTGGTTGATGTGAAAATCACCAACAGCGGGAGCAGTTGCTCCTGCTATTCATCGGTGTTCATTGAAGTCTGAACGATTCACTTGCAATCCGATTTTGGCTGATTGTTGAACCTGCGAAGTTTGATTAAGTTAGTAAAGAGATTAATCAAACTCAGATAGGAGCCGCTACGCTAGGTGGATTGGTATTTGGTTTAGCAACGATATCTGCTAAGCGACGCGCATTTTCGATTGATCTTGACCAAGGCAATTCATCTCTCCAGATCTAGATCGGATCAAGTCATCGCGACAGTGTGCAGAACGTGACGCGCAACGACATTACTAAGCAAGGCGCTTTCGAAATTCGAGGTTAGATCAATCTGATATTTCGCGAGAGTCTGTAGATCCTCTGGCTTGAACTACTAGAATTACCACGAGATTTCCAATGAACATCGATAACTCAACCGATCATCGTCGTGACCCTCAGTTCGCTGCAGCAGATCCCATTCTGTCTTCTCAATCTCAGGCGGACGTAAAAAGTTCGATCGGCATGAATCGAACTTTTCAAGATCAACAGCACCAGCTTGATCAAATCTTTGTTGCGCCCAATGGCAGCGATCGCAATCCCGGCACAATCGATCAGCCTTTGCAAACGCCTCAGGCGGCAGTCAATAAGCTCAATGGCTCAGGGGGCGTTGTGGAACTACGCGGCGGCACTTATACGCCGAACAACATGATTACGATTGATCAAGCTCACGGCGGTAAGGCAGATGCCCCTCTGATTTTTCAACCTTATAACGGTGAGAAAGTGACGATCGATGGCAGCAAGCTCCCGAAAGATACCGGGGGCGATTTCATGCTCAATGGTGCACAGCACGTTGAGCTTAAAGATCTGGAGTTGAAAAATGGTGCGTCGGGCGTTGCAGGCTGGGGGGCAGGGTTTGTGCAAGTTAGTGGCAACACCGTTCACGACACAAACAAGGCAGGAATTGCATTTTGGGCACCTAAAATTGGCGATTCTCATGATGTTTCAGTTACCAACAATGAAGTCTTTCGCTCTGACTTAAGAAACCAGCCAAGAACGAGTGCCAGTACTTGGGATAGTGGAATTGTCATTTCTAGAACAAACAATGCAGAAGTGTTAAATAACCACGTGCATGACACTTGGGATGAAGGCATCGCGGATACGCTATCCAACAACGTCCACATTGCGGGCAATAAAGTTCAAGATCTTACTCCGTCAACATTTATACGGACAACGCGACCAATTCCGTGATCGAAAACAATCAAGTGGGTTCTACCGGGAAGACCGACCACTATCGCAATTCTGGTGGAATTTGGAGTCCCGCTTTCGGCATCATGGTGAACAATGAGCAGTATGATCAATCCAATCCCTCTGCGAGTGATACTATTCGCAACAACGACATTTCCAATGCGTTAATGGGGATGAATCTAGCGCATGCTCGTAACTCCACGATCGAGAACAACACCGTCAAAGACGCAACTTGGGTAGCGATCGGGATCAATCCAAATGATGTTGCCGGAACGAAGCTGAGTGGAAATACAATTACCCAGTCGAACGGCAAGCCGCTCGTTGATACTAATGGTACTCCTCAAGGGTTAACCGTGCAGAACAATCACTGGAATGGTAAATCGCTCGACGGTTTGCCTCGGTGACGGAGAAACGAGGTAAATTCCTGTGCAGTCCGTTCGTGTTCACCTAGCGGTATGTCATATGGGCATATAAGCGGTTTGCCTAAATCTGTAATTGACGCTGAGGTTTTGTTGAGCGGTAGGATTCTGATTTTGTTGGATGTTGGGGTACACGGTCTTGCCAGACACCCCGCCAGCTATCTTGGTGCTGCGGGTGAATCCAAATTGCTGCCGGAAATCTTTTTCTGAGGAAATTTCTCACGCTGCTGATGCAGCTTTCTGAGGCGTAGAGTTTAGGAATTATGGTCAGAAGATCAGTTGGAATTTGGCGAATTGATCGAGCGCAGAGGTACAGCGTCGCCTTTGGTCGCGATACTGCATGTTCTAGAGCATAAAGAGAGAGAGCTTCGGTCGGATCGTCTAGAATAATGGCACGCTCGAACGGCTCTGCTGTTGCCATCCAAAAACAGCTTTTCCGGTGGTTCTCTTGATTTGAATCGGTGGGGTGAAGGTAACCCGTTGGCGCAAGGATTAATCCATGATAGTGTTCATCTTCTAGCGTTCTTTCTACAAAGACGACATTGGAGTGTGAATCCGAGTAGAGCCAGCCTTCTTGATAAAGCATCTCGATTAGCTCGATCGGGAGCTTGTAAAAGGTCTTCAGCCTTTGCTTTGCAATGTTCCAGGTGTCATCGTTGCGATCCGGCAATTGCCTGGGGAGTTCGTCGATGCAACTCCAGAAATCATCATCCGATCCATCAGATGCGGGTTTAGTATCATCATCGCTCGTCGGTCTTGTTGATCGCTGCCGGTGAGTTAATTTTTCAATTGCTTTGCGATCGCGCTCTAGGTCAAATGAGACTCCGAGCGATGCCAACCCTTTTAAGGTAAATAACTTACCGAGCTGAGTACCTGAGATTTTCAAGCGATCGACCTGGTAGACAACGGTAAGCCGCTGGAGATTGATCAGGCAACCAATATCATTTTGATGGAGTTTTTCAATTAATTCAGGCAGTGAAGGTCCTTTGCTGCTGATGTCTACAATCATTTGACGCAGCGACCTTTTGATAGATTTGATCTCAACTGGATTTTGACTAAAGTGCGGAACTGTCCCTGCAGGAGCGGGGGGCGAATGTGAGTGAGAAAGCATGGTTTAGAAACTAGGTTTTCTTTCATCGGGATCAAAGATTTGTCCACAGCGATGACAATAGTACGAGCGATGCCATTTTTCTCGTGCTGGCGTGTAGAGGGTGCGATTATAGACTTCGTCTGACTGCCCGTATTTCCAAAAGCCCCACCCCAAGAAAACAACAAACGATAATAGCATCGAGTGAAAAATAATCTTTACCCAGAGATTCGAGCGGGTCGGCACGCCGGGGGAAACTCCAAACCAAGACGTAATTAGTATTCCAATCAAAGTGTGTAAAACAATACTAGCAAAGCAGGCGATGCCTGCGATTCCCATCCACCGAACTCCTGGGCTTTGTCGGATTGGGGGGGCGACTCGCTTTCCAAGCTGGGTGATTTGGCGACCAGATCCACCGAACAGCCCGCCATTGAACGAGTAGCCGCTAATTTGAAAGGTGGAGATGCTTTGTTCGTAAATCGAGGACAGTCGTTGAATGTCTAAACTGTTGCAGTGTGGGCAATGAAGGGGACTAGATTGAGATGGAAATTGACTCATAGAACACAAAGGGACGACAGACTTGATTAACTCCTTATAGCGCGATTTGCAAGAATTAATAAGAGCGCTTGAATTGAGTTTACAAATTGCGTTTGCTGTGTATTCTTGGACTCGAAAGCTAACGATTCTCACAAATTATTTTTTATAACCCATCCTTTCAAACCGAGCGGTAGCGTCCGGCAACTTTGCTGTTGCCGAGGATTGAGCGATCGCCAATAAGTTCGGCTGCTTTTGAGACGGCAATTGCTTAAAAAATCACCCTTAAATCTGACTTTAGCCAGAGCATTGTCAGCTTGTTTTCGGCATAATGGCAGAAAGAGCGTTCTGGCGCTGCCAGATGCTGATTGTGCTTTGGTTGGTAGAAACATGCTTGTTATACGGGAGCGGGGGGTTTTGTCGCTCACTTAACGCTTTAGGAGAAAGCATGGAATTTAATTTTTCCCACGATCGCTCAGGCTCAGCTTTTCATCAAGATGAGAAGGAGTTGCCTAATGTTGCCCAGTTTGGAGATGAGAAATCTTCGCCATCTGGGGTTGTTATGACTGATCAAGCGATTCTTCGAGATTTAGATGGACTTCTGAATCCCGCAGGATTTTCAGAGCAATCTCTTTGCGGATGCTCGTCTTGTGCTTGCTCGAGTTGCGGTTGTTTATCTGGTCCTGATTCAACTCGGTTTGACTCGGCTTTCGAAGGGGATTTTGGAGATCAACGCATTTCTTCAGGACAGCTTCGTGAGGCAGTTCGCACTTTCTCCAAGCTAGAAAATTCATGCAAAATTCAGAGCCGCTTGGAAATCATCGGGAACCTCTATCCAAACTGTTTAAGGAACTATTTTCTAGTGATTCCTAATCATCAAAACTGACATTTTCTCGTTAGCCAATCTTCTTAACGGGTTTTAGAGGGCAAATGAATTTACCACCAACATACCGCCTGCAAGGAGATGTACTAGGCAGCTGCGGATGCGGCTTGTCGCTTGATTGTTTGTGCTGGGATGACTTGAAGCGCAAGGGCTGTGACAGTTTTGTTGCTTATTACATTCGAGAGGGCACGATTCAATCTGAAGAAGTTGCTTTGCTTTCTGTTGTTCGAATTATGCGGGAGTCTGACCAAACTTCTTTTTTGTACATTGATGCCAATGCGTCAGACCAACAGCGGCAGTTGCTCGCTCAAGTCTTTAACGGAGAGTTCGGTGGAGTTTTGGGTGCTGTTTCTCAAGTTTTTCCGCAGATTGGGATACCCAGAATTGCACCGATTCGGATTGTTGAAGATGCCGGATCTTTAGCTCTATGGATTGGAAATATTCTGATTCGTGATCGATTGAAACGAAGTTCGTTTTTGTTTGTTGAACCGTTGTAGCGAATGGAAAAATCTTAGAACAGTCCTATGCTTCCAAAAGAACCTGGCTTGATTGTGACATCTGCTGCCTCAAAGATTCAAACAGAGCAGCCTCATATCATTTCTTCGACTTTGCTTCTGGATCCGCTTCGCCGCGTTTTCAGTTCACTTTGGGTAGAGTTGAACTGGGTGTGGCTTGTTGTTTTTGCTGCCTGGATTAAGCTATGGCTGATTGGACAGTCTTCACATGCTCATTCACACAGCGGAATGTATTCTGAAGCAATGCGCTCCAGTATCTTCGCTTCAATTCACTTCTATCTCTCTTTTTTAGCTCATTGGCAATTCATGATCGTTGCCATGATGTTGCCGAGTGTGCTGCCTGTGATTCGAGCGTTTAGGGCTGTGAGCCGGATAGAGCATCAGCGATCTCTGATGCAGATTGTATTTCTCTTAAGCTATGTCGTTGTTTGGACTCTAGCTGCGATCGTGCTTTGTCTGATTCACATTTCGATTCCGCTCGTTGCCGAGATTTTCCTGTTAAAGACTGTGCCGTCGATTGAGGGACTTGATGATTGGGGCTGGGTTCGAGGGGTCGTGTTGATTGGGGCAGGACTGTTCCAATTTACGCCCTTAAAACTAAATTGTCTAAAGGGGTGCCGTTCGGCTGCAATGGTGATTGCTCAGTTCTACCAGCAAGGCGTTTACGGAGCTTGGCGCTTGGGCTGGAGCCACGGCATGTATTGTTTGGGCTGCTGTTGGGCGCTGATGTTGGTTATGCTCGTGGTCGGAATGTCTAACCTGTCGATCATGCTAAGCTTAGCCGCAGTCATGTCGCTAGAGCGGTTATGGAAGCACGGTGAGACTTTATCAAAATGTGTCGGGGTTATTTTAGTGTCTGGGGGACTGATACTGACCTGCTTTTATGGCTTTTTATCGGCGGGGGTCTTTGAATAGTGCGGATACTTTTTGAGGTTGCAGTTTTTCTTTTGCCCGTTGGTCTGTATTCGAATTGTTTCATCGCATAAATTTTGTAATTTAGCCTCTGATGTCTGCTCCTCTTTTTTTGAATCAGCAGCTTTTGTACATCCATTAAACAGCAGAGCAATTAGTCCGACTACTAGCGCTATCTTAGTCCGTTTCATAATTCCTAAATGATGAGCAAGCCTTGCTTTCTTAAGTTGATTGGCTTGTCTTAATTCTATCTAATCGCTCGTTGTTTCAACTATCTAGTAAACACATGATTTTCTTCAATGTTTCGCTTCTCGGAGATCGCAGTTCATTGACTCTATTGTTCGTCGGGCAATCGGTCTTTGCACTCTGATCCATTTCCTTTAGCTAGAGATTCAAAACTCAGCTTGTTCCCCGCTAGCCATTCCAGCCCGCTATAGCAGCTCGAAAATGTAGGAAGTTGAGCAAATTGCTGTTTTCCAATTTTTTCATCGAGCCGTGGCTGCCCAAACGCAACTTTCCATCCGTCGCGCAGCTTTATCAGACTTATTTCTCCGTTAAACTCTGCATTGGCGATCGCTTCGGTTCGCTCAACCAAGGCTTGAAAATGAGTTAGATAACCAACGTGTAGATGGTAATTCCAATCGATTGAGCTGAGGGCTGTTGTGAGCAGTAGGCGAATGTGAGCAGGTAAATATTCCGAATTAATTTTCCCACTTGTTCTATGGACGAGTCGAATGATTGCCCATGTACAAAGCCGATTTAACACCTCCTGATGCTGCAAAATGAATTGATGAACGCTTTTGATACTTTGATGTCTAGTCGAACGTGAATTGACGAGCTGATGGGGAGTGCAAAAAAGGTCGGCTTGCTCTAGCAATTCTTGAAGCCAAAGGTGAGCATCCTGATTGAGCGAAAACAAGGTTTGCTCCAGAACTCCGAGAAATTTCTGAATTGAATGCCCGTTGATCTGCTCTAGGTCTGACTGGATTTTTGCTGTTGGGGGATGGCATTTTAGAACATTCCAAAATAGCTCAGGCGGCAAAGTGTTGGAGGAGTGATCTGACAGCATAAGTGACCGATTGACGGATGTTCCGTCAACGAACAGGTTCAAATTTCATTGACGAGGATTTTTGAATATTCCTGATTTCTCGCTTCCTTTCTTGAAAGGAATACTTGGCGGAATTTGCCGGATCTGTAACGATTCGGGAAACGCTGCTATCTCCTCGCCTTTGAAGCTGAATAAAGGAATTGGTTTTCCCTCTTTGTAAGGATTGCTTCCGGTTTGCTTAACAAACACGGGAGTTTGAGCGCTGAGGCATTGATCTACAACAAACTGCAACTGCTCAAGATGGCACGGGCGAGCTGGGTACTTTGGCTGCTGCGATTCTCCGCCCACAATTACCCAATCAACCGGATATTGCTCAAAATCAAAAACTAGATTAGAGGTAAGCGGCTCACACGAGTAAAACGTACTCCAGCCAAGCTGATGAAGACTTGCTAGATAGCTAGCTCGTTCCTTGTATAAAGCTTGATGTCCGATCGTCGTTCCGATGCGAACGTGCGGCAGGATTTGCCCTGGCTTCAGTAGCCTGTACCTGCGGTAAAGCCAGTCTTCGACCAGTTCGATTCGCTTTGTCAAGATTAGCCACTCTAGACTTGTGGTTGCGGTGATGATACTCCAAGCTTCCATAAACCAGGCTTCGGGAACCGCTTCGTCGAACAAGTCAGAGAGCGACTGACAAAATACAGCGAGCCTCATGTTTAGCTTTTGAGCTTTTCGATTCCAGTGATACGGCTTTTGCCAATTTGCTGTAGAGGTGCGAGACCGGGCAAATCCAGATCCCCACTGAACCCGATGAAAGCGATGCTCCATCAAACCTTCTGCGTAACAGTGCAAGCAGGCAGGATCGATCGCAATTTTTTGGCTGCTAGTGATGTACTCTTTTTTCTGACAGCCGATCCAGAAGTTTTGAGTGAACCCCTCAATCCATTCTTCCTGGGGGCTAAGTCGAGCCGTCCAGCTAATTGTTGTTTTTCCCATCTGCTTTTTTTCTGAAAGTTGTTTACTGTTTGGAGGTTAACTCTGGATGACAATCGCTTCATAGAATTGGTTTTGTTCCTTGAAATAGAAGCATTGGTTTTTTGTCGCGCCCTGTGCGGATGGGCTAACGTCCGTACAGGGCACTGAATTGTTAATACGATTAGGGTTCGGGAAACGTTTCTAAAACTTGCATCAAGCTTGAGCTAAGGTTGGAAAAATCTTCGCTGTAATTTGAGTCTTCCTCTAAATACTCTGAGAGTGCTTGAAAAATCGGGACTGCTTTTTCGAATTCATACTGTAAATCGGCGGTCGTATTGACTAAATTATCATCAGTGAGTGGAGATAGTCGGGCTTGAACTTTTTTCAAGTAAGTCTGTCCGATTGTCGTCTTGAGGTTGACGTTGAGCAGGTTTAAGCGATTTTGGTTCATTGACATTGAGTCGGGCATTTTTTGTCCTCGCAAAACTAGGGTGGCATTAGATTAGTGCAGATTTGTTCGTGCGATGAATTTTTAACTCAGGATGTTAAAAATTCGCCTGCTGTTAAGTGCGGCAGCCCATCATCGGCAATTTGAATCAACAAGCCAAAAACAGGCTTTGTTTTCCCACCCAGGTTGCAAAAACCTGATCGCGTGCGCGTGTGACGCTGACATACAGTAATCGCCGCTCGCGCGCTAGTGCCGTTTTTTGAAATCGTGGAGATTGAATTTGACTGACTGCCTGCGGTGGCATTTGGTTGATAGACAAATTAATCACAAATACAATTTTGAACTCTAGCCCCTTCGCGCGGTGAAACGTTCCAATATTGATTGTGTTAGTAGTTGGCGCATTGTTTCTGGTTAATCTTTGATAAGTAATTTTTGCTGTTTTGAGGCTTGATTCAACTGCCTCTAGTCCGATATTGGTACGGCTAAAAACAGCGATTTCACCTGGCATGACTCCGGTCTGTAAAAAATCTTTGATCTGTCTTGTAATAAAGTCAATTTGCTCAGTTTGAGATTTGAATCCCTGGAGAACAGGAGCGGTTCCCTCGATTAAATTAATCGTTTCTCTTCGGCTTTCTCGTGCTTCTTCGTGGGGTTCGGGTAGTTGATTCCCGAAAACTTGTTCGGCAAAACGATTAATCTGTGCCGTTGTGCGGTAGTTTACCCTCAAAATATAAGAGCGGCCTTTGACATTAACACCCAAACTTTTTAGGCTAGGATGTCCTGCATAAATTCGCTGCCCTGAATCTCCTAGCAGCGTGAGGCGATCTGAGCCTTCGCCTGCGATCGCGGCAATCAGCTTGATTTCCTGAGTTCCTAAGTCCTGGAGTTCGTCAACGATGACTGCGTCAAAGGGGCTTTGAACTTTGTTGCACTGAAGAATTTCACAGGCTCGGCGACAAATTTCAGTCCAGTCACTTTGATTGCGAGATTGCAGCGCTTTAAAGACTTGTTCAAGGAGCTGTTTGTGCCGATCGCTTTTTGAATACGTTGTTTCATCACCCAGCGCGAATCCACCGGACTGACTTAGTTTTTCCCATTCAGCAACTAAAAGACTTGTGCTAGCCAAACACTTGGATGGACGCATCTGGTCGATGAGAGACTTGATTTCGTCACTCCCCACAGGCTCTGGAAATTCCCCGGCTTGATTGAGCAATAGCTTTGCTTGCCGATGTACGGTAGACACCGTGATTAGATCGAGTTCTTCCGGGGTGCAAAGGAGTTTCAGGTTTCTTTCGAGGTTATGGCAGAGACTTGAAACAAAGCTGGTTAACAGCACTCGTTTTCCTTGTCGTGCGAGATGCCGTGCGCGGTGCAGTCCAACAACCGTTTTTCCCGTCCCTGCTGCTCCAGTGATTTTAATCGGTCCTTTAAAGGTCCCATTGACGATTTGTTGCTGTGATGGGTGAAGAAACGTTGTCCAGGTCGCCCAAGGTGCGTCGAGCAGTTTGAGAAGATCCTGATTCGTATCGAGAACGATCGCGCCGGGTTCTAGTGTTTGACTAACGGTTGTATTTAGCTTGGTTTCCGCTGTTGGAAGTTGAATTAACGTTCCTTCGGCAAGATCTAGCAACCGTTCTGCAACTTCTTCTGGTAGCTTTAATGCCAGGTTCAGCAGCGTTTCTTTGGATTGAATCTGACAGATAGCAGCTAGCCAGCTTGGAGGTACGCCCAGATTTAGGAGGTACTCATTTGAATACTGTTCAAATAGAGGGGGTTCTTCAGTATGAACCGATTCTATTTTTTTCTGTGGTACTAAGCCTGGGTTTCCAACAATTTGCAGTACGCCTGTTTTAAGGTGCCGTTCAACGGTTCGAGTTTTTATCCATTCATACGCTGCGTCATGATGATCAACGTGTAAAACAGTCCACAAATCGTTCTCTTTGTGCAAAATAGCCCTCAGATCGCTACTGATCCGGCAGGACCACAAGCTATCTGCTCTGTGTTTTGAAATTCGTTCTAAGCTGAGGCTTGGATGAGCTGGGTTTGCCCAAAATTTGTCGATGAATGCCCAAATCTGACGAGCTTCATTGTTGCTTAATTTGCGGGCAGCGTTGGCAAGACTGTTACTAAGGGCAACTGCCATTTCAATTACCTAAAAAGATTGATTTGTTGCAATGCGGAAATGACTGGATGATTTAAAGCGACGATTGGCTTGATCATCAGAGGCTGCTCCAAAACGTGACGCACAGTAAAGCGGCTAGACCCCACAGCCTGATCATCAGTTCGGTTTTATAAAAGGTTTGTTGGTTTGTCTGGTTTGTCTTCTGTACTGAGACTCTGAGGTTTGTGTAACCTTTGTAATTTTGGGGAGTTAGGGTGCGGTAAATCGCCAACTAGATTGCTCAGTGCGAACAGATCTAAGTTTTGGTGGTAAAGCGTATAGAGAGCGTTGCAGTGCCCTTGTTTCGTCGTGATCTCAAGTCCAGAGTTACTTAGGTCGTAGCAGCGATCGCTTTGTGCGTCCCGTAGTGCTTCTGGAAAAATGACGCATCGCCAATGCCGAACGTCCGTTAAATCAGCGTGATCAAATCGAGCGTTTTCATAATTGCCGCAGGCAAGGTGAGCATTGTGTAGTGTGGCAAATCTCAAGCTGGCGTGTTCAATCCAGGTTTGAGTGAGATTCGCATTGTTTAAGTTGGCGTGGTCGAAGTTGACGTATCGAGCATGAGTTTCTTTTAGATCTGTGTTAGCAAGATTTGCTTTGCTAAAGTTGCTGTGATAAATCCACGAGTGGCTCAGTTGAGCAAACTGCCAGTTACTTTTATACGCCTTGATATGCCACATATAGCTATCACTTAAGTTTGCTCGAATCAAAGAAGCTTGCTGCATTGAGGCATAAGCAAGATTTGCTTTGACTAAATTTGCATGGTCAAAACAGGCATGATCGAGATTGCTGCTGTGCAATTTTAATCCCGCTCCGCGAATGCTCCGTAGGCAAGCTCCTTCAAAGCTAACAAAGTCCGCATTGCATAACGTTAAGTTGGCGTGGCTAAGATCGGCACGATCTGGAATTCCCTGACTGAGGCACGCTAATCCGCTTAGACTGGCGCGGGTTAGCGTCGCGTTTAATAAATTGGCTTGTGTCAGATTTGCAGACCGTAAATCCGCATCGGTCAAATTACAGTTAGATAAGTCAGCCGAGATCAGACTTGCCCCAAACCAGTCGATTCCTTCTAGGTTGCGGTTTCTCAGATCGAGTCGATCAAGGTTGATTGGGTGCGATGGATTTCTTTGTCTCCAAGTATTCCATCTAGAAACACCCTGATCGAGTATTTTGATCAGATTCTGGGTGCCCATGAACAGGTTAAAGTCACGGTGAAATTGTTAATGAAGCATCAAATCTCTGCTTGTAACAGACAGATCTGCTAACAGAGCGCTATTGAAAGTTCGAAAATTTGGTGTAGAGTGATGTACTCGAACCCTACGTATTCCACGCAGTATATCAAAAATGGGCTAATCATTCTGGCATATTGCAGCCAGTTTACGTTACTTTTTGTATTGATACTTCTCGAACCTTCTACAGTTCTAACTGCGACTGTTCTGACTGAAGCCATGCGGGGGTAGGCAAGCTTGTTGATTCTTGGTTCTGTTGCCTTTGCCATTCACCTAACCATCCTTGAGCGTGGTCGAGGTAAATCGATTGCGTTTTGTGATTGATTTGCTTTAACCAATGTTCCAGATCAACTTGATCTGAAGCGGCGGCATAAATGACTAAGTCCCCTAGCGATGCGGGGATCTGCTCCGGGCGATCTGCTGCAATGTAGAGCGTGGATTCTGCTTGAGGCTTGTTTTCCTCTAGACAATAAGCCGCGATCGCGTCTAATGGGTTGGAAGCCACCACGATTTTTTCAATTGACTCACCTCGGACTAACCAAAAGCTGCTGTCTCGGTGTTCTGAAAGCGGCGCGGTTGTTTCCCAGGTATTGTTAGTATTTAGACTCAGCGAATGGAATTTGTTGTCTTCTAGGGTGCGCTCGGTAAACGTTAATCGCTTTTTGCGATCGAGCCAGATCATTTGCTCTTGGTAGAGGTGATGAATCAACGCTTGTGAAAACTGGTAGGGCTGCATGAGTTGCTGAACGCTTTGCCATTCTAATTCGTCTTGTTGAGGTGGGGCGATCGCGGTTTGTTCTGATGCTGTTTCGATTTCGAGTGTCGGTTCTGTCTGTTCGGTCAATTCCATAATGCGTTGATCGTCGCGTTCAGGGTCGTAGCTTACCTGAAAATGATTTTGTAGTCCCTGAAATGAATAGCCTCGCCCTAAACTGGATCCCTTAAACTTCACACCG
>QQTW01002022.1_pt1 | contig 14552 bp, 13 predicted proteins | sample 1904831 | NCBI WGS metagenome assembly QQTW01 (sample SAMN09435610, study PRJNA476489) | Subsurface metagenome, whole genome shotgun sequencing project. | reverse complement strand
AGGTACACAACCGCTAGCTATTGTCTCTGCTATTTTATCAAAATTAATTTGGCGGATTAGTAGTGTATAAGCCCCAAATCACAAGTGCCAATTCATAAGGTAGAAGCCGTCAGTACAGGGAACTACCAACCCAGGAGAGACGATGACGAACGAAGTTACTGACCAAGAGTTAGTCAAAGCGAATGGTTCTTCCCGGCTTAAGCGCTTTGGAATCGGTCTACTTGTTGCTACTGTTGTCGGCGCGGCTCTCTATTTCGGCGGCTGGTGGCAAGCTCGCAGTCAGTTTGAGAAGCAAAGAGCTGAGCTTGAAGGGCAGTTACAAGAGGGAGAAACGCAGCTACAGCAGATGCAGGAAAAACTTGCCGTAACCGTTAACCGTAGCTATTTGATCCAAGCGCGCGCCGCTCTTTATCAGACGTTGGTGGCTCTAGATCGGCGAAACTTCGGTACTGCCAACACACACATCCAGGAGGCAGCAACAGTGCTTAAGGCAGTGCAGGCAGAGCCAGCTGGTGTGGAAGCAGAGAAACTCGATGCGCTCCGCAGCGCAGTTGCTAATAATAATATTAACGTCGCAGTTGATCTAGAATTGCAGCGGACACGCGTACTGGAATTCGCGAGGCAGTTGAATGCACTGATGCCACTGCCGGCTGATATGCCGTCCGTCACGCCGCCTGCAGTACCGTCCGCTGTGCCATGAAGGTTTTAGTAGTGCTTCACAGCGTCAAAGGCGAGCTCTAGAGGTACTGAGATCTCGAGGATATGCTTCCAGTTTCCGTTCGCGATCAACCAACATTGTTTGATGTGGTCTAGCTACCGTTAGTAGCGCGACGCACAATGTATTTGCTAGCCTCGACACTATCAGCAAGGGGTTCCGCCTGTCCCAGCCGAACTAAGGTTTGGTACAAATGCGCTGCTGCTTCTGCACGAGTCATAGGCATAAGCGGATTGAGGACTCGCACATTTGGATAGTTGACAACAATGTTCGCTTGTGTAGCAGCAGCAACACCATTAACGGCATATTTTGGTAGCAAGCCAGCATCTATGTAGTAGGTCCTAGAGATAGTTGCCGAAGTACCATTAGGAGCCAGACCCAAGCCTCGTGCTAAAGAAATGATCGCATCCATCTTGAGAATTGGCTGATTTGGCAGAAATAATTTATCAGGAAAGCCTGACATAAATCCGGTTTCATATGCTTCCTGAATCGCAGAGGCGGCCCAATAGTCAGTAGGAACGTCTATGAATGCACCTACATTTAACTGCCGAATTCGGTTTTGGTTGAAGGCTTTTTGAATCATTGCAGCGAATTCAGCGCGCTCCACAGGCTGATTAGGTCTAAAAGTACCATCAGGAAAGCCAGCGATCGCGTTTCTTTGTGCTAAGGCTTGAATAAATACGAGTGCCCAGTAATCAGCTCCAACATCAGAAAAGGTGGCTGCTGCACTTGGAGTTGGCATTGGAGAAGCAGGCACTGGAGTGGGAGGATTAGCCTGAGCTGAAACTGGTTCAGACACTATAGAAGTAACTGTACTGATTGTCATTTCGAGAGCCAGTAAAGCAGCAATACCTAACGACCAACGAAAGAATCTACACATTCAAAATGTCCTTTTTGAGATGTTTTATGAGTGTGGAGTACGGAAGAAAGGGAGGGCAGAGAAGCATTAGTTACCTGCTTCAGAACTGCTAGGGATTGCTAATTCCGGCTTTGAAGTCCTCCCGTGCCTTTGCCACAACCAACAATAGTTTGCTATTCAGCCTAACCTAATCTGGTTCGGATGTCTGTATCTGGCATTCCTCCTCGTAAAATAGAGGTTTAAGCTGATAGCCCAGACCATAAACCGTCTCAATTACGTTTTAAGAAATCACCTTCGCTTCAAACCTCAAAGTTGCCTGTTGGCAATTAGGAACAGCCGTTTTATGTTTAACTAGGTTGACCAAACTTTTACTGTCAGAACCTGCATGTTTTGTTCTCGCCGTTCGCGACTGTTATCCAACTATCTCAGTGCGGTTCTTCTGGTCTTGACCTTGATTTCGGGGTTGTGGCTAACTCCCGCGATCGCTCAGACACCAGCTAAAGCTCCGGTTGTTCTAGATGGTCAGCAGCTTTTTCAAATCAGCAGCTCGGGTCAATATAGCGCCCAAGAAAGGGCAAATCCGATCAATTCACATTTGAAAGATGCAGTTCGATCTCAAGAGCCTATTCAGGTCAAAATTGAGCAGCGCAACCGGTTACCCACCATTCTGTTGAATGACCGCTATTTGCTGACGGTTACAGAACAAGATACGGCTACAAGTAGCATCACGCCTAATGAGCAGGCAAGCGATTGGGCACAGCAAATCCAGGCGGCATTACAGCAAGCACGGGCAGAAAGAACTGCAACTTATTTCTGGCAAACTTCTCTCCTATCAGTGGGATTTGTGCTGATAGCTGCTGTTTTGAATTGGTTGCTGGGATGGCTCAAGCATTACTTCTTGCAAGCAGCATCGCAGCGGTTAGCCCCTAATGCCGACGGAGCTGACTTTGAGCCGCTCAAAACATTGGAATTTTTGTGCAAACTAGTATTGGCGATCGCCCGCATCGGACTTTGGGTAGGTGTAGTCCTTTATATTACCAACCTGTTTCCCCTCACGCGGCGGTGGAGCTACCGGATTACCAATATTCTTATCACCAGCTTCACCTCATCCGTTCTGACGCTGGGTAACAATTCTTACTCTGTAATTCAATTAGTAATTTTGGTTGGTTTGCTGTTTGGCTTAGTCATCTTTGCTGGAACTGTCACCAACATCTTACGCTCTCGCGTCCTGCGTTTTGCTGGTATCAATCGCGGTGCCCAGGAAGCGATCGTCATTTTTGCCAAATATGGTTTGATCTTTGTTGGTACACTGGTACTGCTACAAGTGTGGGGACTTGACATTAGCTCTTTGACGATCGTCGCCAGTGCCTTGGGTGTTGGGATTGGCTTCGGCTTGCAGGATATTGCCAAGAATTTTGGTAGCGGTATAGTACTGGTGTTTGAGCGTCCGATTCAGGTGGGAGACTTTGTTGAAGTTGGGGAATATACAGGCACTGTAGAGCGGATTGGGCCAAGGAGTACTGAGATCCGCACTCTTGATCGCGTTTCGATCATTGTGCCCAACTCTCGTTTTCTAGAAAAAGAAGTGATCAACTGGAGCCACCGCGACCCCATCTCTCGCCTCCATCTCCCCGTTGGCGTTGCCTATAATTCCGATCCAAAAGTAGTGCAAGCTGCTCTGCTGAAGGCAGCCAGTAGCCATCCCAGTGTATTACAGACTCCCCCTCCTGAGGTGTTCTTCAAAGACTTTGGCGACAGTGCGCTGAATTTTGAACTATTAGTATGGACTGCGGAACCTAATAAGCAATTTTTGCTCAAAAGCGATCTGTATTACAACGTCTACGAGGTACTTCAGCAACGACGAATTGAGATTCCTTTTCCTCAACGCGATCTGCATATACGTTCTGGCACGCTGGTACTGTCGCCACAAATAGAGTTAGCTTTAACGCAATTGCTCCAACGAATGCACTGCAACGGACGACATACAGATGCAATTGCTCCAGATGACAAAAAATTATAGATTGAAATCTACTTCACCTTGAGTAGCTGAGCTGTTCGCCTACAGCAAGAGGAACCCGCTTAACTACAACTATAGTGCAACTGACTCTAGTGGCACCTGATCCGGTAAAGGCAGGATGGTCGAGTGGCTCTGGCTCAGCGTCGGCACTTGGGAGTTTGGAGATTTGTCCAGCAGATAGGTGATACGATCGCCTGCCTGCCAAGGTTCATCAATGAGCATAATTTGTAAATACTGATCTCGCTCACTCAAAAGCGGCAGCAAATAACCCGCTGCGATGCAGGTTTGCAACTCAACCTGCTGTGCTTCAAAGTTCTCTGATCGCAACACGACCTCGACTAACTGTACGTCGTTCTCAGTGAGAGACTGACTCCACCGATCAAGGGAGACTTGGGATGCAAAAGCAATCTTAATTCCCGTTGCAGCAAAACTTAGATTATCGCCACTATTCAATGGCGGTTGAGATAATGTGGCTACTGTATCGGGGCGAAACAATTCTAAAGCCCGTTGCGCTAAGATACCATTCAGTTCTGGATTGTTGGTCAGAGCCAGAAAGGTACTCAATGACGCGATCCCTTCTGCTTCTAGTTCCTCCAAATCCAAGTATTTGCTGATTACAGGAACATGATCTAGCTGAACCGAGTTTGCATTGCTAGCGTTAAGGTCAATCAACACAACTGTTTCTCCTTTTTGCTGAAGTAACCGAGCTAGCAGTTGACTCAACGGATTATCTCCAACAATCGCGGTTCTGACCTGCTTTATCTGCAATCCCAGGCAACGGGCAACCCACCTTGCTGTAAGTCCTTGCAAAAAGACCGTTATGAGAATGGTGAGAAAGACGAGGGCTTTAACTGCATCACCACCGTTGATGCCCTCATTTGTCAAGGAGAGTGCAAACAAGGATGCCATTGAAGCGGCAACAACGCCACGGGGGGCTATCCAGGATAGAAAGAATCGCTGTTTCCAAGTAAAGCCTCGATTCCAGGTGGATAGCAAAATGTTGATGGGGCGCACAACTAGCATCAGTGCCAGCACCGTTAGGACGCTTCCCCAACCCAAATCAAACACGCTGGCGAGCGACAAATCAGCCGCCAGTAGAATAAACAGCACCGAGTTTGCCAGAATCCCCAACTGTTCATTAAACTGTCGGATTAAGCGTTCTTCTGGGATGGCAGCCGCCCGTAAAATGACACCCATCATCACAGCGACCAACAGCCCTGACTCGCTTCGCAGTGCTTGTGCCAGACTGAAAGCTCCCCATACTGCCGCTAGTACAACCAGATTCTTCAATTCTTGCGGCAGAGATTTGGATTGCTTCAGCAACAAACTCAGTAAGCCGCCCCCAACCAGCCCGATCGCCATGCCAATCCCTAACCTCAGCCCCAATCCTTTCAGCAGCAGCAACGGTATCGCCGTTCCGACTAAAACCAGCGGCACCTCATTTCTACTCAAAACAATGTTGAGTGTGATCACCGCTACGATTGCCCCAATGGGATCAATCAGAATACCCTCGCCCTCTAAGAGCTTTGCTACCCGCTGTTCAACCCCAACGAGCTTCAGCAAGGGAGTCACGACCGTTGGACCCGTAACTACCACTAATGAGGCGTAGAGAAAGGCGATCGTCCAGGGAAACTCACTCAATGCATAGGCAGAGATCGCCCCTCCTAAAAATGTAATCAGTACCCCGACTGTAACGAGATTGCTAAGGCTGACCGAAACGCTACTCAGATCGCGAATCTGTAAATTTAGCCCTCCCTCAAATAAAATCAGGGCGATCGCTAGAGAAACGATGACTTCTAAACCACTACCCAAAAGCGACGGCTCTAGCACCCCTAAGCCACTGGAGCCTAGAATGATGCCAAATAGCAGCAGCAGCACAATGCTGGGGATCTGAAGCCATTGGGCTAAAACCTGAGCACCAATACCAACCACTACGGTTGTGCTGATGAGAACCGTAATCGGTAAGGAATCTTCCATTCAAGTCAATCCGGTTGAAGTAAGCTGATCTAAATGTGCTACAGAGATCGTAGCTGGATTATGACGATTTCGTTTTGAAGTGCTAAGGCATTACAGTATTCATCTGAGGCAATGTTTAAATGCCACTGAAAAGCTAACGTTCATGCTGTGCAGATTTACTTGAAGTTATTTCTTGAGGAACCGTCCATTGGTCTAAAATATCTTTCACCAACACTTCTTTAAGCCAAATTTGCGTGACCACTAAGATTGGCAATCCTAAAAATAACCCCAAAACACCAAATAACGCGCCAAAGGCAGTGAGCAAAGCAAGTGTCGTTGCAGGCAGTAGAGACACTTGCTGTTTCATAATGATAGGTGTGATAAGATTGCCTTCAACTTGCTGAATCAAAAAATATAGCAGCAAGACTTCGATTGCTTTCCAGGGAGAATCTAACAAAGCTAGTAGAGCGGGTGGTACAACGCTGGCGATCGCGCCAAGGTATGGAACAAATGCCGATATGCCTGCAATTAGCCCATTTACAAATGGTAAGGGAACCTGTAGCACAAGCAATCCTACTGTTGAGGCAATGCCAATGAAAGCCATGCTCAAGGCAATTCCACCCAGATAGTTTACTAAACCAAGCTCACACTTTGAGAGAATGCTATCTGCTCGTCTGCGGTAGAATGCGGGAAATCCTTGAATTAATAGATTGCGATATTGCTTTGGATTTGCCAGCAACATCAGCGTTAATACTGTTAGTAACAAACCATTTAGTAGCAGAGCTAGAGAATTAGAAAAAACTTGATAAAAATGAATAATTGCCCAGTTCGCGACGCGCTGAAGCTGAAGACTTAAATCACTTAAGCTAGGAAGATTTCTAATAACTGGACCTGGAATCCGCTCTTGTATCCAGTAGTTGAGATTTGCAACTTGCGCAATTGCGCTGGGAATGAGATCGATCAGTTGGTCAACTTGCTCAATGATCCGTGTAGTAACTAAACTCAAAAGTAGCCCTAAACCCATGATTGCGATTGAGATCGTCAGCGTGATCGCAGCGCCTCGTTTAAGTCTAAATTTTTGAAATTGACGCACGACTCGGTTTAACCCAACGGCAAAAATTACTGCCATGAAAAATAGCAGCACGATCGCTCGAACTTGCCACAGAGCATAGAGCGAAATAACCAGCGCAATCAGTCCAATCCAGCGTCCTAATGTCAAAATTGTGCCTTTTACTCAGTGTAAGAGAGAATCCGCTTAATAAATAATCAATCAGCATTCTACCTCTGTTCCTTCAATTGATTCAGCTTAGTTCTTAAAACGTTAGCTGTAAGGAATATGTTGCAGAATATCTATATAATGAGGGGTGACGATACAGGAATGGAAATGAATAGTGATTCTTAATCGCAAAATCTAAAGTCAGTTTAACTGATGGAGGGTTTTTATTGACCCCTCTTGTAAATGTGATTGTGCTAGAATCACCTGCCGTTGAACCATAAAGTTGGATTATAGTGATGCAACAATTCGATCGACCTGAAAAGCAAGCAATAGAACACGAACAACAACAAATCTTGCAGCAGCTTGAAGATTGGCTGGAACTGCCAATGCTAGTGTTGAGCTTTATCTGGCTCGGTCTATTTGTGGTGGAACTAACTTGGGGACTGACTCCACTTTTAGACGGGCTCAGTATCATTATTTGGGTCGTGTTTGTTCTAGAATTTGTCCTCAGATTGTCCCTTGCGCCCCACAAGGTTTCTTATCTTAAAACAAACTGGATCACGGCAATCTCACTACTTTTACCCGCCTTGCGAGCGTTGCGGTTTGTGCGCGTCATGCGAGTTCTACAAACTACACGAGCAGTCCGGGGTTTGCGATTGCTGCGCGTGCTGACTCGCACCAATCGCAGTATGCGATCGCTCACAGCCAACTTTGCGCGGCGGGGATTTGGCTATGTGGTGATAACGACGGCAATCATTACACTGGTTGGGGCGGCGGGAATGTTTGCCTTTGAACAAGAAGCCCCAGATTCACCCGGTTTTGATAGCTACGGCACTGCGCTTTGGTGGACAGCAATGCTGATGACCACGATGGGATCAGACTACTTTCCCCAAACGCCGGAGGGCCGCATCCTCTGTTTTCTGCTGGCACTGTATGCATTTGCTGTGTTTGGTTATGTGACGGCAACTTTAGCCACATTCTTTATTGGACAAGATGCCGACGATGATGAAGCAGAGATTGCTGGAATGAAATCGATTGATGCCCTCCGAAATGAAATTACAGCCTTGCGATCTGAGATTCAACGCTTAAAATAGAACAATTGACAACCTCAGACAGAAGTTAATTATATCTATTTTCCATAAAATAAAGTTGCAATTTACGGTAGCTGGGCGATGAATGCAGAAATATCAACTCTTTTAGACAAGATGCAGGCAATGCTGAATAGCTTCATCATCTTATTGCCAAATATGGTCTTGGCTTTGATTGTCTTTGCTATCTTTTTCTTTATTGCTAGAGCTATTAAAAGAGTTGTTAGAAACCTGACGCGCGATCGCCGTCAAGCTCGCAACTTAGGTATGGTGCTGGGACGACTGGCGCAAGGCACAACTATTTTGGTGGGTTTGTTTATTGCGTTATCGATTGTAATTCCATCGCTGAAAGCAAATGACTTGGTGCAGCTACTTGGGATTAGTGGCGTAGCTATTGGCTTTGCGTTTCGAGATATATTACAGAATTTTCTAGCAGGTATTTTAATTCTGTTAACCGAACCCTTTCAAATCGATGATCAAATCGTTTTCAAAGATTTTGAGGGGACTGTAGAAAATATTCAAACACGAGCAACGACAATTAGAACATATGACGGTCGGCGCATCGTGATTCCCAATTCTGAGCTATTCACTAACTCAGTTGTTGTGAATACTGCGTTTGAAAATCGCCGTTTGCAGTATGACATTGGAATTGGCTATGGTGACGATATTGACACGGCTAAACAGGTAATTCTAGAGGCAATTCATGAAACCGATGGCGTTCTAGAAAGCCCGGCGGCAGATGTGCTCGTGGTTGAACTGGCGGGTAGCAGTGTTAACATTCGCGCCCGATGGTGGGTAGCTCCCCCTCGTCGTGCCGATGTCCTAAATCTGCAAGATCGCGTTTTAACGAACATTAAAAATAAGCTGACGGCAAATGGGATCGACTTGCCCTTCCCGACGCAGCAAATTCTGTTTCACGACCAGACCGAGGAAACTGATGGTGATCGCGCCCGTCAGCGAGAAGGTTGGCCCGCCGGAAAAAGCGAAGTTCCCAAGCCACGAGGCATCAGTCAGGCCCTCAGACAGCTTGCCGAGATCCAGTCTCAACGAAATGGAGCGGCAGATAGCGGCAGCGTTTCGACCAATAAAGACACGCCTCGGAACGATCAATGAAACACATTAAACTCAGTAAACTGTGGGAATCCTTACATTCCAGTTTTTGGTTTGTGCCAACCCTCATGGTGGTGCTGGCAATCGGGCTTTCGTTTTTGACCATTAAAATTGACCAAAGCACAGAAACAGACATCATTGGAGAACTGGGTTGGGCATATTCTCTCGGCCCAAGCGGTTCACGTGCAATTCTTTCAGCCATTGCGGGTTCAATGGTAAGTGTTGCCACGACTGCATTCTCTATTACGATCGTCGCGCTTCAGCTTGCGTCTTCGCAATTTGGTCCGCGTCTGCTGCGTAACTTCATGCAAGATACTAGCAACCAAGTTGTACTAGGAACCTTCATCTCCACCTTTGTGTACAGCCTGATGGTGCTGCGAACCATTAATGGTGTTGACGAGAATGAGTTTGTGCCTCATATTGCAGTCACCTGCGGTATTGGACTGGCGCTCGCCAGCATCGGGGTTTTAATCTACTTTATTCATCATTCAGCCGCATCCATTCAAGTTGATAATGTCATCTCCAAGGTGGGATCTGAGCTAGATGAAGTGATCGATCAGCTCTTCCCCAAACAGGCAGGACGCGGTGCGTTGAAGGATCGACAAGAAGCATCAACATCAGATATTCCAGCTAACTTTGATCGCGATGCCTGCCCGATTCAAGCGGCTAGCAGCAGCTACGTTCAGGCAGTTGATACGAAGCAGTTAATGCAGATTGCGACAGAAGGTAATATTTTGCTCCGGCTTCAGCAGCGCCCCGGAGATTTTGTTGTGAAAGGGAGTCCTCTCGCGCTCGTCTATCCCGCAGAATCTGTTCGTAAAAAGCTGGTTGAACAAATTAACGATGCCTTTGTGCTGGGTTCGCAGCGCACCGATCAGCAAGATGTAGAATTTTCAATTAACCAACTGGTTGAGATTGCGGCACGTGCGCTCTCACCGGGTATTAATGATCCATTTACTGCCGTTCGCTGTATTGATCAACTCAGTGCAGCGCTCTGTCATCTGGCACAAAAAGAGATTCCTTCTGCCTATCGCTATGATGACGAAGACAAACTGCGCCTCATTGCAGAACCTGTGACCTTTGTAGATGTGATTGATGCCGCTTTTAATCAAATTCGGCAGTATGGTCAAACGAGTGTAGCAGTCACAATGCGGCTGCTGGAAGCGATCGCTGTCATTGCCCCCTTTACACACACTCAAGCAGACCGAGCCGCACTACTGCGACATGCCAACATGATCGAGCGCGGTAGTCAGGAAGGAATTGCAGAAGAGTTGGACCGCAACGATGTCAAAGAGCGCTATCTAGCCGCCGTGAAAGCGATCAATCAGCCTTGACATGAGGAGAAAAGATGCTGTCTATAACTGGAAAGCGCTCGTTGCCTGAGAATTGCAAGATTGCCAGACTCGGAGCGCAGGGGTAGATCTGCGAGGTTTAATATGGAGTAAGTTGTAAGAATTATTCGCACTTACGTGTTCTGAACCAGAAAATTACGGACGGCCTATCAGCAATTGCCCAGGCAATCAAAGAGGCACTATTATAGGCAGGGACCAAACTACCAACCAAGATCTATACTTTAGAGCTGCGCAATTTGCTAACTGGCTCTTCGACAGTGCAAACAAATCCCAGTCCTACACTTGAGCAGCCTAATGGTCAAATATCTATGGAAGGAGAGCATTTTGCGAAATAATATTCGGGAGCGTTTTAACAATCTCAGTCAGAGAAAAGTTGTTTCTCAGCAGCTACATGAAATACAAGCTGGGTTGATGGAAGAATCAACCCTAAATACTAACTATGTTGTGTTGATTCTAAGCTCCTGTGTGATCGCCACTTTGGGGCTGCTTTCCAATAGTGCCGCTGTGATTATTGGTGCCATGATCGTTGCTCCCCTAATGTTGCCAATCCGGGGGTTAGCATTTGGAGCATTAGAAGGCAACGTTGTTCTGTTGCGCCTCAGTTCAACTGCGCTTGCAGTAGGGACGCTTCTAGCGGTTTTTGTAGCTTGGTTTCTGGGCTCCTTGGTGGGACTTCCAGAATTTGGTACCGAAGTTTTATCCCGTTCTAAACCAACTTTGCTAGACCTGGGAATTGCGGTGGCTGCTGGCGGAATCAGTGGCTTTGCTAAAGTTGAGCCTAAAGTTTCTTCTAGTTTAGCTGGTACGGCAATTGCTGTCGCGCTCATGCCACCAGTTTGTGTCATTGGCTTGAGTTTGTCCCAAGCAGATTGGTCGCTCAGCCTGGGTGCAACCCTCCTGTATTTGACCAATTTGCTGGGAATTACCCTCTCCTGCATGCTGACATTTGTAATAACAGGCTGTACCCCGCTACATCGTGCCCATAAAGCCCTTAGTTGGACGCTGGCTTTTACTGCTATGCTCCTCCTTCCCCTTGGCGCCAGCTTTGTACAATTGACAAGGCAAGCCCAACTTGAAGCCAGTCTGAAACGGGTGCTGCTGAACGAAACTATTACCTTTCAGCGAGTAGAACTGATTAAAAGCGACACGAACTGGTTGAGCGATCCGCCCCAAGTCCGTCTAACTGTTCGCACTAAGGGAGTTTTGACACCAAAACAGGTGCAGCTTTTGGAAGAATTTGTAGCAAAAGAAATGAGTCAAAAGTTCACCCTGATTTTTGAAGTCAGTCAAGTTGAAGAAGTCAGGCGAGAAAACCTGAATAAGTCTGACTCTAAACCAAAACCTTAAGTATTTTCTTCCCAGAGGTGGGAGAAGTTTGATTATCTCTACGGTGAATATCGCTGATGGTGCCTTGGAAACGAGCAGTAATAGCGCCACCCAGGTCCTTAAGCATCTTAGAGTCGGGGGTGATGTCAGAGAAAAGGTAAACGTCCATACTCGTAGAAGGGTTTACCGCACACTTAAGATAATGATTATCCTTGAAGAATCGACAGTTCACACAGGGAACTCGTTGGAGACGGTTAATGGTTCCTTTTCTTCTCGGCGGATACATAGCTCAGGAGAAGATCCGAAGTATGCATATTAAAAGCCTCTAGTTAGTCAAACTCAGTGCCAAAACCAACCAAGAGTCTCTTCTTTTGTGGGCAATGACGGTTGAGGCAATTTGAGATTTTACTTCATAACTGATACTGTTGGCGAAGTCAGAAAACGCCGGGATCTGGGTGGGTCAGTTCAGAGATGAAGTGATTTAAAGCTTTTTGGGCAGCTTTATAGCCTGGCGCAAGATCCCTAATTTCAGGTTGGACAGGACGCGAGCCCTAAGGGGCAAGCCAGCTTTGCTGGCATCGCGTAAAGCCTCAAGGGAAGGCAAAAGGGAATTTTCTCGGTCCCGTTCCACCAGCAAGGCATTCTCTTGACTCAAACGATGTACTTGGGTCAATAGGCGTTCTATTTCCTCCTCCTTCCGTGTATTACTCGGCTGGGCTGCGTTGTCTTTCCATGTATTACCTGGTAGAGCAGCTACTTCAACCCGTGTATTACTCGGAGAAACATAGTCATTGTCTCTAACCATCTGCTCGAGTAAGTCAGCAAGGAGTGAGCCCCAACGATTCAGCTCGTACTCCGAGCGTCTCCCAAGTCGAGTTGGTCAGTCTTAAAGAGCGGACTGAGCGATAGGCGTCATTTTTCAGCGCAAACTTCCCCTGGACATCTCGTCTCATAGCAGTTCAGCCATGTATTACACCGTAATGTTATACCACCTACTAAGTAGCAGTCAACCGTGTATTACTTGGGAAAGGAAGAACCAAATGCTATTGGTATAAGGAGTGAGTATTCTTGCTTTAAGCTGGAGCCAGTGCTGCAAATCGTGAAGTTCTGGTTTTCGCATGGGGAACACCACGCAACCAGGCAACCATGCGAACTACATTAATTGCCACAGCCGTCATGATATGCTGCAATCTGACTTTTGGCAGACCGATGTAACGCGCTTGCCGCAGACCGAAAGCGCGAATCCCTTGCGATAGAGTACCTTCAACTCCAGCACGAGTGTTGTAGCGTTCAATCCATTCTTCTGTCTGTTGCTGCTGTCGGATAGATTGAAGGGCAAGGTGTTCAGCTTTTGGGCGCAACGTTAGTGACCGAGGCTCGCTTTTTGAGCGGGTACAAAGCGCTCGAGCAGGACAGAGACGACAGGCTGTGCGAGAGAACTTCACATAGACTACTGGATTGCCCCAAGCATCCGCAGTAGGAGTCCAACTCTTACTCTTTTTCCCCTGCGGACAGGTGACTCTTTTTGTTTTCCAGTTCACCGTGAACTGACCGATATCGTAACCACCAGATACCTGAGAAAGCGCCAACTGACATTGGGGCGCACTGGCCCCACAACCTCTACCCCGTATTTCTTGTTGCTAGTCACTAGTAGATTGCTATCGACATAGCCAGCATCTACAAAATGTTCAGAGGGCAACAACGCTTTGGTAGCGAGTGCGGTATGAATCGGCTCTGTTTGAGTCACATCGGAAATGTGGGCGTGGGTCGTCTCTATGTTAGTAATAAGATGAACTTCTTCAACATCACAGGTTTCGGTTACATGCACCTTGTAGCCAGTCCAGGTTGTAGAGCGCTTATTGCCGTAACGGGCATCAGGGTCATAAGGGGAGTCAAAGCGGTTGCCAGCAGGAGGTAAATCAGCAGCAGCACGAAGCTTGACTTGACCATTATCCATATAGTATTGATGCACCCACGTCTGCCGCAGAATTTCAACAACTGGCACTTGCCGCAGCCATTGGGGTGTTGTTTCATCATCGTAAATTGCCATTAATAGCTGCATTCCATCACAGCCAATGGTTTGGGCATACTCAGACCGAGCCGCAATGCCTTTCGGCAGACGATATTCTTCTACTGCACGCCCGTAGCGGTCAAACCACTCGTGTGGAATCAGAGCTAGCAACCACTCAGGGGCAACGGTAGCCAAGGCGTTGAGCGCGGCACGCAAAGTCTCACCTACGCATTCGAGTCGATTTAAGGTGCGAGTGACAGCCAACACATGGGTTGAATCAGTGCGCTGCTTGCCTCGTTGTTTAAGCCATCCACGCTCTTTGAATTGTTGTAGTAGGGTATCCAGCAGTTGTTGCTCGGCACCGCCGCTAACTAATCGAGCTCGAAATTCGCACAACACCGAAAAGTCGAAACCAGGGTCAGTTAATTCCAGCCCCAATACATACTTCCAATCGATTCTACTGCGGACAGCTTCGGCAGTTTGTCGATCTGACAGCTCCTCAATAAACTGCATTACACAGATCAAAGCCAGCCGCCAAGGGCTGACTGTTGGTTGACCGTGAGTGGGATACAAGGTAACAAAATCAATGTCATTGTACAGTGTCCCAATTTCATCCCGCAGGGTTATGTAAAGGTTTCCTTTGGGGAAAGCAGCACGGGCGACACGGACGGTTTCCTCTGGCACAGGACCGATGGGTTGAGGTTGCAGCGACAATTCCTTAGCTCTCCTGACTTTTGTGTAGATTCTGCTGATTTTAGGGTGTCGCTTTTGGGCTGACTGTCCAATTTTGACTTCGCCAACAGTATCCATTGCTACAAAAACGCCTATCCGCAACATCGCAATCAATCCCCAGGATGTGGATTTCCGATTGCCAAACTGGTTGTGATTTTCTCACTGCTCAC
>QQTW01002021.1_pt1 | contig 14552 bp, 16 predicted proteins | sample 1904831 | NCBI WGS metagenome assembly QQTW01 (sample SAMN09435610, study PRJNA476489) | Subsurface metagenome, whole genome shotgun sequencing project. | reverse complement strand
GTCGACAGACTTGGATTGTTCAGGTTTGCCTTGTGGCCACCAACGACATTTCCTGGGTTCGACATGTTGACGAGTGACTGATATGATTGATAGAATTGGGATGAATCTTCAATGATGATGATGCTTTGATGGTTGATGCCAAATGTAAAACCGGCAGAGGATTACCTCTTACTTATACCTCAAGTCGAGAACCGTCGTGTTTGGGCAGATAATGGCATCATCGTAATCAAATCCCTTCAGGACGGAGAATCATAGAGCAACAAAAGGAATTGCAGCTGTGACGTCGTAGAAGAGCGCTTTACATCATCGGCGCCTTCATTTTTGGTGTTTCTGCTATATCCCGGAAGCCAGTGAGGCAGCATCGAGCGAGACAAGAGTCACCGACCCCTCGTCCTGCCCCACGGCTGGCTGAATTATTGCATCACCAGAAGCTGTAGGGAACCGCTTCATGTCATATCGACCAATGCTCAAGCATTCCGCGGATGAGAACGCGGTTAGCCTCACAGCTGCCGTGGTTTGACGTCGCAAGTGCGAGCGGGGAAGCGGGCAGACCGGCAAATCGAGGGAGTTTGCGATCTGATGGAACTGCATTCTCGATCAAAGCCAATCAAGATCTGTGCCGCTCGCCAATCTGGTCGTTCCTTGCAGCCGGGTTGATGCTAAAGTTTGCTCATATGCATCTAGCTTCAGACAGGAATGTTTGCAGGCGTGTTTGCTGGATTATGCTTGCCTCAAAGGCGACGTGCTTTCCGGGCCTGCCCAGGTGAGCTCCTCCAGATCGCTCGAACATGGGGAAAAGACGTAATTGCTCGAGCGATGATTTCATTTATGCCATATGGCGATGTTTTTCAGCCGCGGAGATGAAGTCATGTTCCAGGTTTTGCGGATGTCGGCAAGTGCCGGTCTCATATCGCTCCCTAGACTGGCGGTTCTCGATCGAGCCTTACCGCATTCTCCAGGGCTATTACTCGATCCATCTCAGACAGTGATCCTAACGGCGGCGATCACAGAATCAAAGATGTCATTAGCTGAGGGAATTACCGTCTAGTCACACCGCAAGCTTCTGCAAGGGGTAAAGACGGTTACAAAGTAGTATGAGGCTGTCAGCTTCAGCCTGCGTCGGATATCACTGAAGCGTGAGGAACGATCCCAATTCCCGCTCACATTTGTACCGCAGTCCGAGACCATCAAAGTGCATGCGCAGTCCAGCCAGGAGACGTACTGTAGTTTCAGACGAATCAATTATCGCTTTTCAGACTCAAAGGTCGTCAAATTCCCCTACCGAAGGCGTATTTTCGGTGCAATTACGGCGGCTTTAGCAATCAATTGACGACGCTTGACATAAGCAGTAATAAATGGATTGAAGCCAGTCCATTAGAGCGATGGACTCGGGTCGAGGGAATTGGGCAAGAGGTCTCCTTCCAAGCCTGGCTTGTGGGTCTCCATCCTGGAGGAGTGCCTGAGGCAGATTGCCTAATGAGGATTAGCTCCGCTCCTTTACGACCTTTCACGAGGCTAATTGAAGCATCTTTGGACACCAGTCGGCTTGGGCAGAGACGAGCCACCAATGGCTGAAACGATTTTCACTCCTACGACAAGCTTCAGTTTGACAGGGCTACAATACTAGCTGCCAAAGTCAATAGCTACTACGCCTCACGGAATCCTGCCAATGGGGCGTATAAAGAGCGAGAATGTGGCAACGGATTTGGGCAATTCCCTGTCCACAGCTCCGTACAGAATTTCCTCCCATCCGAAGTGCACTATTCAGTCATCACAGCCAGTTTCAAGATGAGATTCGTTAGCTTCATAGCAAGCCTAGTCGCTTGTTCTTCGCTCGCAATGGCTGCCCCTCCGGCATCCGCGGACATAGTGGTCTGGTCCAGCCAGCCCAAAGGACCCGGCTGGTGGGTGTCATGGACGATATTCGTGGGGAAAAAAGCTACTGAGATCTGCATCATTGATTTCCCCCGAGATACCGTCCCAGTCGGCAAAGTGGTAAGGATACCCCGTACATCGTCCGACAACAAGAACTACTGCTGATGGACGGATTTACCTCCAGAATGCAAAATGCAGTGGAGGCTATACATCTAAGATCACACGGTACAACGACGTCACTGATTTTGACTTCACGATAACAAAAGTTGAAAAGTGGTAAGGGTCTTTTGGCAGCCTCGTTATCTTTTCCTTTCCACCGGCTGACAATGACACACAGGCCCTTAGGCATAGGCAAGACTACCTACGTAGCAACAGTCACCGCGAAGCAAATGGCTGGGTCATTCAAATGCAGAGACGACACTGAGCATGGAGGCGTTCGATGCCAGATGGCGGAATTAGATGACAGCGGATACCTCGGCTTCGGCGAGGATAAGCGCATCCCGCTCAAGTTTGTTAGGCAGTGATGCACTGTGCGGCTGAGGCCGCTTCTTTCTCTACCGTATTTGAGATGGGAAGACCCCCAGAATGGTGTGTTTCACTTGATGCCGGTATCGTATAGATCGCATCTCTAAGTTTGCGTAGTTCTATTATGCCGTTTCAATCCGTCCTCGCTTTTACCAAGTTTCTATCCATAAGCCATAACGATATGCAGATGGCAATGCCTCTTCCGATCACGAGGATTGAAAGCCAGGTCTTATGCTTGCGTAACGTTCTTGGAATACTCAAGCCATTGTACCATCTCCTCGCAAGAGTCACAGTCACCAAAAGCATGGGATGTCACTTCTTTCGGCCTCCATGTTCTCTTGTCACTGGCTAATTATGGCCACTTACCCCCATCAAAATTCGGAAGGCTGTGTTGATATGGCTGCTTAGGTTTCCTTCGTCCTGCTCTCATCTTGCAAATGCTTTCAAGTTGAATTTGAAGTGATATGTCTTCCTTGACTTAAGCAAATGTAAGACACCATTGACAATGTTGCGGAGCAACGACTTGGTCCAAGGCGAGCCGTGATGTGCGGTCTCTAGCGAACCGCTCGAACACTCCAAGTCACTACTTATATGTCGAAGTTACTGAAACGCAGACCAAGGTAAGACATTGAGCAGAATGGAAATGGTTCATAAAAGCCTGAATGCGATGAAAGGAGGAAGAAATCATACCTGTCCTGATGAGAATCGAGCTCTCATGTCGGGACGCTCGAAAAATTCTCATTGACCGAACGCTCACGGGGCTATGGCGTATTGGCCGAAGCTACTCACCATAGGCTAACTGCCTTTGGCACCCACAGTGTGTTACAAGCCGGTTGTGTTGAAGTGGAAAAGCACATGAGAGTCAAACCTTGGATCTTACTACCATTCTGATGCACGCGGCTGGGGCGTGGACCCGCCGAAGACGGCCTACTAGGGCTGGCCATGATATCGCCAGGAAATCGGTGTCGTTGTCATCACCGTTATATCCGCTGGCCGCGGCTGAGATGGTTGAGGTTCTGTGTAGAGAGCGTTAACAGTGCTGGGCGACGGATATAGGTCGTATTCTGGTAGGATTATTCGTGGCGATCATTTCTTGTCTTCTATGAGCAATATCCCAACGTGGGTTCTTTGTCTTCTCACGCAATCCAAGAACTCGGACAATGTCATTGTCGTCCAACAATGTGCATTGTGAGAGCCAAAGCATTGTCATATAAACTTCTACTTACTCCGTCGCGCGCGTAGGAGAACTTTCCACGCAAAACGATTCGCTCAGCCCGTTGTTGAACGTGAAAGACCTTGAAATCTGAGTTTATCAACACCGGCAAAATCAGCCATCTCGAGAAAAGTCTGATAATCACACAAAGGAATCATCTGAAGTCACGCCTCGAGCACATTCGAGACCGCACAAGCACAAAAGCCGAAGATAAGCTGCAGGCAGTCAAGGCGTCCAAAGTCACCGCTATTTTCCTTGTCTTCACTTTGCATAGCTCACACGACCCTTTCATCACGTCATCGCTTTGTCAAGCAAGTCGCGTTTTCCACGCTTCTCGTACAACTCTAATCTCTTTGTCAGTCTCTTTGTGCACACTCATTTCCCTCAACAGACATGAAAGAAACACTACGTCCCCGACGTCAGCCCTCCGAAGGATCTTCGCCAGACACGCGCTCAGGCAGGCGACCTGCCGCCAACGCAACTCAGCGCTCGTTCTCAGACACATCAAGTGCATCCGCAGCTGCAGCGGCCCTAAGGGCTGCATCCTCGAACTCCCCACAAACCATCGCGTATGACTCCCCTCCCCGGCCGCGCCGGCACAAATCCCGCAGGAAGGAGATCGAGGACGTGTACCAGACCGGCCCCGTCGGCGAGAGTGCGGCACTGCGCGCTCTGTACGGCGCCGCGCGGGACAAGTTCGCTGAACGCAGACAACTGCGACCACGCGTCGGGACGACTGCCAGCTTTGACAGCAGCGGCACGAGCACGTCCACGGCGTCGAAGGCGTCGAGCTTGGCGCGCAAGTTCCTGGATGAGGTTCGCGGCGCGCTAGATCTGTATGTCGAGGGCCCGCGCGGCGAGGGCGAAGAGTTGTTCGAGTGGATCGGCGAGTGGTGGCGCGCGCGCGAGCAGCAGAAGAAAGAGCGCAAGCGCGAGAAGTTGAAGAGGTCGATCAGCTCCCCCACGAACTTCAGCACTGAAGGGAAGTCGCCGGAGGGCTTCTCTCTGCGAGACGCGGGCATGGGCGACATGGTGGAGACGCCGCGGAGCGGAGAGGAGCGGAGCGGGCCTGCTACAGCGCCTTGGTGGCGTCCGGGTACCGCTCCGAGAGTGCCTAACGCATCGGATGTGTACTCTCCGCGAGGCATGCCGACATCGCCAGCAGACTCGACAGTTGTGGCGCCGGCGCCGCGACGAGGCTGGAAGATTCGTGTTCCGGACAATGAGAGCGTTGACGACGATTCCGAGGACGAGACCTCAGCCAAGGAATGTGAGGATGAGGAGGACGAGCGGCGGATCACGCGTCTGGCGGACTTTATGCGGACGCCGCAGCCGGGTAAGTCGAACCCTCCCGTACTTCCGAGGTTGCGCTTGGGATCCCGCACCAGATGGTTAGATTCTGACGCTAGTTTCCGCTACGCAGGGAACGAGATCATTATTGGATTCGTGGATGAGAATCAAAGGCATGATGGCTCCCCGCCGGCGTCTTTCAGGGCCGACAATGAGACTGGGGGTCCGCCAATGCGTCCCCCTCGCGACTTCAGCAGTCCGTTCAGACATACCGGCAGCACGTTGGCTGGTGGTGCTGATGACAGAACGAGCTCCATGGATGCGGTACGCCGGCATTCAAACCTTTGGTCGGCGCAACATACCAGCGGCACCACATTCGGGGAAGATATTACCCAGAGCGACTCCGTATCCAGGAGCTCGAGCCTTCGATCAAGCGACCTTGGTTATGGCTCAAACTTGCGCGATGAGATCAGGAAAGGCAAGCAAAAGACCACGGCTGAGCCGTCTGCGGAAGAAGACGGTCAGGCCGGAAGTGAAGGCGAATACATCCCGCCCCGGCGCCATTGGGTGAGGAGGCTTGATCCTGCCGCGCAGCAGATATGGAGCAGAAGAAAGAAGGACGACGGCAAAGAAGAAACGAAAGACGTCAAGGAGAAGAAGGGCAGCGGCAACAGTGATCAGAGTGTCGAGGAGTTTTACGAGGAAATTTACAAGGAGTATAAGAAGGCGGAGAAAAGAAGGATGCAGAGGTTGGAGGCAGCAGGGTTTTTCTGAACATGTCCATAGAGAGCCATGTCCAGGCTTGCTGCTATGAGCCCCGAGTCCTCAGGGAAACACTTGTGGGGTTTCTCTTCGACGTCCAGGTAATGGCAAGAAATCCCTCTGTCGCCCTATGAAAATGGCAAGAACCTGAAGTAGAAGCATTCCAATGCGTGTGATAGATCAATAGAATTGACACTCTTCCCCATGACAACTTGGGCTGTAATCGGTTGGCACTATGATGAACACCTGTCTTGCATATGTAGTGACCTCAACAAAGACTCTCAGAGACCGTATTGTAAGTCTTTGATTCTGATCCAACCGTGAATCGGATTTTTCCCAGTGTTGATTTGCTTCATGGAGACGTACGGCAAGCGGCAAGGTCGCTCTGATGTTGAACGCAGTAGACATTGCATCTATGTATAACCCGGGAAATGATCCGCCTACCTCGTGGCTGTGAAACACTATTGATTTTGGATTGACGGTTATACATGACTATATGGAAGAGGGGAGTGATCTCTCATGGCGCAATGGGTGTCTTGAAGACAAGCACACGAAGGATGAGAGACTTGACAGGAAGTAACGTTTCACGTGTAAAAGAAAAGAGCATGGGAACCTTAAATTGAGAGAACAGCAAGCCATAGCTAGGGGCATCATGAAACAATCTAACAAGGAACCCTTTTGTGTCTGCTCCATTGCTTCCAACCCTGGGAGCCTTGAAAGGTTGCTAAGGATATACGACAGAAGGGCAATAAAAGTCCGCAGCTTATCATCTGGGCATTAGTGCAGAGTAGATTCGAGCGATAGAACCATACCATCATACCGCGCTCGCACACTTTGGTCAAATGCACACCTTCCGATGCACGTCATCAACCGGCATGCTGGACAAGCGGCGATAGACCTGGATATGGATAACCAGGTCCCTGCGTTGGTACGACCGAAGAGCAACCCGTGGACAGGTGCTTGTACATGCTGTAGGAAGCTCTTCTTCAACTACGGTCGCAGTGCTAAGAATAGCTTTAGGGTTGTTGCACGATCTCCACAAGCGTACCAAGGAACTGATCACTGTCGCTGATCATAAGTTCATGGCCTCTAACCGGACACTTGTCGTCTCGTTCACGCATTCGCCACGCAACCTGTCTTTGGCGATGCAGCGACTCTCTTCGTACATGCGATGGTCGAGTTCGTCCGGAAACCAGCCACCAACGCACTTGAAGACGTGCAGGCCGGCCGGCGCCAATCGCATTGCTGGCAGACCAAGGGCCGTCCGCGGGTTGGCGCCGGTGGGGGATCGGCAAGAGCGCCCAGGAACGGGGCAGCGGCCAGACTACTCGATCGCAGCGGAGCCAATCAGCATCCCGAAGTCCCTCCTCGAGCTCGTTGTGGCATCGCGTGTCACGCTGCGTTTCTGGCGGAGGGCGCGAAACAGACGGAGCTGATTGGGTTCAGAGCCAAAATGGATCCCTGGTCGGTTCCGCTACTCGAGTCGTGGTGTGGGCCACTTGTAAGTACCAGTACGGTCCACATAGTACACAATGCTGGGGTTCTTCTGTCAAGCGCCGACATACAGACATACAGAGCGCTATCAGAGGTTGCAACAGCGTCGCATTCAAGAGCAATAGCGTCATGTAGAGATGAGCGCGCCAAGGGAGATGAGAGTCTGCTAAATCTGACGACTTTAGGCTGAAAAGGCGATGTTCTGTCGGCATCCCAGCGCGGCAAAAGCTGTCACGGACCTTATCGGCTTGAGGTCAGCACTAAAGCCGTCCAAGAGGTCTTCCCATGGGTCTTCAATGATCATGACAACGAGACGGCGCGGCAGTGCAGCTCAAGTGCACAGCGTCCTGTCCGCCGCGTCCGGTCTGCAGCTTCTTGAAGGGTTCCGCGAGTGTTCCATGACCTAATATCGCCACTTCAGAGACGAGGGATCCATGAGCTTTTGAACCATGGTCGACGGTTGTGTCTATTTTGGCACACAGATTGCAAGACTTCCAAGCCGTTGAACCACATCGCGGGTTTTTGCATGTCTCTTCACGTCCGAAAACGCCGTGAATAGCAACAATTGCGCAACTTCATGGCGATGTCTTCATCTTGACCGTTCCGAGGCTCTGAACACTGGAAGCAGGGCTTCCGAAAGACCAAAGCCAGCCGCTTCGGATCGCCCAAGCCGGTCGCCAGCCAGCACGGAGTACCGGTACTTGTGCTCCGGTGGGCAGCCGCCGCCGCTGCGAGGTCCGGCCTATCACCGGCCCGGACCTCGTTCGTTTCTTTTGAAGCATCAGCAACCGCCCAACCAGCTGGGAGACGCGGGACGGTTGCGATGCGGAGAACGGAGTACAGATACTTCTCATGCACTTTGTCAATGCAGAAAACACAGCTGTTGAGTAGGCGGGGAATGGTAAGCCAAGGTACAGGTACTCCAGACCAATACCTTCACGTTTACTATCATGCATCTCCACCACCCGCTCGCGCCCTCATCCGTCCCCTCCAATCGTTGGCGGTTCTTGCACTCGCTCCACCAAGATCAAATGCTCGCCTCTTCTTCTCTCTGCCTCTGCCTGTACGTACACCACCTCCATCACTAAACTCTCTCGCTGGCCGGCCCTCGGCGCTTACCCAGACGAAAAGGAAAAGGCATATCCCACCCCACCATCTCTTCCTCTTGATCTCTCTTCTCGTCCTCAGTCTTTTTACCTCCGACCAGCCGGCTCTCTTCAATTCTAGCTCTCGTGCGCTCATTCTCTTTCCTCGCTCTCCATCGGACCGCACGGTGCCCTCTCCATCTTCACTTTTCTGTCTTCTCCTCCGACAGACTCGCGACTGGTGTCGAGCTGGACTTGAGCATAGTCGCTTGATTGCTTCCTTGAATGTCGGCCAGGTAGCACGAAAAGAATCTAGACGGTTCTCATTCTTGATTATTCTCTTTTACGTCGCTCGTCCGCTCCGGTAGCATTCACTATTAATACTGGGAACGACTACGGGACTTCTCATTGCTCGACGTGAACGGAAGAGAAGCAAATAGAAGAGATATAATAACACCGCTTCGACCATGGCACCCAGCGGCAAGAAAGAGCTGAGCGTCACCATCACCCCTCTTCCCCGGACCAACTCCAACGACTCGACAAAGTCGACAGACTCGTCCGCTCCGTCCATCAAGACTCCTCGGACGGCCCGCTTCGCAGAAGCAACAGCAGTCCACTCGCCCATCGAGGACTCGAAGAACTCGTTTCGATCACCATTTGCCGACCCTCCTACAAACCACTTCGTCCCCCAACCTCAGCCTTCCGACATCGGGTTTGGCTACCTGTCGGCCAGCGACGCTCACCGGCATTCGGGCCATCCGCCGCACGTCGAGATGGAGGACACGGATGCGAAGCATGTTCCTTCGCAGGCGCCCCTGTCGCCGCTCAAGAGCGCGCTCAAATCGCCTGGGGCGCCCCCGCGTAAGTTTGAGGCAATGCTGAGCCCGACGTTCCGGGAGGAGCAGGTGCTGGAGAAGGTGGAGGACAACACCGACAAGGAGCAGGCCAAGGATTTGGTATGTGCATTATAAATCTTTCCCATTTTTTAATATCACTTCTAACGGTTCGATCAGAAAGTCAAAGTGCGAGTCCGGATGGCCAAGATGTTCCTCCGAGGCATCAACTTCAGCTGCAGTCTCATCGTCGTCTCGATGCTGGCGGCAGTCTTCACCATCTTCAACGCGACAAGAAACCTACCACCCCGAAACAACCTGCCACCGTGGGCAGCCAACACGAAGACATGGCCTCAGGTCGCTCTCCTCGTCATCGCCTGCGTTTCTCTACTCATGTCCATCGTCATCTTCTACGCGTACTGGAAAGGAGGGCATCGAAGAGCGGAGAAGGTGGCAGTCTACTACACCACCTTCGCCGTCGTCTTCTTCATCTTCAGCATCATCATGTGGGGCATCGGCGCTGGCATCCTGAACCAGAGCAAAACCCAAGGCAACGGGCAGGACATGTGGGGCTGGGCATGTAAAGACAACAAACGCCGAGAGCTGTTCAAGGACGATGTCGCGTACGCACTGTCGTGCCGTCTCCAGGTAAGTCATGATCAAACCATCTTGAGGTCTGATGGCACTAACCGAGCCTCAAGGACTGGGCCCTCGTCTGCTGCATCATCGAGATCGTCGTCGAGACGCTGACCATCGCCATCTACGGCGTCGTCTTCTACCGCTACTGGACCAAGCGCCGCCTCCGCAAGAGCATGGCCGTCCGCGACAAGGCCCGCTCCGACCTGTACCTCGCCCAGCTGCGCTCCCAGTCCGCACCCAACACCCCCGGCTTCGGCCCTCTCTCCCCCCGCGACGGCGGCTGGCGTCCGCCCCCAGGCCACCCGGCCTACATCGACCCGCTCTCCGCGGCGGAGAACGGCGCGGCCGACACCAAGACCGCCGACGGCGCCAACGTCCAGTACCCGCGCGGCTTCGCCCAGCCCAAACCCTTCACCCTGCAAGCGCCTCCCATCCGCGTCACAAACGCCACTCCCAAGCTCTCCCAGACCGGCTTCTCCGCTCCCGCCGACAACACCGCCGCCCCCGTCAGCCCGACCGCGCCCATGTCGCCGGGCTTCTTCGTCGCGCCCGAGATGCAGCAGGAACACGTCCCGGCTGCGCCGGGCGAGACCCAATATGCGGCGGTACCGATTCCCGGCGCGTACTCGTCGCCCGTCGCGAGCCCGACGTTTGCGCCTGCGCAGCTGAGCATGCCGCCGCAGCAGTACTTCGATCCGCAGGGCCAGGCGCAGCCGAGTCCCGGGCTGGCGTCGTTTGATTTCGGGCCTGCAGTGAGGAAGTCGTGATGACGCGCTTAGAAGGGAAAAAGGAGGGCGCGAGTGCTTAATATCCGGTGCTGTAATTTTGACGCATTTTTGGCGAGGGGTTTCTTCACTGCTTCCTTTACAGGATTCTTCTCTTCTCTGAGGGCGGTTGCTGGCTGTCTGTGCTTTCCGGCAGCGACTCTCACTCTCACTCGCTCGTTCTCTATGTCAAGGCTGTGTCGTCTGCGTTCGTGAGCGTCGTACGCTGTCTATGGTTGGGTAGCAGATACACGTGGGTGTTTGCCGCGACGACGACGGTATCCTCTGATGATTGAAGAGCATTGGAACAGGCGACCACTCTTTACTTTCTTACTCTCTTTTCGACATGTACAGACGTCAATATATCAGTTCAAAGCCTTATACCACTGTCACACGACTAAATTGACTCGTTTTGCTGCCGATCAGTGCCAACATGCAATCGTTTGACGCTTTTTAACACGAAACATCGTTCGGATATTGCTCGTCTGATTGTCTTTGTTCCTATGGTATTCTGCTCCCAAGCATCCGTAAAGCACGAACCATGACCACCAACTGGCACCTGTAGCACCGCTCCTGCTCCAGAGACCAATCCACAATGACAAATGAAACACCCGCATCCGACCTCTCTCCTGCCCGAATCGTCTATCCTCGATCACACTGCGTGCACATTGAAGCCAAACCAGCAACACAGAAACGTGTGCCACCCATTCGTCCCCAATTCACGCCTCCACCCCCAAGGACCCTCGCCATGCGTCAACGCACATACCTTCTCGCCGCCTTTAAGACTACGATCCGGCTTGTGCGACCATCATCTCGCGTCTGGAGGACTTGCTCGAACGGATGCTAACGCCCTGGATCCGGAGGGTGGGTCTAGACGTTCTGTATGCAAACTTATAGAGAGGCATATATTTACGCGGAGTTATGAGGAAGCTCTGTCCTCTCGGGCCGTGATGGAGACCCGCCGTCCCTGCGCTTGTCACCAGGATATGGCTGTCTGTATGTGTAGACCCTGACGCGCAGTGACGCTGGAGAGGTTACATATAGAGATGACGGACGGACGGAGGCCGTCTCCGCGAGGTGGTTTTTCTTTCGTCTTATGCCTCACTTGCGCGTGCTTTCGACGCGTCTGCGGTGCGTGTGAAGACGGCGCCGGTTGATGCGAATGCGTCTCTCAATTGAAAGCCTATACATTGCGAAATCCTGACCGCCCTACCATTCATCACAAAACGATGCCATACACCTATCGCCTCCCGCCTGTCCTCGCCGTCCTCGCCGTCCTCTTCTCCATAACCCTCACACTCGCAAGCACCACTCCTCCCTCCCTAACCCCCAACAGCCTCGCCTGGCGGCAACCGCGACGTCACGAAGAGAAGATCCCAAGCTCAAGCTGCTCATACATACGGTACGCGAACGCGGGGCCGGGCGAGTTCGTCGAGGTCGTGATCCGGCTCGAGACGGCGGACGGATGGGACTGCAAGCGCTTCTTTGCCGGGCTGGGCGCACTGTGCACGGGGCTGCGCCACTCGGTGTCGCAGTTCGGGGACGACGGGTGCTCGTTGTTGTTTGCGCTGAGGGGGATTGGTAAGGATGGGGTGAGGAGGGGGAAGGAGCTTTTTGAGTGTGTGGAGACGACGATGAGATGTGCTGGTGGGATGAGGAAGGGGGGGAGGGAGGAGAAGGGGGTTTTTAGGGATGGGGGTTGTGTGAGTTGATCTCTTTTGATCTTTCAATCTTTTGCTTTGGTATTGCTTGAAGAAGAGGAGATATGGGAGTGAAAGTGGCTAACGAGTTGGATGCTTCAACAGGTTGATAAAACACATGCAGGAGGATGACGGAGGAGAAATGCGATTAGGAAAAAGCCAACCGCGCTAACCCAACAGGACGACTTCATGCCTGCACATGTGGTATCGTGAAGATTTACGATCCACTACTTGTTACTGTAGACATCCACTCTTTTCCCTCCATATCCATAGCGTCCTCAAGACTAGACGACCACAGAGCGGTAGCTAAACGAAAGTAAGCAAAAAGTCCTAGTTCCAACCGAAACTCAAGCGTGATGGTCCACGATCGATCAACGCCAGCGTGCGCCTTGTGCGTCGCGGCAGCCCTCTCTTCGCTCCGCTACTCCGACCAAATTTGTCTGTAAAGAGCAGTCGACGTCGCTGTAGATGGACCGTAGTGCCCGCTAAAGGTAATCGCGGCGTCAAACGATCCGGCCTCGGACCGCGACCCCAGCGATTGTCCTGCTGCTGTCGCGTGCTCGTCGTGTGCTCTCCCAAGGTTCCACTTCAATATCCGTCCGGTTTGGAGATTCTTATAAGATCTTACTGCCCTGTCGTTGGTCAGGTAAAGCCGTGTTTGATCTTGTAGATTTTTTCCCTGCGTGAAGCTGCAACGTCGACCGTTCTCTTCTTTCATTCTTTGCCGTCTAGTTGGCTTCCGCCACTTCGTCATTCTTTCTACGCGGGGTCCTTCAATTGCGAGTGGGGAGAAGAAGACGAGAAAAGAAAGGGCACGATGAGAATCATCAATCTGTCCGTCAGGACCTCAACACTCACTCTCGCTCTTCTCTCTCTACAAACCCTCCTCTTCGCCCCCGTCCAATCCCTCGATGAACACCATCTCTCCATCCTCCTTCCCCAGCAACACACACATCAAACCCACACCCTCCTCCCACGCACACCCCCCAAGAACCCTCCACTCTACCGCTCCCTATGCCGCTACTTACCACGTCGAGCCCTGAACGGCGCCTCGTTCATGTACGTCTTGGTGGAGCTGGACCTGGACTCGCCGGAGGTGTGCGTGGCGGAGCTGATCGACGGGCTGGCGGCGGCGTATGTGGAGCGGGGCGAGATGCTGCTGCTGGAGGGCTCCTTCGTCGTGTGGGACAGGCGGCGGCAGCTGTGTCGCATAGTCGTCGCCGCCGAGTCGGTCGAGTTTGTGCTGCGGGCGCTGGCGTGCGTGGTCGAGCACGAGCGGTTGCCGACGGAATGTGTATGTGGGCTTTTCCTTTGCTTCTGTCTTCGTTTGGGAGTGTTGGGGGTTAGGGTTGTCGGCGTTGAGTGCTCTGTCTGGCTGCTTCTTGATATTCTGTCCTTCATTTGGTCCTTTTATCTCTATGCCGCTACGGCCTACTTTTCCTTGACTTTTCGGGCATCTCTTCCGGTTCATATCAAAGTCATTCGCTGTGCTTCTATCAAGAGCGAGACTAACCGTACCAGAACGAACACCCACCCCCTCTAGCCAAGGGTGAAAAATTAGAACTTCAGCATGAAAGGTGTCAGGTAGTCAGCAGCGGTAGGTCGAAGAGTCCGCAATGGCGGAAAGTCTATCCAAAAGGAGATTCGGCGGTTGTATGCCGCGAGGAGATCAGTTGATACTTGTAGATATCATGTCAGAAACCGAAATGAGATCATGGATCAGTCATCCTTCAGACATGATCTTGCCCGAAGGGTCCATACCGATTAGCTGAGCACCTTGAGGTTGATCAAGGGGTCACTTCTTTTGATGCTTGGTATATGTACAATGCTGACAATATGCGATGATACTACCATAACGCCTTTGCCTGACCGATCCCATCTACTCACACCATTAACAACATCATACACACCTAACCTCTGGACCTCCTAAACCCTACCCCACCCTCTCCGCCTCGTCCAACAGCACATCCAACCTAAACCCCTGATCCCCCCTCGAAAACTCCTCCAACAGCCTCCTCCTCTTCGTCCCCTCCGCACCCACACCATAAAACCGCTGCAAGCACATGACCAACCACTTCGCCTCCTCGACGCTGACGCCAGCACCCTCGACCACTCCGCCCTGCACGAGCACCAAGCCCTTGGACTCCGCCAGCTCAAGATGATGCGTGAGCGTCGTGTGCGGGCTCGCGTACTCGCCCCGCAGCTTGTACTCGGCCAGGTGGGTGAAGAGCACGGTGGTCGTTGAGGGTGTGGGGAACGTCCATTGCAGGAAGTGGATGTCTGCTGCTGGTGCTGGACTGCTGATGCTGGTACTTGCGGCCGACGCGCATTGGTTGCCTTCCTGCGCTGGCGCGTGCGGCAGGGGGAGCACA
>QQTW01002020.1_pt1 | contig 14557 bp, 9 predicted proteins | sample 1904831 | NCBI WGS metagenome assembly QQTW01 (sample SAMN09435610, study PRJNA476489) | Subsurface metagenome, whole genome shotgun sequencing project. | reverse complement strand
TTGGTTTTCTGGATGATGTCGTTGAACACGCCGATGGCGCCGTAGTCTTTCGGGTAGGGCTTGCCGGCCCAGACAACTTGCACCGGCCGGCCGGCGCGGCTCACCAGCTCCTGAAACCGCTCGAAGTGACGCAAAATCAGGTCGGCGCGCTTGTAGCCGGCGAAGCGGCGGGCCCACACCACGGTCAGCGCGTCAGGGTCGAGCAGGGTGCCGGTTTGGTCGGCCACGATGTCGAACAAGGCCTTTTTCAGTTCCCGCTTGCGGGCTTGCAGGGCCGCGTCGTCGCCGGCGGCCAGGGCGGCGTGCAGGGGCTGGTCGCGCCAGTAGGTGCCGTTTTGGGAGTTGGTGATGGGTATAATGGGGCAGATGCCTTGGTTGGCGCCCCACATCTGGTTGGCCACGGTGCCGTGCACTTTGCTCACGGCGTTGGCCAGCCGCGAGAAGCGCAGCGCCGTGAGCGTGTAGTTGAGCCGGTCGTTTTCCACGCCCGCCACCTCGCGGATTTCCTTGCCCGGCACCGAGCCGAAGAACGTCATGTCTTCGAGCAGCTTCATGGGGTGCTCTTCGTTGCCGGCCAGCTCGGGTGTGTGCGTGGTGAACACCAGGCGCTTCTGCACTTCGGCCAGTTGACGGCCGTGTTTTTCATACAAGTAAAAAGCCAGCGGCAGGCCGTGGCCTTCGTTAAGGTGGTAGGTGTCCACGTTCACGCCCAGCAGGTCGAGCAGCTTGCCGCCGCCCACGCCCAGCAGAATGCTCTGGGCCACGCGCGCGGCGGTGTCGGCGTCGTAGAGGTGGTGCGAGATGGTGCGCGAGATGTAGTCGTTGTCGGGTATGTCGGTGGTGAGGAAGAACATGGGGGCCGTGCCGAACGTGTCGGGGGCCAGGTAGAGCGCCTTCACGTGCACCTCGGCGTCGTGGATGGTGACGGGGAAAACGAGGCCGGTGTCTTCGAGGAAGGAGTAGGATTTTTGGCGGTAGTCGGCGCGCATGGTCTGGTCTTCGTTGCGGCCTTGGTCGTAGTAGCCGAAGGTCCAGAGAATGCCGATGCCGACGAGGTTTTGCTTCAGCTCGTACGCCGAGCGCATGTGCGAGCCAGCCAAGAAGCCCAACCCGCCGGAGTAGGTTTTGAGGGCTTGGTCCAGGGCAAATTCCATCGAGAAATACGCGGCCTGGGTGGAGAATTCGGGAGCGGGAGTGTAGGGTTGGAAGCTGAAGGCCATGAGGGAAAAAGTCAGAAGAAAACGAGCCGGCTACACGCGCGGCCCAGAGCAGCGGCATACGGCTGGCCTTGGGCCGCGGTTGGCGGCGCGCGGCCAAGGTCCGCACAATCCCACCCAAAACCAAAAGCCCGGCCCGCTTGGGGGTTGCGGCGGGGAAGTATTGGTAACCGAATGGTAACACGGCGCGCCCAACGGCGGCGAGGCGGGCTGGTAGCTTTGCCGCTTCCCTCACCTTCTCTTCCCAACTCCTTATGCGCATGAAGTTTACCTCTTGGCTGGCCGCGGCGTTGCTGAGCGCGGCGGTGGCGTGCACCAAGCAAGAACTAGCCCCGCAAACGCCCACTGCCACCGTTGCTGCCACCGCCGATGCTACCGCCGCCGGCTTCCCCGAAACCTTTAACACCGGTTCGAAAGGCTCCTACGCCAGCGGCGCGGTTACGCTCAGCTCCGGCCCCTGGACGCTCACCGACGCGCTGCTCGGCACCTCGGCCGCCGACGTGAAAACCGGCGCCCAATCGGTGCGGGTGCGCAACACCGGCACCGTAGCCATGAACTTCGACACGCCCGCCGGCGCCGGCCAAGTAACCGTGCAGCACGCCACCTACGGCACCGATGGCGCCTCGCAGTGGGAGCTGTGGGCGAGCCACAACGGCGCCGCCTTCGCCAAAGTGGGCAGCACCGTCACGAGCAGCAGCGCCACGCTTGGCACGGCCTCGTTTGCGGTGAACCTGAGCGGCAACGTGCGCCTGCAACTGCGCAAAACTTCTGGCGGCGCCAACCGCCTCAACTTCGACAACCTCACCGTAGAGCAATACGGCGGCACCACCCCGCCGCCCGCCACGAGCGCCAAGAAATTCTTGTTCGATGGCTCGCACGGCGAGCTGGCCGGCAACGCCGACTGGGTGCTCGACGTGAACAGCGGCGTGGCCTCGCGCTACCCTTCGCCGGCCCAAAGCGGCATCACGGCCACCACCCCCGAAACGTTCTGGACCGGCGCCGTGTCGGCGTGGGGCGTGGCGCTGGTGAAGCTGGGGCACAACGTAGAGCAGCTGCCTAGCGGCGCTAGCATCAGCTACGGCAACGCCGCCAACCCGCAAGACCTCAGCAACTACCATGTGTTTGTGGTGGACGAGCCGAACACGCCCTTCACGGCCGCCGAGAAAACGGCCATCCTGCGATTCGTGCAGAACGGCGGCGGCTTGTTTATGATTACCGACCACATCGTGTCGGACCGCGACAACGACGGCTGGGACTCGCCGGAAATCTGGAACGACCTGATGCAAAACAACGCCGTGCAAACCAACCCGTTCGGCTTCGCGGTGAACTTCGACAACGTCACGGAAAACAGCTCGAACGTGCGCGCCGGCGCCAACCCCATCCTCGCCGGCTCGCAGGGCGCCGTGTCGCAGCTTTCCTTCCACAACGGCGCCACCGTGGCGCTCAACCCGGCGGCCAACGCCACGGTGCAGGGCCTCATCTGGCGCAGCGCGGCCGGCCAGGGCAACAGCCTTGCTATGGCCGCCAGCAGCACCTTCGGCACGGGCCGCGTGGTAATAGTCGGCGACTCGTCGCCGGCCGACGACGGCACCGGCTCGCCCGGCAACCGCGTGTACGACGGCTGGGGCGAAAACGCCAGCCATCCGCGCCTGCACTTGAACGCCTCGCTGTGGCTGGCGAAGGTGCAGTAGGCAGCACTTGAGCATTCCGCCTATTCAGCCGCTAGCCACGCTCCAATAAATTCGGCCCGCTCCAGAGCAGATGCTCTAGGGCGGGCCGAGTTGTGTGCGGCGAGAAAGCTCGGCTAGCGAACTAGGTGCACAAGCGATGTGTAAGCTATTCCGCCCCGGCCGGTTTGGGTTTCCACTTGCTGGCCGTCGAGCAGTATCGTAACCGTGAGTTCGTGGTTGGGGGCCGAGCTATTCAACGAAGCGGCGCAGCTGATTGCGTCGTTGGCCTTGAGGGTGCGCTTGAATTTGTAGGATTTGGGCAGCGTCGCCGGGTCGTCGCTGGTAAACGCGCCGGTTTCGTTTGTGTAAGTAACATCGGCCGTAATGCCGCTGTTGGGGCTGCTAACGCGGTATTCCACTTCCCGTTCGCGCGGGCCGGAGGGGGTGGCGGTGTCGTTGTCATCGTCTTTACAACCGGCGAAGGCTAAGGTCAAGCTGGCCAATAATGCATAAGCAATCTGCTTCATGTGGTAAGGAGTGTGAAAGGTGAAAGGGGAGGAAAATTTGTCAAATATATAGGCATCTGAAATATAGATTGCCGACCGGGTGGCTTAACCTGGGGCCGAAAGGGCTGTTGGGGGTTTCTTACCCACCGTCAAGCTTCCCACAACTTATTTGCAGAAGCGGGACGAGCCTTGTCGGGGCCGATGAAAACCCGCGGGGCCGCGGCCGGTCAATGGGCCACCAATCGGGCGCATTCTAGCATTACCGCAGTGTTTGGTTCGTGCCGTACCTTGGCGGCTTCTCACCGAACCCGCTCTGTCCGATGATTCCCTCCCGTTTTTTGCTGGCTGGCATCTTGCTGGCCGCCGCGGCTCCGGCCGTAGGCTCTGCCGCACCGGCCCCCGCTGCCACCGAACCAGCCGCCCCCAAACCCACCGGCATCACCCGCGCGGACCCCACGTTTTGGTGGGTGGGCATGAAAAATCCCAAGCTGCAATTGCTCGTGCACGGGCCGGGCCTGGGAGCCACCAAAGCCAGCTTGCACACCTACGCCGGCGTCACGCTCGACGGCGTGCAGCCACTGGAAAGCCCCAACTACCTGCTGCTCAACCTCACCATCAGCCCCACCGCCAAGCCCGGCCAGCTCACGTTCGACTTTCAGGGCGCTAAAAAGCTGACCTACAAGTACGAGCTGCGCGCCCGCACCACGCCCGGCGACGCCTCCAAAGTGCAAGGCGTGAGCACGCAAGACTTCGTGTACTTGCTCATGCCCGACCGTTTCGCCAACGGCGACTTGAAAAACGACGTCATCAAAGGCATGAAGGCGCCCGGCGTGGCCCGCGACTCGATGTACGCCCGCCACGGCGGCGACTTGCGCGGCATCGAGCAGCACTTCGGCTACCTCAAGCAGCTGGGCGTAACGGCCATCTGGCCCACGCCCATCGTCGAAAACGACCAGCCCAAAGCCAGCTACCACGGCTACGCCCTCACCGACTTCTACCGCGTAGACCGCCGCTATGGCACCAACGACGAGTACGTGCGCTTCGTGCAGAACGCCCACCGCCAGGGCCTGAAAGTGGTGCACGACGTGGTGCTCAACCATATCGGCACCCAAAGCTATTTGGTGCAAGACGCGCCCGCCAAAGACTGGTTTCACCAGTGGCCGAGCTTCACGCGCAGCAACTTCCGCGACGCCGCCTTCAACGACCCCTACGTGTCGCAGGCCGACCGCAAGCAGTTCGGCGAAGGCTGGTTCGACACCACGATGGCCGACCTCAACCAAAGCAATCCGCTGGTGAGCACGTACCTGATTCAGAACTTCCTGTGGTGGGTGGAGAACACCGGCCTCGACGCCTACCGCGTGGACACTTACACGTACTCGGACCGTAAGTTTCTCATGGACTGGGGCAAAGCCCTGCTGGATGAGTACCCCAAGCTGGGCATGTTCGGCGAAACGTGGGTGCAGGGCACGGCGCAGCAAGCCTACTTTGCCCGCAACGTGCTGCCCGAAATCGACGGCTTCAAGAGCAACCTGCCCGCCGTGCTCGACTTCCAGAGCCAATACGCCATCAACGAGGCCCTCACCAAAGACGCCGGCTGGACCGAAGGCATCAACAAAATCTACTACACGCTGCAAGCCGACTGGCTCTACGAAGACCCCATGCGCAACGTGGTGTTCCTGGATAACCACGATATGAGTAGGTTTTTCTCGGTGATTGGCGAGGACCTGGCCAAGTACAAAATGGGCCTGGCCTGGCTGCTCACCACCCGCGGCATCCCGCACCTGTACTACGGCACCGAGGTGCTAATGAAGAACTTTTCGAACCCCGACGGCAAAGTGCGCGAAGACTTCCCCGGCGGCTTTCCGGGGGATAAAAAGAACTTGTTTACGGCACGTACCGGGGCCGAAGCCGAGGCGTTCAACTACGTAAGCAAGTTGGCTTTATATCGGAAGTCGCACCCGGCGCTGCACGCGGGCAAGTACATGCACTTTATTCCGGATGCGGGCGTGTACACGTACTTCCGTTACTCCGACGCGGGCACGGTGATGGTGATGATGAACTCCGGCAAAGACGAGAAAACCGTGGACATGGCGCGGTTTGCAGAGCGGCTTAATGGGTTTTCGTCGGGGATGGAAGTTACTTCTGGGGCGGCTATTTCTGACTTGAAAACTTTGCGAATACCGGGGCGGACGGCTTGGGTAGTGGAGTTGCGGAAGTAGTTCTTTTGGGTTTTAGCCCGCAGAGGGCGCAGAGGTTTACGCAGATGACGCAGAAGCACGAGAATGACGTTTCTTATTTGGTTCGGAAAGCGGCTTTCACTATCCATACCGAGTTGGGGCCGGGGTTGCTGGAATCGGTGTACGAAACGCTAATGTGCCATGAGTTGCGCAAGCATGGGCTCGATGTGCAGGCCCAGGTTCCGTTGCCGGTAGTGTATGATGGGCTGAAGCTTGAAAATGGCTTCCGCATGGACTTGGTGGTGGAAAACAAAGTGGTGGTTGAATTGAAATCCGTCGAAATCCTGCTGGAAGTTCACCACATGCAGTTGCTAACTTACCTCAAACTCTCCGGCCACAAACTGGGCTTGCTTATAAACTTCAACGTACCCTACATCAAAGCCGGCATCTTCCGCAAAGTCAACGGCCTGCCAGAACAATCTGCGTCCTCTGCGCCTTCTTCCGCGCCCTCTGCGGGCTAAAAACCACCCGAACAATCATGACCGACCTCACCAACCAAGTAGCCATCGTCACCGGCGCCAGCCGCGGCATTGGCCGGGCCACAGCCCTACTGCTAGCCCTGCAAGGCGCCACCGTAGTAGCCGTAGCCCGCACCGCCGACGAACTCGCCGAGCTAAACCAGAAAACCCACGGCCTGGCCATCCCCGCCGACGTGGCCGACGAAGCCGACGCCCAGCACATCGTAGACGAAACGCTGAGCCGCTACGGCCGCCTCGACATCCTCATTTGTAACGCCGGCGTGGGCTCGTTCAACCTGCTCGAACACTTCGACGCCGAGGAATGGGACCGAATGTTCGACGTGAACGTGAAAGGCACCTTCCTGCTCTGCAAAGCCGCCGTACCGCACTTCAAAGCCCAGGGCCACGGCCACATCGTAGGCATTGCCTCCGACGTGAGCAAGCGCACCTTCGTGCACGGCTCGGTGTACGGCGCCAGCAAGTACGCCCAAGACGCCATGCTCGGCGCGCTGCGCAAGGAAGTGCGCCCCCACGGCATCAAGGTCAGCGCCATCTACCCCGGCCTGGTCGATACCTACTTCAACGATTCCCAACCTGGCTCGCCCGAAACCGAAAAAACCCACATGCGCCCCGCCGACGTGGCCCAAGCCGTGCGCTACGTGCTCGAAGCCCCCGCCCACGTGGTAGTAGACGAGCTGATGCTCCACCCGCTCACGCAGGAATGGTAAGGGGTGATGGGCTGATTATTTGATGTGCTCATGTGCTGATTGTTCGGCCATCGTGGCTTGACGCGGTTCCTGGCCAGTGCACCAACGTTGCCACCAGTTTAAAACCATATTTCATCAGCACATCTGCACATCAAACAATCAGCACATTAAAACATATCTTACGCGTTGTATGAAGAAACTATTACTTCCGGCGGCGGTGGCAGCTTTGGCTTTGGCAGCTTTCACACTTCCCGTTTCGTTTTCCGTTCCCGTGTCCGACTCTGAACCCCAAACCGGCGGCGACCCCAACACCACCGAGGAGGTGCCGCAAGACCGTAAGCTCATCATCTACCAACTGCTGCCGCGGCTGTTTGGCAACAAAACCACGCTCAACAAAACGTACGGCACCGTGCAGGAAAACGGCACCGGCAAGTTCAACGACCTCAACGACAAGGCCCTCCAGGAAATCAAGAAGCTGGGCGTGACGCACGTGTGGTACACCGGCGTGCTCGAACACGCCACCATGACCGACTACACCAAGCAAGGCGGCCCCCCGGCCGACGACGCCGACGTGGTGAAAGGCCGCGCCGGCTCGCCCTACGCCATCCGCGACTACTACGACGTGGACCCTGACCTGGCCGTGAGCTACAAAACCCGGATGCAGGAGTTCGACGCCCTGGTGAAGCGCACCCACACCAACGGCCTCAAGCTGCTCATCGACTTCATTCCCAACCACGTAGCCCGCACCTATAAGTCGGACGCCAAGCCGGCCGGCGTGGTGGACCTGGGCGCCCAGGACGACAAAACCAAGGCGTTTGCTGTCAACAACAACTTCTACTACCTGCCTGGCCAGACGCTGACCGTGCCCAAAGCCGGCAACCCGCTGGGCACCGCTACGGGCCCCAAGGAAGACGGCAAGTTCGCGGAGACGCCCGCCAAAGCCACCGGCAACGACGTGTTCAACGCCACGCCCAAGGTGGACGACTGGTACGAAACCACCAAGCTCAATTACGGCGTAGACTACCAAAACGGCCGCAAAACCTACTTCCAGCCCGTGCCCAGCACCTGGAAAAAGATGCGCGACATTCTGGTGTATTGGGCGCAGAAAGACGTGGACGGCTTCCGCTGCGACGTGGCCGAAATGGTGCCCGTCGAGTTTTGGGCCTGGGTGATTCCGGAAGTGAAGAAGGTGAAGCCCAACATTATTTTCCTGGCCGAAGCCTATAATCCCAAGGAATACAAAACCTACATCGAGAAAGGCGGCTTCGACTTTTTATACGACAAGGTAGGCCTCTACGACGGCCTGCGCCGCCTCATGACCGGCACCGGCAACACCGACGACATTACCAAGGTGTGGAAAGAAGAAAGCCGCGGCTTCTCGTCGCACATGCTGCGCTTCCTCGAAAACCACGACGAGCAGCGCATTGCGTCCAAGGAGTTTGCCACCGACCCGCGCACGGCCATTCCGGCCATGACGGTGGCCGCCACGCTGGGCACCGGCCCGGTGATGCTCTACATGGGCCAGGAAGTGGGCGAGGCCGCCAAGGGCGTGGCCGGCTTCAACACCGGCGACGGCCGCACCACCATCTTCGATTACTGGGGCGTGCCCGAGCACCAGAAATGGATGAACGGCGGCAAGTTCGACGGCGGCAAGCTCGACGACGCCCAGAAGCAGCTGCGCGACTTCTACGCCCGCCTGCTCACGCTGGCCGGCAGCAACGAAGCCATCCGCCGCGGCAAATTCTACGAGCTGCAAGACGCCAACAACCTCAGCAAAGAGTACGACCAAAAAGTGGTGTACACCTTCGTGCGCTACACCGACAAGCAGCGCCTGCTTGTCGTGGCCAACTTCAGTCGCGACAAATCCATGCGGCCTACCATCGACATTCCGCGCACGGTGCGCCAGCAAATGGGGCTCAACCCCGACGTGTTCTGCACCTACACCGACCTGCTCAACAACACGCCCCCCACTGAGTACCTCAACCTAACGCTGGCCCCGCTCAGTGCCTACGTCTTTGAAATCAAACCTAAGCAGTAAGCCGGTGAAACTCATCTAGGCCGTCATGCAGAGGCCGCAGGCCGAAGCATCTCGCTAGGGTGGTAATATCAATTGGTTAGCACACTGGCGAGATGCTTCGCTCCGCTCTGCAGGACGGCCTAGGCGGTTACTTCCACCTTCTGCTCATACCCTTCCCACCAAATTCCCATTCAATGTCTATCCGCGTCGAGTCTGCCGTAGGCACCCGCGAAAAACCCCGCCTGAGTTTCTGGCAAATCTGGAACATGAGCTTCGGCTTCCTGGGCATACAGTTCGGGTTTGCTTTGCAGAACGCCAACGTAAGCCGCATTTTCGAGACGCTTGGCGGCACCGAAATTGCCCTTTATTGGCTGGCCGCGCCGCTTACCGGCCTGCTCGTGCAGCCTATTATCGGTTACCTCTCCGACCGGACTTGGAGCCCGCGCTGGGGCCGCCGCCGGCCGTTTTTTCTAATTGGCGCCGTGCTGGCCTCGTTTGCCTTGCTGGTAATGCCCAACGTGACGGCCTTGTGGATGGCCGTGGGAATGCTCTGGATTATGGACTCCAGCATCAACATCAGCATGGAGCCGTTCCGCGCGCTGGTCGGCGACTTGCTGCCGTCGGAGCAGCGCACCACGGGCTTCGCGGCCCAAACGTTCTTTATCGGCGTAGGGGCCGTGGTGGCATCGTCGCTGCCGTGGATGTTCACCAACTGGTTTGAGGTGTCGAATACGGCGCCGGCCGGCCAGATTCCGCCGTCGGTGAAGTACGCGTTCTACATCGGGGGCGTCGTGTTTTTCCTGGCGGTGTTCTGGACGGTGATTCGCACCCGCGAGTACCCGCCCGAAAACATGGAGGAGTTTGAGGCCGAGAAGCGCCGTAACGCCGGGTTTGTGAACGGCGTGCGGGAGTCGTTCTTAGGCATTTTCGAGATGCCGAAAACCATGCGTCAACTGGCGGTGGTGCAGTTTTTCTCGTGGCTGGCGCTGTTTTCGATGTGGATTTACTCTACGCCGGCCGTCACCAGCCACATCTACCACACCACGGACGCCACGTCTAAAATTTACAACGAAGGTGCTGACTGGGTGGGCATTTGCTTTGCCGTGTACAACGGTGTGTCGGCCATTGCGGCGCTGCTGCTGCCTGCTATTGCCCGCGCCACCAGCCGCCGTTTCACCCACATGCTCTGCCTGGTGGCTGGCGGCTTGGGGCTGATTTCCATTTATTTCATCCAAGACCCCAACTTGCTGCTGCTCTCGATGGTGGGCGTGGGCATTGCCTGGGCTTCCATTTTGAGCGTGCCCTACGCTATGCTAGCCGGCGCGCTGCCGGCCAATAAAATGGGCTACTACATGGGTGTGTTCAACTTCTTCATCGTGATTCCGCAGGTGGTGGCGGGGCTGATTTTGGGCTTCTTTACCAAAAATGTGTTTGGCGGCGAGTCGGTGCTGACTCTTGTACTGGGCGGCGTCTCGATGATACTCTCGGGCCTGCTCACGCTGCGCGTCAACGACGCCGACGACATCCGCCTGCCGGTGGAACAGCCCATTGAAAGCCCCGCCTACGATGCGCCCGTGCAAACCGACCCGCGTTTGTAACAGCTTTGTTTTACTTTTAAAAAAACGCCCCGGTCGCCTCCGCAGCCGGGGCATTTTCGTGATTTCTGCGCTTGGTGCTCCGCATTTATACGGAGAGTCTCTCTTCAAAATCCGCATTTTGCAACGCAACAGCCACCGGGCTTTTCTGCGTATGTCGCAAATTAGTTGGGCCGCATTTCTTCGGTTAGCGGAAATGCGGCCCGTTTCCAATGGTAGTAGCGTATGGTGTTTCCGGCAGTTTTCTTCGGCGTCTTTTTTGGCCTCTTTGTCTTGATTCTGGTGCTGTTGCTGCTGGCCCGCCGCGCCCCCACCGACACGGGCGCCCGGCCGCGGGTGAGCATCCTCATAGCCGCCCGCAACGAAGAAACCACCATCGAACGGTGCCTGGCGTCGCTGGAAGCCCTGCACTACCCCGCCGAGCTACTGGAAATCCTGATTGCCGACGACGCCTCCACCGACAACACGGCCGCCGTAGTGGCGCGCTTCATTGAAGGCAAGCCGCAGTTCCGGCTCCTGAGCGTGCGGCACCGGCTGGGCACGGCCCGCGGCAAAAGCAACGCCCTGGCCCACCTCTGCCGCGCCGCCACCACCGACTACTTTTTCATCACCGACGCCGACATGGCCCTCGCCCCCGACTGGGTGACGACCATGCTGGCCGCCACCGCCAACGGCCGCGTGGGCGTGGTTACGGGCATCACCACGGCCGACGGCAGCCGTTTCGGCCGCCTCCAGGGCCTCGACTGGCTGTTCGGCCTCAACCTCATCCGGCTGCTGTCGGATGCCGGCGTGCCGGTTACGTCGGTCGGCAACAACATGCTCGTGACGCGCGCCGCCTACGCGTCCATCGGCGGCTACGAAGCCTTGGCCTTCAGCATCACCGAAGACCTGCAGCTGTTTAGCAAAATTGTGGAGCAGGGCTGGGGCTTCCGCAACCTCTGCGACGCCCGCGTGCTGGGCGTAACCGTGCCGCAGCCCACGCCGCGCCACTTGCTGCGCCAGCGCAAACGCTGGATGAAGGGCGCCGTGCGGCTGCCGGCGGCTCTCACCGTGTTGTTTGCGCTGTATGGGTTGTTTTACGTGGTGCTGTCGTGGCCGGGGCTGCTGCCGCTGCCGGCGCTGCTGAGCCTGTACGCCGGCAAGGTGCTGTGCCAAACGGTGTTTTTGGCCGGCACCTTGCGCCAAGTGGGCCGCCGCGAGTCGCTGGGCTTGCTGCTGCTGTACGAGCTGTATCTGTGTTTGATGTCGGTGGCGGTAATAGGCTACACGCTGTGGCCCGGCTATATTTTGTGGAAAGAGCGGCGCTACCAGTGGGCTGAGGGGTGATTGGTAGTTGTTGGTTGATAGTTGTCGGTTGTCAGATGCGGATTCGACTGACAACTAGCAACCGACAACTGACAACCAAAAACCCATTTTGGGGTGAAGAAAATTATGCACGCTACACTTGTCGCGCGCTGCCTACCTTCCGGCATCTTTTCTTCCCACTCTTTCTCCTATGAAGTCAACTTTACTGTTACGCGCCGCCGGTTTGGCGGCGGGCTTGCTGGCTTTGCTGTTTAGCGAAGCCGGGGCCCAAACCCCCGTTCCGCCCAAGCGCGAGCTGCGTGCCGCCTGGGTGGCCCACGTGTTCAACCTCGACTGGCCGAGTAGCCGCACCCGCACGCCGGCCCAACAGCGCCAGGAATTCACCACCATCCTCGACCGGCACCGCCAAAACGGCCTCAACGCCGTGGTGGTCCAGATTCGCGCGGCCGCCGACGCGCTCTACCCGAGCACCATAGAGCCGTGGAGCGAGTGGCTGACCGGCACGCAAGGCCAGGCGCCTAACCCACCTTACGACCCGCTGGCGTTTATGGTGCGCGAGACGCACCGCCGCCAGATGGAGTTTCATGCCTGGCTAAACCCGTACCGCGCCCTTACCAACGGCACCACGGCCAGCGTGGCGCCCACCCACGTGACGGTGCAACACCCGGAGTGGGTGGTGCCTTACAACAACCTGCGCATCCTCAACCCTGGCTTGCCCGCCGTGCGCGAGTACCTGGTACGCGTGGTGCTGGACGTGGTGCGCCGCTACGACATCGACGCCATCCACTTCGACGACTACTTCTACCCCGCCCCGCAAGCCGGCTTCACCTTCAACGATGACGCGGCTTTTGCCGCCGACCCGCGCGGGTTCACCAACAAGGCCAACTGGCGCCGCGACAACGTGGACCTCTTCGTGAAGATGGTGGCCGACAGCATCCGGCGGGTGAAGCCGCGGGTGAAGTTCGGCATTTCGCCGCCCGGCGTGTGGCGCAACGGCACCAGCGTGGGCGGCACCGCCACCACGGCTTTTGCCGCTTACACCGACATTTTCGCCGACTCGCGCAAGTGGTTGCGCCGCGGCTGGGTTGATTACTTGGCGCCGCAGGTGTACTTCGCCATCGGTCAAACGGCGGCCAACTACAGCCTAATTGTGCCGTGGTGGAGCCAGCAAGTGAATCCCGACACCGCGCGCCACGTGTACATCGGGCAGGCGCCGTACCGCGTGAGTGCCACGGCTATGGAAATGGGGTTTCGCTCGCCGAGCCAGCTGCCGAGCCAGATTCGGCTGCTGCGCCAGCAACCCAACGTGCAAGGCAGCATCTATTACAACACCACGCCGCTGCTGGCTAATCCGCTGGGCTTCGTGGACTCGCTGCGCACCAACTTCTACCGCCACCCAGCTTTGGTGCCTACCATGCCGTGGAAAGACAGCGTGCCGCCGCTAGCCCCGCGCCAACTGGTGCGCGTTGACGATGCCGCTGCGCCGCAAACTCGCCTGAGCTGGCAGGCGCCGCTGCCGGCCCGCGACGGCGAAACGGCCCGCTGGTACGCCGTCTACCGCTTCGCCGGCCGCAACATGCCCGTTACGGCCGCCGACTTGGCCAGCTCCGCCAACCTGCTTGGCTTCACCGACACCACCGCCTACACCATTGCCGGCCCCCTCGACCTCGGCCGCTACACCTACGCCATCACCGCCCTCGACCGCCTCTACAACGAAAGTGACCCAGCCAACGCGATAGTGCTGTCGGGCGCCACCGCCGCCACGGCCGCCCAATTCGAGCCGGCCGCACCCAATCCTTTCTCTTCAGAAACCCGCGTAGCCTTCACCCTACCCGCCGCCGGCCCCGCCGACGTACGCGTGCTCGACCTCACGGGCCGCATCGTGGCCGTGCTAGCTACCGGCTCCCGCGCCGCCGGCCGCCACGAGCTAACACTGCGCGCCGCCGACTTGCCAACGGGCCTCTACGTAATAGTGCTGCGCACCGCCAACGGCACGGCGCGGCAAAAGGTGCTGCGCGTGCGGTAACAGTACGTTCCGGTCAGCCGGCTTTTTGGCCGGCCGACCGGTTGCCGCCTGCTGACGTTTGCACGAATAGCCGCTACTACCCTTACCGTCCTTCTTCAAATGTACTGACGGCCCTAACATCAGCTAACGGCAACCGGTCGGCCGGCGAAAAAGCCGGCTGGCCGGAGGCGGAACCACCGTGCGTCTTGGCGGGTTGCGCGCGTGTCTATTGCCCACACTACTCCCCCGTTCATATGTCCTTCAAACCTTTCTGGCTGCTTGGCCTAGGGCTGGCGCTGGCTGGCTCGCCGGCTACGGCTCAGCAAAAACCCACCGCCAAACCCGTAAAACCCGACGGCGCCGCGCCCACCACGCCCAAGCCGGCTACGGTGAAAGCCCCGGTGAAAACGCCGGCAGCTACTGGCCCCAAGCTGGTGGAGAAAGTAACCCGCAAAGGCACCGAGCTAGTGATTCCGTACGAGAAGTACGTGCTGCCCAACGGCCTCACGCTCATCGTGCACGAAGACCACTCCGACCCCATTGCCCACGTCGATGTGACGTACCACGTGGGCTCGGCGCGCGAGCAAATCGGCAAGTCGGGGTTTGCGCACTTCTTTGAGCACATGATGTTTCAGGGCTCCGACCACGTGGCCGACGAGCAACACTTCAAGCTGGTGACCTCGGCTGGCGGTACACTCAATGGCACCACCAACCGCGACCGAACCAACTACTTCGAGACCGTGCCCAGCAATCAGCTTGAAACCGCGCTGTGGCTGGAAGCCGACCGCATGGGCTTCTTGCTCGACGCCGTGACGCAGCAGAAGTTTGAGGTGCAGCGCG
>QQTW01002019.1_pt1 | contig 14559 bp, 4 predicted proteins | sample 1904831 | NCBI WGS metagenome assembly QQTW01 (sample SAMN09435610, study PRJNA476489) | Subsurface metagenome, whole genome shotgun sequencing project. | reverse complement strand
AAGGATTTCACCGCCATGTCCATGGACCTGCGCCTCAGCTTCGTGCTGATTGGCCTCGGCATCGTCTACTGGTTCATCGGCAAATGGGTGATGGGCCGCACCAAGGATGGTCAGGCTTCGGTCGAAGAGCATTATCACAGCGTTTTTGCCCATGTCAGCGATTCCATCAGCAACGTTTCCGTGCTGCACAGCTACAACCGCATCGAGGCTGAAACCAAAGCGCTGAAATCCTTCACCGAAAAGCTGCTAAGTGCGCAATATCCAGTGCTCGACTGGTGGGCCTTTGCGAGCGCTCTGAACCGCACGGCCTCCACCGTTTCGATGATGATCATTCTCGTGATCGGCACCGTGCTGGTGAAGAACGGCGAGCTGCGCGTCGGCGATGTCATCGCCTTCATCGGTTTCGCCAATCTCCTGATAGGCCGTCTGGACCAGATGCGCCAGTTCGTGACGCAGATTTTCGAAGCCCGCGCCAAGCTTGAGGACTTCTTCGTCCTCGAGGATTCCGTCAAGGAACGCGAAGAACCGGGCGATGCCCGTGAATTGTCGAATGTCTCCGGCACCGTGGAATTCCGCAATGTCAATTTCGGTTTTGCCAACACAAAGCAGGGCGTTCACGATGTCTCGTTTACGGCCAGGGCCGGCGAGACGATCGCGATTGTCGGACCGACAGGTGCCGGCAAGACGACGCTCATCAACCTGCTGCAGCGGGTCTATGATCCCGATTCCGGCCAGATCCTGATCGATGGAACCGATATTTCGACGGTGACGAAAAATTCGCTCCGCAACTCCATCGCCACGGTGTTTCAGGATGCCGGCCTGCTGAACCGCTCGATCCGCGAAAATATACGCCTTGGTCGTGAATCGGCCACCGATGCCGAAGTGGTGGAAGCAGCGGCGGCCGCTGCGGCGACGGATTTCATCGACAGCCGCATCAACGGCTATCTGACCCAGGTTGGTGAACGCGGCAACCGCCTGTCCGGCGGCGAGCGCCAGCGTATCGCCATCGCCCGTGCGATCCTGAAGAACGCCCCCATTTTGGTTCTCGACGAGGCAACCAGTGCACTCGACGTGGAAACCGAAGCCCGTGTGAAGGCCGCAGTGGATGCGCTGAGAAAGAACCGCACGACCTTCATCATCGCCCATCGCCTTTCCACTGTCCGCGATGCCGATCTCGTCCTGTTCCTCGATCAGGGCCGGATCATCGAAAAGGGCACCTTCGATGAGCTAAGCCAACGCGGCGGTCGCTTTACCTCGCTGCTGCGCACCAGCGGCCTGCTGACGGAAGACGAAGGCCAGCAGCCCCGGCCAAAGGCGATAGCCTCCTGAGGCTCAACGAATGGAATGCAAAAAGGGCGGGCACTGTCGTGTCCGCCCTTTTTCGTTGTCTGCTTCGAAAATATCGGGACATCACGAAGCTTCTACCTCAGTCTCCCAACCGTCATAGTCACCACCCAATTTTTGCAGCCGTTGTGCTGAGAAGCTCGTATTCCTCGGTCGATCTCGTTCGGAGCTTGCGGCTTGGAAAACTCTATTCCCCATCGCGCTGTCTGCGATGCATCCATCGCCTCACGGTTGATGCTGTAGCCACGGGGGACCAAGAAGTCTCTGTACAGCATCTGCCCTTCATGCGTCGGAAAATACGCGAAATGGTCTATCGGTCTCGATTTGCTGCCATCGTGCCCTTGCTTCGCATTGACCGCCCGTTGAGCGTTCTTGCCGGCCCTGTATCGCCGTACCGGCGCCATGCCCCAGACGCCAAACAACATCGAAGGCGGGGGAACCTCATAACAAAATTCGGGCCCCTGCGTCACCGCAGGAGCCCGACTTAAAAAGCAAACCGAAGGCCCGCTCGTCTCAGTCGAAGGGGATCACCCTCTCGCCGGCCGCCAAGTCCTTGCCATCGACAGATACCGAAATCTCCGCCGTGCCAGGCTTGCGGCTGACGGCAATGTCTCTAGCCTTGCCGTCGAGCGTGATCTTCACCGAGAAACCGCTCCAGTCCTCCGGCAGCGACGGTGAAATATGCAGCCTGCCGTCAGTGCGGGTGATGCCGAGAATACCCTCGACAGCGGCACGGTAGAGCCAGCCGGCCGAGCCGGTGTACCAGCTCCAGCCGCCACGGCCCGCATAAGCGCCTTCACCGTATACATCCGCGGTCACCACATAAGGTTCGACCCGATAGGTTTCCGACGCTGCCGCATCGAGCGCGTGGTTGACCGGGTTGAGCAGCTTGAAGCAGTTCCAGGCCTCCTGCGCCCTGCCCTGCTTGGCAAGAGCGAGAACCACCCAGGTCGCCGCGTGGGTATATTGTCCGCCATTTTCGCGCACACCTGGCGGATATCCCTTGATGTAGCCCGGATCGTGCGGCGCGCGCGAGAATGGCGGCGTGAATAGCCGGATGATGCCGGTCTTTTCATCCACCAGATGCTCCATGACCGCATCCATTGCCTGCCGCGACCGGGCCTCTTCGCCTTCGCCGGAGAGAACGCTCCAGCTTTGGCCGAGCGAATCGATCCGGCATTCCTCGCTTCCGGCGGAACCCAGCGGCGTGCCGTCGTCGAAATAGCCGCGACGATAATAGCTGCCATCCCACCCCGCGGTTTCGAGCACATTGCGCAGTTTTTCGCGGTGCGAGGCCCATCTGCCGACCCGATCCGTGTCACCGCGCTTTTCCGCAATTTCAATGAAATCGCGCAAGGCGCCGGAAAGGAACCAGCCGAGCCAGACACTGGTACCCTTGCCGCCAATGCCGACGCGGTTCATGCCGTCGTTCCAGTCACCGCCGAGGATCAGCGGCAGGCCGTTCTCCCCGGTGCGATGAATGGCAAGATCGAGCGCCAGCGCCGCGTGTTCGTAGAGCGTCGCGGATTTGTCGCTGGTTTCCGGCTGGAAGAAAGCGTCGTGCTGGCCGGGCATCAGCGCCGGCCCCTTCAGGAAGGGAATGCTCTCATCCAGAATGGCGATATCACCGGTCGCCGAAACATACTGGTTGATCGCATAAGCAAGCCATACCACGTCGTCCGAGATAGTGGTGCGGACACCGGCGCCTGTCAGCGGCAGCCACCAGTGCTGAACGTCGCCTTCCGGGAACTGCCGGCCGGCTGCGCGCAGGATCTGCTTGCGAGCGAGATCCGGCTGGTAGAGCAGGAACGCCAGGGTATCCTGAAGCTGGTCACGGAAGCCGAAGGCGCCGCTCGACTGATAGAAGGCCGTGCGCGCCAGAATGCGGCACGCCAGCGCCTGGTAGGGCAGCCAATTGTTGACCATGTGGTTGAAGCCGGCATCCGGCGTGGACACCTGTAACTGGCCGGTAAAACCGGTCCAGAACGCCTTGCTTTCCTCCAGCACCGACTGGAAATCCACACGGCGGACATCCTTCACCAGCGCCTCGGCTTCTTCCGCATTATCGGCATCGCCCAGAATGAAGGTCATGTGTCGTTCTTCGCCGGGCTTAAGGTGGATTTCCTGCATCAGCGCCGCACAGGGATCGCCGTCAACCTCGGTGCTGCCGCTGAGTGCGTTACCCGACACGATCGCCTGCGGGGCCTGTGCCGAACCAAAGCGGCCAATGAATTCCCGACGACTGGTAGTGAAACCGCTCGCCTCCGTATCAAGCGTCAGGAACGCCGTGCGTGCGCTGTAGTCGATGCTGTAGGGGTTCGACGCGAAGATTGCGTTGTTGCCCGCATCATGTCTGCTCAGAATGAACGGCGCTGATTTCTGTCCGTTATTGCCCAGCACCCATTCGACATAGGCATAAACCTTCAGCCTGCGGCTTTTGGACCCTTTGTTGCGAACGATGACCTGCGAGAACTTGACCGGCTTTTCACGATCGACGGTCTGTGTCACCTCGACTTCAAGTGTGTCGGCAACGCCGGTCAGGATGGAGTAACCCAGGCCGTGACGGGTTTCGAACATGGCTTCTGGATCACGCGACAACGCGGCACACGGCGTATAGAGCTTTCCTGTGTCCACATCGGCGACATAGAAGGCCTCGCCCGGCCGGTTGATGACAGGGTCATTGCTCCACGGTGTCAATTGATAATCGCGCGAATTGCGGCTCCAGCTGAAACCTGCGCCTTCGGCCGAAATATGGAAGCCGAAATTCTCGTTCGATATGACGTTGATCCACGGATGCGGGGTGGACTGCCCACCATAGAGACGCACCACATATTCCTGTCCGTTCCTGGCGAAGCCGCCGAAACCGTTCCAGAAATCGAGATCACCCGCGTCTTCGACCGGCTCCGCAACCGGGAAAGCCGGGACCGGCAGACGGGCCTGTGCGGCGTCGCTTGTGCCATCGGGACCACGATGGGCCGCAAACAGCGATACCGCGCGGTTGATCTGGTCCACGATCTTGCCGTTGCGCACATGGAGTACAACGCGGGAAGCGGCCAGAAGCGCGCTCCACGTCTCTTCATCCATCAGGTCACGGCGCACGGAGAAGACGTGCGGGCGACCGCCATCGGCGGGATTGATGCGGCGTTGTGCTTCGGAAATATGATCCAGCGCATGCTGCATGTCCTGCGCGTAGGATGCGGCCCGTTCGTTGACGATAACGAGATCGAAGATCACGCCGCGCGAACGCAGATATTCATGGGCACTCAGCGCCTCACGGGCGATGTCCATGTCCATATCGTCGTTGATGCGCAGGCTGAAAATCGGGAAATCGCCGGAAATCGCAAGCGGCCACAAGGCGCGCTGCGAAGCGAGTCCTGTTTTCAGCGTTTCCGAATCCGCCCGCAGATGCATGTCGGGATAGGTCAGATATCGGCCGAGATGCTGGAAGGCGGCCGCCTGCTGTGAGGTGACGCCCACATGGCGCATCTGCACCTGTGTGCGCGTCCAGGCATGAACGAGTTCATGCGCGAAAGCGTCCGGATGACGATAACGGTCGATCGCCTTGTCGACTTCCTCGCGGCTCGGCGCGGCAATCGTCCAGAAGATCACGCTCACCTTCTTGCCTGCCGGCACGCGCACGGTGCGTCGCAGCGACAGGATGGGGTCGAGCGTGAAGCCGTCAGTGCTGGAAAGCGTCGCATCGGCATCGAAAGCCGCCGCTTCGCGCAGCGAACGGCCACGACCGATGAATTTGGCGCGATCCGTCTCGAATTCCGTCGGGCGCGACGGGCCGGCATTATCGGCGGCCAGATGCGCAATGACGGTGCCCGGCTCGTTCGGGCTGCGACGGTTGCGCCAGGCGCGGATGACGTCGCCACGCCGGCCGATCTCCGTCTGCACGAACATGCGCGAGAAGAGCGGATGGGCGTTGTCGTCATCCTCAGACGCAATGACCGGCTCCATATAGGAAGTCACTTCGATATAGCGATCCTCGGAACCGACATTGAGCAGGGTGACGCGTCGGCCTTCTGCATCGTGCTCGGTGGCGACGATGCATTCGACAACGCTCTGCAGGTCGCCGGTGGTCTTGTGGAACTCGGCCTTGTCGTCGGTGAAGACCGTCTTGGTCTTTTCACCCTCGAAGACACGCGGCTCCGCAGTCGCACTCCACCATTGCCCGTTGGTGGTGTCGCGCAGGAAGATGAAGGTGCCCCAGCGGTCTTCGGTCGGATCGGCCTTCCAGCGGGAAATCGCCTGCCCGTTCCATTTCGAATAACCTGCACCCGTCGAGGTAAGCATGGTCGAGTAGTGACCATTCGACAGGAACACCACCTCACGGTCGCGCGCCGCCGGATCGGTAATGGAGCGCACTTCCGCCCGCAGCAGGTCGGCCTGTTCCTTGCCGGGGGTCTCCGGCTCGTATTTGGCGCTCATGACCGGCACTTCGCGCGGCGCCTTTTCCTGCAGCAGCAGTTCAGCCGCCTCGATCACCGGATCGGAATGGAAGAGCTCGCGCAGCACGCCGTCAAAGGCGACGTTGGCGACGGCCGCAATCGACATGCCATGGTGGTGGGCATAATAGTTGTAGACCACCGCACAGACCTTGCCATCAGGCACACGCGTTGGCGTGAAATCCACCGCATCGTGGAAACCGTATTGGCCAAGCGCGCCAAGCTTGCGCAGCTTGTCGAGGTTTTCAAGTGCACCATCCGGATCGTATTGGCTGGCGAGGATCGATGCATAGGGCGCGATTACCGCATTCTGGCCAAGGCCACGCTTGAGGCCCAGCGTCGGCACACCGAAGTTGGTGTACTGGTAGTTCATGTTGTGATCGCGGGCATTAAACGCCGCTTCGGAAATGCCCCATGGCGTGCCGAGACGGCGACCGTGATTCATCTGTTCCTTGACGATCAGGTTGTTGGTCTGGTTGAGTATACCCCCCTGACGCTCCTGCATCACAAGCGGCGGCATCAGATATTCGAACATGGAGCCCGACCAGGACACCAGCGCGCCCTGCGCACCGATCGGCACGACCTGACGGCCAAGGCGGTACCAGTGCTCAGTCGGCAGATCGCCCTTCGCGATGGCGAAGAGGCTGGTCAGACGGCATTCCGACGCCAGAAGGTCATAGCAGGCCTCATCCAGCTCCTTGCTTTCGACGCGATAGCCAATGGACAGAAGGCGGCGATCCTTGCGGTAAAGGAACGTGAAATCCATCGAGAAAGCGAGATTGCGGCTGCGGTCGCGCAGCGAAGCGAGACGCTGGCGCAAGGGCTCGACATTGGTCAGGTCGATGGCGCTGTCGGAAATATGGGCTTCGCAGCACTCGACCAGCAACTGCGCCCAACGCGTCACTTCGGTGCTCTGTGTGGACTTCACCTCGTGGTCGACATTGGTGGCGAGCTTCTGAATGTCACGCGCAAGCACCGCCAGATTGATGACGCGAATGGAGGCGAATTCGTGCTCGCGCTTGACGGATGCCAGCGCGTTCGAGAAGCCGATGATACGCTCTTCGAGACGGCGATGCAGCGGCCGCAGGTTCTTGCGGTCGTCGGGCAAGGCCTTCAGCGTTTCGCGCAGAATGCCGGCCACGTCGCCGATACCGTCGAGGTTGCCCTGAAGATGGGCCGACGGCGCTTCCGCCCAATCGCGGCAAGCGGAAGAAACCGCAATCAAATGGCCAGCGAGGTTGCCGCTGTCCACGGCCGAAACGTAACGCGGTCCGAGCGTCTGCAAGGTATCGGTGTGATACCAGTTGTAGAGATGGCCACGATATTTTTCCATCTTCTCAACGGTCTGGATCGTGTTCTCGATGCGCTCCAGCGTGTCGGCAAAGCTGATCCAGCCAAACTGACGCGCGGAGATGACGGAGAGCAGATAGACGCCGATATTGGTGGGAGACGTGCGCGAGGCAACGATCGGCTCCGGCGTCTCCTGGAAATTGTCCGGCGGCAGGTGGTTTTCCTGCGGTGTCACGAAGGTCTCGTAATAACGCCAGGTACGGCGCGCAATCTTGCGTAGTTCGAACGAGACGTGCTCGGAAACGAACAACCGGTCTTCGGTCTCGGCTGACTGGCTGACATACCAGGCAACGGCGGGCGATAGCACCCACAGCAGCGTAAAGGGAATGCCGATCAGGAAGGCATTGTCGCCCGGCAGCGCCGCGAACAGAAGGCCGAGCATCGCCACAACGGGGGCGTGCCACATCTGACGATAATAATCGATGATGCTGCCCTGCGCACTGGACTGGATACTGGCGGCGGTGCGCCATTCCAGCATCAGCTTGTGGCTGACGAGCAGGCGGTAGAGCGAACGCGCAATCGCATCTGTCATCATGCAGGCGGCATCGGCGATGAAGACGATTCTCAGCGCGACTTGCGCATTGGTGGCGCGGATTTCAGACCAGATGGTGTGGAAATGCGCCTGCGGCACGATGTCTGTCGAACGCGGCACAAGGCCGGAAAGCAGCGAAAGCGTCGGTGCAACGAAGAGCGAGAAGATCAGCAGGATCTGCCAGATCAGCGCCCCGAGCGGATCCATGAAATACCAGCCGAGGATCGAGGCGAAGAACCAGGCGATCGGCGTCAGTGAGCGACGCAGATTGTCGACCATCTTCCACCGTCCGATAGCGGTGACGCCGCGGGCGCGGTCGAGAATATAGGGAAGCAGCTGCCAGTCGCCACGCGCCCAGCGATGCTGACGCGAAACTTCCACCTCATAGCGCGTCGGGAAGTCCTCGACGAGTTCCACATCGGTCACCAGCGCGCAACGCGCAAACGAACCTTCAAGCAGGTCGTGGCTGAGGACGGAGTTTTCTTCGATACGGCCCTTCAGCGCCGCCTCAAAAGCATCCACGTCGTAAAGACCCTTACCGGTGAAGGTGCCTTCGGAGGTCAGGTCCTGGTAAACGTCGGAAACCGTGAAGACGTAGGGATCGATACCGCGGTTGATGGAAAAGACACGCTGGAAAACCGAAGCATCCTTGCCCGTGGTCAGGGAAGGTGTGACGCGCGGCTGCAGCAGACCGTAACCTTCGACCACCCGACCGGATTCAGGATCGATCCTGGGGCGGTTGATCGGATGGTGCATCTTGCCGACCAGCTTCGTCACCGCATCGCGCATCAGGCGCGTATCGGCGTCCAGCGTCATGACATATTTCACACCTTCCGGAATGATATTCGCGCCGCCGAGGAACGTCGTGTCCTTGTCGCCGCGCAGCAGCATGTTCAGCTCATGCAGCTTGCCGCGCTTGCGCTCCCAGCCCATCCAGCAGCCTTCGGCCGGATTGTAGATGCGACGACGATGCAGAAGGTAAAATCGTGTCTTGCCGTCAAAGGCGTAGCGGCTGTTCAGTGTTGCCAGCTCGCGCTTGGCATATTCGAGTATCTCAAGATCATCCTCGGACTGCTCGTATTGCGCGTCGCGCCAGTCGCTCACCAGCGAGAAATAGATCTCACCATGCGGATTGGCGAGATAATGCACCTCGATATTGCGCATCATCTCGTCAACGCTGTCGCGACTGGTCAGCATGCAGGGCACGGCGACCAATGTGCGCGCGTCCTCGGGAATTCCATTCTTGAACTCGTATCCGACCAGCCGGAACGGTTTCACGAAGAAGGTGACAAGGGTGTTGAAGAGGCCGGTCGCGCCCTCCGAGGCGGGCAGAGCGAACATCAGCAGGAAAGCGGTGACAACATACCAGGGCATGCCCGCTTCGGCGAGGAACCACCCGACCGCCAGCATGGCGACCGCGGTGATGAGAAGCACCGGCGCTGCAATTGCCAGCCAGTTGAACTTCCGCATCGCCCGGACGATACGCTGCGATACCAGGGGCCGGTATCCCAGCGCCTTTTCGAGCTCGAAACGACGCTGACCCACCAGCACGGAGCCGACATTGACGGGATGCGTCTCGTCCGCCCCTACGGGCATATCGGTACGCGCCATTTCGACAGCGGCACGGGCGACCTCAACTTCGGTCTTGGGAGAACGACGCGCCAGAAGTTCGATGGTATTGCGGTAGGTGTTCCGGGAGCCGAAATCGAGCGTTTCGTAATCGGTTTCTTCGCGCAGAACCTTGTCGATATGGCTGACTTCCTCGAACCACACCGACCATTCGGTATCATCGATCTCGCGCAGGCTCTTGACGATGTTGCCCATCGTCACGTTGCCGGAGGCAAGGCGATTATGCTCCGACATCATCACGTTTTCAGCGTCGGTGCCGGCAGCGTGAAGACGCTCTTCGAGCCAGGCAACGGCAAAACCGGAGGTCTGCGAACCGTTCCGCAGACGATAAAGGAACTGCGTCGCGAAAGTCGGGTCATCGACCAGCGAATCGACCTGCTTGAGAAGTGCTGCCGACGCTTCCGCATCGTTCAGGCGGATAATCTCGTCGACCACCTCATTCGCCTTCTGGCGCATGCGGCGCGAACGCTCCACACGGATGGAGATGCGGCGAAGATTTTCGATGAGGACAAAACGGATGATCGAGGGCAGCGCCCACAATTCACCGATCTGCAGCGTCTTCGAGGTCTGGTAGCCATCCACCAGCGCCGTCATGTTTTCGCGCGATACCGTGCTGTGGGTGTGGGCAACATAAAGCCAGCCGAGCGCCATGACCCGCGGGATCGTCACGCCGCCCACCGTCATTGTCGGCAGCTGGCGATAGAACTTGCGCGGAAAATCACGACGGACTTCCTGGATCGCCTCTTCGATGACGTAGTGGTTGTCGAGAAGCCATTCCGCCGCCGGCGTTATCGTCGCGCCATTTTCCGCGTCGACCGCCGTTGTGCGATAGACCCTGAGGATTTCCTTTTCATTCTCGCGATGACGCTCGAAGAAATCGAACTCCATGAAGCCGGGAAGGCTGTCGGCGCCATCGCGGGAAAGCGCGGCGCCCGCATCATGCAGTTCCTCGACCGTCATATAGGACGCGCGGATCGAATCATTATGATCGATCTGCTTCGTCTCGGAATCACGGGCGGCGGCGGTCGGGGTGATATGAAATGACATCGGGCTCGTATTCTGAACTTTATGGAGACTTGTTCGACTTGACCGGCATTTCGTCCGTGGCGGGAACACACACGAAAATCGGCCACGCTATATTTATGACTTATCCTGAACCTTCGGTGAACCGGACCGGACACCCGGCTGAGAGGACCGTCCGGCAGGAAGGCGCCACATACTGCTGCACAATGTTTGCAATCTGTTTGCGGGGCTTGAGATCAGCGCGTGCAGGAAGCTTCCGGTGACAGAAAGATCTCATCCTGCGGCCCGGCAACGCCGTTCCGACTGGATTTCGCACCCTCACCGACGGCGAAATTTGTGCGCGCAACGCCCGATGGTCCCCCGTTGATAACCTGAAGGGCAACACGAAACCGGAACGGTTCGCGCTACATCCGAAAGACGCTAATGCCCCAGGACATCAATAGTTCCATGCCACCTGTCGCGACCCGATGCAAGCGCTGAATTTCAGGCTGTCTGAGTGCCTGCGGCGCCCCTTACATGCCCATGCATATGCTGCTATGTCATTTTGAAAAAGCACCGTAAAAAACGGCGAAACTCGGGACTTCGAAAATGACCAGACAGACCGCCACCATGACGTCTTTTGCTAATCATATGCCGGATGTGGTGGCAATCCGCCGCCACCTGCACCGTCACCCTGAAATAGGGCTCTCCGAGTTCAAGACCTCGGATTTCATTGCCGAACAATTGCTGGCGATGGGGTACGAGGTAACGCGCGGGCTCGCCGGCACTGGCGTTGTCGCCACGCTGCGCAATGGTGACAGCACGCGCACGCTTGGCATTCGAGCCGATATCGACGCCCTGCCGATCCACGAAGAAACGGGGGCGGAGTATGCGAGCGCCAATCAGGGCGTGATGCATGCCTGCGGCCATGATGGCCATACTGCCATGCTTCTCGGCGCAGCGAAGATCATAGCCGAACGCAGGAATTTTAACGGAACACTGCATCTGATCTTCCAGCCGGCGGAGGAAAATTTCGGCGGCGCCCGCATCATGATCGAGGACGGCCTGTTCGACCGCTTTCCCTGCGATGCGGTTTTTGCACTCCACAACGACCCTGGCCTGCCCTTCGGGCACTTCGTGCTGCGCGACGGGCCGATCCTTGCCGCGGTCGACGAGTGCAAGATCACCGTCAACGGTTATGGCGGCCACGGTGCCGAACCGCAGGATGCCGCTGATCCTATCGTTGCCGGGGCAAGCATCATCATGGCGCTGCAGACGGTAGTTTCACGCAACATCCATCCGCAGCTGTCGGCGGTCGTCACCGTTGGCGCCTTCCATGCCGGTGCTGCCAGCAACGTCATTCCCGAAACGGCGGAAATGCTACTGACCATCCGTTCCTTCGATCCGGGCGTGCGCGATGAGCTGGAAAAGCGCATTCGGGCGATAGCCGAAGGCCAGGCGGCCAGCTACGGCATGAGCGTCACCATCGATTACGAACGCGGTTATAATGCAACCGTCAACCACAGGGCGGAAACGGATTATGTCGCCGATCTCGCCCGCCGTTTTGCCGGGCCTGAAAAGGTCGCAGAAATGCAGCGCCCGTCGATGGGCGCGGAAGACTTCGCCTACATGCTGGAGAAACGACCGGGCTGTTATTTCTTCCTCGGCACCGCACGAACCGACAACGACCCGCCGTTGCACCATCCAAAATTTGATTTCAACGACGAAATCCTGCCAATCGGAACCGCTTTCTGGGTCGATCTTGCGGAAGATTACCTGAAGTCGTGAATGGGAATGAAAAAGGCCGGTCGGAGGAGCGACCGGCCTTTTGTTCTCAAATTACCTGATGAGAAGATCGGGAGGATCAGGGAACGAGACCGAATATGACGGCAGCGACAAAGGCCATGCAAACGCCGACGAGAGCCGCATGAACCGAATCTTTCCAGTTGCGCGGCGACTGGGGCTGCGAAACAAAGTCTTTTACTTTTCCTGCCTTGGAATAAGACATTGTACACTCCCTTCCTGCTCGGCCCTTCAAAGCGGGCATTGCTTATTTCACTCGTAGAATAGCTTTATTCCCCACCGTTTCAGTAGAGATAATATTCCATAAGATAGGTGCATCGGGAAAAATACGGATTGCAACTTGCCGGGCAGCAAGCATCAATCTACCCATTGCGCGGCATCAGCGCGACGGGGCGCTTTCCGTCTGAAGGCAATGCGGACACGGAAAATACCATGACAGATATCGACGCCATCATCATTGGAGCCGGTGTGATCGGCCTGGCGACAGCGCGAGAACTCGCTATGCGCGGCCTCTTCGTCGTCATCCTGGAAAGCGAAAAGGAATTTGGCTCGATCACTTCCTCCCGCAACAGCGAAGTCATCCACGCAGGCCTTTATTACCCGCCTGGAAGCCTTAAGGCCCGACTTTGCGCGGAGGGCAAGGAGCGTCTTTATGCTTTCTGCCAGAGCCACGGCGTTGCTCATCGCCGCTGCGGCAAACTCATCGTCGCCACGAGCCATGAAGAGACGGCCATGCTCGCCACTCTCCAGGAGAAGGGCAAGGCCAACGGATGTAACGATCTTGAGCTGATTGATGAACGACAGGCGGTTTTACTCGAACCCGCGCTCACCTGCGTTGCAGCCCTTACGTCACCTTCGACCGGTATCATCGACAGTCACGGATACATGCTGGCGCTGTTCGGAGACGCACAGGATCATGGCGCAGCCATGGCCGTCAACGCCCCCTTCGAAAGGGCGGAAGTGGCGGGCGATGGTTTTCGGATCCACGTCGGCGGCGCGGAGCCCACCAGCCTGACGTGCCGGCTGCTCATCAATTCCGCCGGACTTGTTGCGCCGATGGTGGCAAGAAAGATAGAGGGATTGCCGGAGGATGGTATCCCGCAGGCGCGTTTCGCCAAGGGCAGCTATTTTTCGCTGGCCGGCAAGTCACCCTTTTCAAGGCTCATCTATCCGGCACCTCATACTCATGGCCTTGGCGTACATCTCACCCTCGATCTTGCTGGCCAGGCTCGTTTCGGCCCGGATGTGGAGTGGGTGGACGCCATCGATTACGCCGTCGATCCCCAACGCATGCAAGGTTTTGATGATGCGATACGGCGTTATTGGCCGCGCCTTCCCGACCATGCGTTGATCCCGGCCTATTCTGGAATCCGGCCGAAGATTTCAGGTCCGGACGAACCCGCTATGGATTTCCGCATTGACGGGCCGGAAACGCATGGCGTCAACGGTCTCGTCAATCTCTTCGGTATCGAAAGCCCCGGCCTTACTGCCTCGCTGGCCATCGCCAACGAGGTCGCGGCGCGGCTTGGGGCTTGATCCCAACCCGCTCAGCCTAAACGGGACAGCGCACCCGTCATGACCTCCGGATCGACATTGCCGCCGGAAGCGACTGCGATCACCGTTTCACTCTCCAGTTCATCGCCATGGAAGAGGGCCGCCGCCAGGGCCACCGCCCCACCGGGCTCAACGACGATCTTCAGCCGGTTGAAGGCGAGAACCATTGCCCGCAGCGCTTCCTCTTCGGTCACGGCGATGCCTTTCCCGCAAAGCCCAACCATGATCGGGAAGGTGATGTTACCGGGCTGCGGCGTAACGATCGCATCGCAGATCGAACCCGAGGTCGTGGCGTTCCGCTCGATCTTGCCCGAGGCAAGAGAGCGTGCCACATCATCGAACCGCTCCGGTTCCGAAGTCCTGACCTTATAGTTCGGTGCTTTCGCTGCAAGCGCAATGGATATGCCGGATGTAAGGCCACCGCCGCCGCACGGCACCAGGATCTCGGCTGAATCGATACCCAGTTCCGTGCCCTGTTCAGCAATCTCGAGCCCCACCGTCCCCTGCCCGGCAATGACCAGCGGTTCGTCATAGGGCCTGATCAGCGTCAACCCGCGCTCGCGCGAAATGCGGTCCCCAATGGCATCGCGATCCTCATTCGCGCGGTCATAAAGCACCACCTCCGCGCCATAAGCACGGGTATTGTCGATTTTGATCTTCGGTGCATCCATCGGCATGATGATGACGGCGGGAACGCCGTGGAGGCTGGCGGCAAGCGCCACGCCCTGCGCATGGTTACCGGAGGAAAAGGCGATGACGCCTTTGGCGCGGACCTCCGCAGGCAGGCCTGAGACGGCCGACCAGCCGCCACGAAACTTGAAGGAACCCGTTCTTTGCAGGCATTCAGCTTTTACGAAGAGCTTTCGCCCGGCAATCTCGTCCAGAAAAGGTGAT
>QQTW01002018.1_pt1 | contig 14561 bp, 17 predicted proteins | sample 1904831 | NCBI WGS metagenome assembly QQTW01 (sample SAMN09435610, study PRJNA476489) | Subsurface metagenome, whole genome shotgun sequencing project. | reverse complement strand
CCTCAGCTTTACACTCCTCGAGAGACATCTGCCGTTGGAGCTCAATTTTCCGCTTGAGCAACGCAGTAATATGTGCAGAATCCACCCAGTATCTACACGAGTTTTTAGTGAATCTTCACTGTGTGAAAACATGGTGGACTCACCCGACGTCGAAGCAATTTTCTGGGTTCAACCTGCGCTTCATTTTGTCTGCTTCCGACTCAATATCTTGTACTTCTTTTTCTAACTCCAACCATCGCCTGGAGGAGTTTCCTTCTGGAGTGTTCGGTGCAGACATGTTGAAAGGTGTAATTATGGTGAGCTTAGGCGGGATATGAGCGAGCCAGTGTGTATGTTATAATCTGAAGCAGAGCTTAAACAGTGTTTTCTCGTTGTATAAGGGGTTCACTTCCAAAGAATGTATATAGCATCCCGGCATAGACGTAAGAGTGAAACGACGTAGGAAATAAGAATGATAACGTGTTTATATTTGAGAGCTCAGACCGGCGCAATGAGTTGGTACCGGTGGAAAGGGTACCCTGATAAGTACGCCGGATCTTTCCAATGTTGCTCTACTAAGGTTGGCCAACAGCTTTTCACGCTCGCGCTGGACACATCATACAGGGCTGATGTTGTAACAAGTGTCTTGTTGAGCTGTCTGGCGGAAGTCCCTGTCAAAGCTTACAGGTCGCGGCAGATGCCTCCATATTCCCCAGGAGCTTCCACGCTCTTCTCGAGCCAAGCTTCCGATCCATGGGCTTTTACGAGCAGAGTCAGAAGTTCGAGACCCCATTTTCTGGACGAGTCCCAATCAAAGAAAGATATACTTATGTTGATCAATCCTAGCAAGGACTATCCGGGCCTGTACACTTACCCGCCCCGCACTTAGAAAAGGGGGAGCAAGTGTATCACGAAAGGAATATAGCAACTTTGCCGACTCGGCCTCACCGACCAATAAAGGATCATTGACGCGAATAGGAATCAAGCAACGAGAAGTACATGCGGCGGGTCCCCACAGAACTCAGCTGTCACCTGTCAGGTCAATAATCTCCAGCTTCCTCTTGACACCGCGAGGGATAGCTTCCGCTGCTCCGGCTCCGGAAACACCTTGCGCTGGCCGCGGCAATGCCTGCTTCATTGCATTTTTTCCGGACCACGGGATGACTTGAAAGATTGCGCACGTCTCCGGGTCATCCAGAAGGAGTTGGTCCAACTCGGCTCTTCCTAGTTTGGCGATCCAGTCCCGAGCCTCCTTTGCCCTTTTCTCCCATTCGTTCGCCGCCTTCATTTCTGCGGTAAACCTTTTCGTAATGACCATGGTGTTTGGGTTTGTGCTACGATCCGTCTCGTGAAAGCAGTCACTCCTGCTACTATCAATCATTTTGTGTAAATGGTGTCGACGGGCTTTCGCAACAGCGATCCGTTCGACTTGGTGAGTAGAGTGGCGAAGAAAAGTATTGAGCCTGCTGCAATCCATGCAGGAGCAGTGCACCGGGGGCCGGCTGAGACTGGTGACCCGTCCTGGCTTTTTGCCCACATAACGGCAGAGATAGGCAGACATTACGGAACCATAAAGATTGCGGAACATCCCATCCGTATGTGAGAGACTGCGGTCCTCGGCTGTCGATTTCAGATTTTGGAGGAACGGTAGAAGCATAGTGGCGTAGTCTCTGACATCAATGAGTCGCGCTTCGCGTCCTATGGTCTCCACCAGATTATTTGTTTCTTCTGTTAAGTTAAGCTCCATACACGCCACGACAAGCGTATTGAGACATTGTGCCTCGACGGGAGGTCTTCGCGGTGCCGCACTTTCTTTTTGAAAGATGGTTATGCTCTGGTATGCGGGCTTTGAAGCAGGCTGTAGACGGAATACACAACACATTTGCCTTAAGAGGTCCACAAAAATCTTGATTTGATCGGCATGCGTGGCTGATACGCGAAGCTCGTGTTGAAAGCTGCGCAGGAAACCTATAACGAATGGTGTTATTTCAATATTGCTCTTCACGAGATCGACTGCACTGTGGCCCAAGGTCAGCAGCAGCTTCAAAGCGAGCCTAGCCAACAAACCCTTGGAGCCTCGCCCGGTGTGCTTTCTGCCACTCTACTAGCTTTACAAGAGCTTCTCCGTCTCGGTCATCGAAGAACTTCGCTTCTTGCATGACACGATCTAGTCGAAGTAAAAGCCATTGACCGACATCAGAGGCCCAGTCAATCTGAACTCCGCGCTTGTCAGAAAAGTTCCTTAATGCTTCGTAGGTTTCGTGAAACGTTTTGAAGTGGTCAAGGCACATGTTCAACCTATGTCGCATGCGTAAGCTTTCACCCGACTTCGTTTTGTGAGTGGGATATCTAACAGCGGAACGACGGTTGAGAAAGCATCAACTCTCGTACTCAGGGTTCCGATGGACCCGAACACTTTCAGCGGCAATGGCTCGCGTATCCGAGACGCAGCCCGCATGGCCAGGTCAAGGTTAACAAGAAGGCAGCTCGCTTCTATTAGCATGTCATAGAAGGGGTCTGACCGGCGCGGATCAGGCTTTTCACCCTTCAGCGCCTGGCGGCAGACTTCAAGAAGATCGTTTTTGGCATCGATACTTTCGCCGTCTTGCATAACTCCATTGTATGTTTCGGAAAGCAATTCTTCGATTGTTAACACGCTGTGAACGTCCAGGTAGCCGCCTTCGTCAGGACTTGACGGGCCGGTCAAACGAAACTTGACGTAATTCTCCCGTGGCAGCAAGACGATCACGGTATCACGATACCATTGAGTGGCGGTAGCTCCCTCATTGCCCGTAAAGCCTTCGTACTCCTCATCGTCAGGTTCGCGAGCGAAAGCATCTTCCGGAATAACGTCATCTTCGTAGAAGTGCACTCTTCCGGGGAGTTTCTTGCCGTCACAGTCAATCACGTTTAGAAGCTGAAGGCTCCTGTCAAGCTCCTCTACTAGCGAGTGATGATCTGAAGGGCCTTTATCATCGTCGCTCTCATTATCTTCGTCATCCTCGTCGTAATCATCTCGGTAATAGTCATCCCAGCCGTCAGGTCCATCGTCTTCAGCGGAGCCAAAGACCTTGCGCTCAAGGCTGGCCAAATAGAAGCAAAAATTGGTCTCTTTGCAGACTTGTCTGAGACATCTTGCTTTAATCAAGTCCGCGCCCTTGAGCGTATCCACGTGCAGGCTTGCGTCGGTGTATTGGTGGTCGAGCACGTATATGAGCTGGTTATGTATTTGGTGCGGGTTATTCGTACCTTTCCGCCAGCCCTCAAAAATTTCTCGAATCCGGCCCGAGTCCGTGCATGCATTCATAGCAGAGAGCGATCGACCTGACGTCAAGCGATGGGCAAGGTTGTAAGTGAGAACCCAGCGATAGCCTGATGTTACTTCTTTGACTTCATGTAAGACGTCGGAGTACCTGCGACCACGTCAAGCGGGTGCCTAGTTTAGTGACGGAGTACTGTTACCAGCAGACGTATGATTGCTCTTGAGACTCCGTCTCGAATGTCTTGGTGTGCTTTCCATGCTGCAGCTTCACTGCACCACCTGTATGTTTCGAAGGTAGACAAATGACCAGAGTGCCGAACATTCCAGGGATCTTCTCCGTGCTGGTCAGACGTCAATAAAGGGTGCGCCTCCAAGACTACACCAGACGGAATTGAACGCTCTAGCCTCTATTCGACGCTGATCATCGCGATAATCATCAATGCCGCATGACTTACTCGGTGTGAGGCTTGAACATGGCTCCTTTCTCATACAACAGCATCTTGTATAGCTCCGCCTGGATGCAATGGCCGCCATCATCTATCCCAAGGGCCTCGGCAACTTCTCCGATGATGGATCGCAAACAAACTTGCCACTCTGGGTTTTGCAGCTGGAAATCTTTACGGTCAATCTCCCAGGTGTTTCGCACCGAGGTGTCGACGAGTGTCTCCGTGCCTTTGCCAAAGGGTGCCTTGTGGCTGGCCTGAATAATGAATCGTGCATCTTCCTCGGCCAATGGCAGTGGTATGGTATGATCGCCAATGGTGACTTTCGGATCACTGAAGTCCGGGAGGGGACCGAATGATGCAAAAGTGCCTGAGGATTGAATACTGTCGAGACAATCAAGAAGATCTGTTTTCACGTCTCCAGTGACTTTCTTGCTGTCTGGATGATCAATACCACCCGGCATCCTGGCTCAGTCTCGGATATATTCAAGCAGCAGCAGTCAACTCGTAAAATTGGTGGAAAGAACCGAACAATGATTTGATATAATCCTCAGGGCGATGCGAGAAAATCTTAGCCCGACGTGATGGTATGTATGTACTTGTATAGTTACGACGCGATTAGGGGTTCGACACGATAACGCGTGTTCACGTGGGGCCTAATCAACGCGATGCAGTCGCCATAGAGACCTTGCAGTTCGACATCTCCAATCAGGGATGGTCGCGGGAAAATTTCATATTTCAACTTTTCGAAAATTTCAGTCACGTGTTGCGATTCAGAACGTGAAAAAAAGCACCCAGGGGGCCGGGGCCGCCCGAGCTAACTACTTTAGGTAAGGGGCCATTGCGAACCTCTGGATTTCATGCTAAAATCAACCTAACCCTGCGATTGAGTATCAAGATAGGCCTGAAGCTCACGATCGCCATGGCCTACATATTGAAATGCATCCTGCGTAGACCTTCCCAGCTCATCACCCTGCTCCTGAGTATACTCCTGCTCAATCTCTAGCAGCGTCTCCTGTACTAGCTCGTGCTGATGGTGATATAGCTGGAAAACACTTGTCTCCAGCGATAGCTCTTCCTCCTCATTCAGAGTATACCAGGTCTTGCGCATGGTATCACCCCGCTTAATTCGATCGAATAGCTTCGTGTTGTTGAAGATAAACGTTAGCTTATCTGCTTTCAATGGGGACAGCCGAGCGCGATAATCATCCTAGAGAAAGTTCAATGCCGAGAAAGACCGCTTAGAAGCACATGAATTCGCAGTAGTTGATAGTAGCCGAATCGCCAGCCTAGATAGGTGAGGATTGATATCCTTAGCTAGGGCCCAGAACGTTCTTGGGTTAGCGACGATATCGTTCGACTAGCCTTTGAAGACACCAGTGCTGAATCGTCCCCGGCGCTTCTTGTAGTCGATGAAGGTGCCGATAGCGTGATCAAAATGCTGACGTGGTATATGCTTCTTAAGCTCGTTGATAGCTTGTTCAACAAACTCACTTTCAACCCATCTGTGCGCATTAAGGGGGTTAAGAATCCATGCTAAGATATGCATATTGTTGGTTTGTTTACCAAGACGCTGACGATGCTTTCCCTTTAGCGTCTTAATCAACTCTCTCATCTTAACGTCGCTCTGCGCCAACGCGTCCCATTTATCCAGGATAGTGTTCTAGCGGCTTGTAACCTTTCTAAGATGGGAGTCGTCGGCCTCGGAGAGCTTCTGCTGGAAGTGGATTGGTTAGAGGATAGCCTTGAGCCTCCGGATATCAACCTAAAAGCTGGCGCGATTGAGGATATTAATGATTGTGAGCGTTTCCTTCTTACGCTCGTCCTTGGCGGCCTTCTTAACCTTTAGCTCCGCATAGTACTCTAACAATGCGGCCTTAGATCGCAAGAGACTGAATGGCACACTATATTGAGAGCCCCACCGCGTTACGCAGCTTAAGCAGAGTGCGTAATGCTTCTGGTATTTGGCCTGCTGGATTTCTCGTGAAAACGATAGCTGGAGCTTCGCATGCTTGAAATATCGCACAACCTTTTGGCCCTTATCCATCACCTTCCCTAGCTAGGGAACTTCGAGCAGGTCCTTCACAAGTAGTTGGAGTCCATGTGAGTTATAAAGATAGTAGAAGACTTAAGGGAGTTGTGGCTGTAGATACTGATGGAGACTTCTCATAGTACCACAGGTATCGGTAGTGAGGCTATTTACATGATATAGCTCATCCTGCGTCCAAATTCGGAGCTACTCTAGTACCTAATCGCCGAGGTTCTATGCAGTAAACCTCGTACTCTTTATATCCTGCGATATAAGATGGAAGGAGCCTAGGCCTGGGATCACCACCGATAGATTGGCGAGACGATGGCCGTTATTATCCTCGGACTCATCAGTGCTGAAGTTGAGGAAGTCTTGATGCTTGAGGATATTCAGGACCTTCCCCTTTACTTTAGCATAAACCTTCTCGAGGAACTCCCCAGCCAATTGATGCCGCGTGGGTGGAGTATAACCAGGATTGTTCAATTCGAATGCTTTGCGAAGCCATGGATTTCGATTCCCTTCGAAGCTGTTGAACTTCAATCCACCTGCGAAGACAGCGTATGCTAGTTGAGTATCGAGTAGCTTCTTCCTTTCATCCTGATGCTGATGGGTCCCTAGGTGAGCTTGGGTGACTGCGTACGGATTGCATCGGTGTAGATGCTGGGTCATCCTCGTAACGTTATACGCAATCTGCTTGCCGCAGTGCTTGCATGAGCATCGAGGGCAACGATGAGAGCCCTGATCGATAGGGGTAAAGTTATTACGAGCATCCTGGCTCCTAATGATTGGCTGTGGAGGCATATTGGAGTGATTAATGATATTGTAAAGGTGGAGCTGGATATCAATTTTGAGCTCCTTTACAAATGCTAAAATTCTAACACTCGCTACCTAACTTTCGACGTCTACATTTTATATTCCCTATATACCTGGCTTACCATACAATTTAGGTGGTAGATTAAGTATACTTAGAACTATGGTAGAACCACTGTTAGCACTAGCGCTGAAATAATGAAATATTCAATTTTTCGAAAATTTCAGCCGCCTTGGAAAATTTCACCATCCCTGTCTCCAATGACGAAAGCGCAGTCAATCTGCACATCAATCCGCGTCAAGCTCATCAATATCTCAGTAGCATTCCGTAGTGATAGAGAGGCACGAGAGGTAACGTTAATCACCACAAATCGCTTGATTAATTTTGTACAGTATCTTAAATCGAAACGCCAGCCTTTTCATCAATCCGAAGTAAGATGCAGTGTCAGGCATCGCGTAACACGGTTCTAACCATATCTGACAGAAGATTCAGGGTCTATTGACAAAACATTTGATTCCAACATCGGAGTTCCATATCTCGATCCCACGTCATGACCAATCACAAGTCCGCACTTGAAACCCAGATGCGGTGTCACCGATGCTTGGCAGCTGTCCTAAAGATCCACTTGGATGAAGGGACGCCTTGCGGAGAGTGAGACGAAGCTATTCGCGGACACTACCACGATGAATCCCTTGGGGCCAGTTCTCATTTCTTGCCCAGCCCTCGTTTGTTATGCTTCAATTGCCGCCAAAATGCCATCCCATTGGGGATCCATCGTGGAGCGGACCCCTTCGTAGGCAAGCCGTGTGTAATGACCGTGGTCCACGTGAATACCGGCTTCGGTAGGTCGTAGGGTAAAACTGGACAAGGTGTTTGATTCTGTCCTCCGAGCAGGATACAGCAACTGGTCCAAACATCGTGTGGAAACACGCTCTTGTGCTGTGCTCCCTGGCCAATATTATGATCAGAGGGGCTGTTGCTCTGTGCAAGCAGGTGGTCAAGTGCTATCGGATAGCTCAACATAGCTGCTCCGCTGTGCTATGCGCTTGGATCCTAACTTTGGGTGTATCCAGTCTGACATCAGAGCTAGGGCCTGAAGGGGATCTTTCTTGTGCATGAAAAGGTAACCTTGGACTTCCGCCGGCGTCAAAGTATTCTCTGGCAAACGGCTTGCGAATTCATCCGCAACGGCTGTGAGCTCCCTTCCATCCGCCAAAATAATTGGCAAGTCAGATTGCGATTTCTCATTCTCGCGTGTCAACGGGTTGTCTCCTGTATGCCCATTGGTGATAGAAACTTTCTCTGCCGTTCCCGAGGTTGTTCCAGACTTATTCTTCAGCCAGATGCCTTGACCACTTGAATAGATGCGGATGAACAGCTCCCGGATTTGCGCGCGAGAAGCCAACGAGAATTCGATCCGCAAGTCTACCCTTCCCGGGCGGAGAAGCGCAGGGTCGAGCTTTTCTGGATGGTTTGTCGTAAGAATGAGGATGTGTCCTTCGTGGGATGCCACTCCGTCGATGGCATTAAGGAGTCCAGAAAGCGAGAACCCCTGCTTGGATGTACCATCCCTCTCTTTGAGCGTCTGAGCTATGACCTTTAGGCTTTCAACCTCTGTATCCTCTGTGGACTCGGTCTCAGACTGCTCGCTGCGACGCAACCCAGCGCTATCAACATCCTCGAGTAGAACGATGCACCGGTTAGGCAGATCGCTCAGCAAGCGGATGAGATCTTGCTCCGTGAGCGTGCGGTCCATCAGCGAAGCGACATAGATATCCAGCCCGAAAAGCCCCGCCAGTGCGGTGCTCAGACTTGTCTTTCCACAGCCAGGGGGGCCGTGAAAGAGGTAACCTCTCCGGTAGGGAACTCCACAGTTGGAGTACCAAAAACGGGAGAGTGGTCGTAGAAAGTCCTTCATGTCCTCAAGTAGCTCTGTTTTCTGTGCCTGATCGAGCACGACGCTGTCAATGGGCCGAGAAGGTCTCTCACAGATGCGATCCCAGCCTGTACAGGGGCTGTCTTCCTCCTTTGGCTCGGGTCTGTAGATTACCGTCAGTGCCTGTTCTCGTTCAATGGACCAGCTCTCGATGCGTTCCATCAGATCCTTGATGGGCTTGGTAGAGCGTCCCAAACAGGTGATTTCGATTTGTTCGTCCAAACGTCTGTCCCGTTCGCTCACGCGTGAACGGAGAAAGAAGAAGAGGGTGCCGTCCTGCCATAGACGATGTTGTCCCGCATTGGGTTCGTAACGCGGCTTCCGCCGTGAAGATCTTTTCCCCAGGCTGAATAGATCCTTGTCGGAACACTCTCCGTGCAGCTCGACTCTCTTTAGCTCATCCGAGATGCTCTCAAGACTCTCCAACGTGCCATACGGAGTCACCGCCTTGAGAGACCGCGACACTTTCACGGCAGGCTGAGCGGCGAGCCATCTCAGAATATCGTAGAAGAGACCGTCATCATCGTCAATGACGATAGACGATGTGAAATGGACAAAAATCAATGAATAGCTAATTGCGGTCAAGTATCTCACCGAAGACACGAGGGCGAACAGGAGCAAAGCAAACGAGACCACCACGCTAATATCGAAGCCAAAGGCGGCTAGAAAGAACTCAGATAGAACACTGTAACCTGGGATGAACCGTTCAAGGACGTCGACCAGGATCGATTGGAAGCTGGCCGCGTCAGTTGAATTGGTAAAGGAAACGATACGAGCGGCTGCAGAGTAAACCATTGTGAAGACTATCTCCTCTACCTTGAAAACGACTGAAGAAGGATGCCTTTCTGCTATCATCCGAACAGAAGCAAGCGAGCTCAGGTAGCTTTATACCAACAGCATCACGATGTGGCTCAATCTCGTTATACAACGTACCGGTAAGGTCGATCACTGCAGCCTGCCAGCCCAGGCCGACAAGGCTGTGCTTGGGAAAGTGTCATTAGAAGCCAACACCTACCTGATTCTCCAGCTAGATCATAGGTTTTTGACTCATCCCGGTACGTGCTTCAGTCTTCGGTCCATGTGCGTTGTTGCCTTGACGGGTCGATCCCAACTCCGTCCCGCAAGCTGCGCAAGCGATAAAAATGGCGTGGAATCAGCGGCCGTCAAACCAGGCACGCTTGCTTCGTCGCCATTCATCTACTACTTAGGTATTCAGGTAATTACCAGCCGAACTAGCAAATCTGCATCAGCAAGTGTTGGCCACCAAGCGGTGTTGAGCCGGTGACTCATGGCGCCGAAGTTGAGTCACTTCTGAGCTGGGACTCTAGATGTCTCTCAAACTTTGTCCCATACACACTCGTGAGGTTACGGTAACAAACTTTGGCGAGTATGCGTTGTGCCGTTTGCTTTCCGGATACCTACATGATTTGGTTTGCGAGCGGCCTCGGTTGCAAAAGGAGCGGGTTGTTGTGCGGCACTCACGAGCACACGGCGTAAGGGCCCTTATAAGCTTTTCATGCGAGTCCCTGTCGTCACCTACCTAGGTATCATGTGCAACCAGCGGATCACCTTTTTCAGCCCCAGGACTATGTCTTGCGATTTGCCGACCGCGTGGTACAATCCAAATCCCATTTCTACCATTGAAACTGTTGCGGCCTGTATAAAGCGATGGACTGCGCACTACCACGGACCTTACCTAGGTATGCGCACAGGAACACAGGATCCGGCTGATGCATGACTGCGCCATCTCTCTGTTGGAGTTCTTGGAGGACACCGTCTGGTTTTTGATATGTTCGTCAATCTACAGAGGCAGGGTCGACAAACGAGTATCTGTGTGCTATATTGGCTAAATCCAAGCTTTAATCTCTCCTTGAAGTTTTCAAGATCGAACAAACAACTAGGAATATGAGGTTTCCTTCATTTCTAATGCTATCTGTAAGCGTCTTGCGACTGACAGTAGTTACAACCAAACGAATGTGAGAAATAGAATCCAAATCATGGCCGCCATTGCTACCGCCTGTCTTCTTTGTCTCTCCGTCATATCCCGTTATTGTCACCGTCAGCCTTTAGCGTAGACGGAGCTTGCGGTCATCATACTTGTCATCATCGTCGTCGTCGTCGTCATCGTTCTTGCCGTCGTCGTCCTTGCCATCATCTTCATCGTCGTCGCGGACTTTCAGACGGAGCTTACGGCCATCATACTTATCGTCGTCATCGTCGTCGTCCTTGTCGTCTTCTTTGTCATCATCGTCGTCGTCGTCGCGGGGTTTCAAACGGAGCTTGCGGTCATCGTACTTGTCATCATCATCATCATCATCGTCATCCTTGCCGTCGTCGTCTTTGTCGTCTTTGTCATCGTCGTCGTCGTCGCGCACTTTCAGGCGGAGCTTGCGGTCGTCATACTTGTCATCATCATCATCATCATCTTTCCCATCATCGTCTTTGTCATCATCGTCGTCATCATCGTCGTCGTCGCGAACCTTCAGGCGGAGCTTGCGGTCATCATACTTGTCGCCGTCATCATCTTCTTTTTCATCGTCGTCCTTGTCATCATCATCATCGTCATCGTCATCCCGTCGGACGTAAGCGCGGGCGACTGGAAAGGCAGACTCTTCGCCGCGGACGACCAAGCTCCGCGCTGCGGAGCCAGGTTGAGACGCTGGTGCGGCAATGGCCGACGTGAGGATTAAGCTGTAGCTCGTTGAATCAGCATGGCGCCGAGGACAGATTCAAACGTAAGTAGGGTGCACGACAAGCTAACCTCAGGCTGAGCGAAACCGTGACAAAGGTGTTGAGTGGTGACATTGTTCAAGTCTTCCAGGAGATATTCAGTGACGGTCGATGAATCTTTGAGGATTGCCTTTGACTGAGCGCCTCTTGGATTGAAGAATGCGCGATTTTATATAATGCTCGCCAAGCATAGAGGCCATCCCAGCTCTCTCTTGAAGAAACATCACTGATACAGGAGCCCCTGGTGAGTCCGTAATCATCGATCCCCGTTCCATTGTTGAGAATGGGCGTCAAGTCTTCGAAAAACAGAACAGAAACCTGTTGTATGTACGACGACTCAGGGACCTTGGTGGGTCGGAAGTTCCCGTTGAGTCTGTAACCATCGATGCCGTCGATGGCCGTCCAGTTGTAGAACCCGGACCGCGACATCTGGATTCTTATCCAACCGAACAGAAACGTGTTGTATATACAAGGACCAGGGTCTCATTGAACGGGAGACAGCGTCATCGCGGGTGTGGTTGGCTATGGGCGTGCCACATAGATTTCCTGAACGATGGCGATGCAGTGGAAGTTGCTGAGAGCTGCCCATGCATAATCTTGGCGGATGGATGGAATTGTGCCCAAAATCATATGCACAAGCTGAAACACCAAGATCCAGGGACCCTTGCATAGTTTGAAATGCGGGGCTAACGGACATCTGGAGCTTGATTTCGATCCTCCGGAAAGATTAACCAATTATGGACAGCGCCACAGCCGCGTCTAGTCCCAGCTTGGTAGGCGAGGACATTCAAATGTTCAAATGTTGCCAATATCAAACCTTATTATGTAGCAACCCATTTTACTTCCCTTAAGCCGCAGTGTTGGCAGTATGTTGTTGCCTTGACCAAACAGACAACAGCTGGCATAGGCGGGAAAGAAAGTTCGTAATAGAAGCAGAGTAAATCGAGGTAATCGCCTGAACTAGCTGATAAGTTAGCTAAATCGTTTCAAGGATTTTAACGGTACGACCGTCTGTCAGATAAAATCCCAATTATCGCGGTGGTTCGGACCCACCTTTTTCGTAAGACACCATCGGCCCAGTACTAACATACGCTGTTCCTCGGCAGTTAATACCGCTGCTTCAATGCATGTTCGTGTCGCAAAGGGAATCTATCATTCTGGACTATGGCTGAGCCTTCACCGGAAACTGGTCAACCACTAACCACTGTGTTTCCCTGAAACGATCTCACTTACTTGAATACGCCGGTATCGAAGGACCAGCGGGATGGCAAATCTCAGCACGACGCCCGATCGGCCTGCGGATACATCGTGGGGGAAAATGCACGGCACGTATAGGACATAAGGAGGAATTCCTAATTCACTCCTATGGTGTTGGAGTATCAGCACCCGTGCAGAATCATCGCACTGCGATTCGGGCGTCAACTCTCACCTGCGGGTCTTTCCCGTCCAGCCCCTGTTCTAGCTCCCGAGGTCTGTATTCGCTATGTCCAGTCCTGCCAAGTAACCTCGAGAGCCACTCGTGATCAATTGTGCTTTTCGGGAGTTTGGACACACATGCAATGTCCTTACAAGCCGTTTCGGGCTCCGTCTGTTGAACCATCGCGGCGATGATGACCTGCATAAAGTTGGCATAGGCGAGCTCGCTTTCATCGCATAACATTGACTCGGACCGAACCGTGGTAGACGAGGCGTGTGATGCAGTGTGATGCGCTGTGAATGTGGTGCAGTGTAAAGCGTCACGGATCTGACATGAGGTGATATAGATCTGGGGTGACGTCAAATGGTAGCTACTAGAGGATTCCCCATCCGTTTATGGATGTCTGGCACCAGCTGCAGTGCTGAACGCGGCGGTTTCTAATAGGCGATTAGACCTCAAATAAGCCCGGCACCCACGCCGCATATGATAGATAGTTTTATCTAACACTACCAGTTGACTGTGGTAAGAGCTAAACGGCATCTGTAAGATGTGATCACGATCATAAAATTACACAGTAATATAAGCCACTCTAGGTGATCTTCGGGCATTAGGTACGAGCTATTAACTTAAAGCGATAAGGTGTTGGCTCTAGTAGACGTACGGAATTCCAGATGCCCGTACTCGCAACTCGATCTCCTTACATGAATCGTCCGCCGTCTTCTCTTCGCTTAGTCACACTCTACGCATAATGTTTGAAGTCCCAGACGCAAAGCGGTATGCCTCTTTATCCTATAATTTAGACTACAAACTCAATTCCACGTTAGAGTCTGCCGCTCGGAACTGTACTCGCCCCAGCCATCCGCCCCATCTTCGCCAGACTCATCTATCTTGGTTGCCTTGAACTCTCATTTCCCGCAAATCTCCGCAGTCGAAGCTGAAGCGCCGCCAAAGCATGACGACTCCCTGACCGACCGTCACGAAGAGCCTAATGAGTTCGAGTTCCGACTGTTCTCCCGCCCAGCGGAAAAGTCTGGTGAAGCTGTACCTCAGAAGATACGCCTGCGGTCGCCCTCGCTCGACCGTCGTGACCCAGGCTTCGTGATCCCCCATCGGCCGAAGAGCTTCTACTTCGCTGATCATGGTTCTGAAACGTGGCAGCGCGAGATTGCAAGCGCTGCGGTCACAGGGGAGCATGTCGTTGCCCGTTCCCGGCAGCCCTGGCCAGGCTGCGCGTATCCGTGGAAGGTCGTTACTATCGTGGCATCCGGGCAAATGGTCCCGCAAGATGCAGGCGTGACTATCACCGAGACTAGAGCTCCCACGGGGCGGAGGAGGAGACTGGGAAAGAAGGGTCGGATTGCAATCCGCCAAAGGGTGGCCCTAAGGCGGAAGACGGAGGAGGGCGCCAAAATGGCGGCGTTGGAGAAGGAAGCCGCTGAAAGGGAGAAGAGGACTAGGAGAAATAGGGAGAAGAAGGTCAAGAAGAAGGAAAGGGAAAAGGCCAAGAAGCAAGCTGCTTCAGCTGTTTGACGAAGGCTTATGTACATCAAGTGCTGCGAATATTGCAGTCTCATGGGCTGATGCTAGATACATCCACCAATTCTGTACGATGATGACTGCTGTGCTCGACGATGGTGAAGCTGATACACACATTCAATGCCCGATGTCAAGCTTCGAGCATGGTCCTCATTCCTTCGAAGTCGATTTACGCGGTTCACAAGTAGGCAGTCCATTTTGTTTTGATTTGATTTTCTAGGTACAGTAGAGCCAAGCGAGTGGTGAGTACTCCCACCGCTAGAGTGAGCACTGGTTGCAATTCTTGGAATAGTGATACCACCTCAGGGTCACCACTTCGGTTGCGGACGGCAAGTCGAGTATTGGTGAAGCCTGTGCCAAAGACGGTATCTCTGGGATCACATGTGTTCGGAAGCCATGGCCTGCGGAGTTGGTGTAC
>QQTW01002017.1_pt1 | contig 14566 bp, 15 predicted proteins | sample 1904831 | NCBI WGS metagenome assembly QQTW01 (sample SAMN09435610, study PRJNA476489) | Subsurface metagenome, whole genome shotgun sequencing project. | reverse complement strand
TTTTCTGTGCTCCAGGTCCGCAACCTAGAAGGATTCCTGTAAGCATTGCAGCCGAAAGAGCAGCAACAAGCATCCCAAGATCTGATCATTATGCTTTAAAGATATTGTGTCTACCATGACGGGTTGAATATGCATTTCGCACTTCCTCCTCGCAAGACATCGCAGCCGCCTCCATATGCCAGAGCCTCTCGCAAAACTTCATACCTGAGACAGCAACAGTTGAGGCTTGTGGGATATATTGGCTGTAGCATTCTCACGATCTACCTGCTGTTTCGTTATGTTACTCTTTCAGATGCGCTGGTGGAGTCCGTACCTCCTGGTACACCACCCGTTGTGATTGTCACAGTCCTTGACGAACAGCACATGAGTGATGAATATATCAAGAACATTAGGGCTAATCGCGAAGACTACGCCACGCGTCAAGGTCAGCATGATTCTCTTCAGTGGCTAGCACGATACTGTTGCTTACTCCACCTCTCCCAGGCTACGAGAACTTCTTTACCAGTGTTGCCAACTATACCCGCTACACAGAACCCTCACCCTCTTCATGGACCCTGGTTCCCGCCCTCCGTCATGCCCTCACAGAATATCCTCATACCACTTATATCTTCTCCCTCTCACCACATGCTCTTATCATGTCACCATCTCTTTCGCTTGAAGACCATATCCTTGCGCCTGATAAACTCGAATCCGTCATGCGAAAAGACATACCTGTCGTTCCTCCCGATTCTGTCATACATACTTTCAGCCATTTGAAGGGTAACAAAGTGGACCTTGTTCTGACACAAGACACGGAGAATTTGGGTCACGGTAGCTTTATCTTGAGGAGAGGAGAATGGGCCAAATTCTTCCTTGACACGTGGTTCAATCCCCTGTATCGTACCTACAATTTCCAAAAAGCAGAAGGACATGCTCTAGTGCGAACAAACTACCTATTCTTTCTGCAGATCAGCTAATCACTACCATATAGGAGCATGTTGTTCAATGGCATCCCACCATTCTAGCGAAGATTGCGCTGGTACCACAACGTCTCATGAATAGTTACAGCGTCGATGTTGGTCCTGCCTGGAGCACAGAAAACGATGGACTCGAAACACGAAACGCCTTGTTCCAAGCAGGAGATCTATTGGTTCATTTTAAAGGGTGTGGAACGGCAGCCGAAAGGGACTGCGAAACGGAGATGAAGTCATACTATGAAGACTGGCAGAGAGAAGTCCGGAGATTGGATGGTAAGCAAACTTTGTGACGCGCTTCTTCGTTCTAGCTCTAGGAGGCCCGAGAGCTCAGCTACCTAGAAGAATGCATGCACTGAATTGTGCGGAGTTTTTTTGGAGCTGTTTGTTTGTTTTGCTCAACATGATTAGCCGAGCTGTCATTGCAAGCCTGGGTCCGGATGGTGTTTCTCGGTCATGGAAGAATACGTGCATTCAGCTTCAGACATGCAGTGATATCCGAGATCCAGGCAGGACAACAGGGAATGGTAATACATGCCACATCACTTTATCCAGGTTGAGGACCAAGTGTGGAGCTCTGGCGCCCGGTCTAATTACCTGTTAGAACTTGTTTCGATTTTGCTGGGAGAGAAGTGTGATTCAAGTCTCATTTACATATCTGATGTTTCAGGGGTCAAAAGCGAATCTCCCCCCTACTATACTACTATTATACTAGTAGTAGTAAGTAGTAAGACATGAACGCCAAGTCGTATTTCACAATATGCGGCCATGCGTGCATCATGTAGGCACGTAGCCATGTAGCCATGTATCCAAGTATCCGCTGCTGGACAAGACCATGTCAAAAGTGGTCTACGGTGCTCAAAAGTGATGGGTCTTCTACTTGCTGTCTCGTGCGATGATGAGCCACTACTTTTGTTCCGCACTGGTGCCTCGCCATATCTTGCATGAAATGTCCCAAGAGAGCCGGATGAATCTTAAATACCAGAGTCGACACACTGTCTCAAGGAATCAGCGGTCCTGACTTGTCAGCAAAATGCACTGATCCTGAACGTCTAGTGAATGCTGCTAGGATACAAGTATTGTGTCTTAAATCGCAATCTCCTCCAAGTGTGCAATCACATCCAAGACCTTCTGGTGGCAATCAAAGACACAACTGCCATCCTAATCGGAGGGATGATGGATCTACGGATAGCATCCCTTTTACCTTTGAGCTTCCCGAGACACACGAGGCGAAGCGCGTGAAGGAACATCGATCTCTGCCCAACCCTGGACTGCTTGCTGTCAACATACAACATACGTTGTCTGCTTCTTGAGCAGAGTTCACAGCTACAAGTCAATCTGACAGTAATCTAGTTGAGAAGGAAAATCTACCAGCGATAGCATCAGTACGATAGCTCTGACGTTGGTGGATTGCAATCGATGCGTTCTTTGTCTCGACCCACATTCCTCGTTACATTGTTGCAGCTGAGCAGCGATTGGCTTCCCACCATGGATCCCTTTCCGCAAGCGGCCGGTTCACGAACAAAGAAAGCAGAGTCATTGACGCAGATTGACGCAGCTTCACGGAAAAGACCACCTACGGCTCTCGCTTGTAACTGCATCACATCACTGCAAATGTTTGCACGATGTTTTGGAGGTGTCCAGGGACAAAGGAAGTAGAAAGAGGTAGTAAAAGGAGAGGAAGAAGTTGTCTACAAAGCACTTCTCCATGCCTTGCTGCTCTGTTTTCATTCGTCCAGCTCACATTTACCGTTGCCAGAGGAATTGAAGCTCAAAGAATTCTTTCACTGCCCATTATTCTTTCAGCCCTTATGACTGCTCCCATGTCGGATCATTCCTTTTCCTGGGACCGAGTTCTGCCTGCCCCTTCTGCTTTATTGAATGTCAACGCGAATGATTTACTACTCCGACGCAGTTCTTCTCTTCTCCAGCATCATCTTCTTCCTTCCAAACATCTGCCAGAGAGTCCGAGAGATCGGAGGAGCACGGTTCCCAGCATTGCGTACCAAGTTAATACCAGAATCAACCCAATCAACCCAATCCCACTTCGTGCTTCTCAGGAATTCTTCACCTCTGGTGAACTTGCAACGGGACCATTGACAAGGAAACGTGCCGCATCATTGATGGCAGACGAGTCGGAAACCAGAGAAACGTCCCCAGCTACGACCCACGATTCAAATCCAGAAACAACTAATCAATTCTGTCTCTGCCAGCCAGACCCCAAGATTCCGAGGCCGAGGAACGGTATGTTCTTCACTCCATCATTGTTCTGGCGTGATAGGTTCCTAATTCGGCCTTTTGACTCTTTGTTATTCTCAGGTCTTTGTTGTGGGTGGTTGCTAACGCTTCGGGTAGCCTTTATTCTCTATCGCCAGCATCACCAGGCCACCGTTGTCGCAAAGCATCCAGGGCTTCCCAATCCAGAAATATCTAAGATTATCGGCGAGGAGTGGAGAGCACTACCTACAAAGACCAAAAACCAGTGGAAAGCTCTTGCAGAAGTATGTTCAACCAGGAGCGATACTACGTACCACTTCATGCTGACTATTTCGGCGCATAGGACGAAAAGCTTCGACACCAACAGCAGTATCCAGATTACCGATATCAACCACGAAGACTTGGCCGCAACGGCAACCCGCAGACTACATCTGCCATAACTTCAACAGGACCAAGTGGGAATTGTCTTCGCTGCGGCGGCAAAACTATGAATCCACCTGTGACTCCCAACACCCCTTTGTTCCCGAATGGAGGCCCTCCTGCAGGCATGATCCGCTCTCCCTCTACCGTCAACGCCGCCGTGGGCCAGCCATCGCGGCGGCCTCATCCACTAGCACATGCAAATCTTCACCGTCAGGTACCCTACACGGTTTCCAGTCCGCCTCCACCTGGATCCGCAATGGCGCGCGTTCGACCGTTGAGCGAGGTCTTTGCTGGTGGCGTGCCTCCATCTATGTCAGAGGCAGAATACCGAGCTCGCTTTTTTGCACAACCCATGTCGCCAGATCCCAAGCGCAGACGCTTCAATGGTCCGGGGGTGATGGTCCCACCTCGCGGAGCAGACCTAACCAGTCCGACAGCCGCCTATCCCCGTGGGACCCCTTTTTCACCAAGGAGAGTGTCATTACCTCGACCAGTGGATGGGGTCATGCATCCAGTGCATCAAAGAGGTGCGACTCAAGGCAAGCCACAACAATCCAACTATCCCCCTCAGCAGCCTCGATATGCTTCAGGAGATATACGGGATCCAAATTTAACACTTGCACCGCTACGAACGCCTAGCTCTGCTACAACTCCGGGAGCCTCGAACGGGCCGAAAAGCACAATTATCGGAGCCACCGCTGAGGCTCAGATCATGTCGATACCTGCAATCAACAAACTTCGTTTACTCGCCAAGGCTGCGCCGCCACTTCCACATCCGGGTGCGATTCCCCCAGCAAAACCGCCTACTCTGATCTCGCATCTAGAAAATCGAGGTGCAATACTCGCCATTGAAGGTTCAGAGGAGGATGTGCGTGTGGTAACTGATTGGCTAGCCGAATTTCTGAAGAACGAGAGCGACGAGTTCCTCGTGCGGGCATTTCTGGGTCCAGATATCAGTAGCGTGATGGCCGAAGCAAGTGGCGAGGAAGAGGCTGACTTGGTAGGAACGCAACAGCAAAGATATCTCAAGGCAATCAGTGAGTGGCATTGGGTGAGTAAGGAGGTGGTCAAGTTCGTCACGACGCCACCAAAGGCGGAAGATAGGCTTGGGAATACTGCTACTGGCGCTGAAGAGCGCAGTGAGAAGGACAAGGGCCAAAACAATCAAGACGACGAGATGGACGTGGATGCGGACTCCACCTCTTCGCCAACCTCGGCAGTCTCCCCGCGAACCATTACTCAAACCGAACGACTCAGCTTAAAAAGCCCACTCACAAACAAGCATCACACGTTAAACATCTCCCCTCCTCCTCCTCCTCCGCCCGCCACAGCCGCCCCAAAAACCCCTCCTCCTCCCCCCGATTCAGCCAGCCACGAGCAACACAATACTACCACCCAGCCGCCACCCTTCCCCATCGCCCTCCTCCCGCGCTACCAACTCTCCACCGTTGACACCGCCTCCCTCCGCATGCCCATCACCGACTCCTACCTCCCGATCGACCACTGGCAATGGGCCGCCGCTCTGTGGCGCGGCTGCGTCGGCGCAGACGTCACCATCGTCATCCAAGACGACCGGGGAAGCGGCAACTACGGATCCGTCTCCAGCGGTGCGGGCAGCGTGGGCGGTAGCGGTATCAATGCGGGCAGCGTGGGCTCCGGGAACGGAAGCGCGGCTGGATTGAGCGGGGGAAGCGGTGGTGGCGGGGGGGTGGAGGTGAGGCTTGGAGCCGGCGATGTGAGGGCCGTGGTGGTGAGGAAGGGTTCGAATTTCGCAGCAAATGCGGAGAGGAAGCTGGTTGAGCCGGGCGCGTTGAGGAGGTTGGGCTTTGAGATTGTGGAATTCCTTCGGAGGTAGCTAGCTAGCTAGCTAGCTGACTCGCTTTGAGGTGAGGGAAGAAAGGGTATCTTAGGTCGGGACGCTTGGGGGGAATGTTAATCGGGATGCAGTGACCAATAAGGAGCATAGAAAAAGTCCGAAGCAGAAAAGAGACACAGAGCGAGAGAGAGAGAGAGAGAGAGAGCCAGAAGGCACCGATCGACTTTGTCAGTTTTATTTACTTGGACTTTTGTTGTCTATCCTCCCTCCCCGAACTGCTACCTGTTACCTGCTCCCACGATGCCAAGAAAAAGATACACAGCACACACACAGGAGCTTAGTAGTGTCCTGGTATTCTGGTGCTGAACTTCTACCTCATGCCCTCTTCTTTTTGCTCGCCGGCCTTTTGTGTCTCTGGCGAAGCAAGATTCAACGCCTCTAGCCCCACAGGCATGCCTTGTACCCTCCATAACCTTTACCCTTTACCCTATAGCCGGTACCCGATACCCGGTACACAAAAGCAGATGGCGCACTGATTGCTGCTGTGCTGTGACGGCCGCGGCGTGGGCGAGATGAGATGGTGTTACACACGTATATTTACTTGCGGGTCCATCGATGGATGGGCCTCTAGACGAGAGAGATATACCGCTATCTCGCCTACGTATTCACTGCACTTGTGTGACACCTTGTTACTAGGAAGGAAGAGGATTGAAATGATACCCGGGAAGCCCAGTTCTTTATTTCAGAAGTCAGCGAGTAAATAAATGGCACAGAGAACATGCTTGTAGACGTTTGACTACCTCCTCGGTACGAGGGAGCTGCTGGTGTGATACATAGATACCTAGATACATCCACCCATTCACTCCTCCAAGGCCATGCCCCTCGCAATCTTGCCCCGCAAGACCTTTTTCTTAAAGCCCTCCCGACTCAGCTCCCGGGTCTTCCGGGCCCAAACATCCATGCCGATCCTCCCCCTCGTCAACGCAGCCTGCAGGGCCCATATCGCCGCCTCGATGCCTCGCTCGTCGCACACGACGTCATACAGCTGCTTCCCCACCACCGTGGGCGCGGTGAGCATGTCGTCGATCTTGGGGATCTCGCCCCGTTGGGCACGTGCGTGGGCCGAGGAGATGCATTTATCAGCGTCTCGGAGCGAATTTTGGAGGATCGATACGTTGCCAGTCAGTGTGCCTTGCAGGGCTTGGAGTTGGCCTATCTCGGATTCCAGCGTACGTAGGGAGCTGTTGAGGGCTTCATTTTGGGATCGAAGAAGGGGTAGGGACGCTGCGTTTTGCGACATGTCCTGATGCAGTGTCTGCGTGATTGATTGTGAAAGTGCAGATAGAAGGGCATCTTTTTCAGGATTGGGAGGAATAGGTGGTGCGGGAATATTTGCAGACGATGAGACTGGTAGGTTAATATCGAACGGTGAGTCGAGTAGATTCATTGGTGGTGGCTTCGGTCGAGACGGCTGTTGCTGACCCTGGACAGTGGCGATTTGACCTTGCTGCGGATGAGGCAGGAGGTTCGGTGCTGCGGGCTGAAGATGGAGTTGACCATAAGGAATATTCTGAGGCGGTTGTTCTGGTTGTGAAGTCAGACTTTGCCGGTAGGGGAGAGGTATGTCTGAAGGTGATGTCTTGGAAACAACAGGTTGAAGAGGAATTCCTTCTGCTGGTGTTGAGAATTGGAGGTTTCTTATACTCTGAGAGGACATTGGCGGAGAGAAATTCTGCTGCTGTTGGTACTGTAGTGGTGTCATGGACTGCCTCAAGCTACTATTTCGTTGTGGCATGAACTGTGAGGAAGAATTTCTTGGGCCAGCATGAAGTTGGTCTGGTTGCGTGGATGCCGAACGTGCAATATCTGGTAGTGGAGGAGGCGCATCATATCGACCCAGAGGACTTCGTTCTAGTGCTCTATCTATATCTGCTCTTATTTGTTGCTTAGGTGGAGGAGGTGGTGCAGTAGCTTGCGATGCGGAGGTAGAGGGCATAGAGCTATTGCGAGATGCCTGAGATAGTTCATGAGGATGAGGTGGTGGTGGTGGTGGTGGTGGTCTTGGAGATTGGATTGGGACGTTGCTGGCCTGGTGCCTCGACATGACAGGCGGCTCTTTCGAAAAGACGTCACCCAGGATTGAAAGGAGTTCAGCCACATTCGACCTCTGAGAACGGATCAGTATGAGAACATCCTGCCCATTCTCTGGGGTTTTCAACCTACATCCCACGCCGAAGCCCAATGCGCCAGGTAGGGATGGTAGACGCGGCCTTCACTACTGACATGCCTTCCCGGTCTTACATGCATCTCACTCGTAGGCGTGATGTATGGGATCGGGGGTTCGTAGGGATACGTATGTGGAATCCAGAGTTCCACAGGAAAGCGGTATGTCATGTTACGAAAGGACACTGGCAGGGTGCCGTACAGGCGGACAAGGAGGGCGGACGACCCATTCTCGAAAGCTTTTCCACCTTAGCCCGGGGACCCAGTGGTCTAGGAAGCTCGGATGAGACCTACTGTAGACATCTGTTCGTGGAGAAATGGTAGGAAAGCATTCCAATGTCTGTGCAAGATCCGCATAGGCGCGATTCGGGTCACGATATTCCTATTGTTTGAGAGGTTAGAGCATCATCTGCACCGGCCACTGGGGAGCGTACCTTGCTCAAGACATTGTAGAGCCAAGTTAGTGTCTTCTGAGAGACATTGGCCATTGGTATCTATGAAATGGTGAGAATACATGGCAAGACATGGTAACTATTGTCCATACAGTACAGTACTGTCCTTGTAGGGACAAGGTTTGGGCCAAGGGAACGTCATCAGCAGCACGCAGCAGGCATCTATCTAATTTGAGATCCCTGAACATCTCTCCAACTCTTCATGCAGCAGCCTGGAATCCAGCCACCACCCATCTAGATCTACCGCACTGTACACAGCGGCTACATCATGTCTGGGTCTCGAAACAATTGGCTACCTACGCGCGAGACCTGGCGAACGCGAACACCATTTCTACCTATGGGTCTTCCAACATGGCCCTATCTCCACCCCAAACAGTTGCCTCTGCTGACTCAAATTTCACTGACTCTGCCATCATGGATATGACAACAACCACACTATTATCACAATCGAAGCCTCAATTTGAGTCTGGCCAGTTTGAGTCAGGGCTAAACACGCCTTTGGATTATCCTGCTGATGAAATATCAGAGCGTTTGGGGACTTCAGTACAACTAACCGCACCAAGCGACGAATTTCAACTATCAGATCAGGCAATCAAGGCCGTACGAACATTACCAAGCCCGGTCAACAAGACCGATTCCGAGGAGCTTTCTCCACCGTCTGATACAGACACGGAATCCGACATCCAAGTTGATCCAGAACTCGTATCCCACCTCACCACCACTGTCTCCTCTTTGCGCCTGCGCCACCGAGAGCAAGCCCACCTCCAATCACTCTTTACATCGAAGCTCGAAGCTTTAGCCCAGAAGTCTCTTGCTCAAGAAGCAGCTATCCGCTCCCTTACAGCCGAGCTGCAGTCTGTCCGCGAGTCAAATGCACAGCTAGGGTGCGAAAATGCATTGCTGGCACATGAAAACAATGAACTGCGTGTCTCAATGCAGAACCTTCAAGGTGAAGTTGTTGAGCGCGAGAGGGCAGTCGAAGCTATGACTGGTGCAGTACGAGGGTTGGAAGGATGGATTGAGAGTGCAAATAACTCTCCACGGTCGAGTTCAAATGGACATTTACTGAGGAATAATGCGAGACATGGACGGACCGGAACAGGAAACATTCGGGGCAAAGGCAGGTTTCGAGGTCGCTATGACCACGATGGTGATGAATCGGGTGGCTTAGGCTTGGATGGGACTGCTGATGTGGATACGGTGGAGATACAAGAGGGCGTTATGGCTTGGGTGAGAGGCTTCAAGGATGTGGAGGAGGGACTGAAGGAGGGGCGACAGGGTGACGGCAAGGGAACACAAGTAACAGGGGTCAATGGACTACCACCGACTGATCTAACCAACAACACAGCTGACACATTCAGCGAGGATTTTGGAGAATTTGTTGCTGGAAGGTGATTGAAAAGTATGGGTGAGCCACATGCATTCAACACTTTGCTTCAGCAGTAAGCTTTCGGGGATGGTCAACGACTCTTCCAACCCGCTTCGGCTATTTTCTTTTGACAACAAGAGAAGCAAACCTGGAGGCTCACCATCGGCGAAAGATCCTCTGTTCCATCTCTGAGCACAGAGTCGCTCAGCTAAGGCAACGAGTGTGAAGCGCAATGATGACGGAACAGTTTTCCGCTCATATGTGCATTTCTATCTTGCATTGACTTTCTCGGGAAACGATGCACTGCTTTATGGCATTCACCACTGCCGCAGAATCGTCTGTTTCCATAAGGAGAGAACATCCTACCCCGCGGATCATCAGGCAGTGCATGGTGCGAAACAGAGTTGAGAGCGTGTTGGCGGCTGCCACCAAGCAAGAAGGGAGAGTGGGGAAGGCAACATGCAGATTCGATTGCACTCGGGGAAAAGATGTTGCGGGAGCGGTGTGCCGGTGATGGACCATGCCTTCATGGCACGAGCATCATCAATCTATCGTTCAATCAATATCCCTTGGCTGGGAGAAGACCAGACATATCTGGTAGCCAAGATCATCTCAAACTAATTATATGATCTCTTCATTGGCAAGCCGGGTTGCATGAGGCAGAAGGTCGTCTTGAGTTTGACGGACTTCGGACACTACCACCACCACCACCACCACCACACCATCACCAACCAACTTCCCCTATGAGGAAACAGCACATGTGACGAAAGGCTGGATGATTCCAGAATCTTAAGGTGCAAGGCAGAGAAGCACGAAAGATTTCTGAAAAGATCCATACTGGCCAGACGTAACCCAGATAGCATCTGCAACTTACTCGTTATTGTTGATCTTATTATACACACCCCCTTCAGATCGAGACCGTGGCTGTGACCGTAACCATAGGGAATTGATGCCGTCTGGCAGGAACAGGAATGTTATGCTCCTTTATTGCGTATGATTTAACTAGCTTTCCAGCTCAGTATGTATGCTATGCATTAGTATTCATCCGTTCATTCTGAAAACCATCCCATCAGACATTACTATTATTGCCGCGCAGACACAGACAACTTCAAGTTACTTAATCCACTCCGCCAAGCCGAGCCACGTCCTGCCACCCCCAGCTCGGCCCGGGTCATCACATGAGTGAGCAGATAGCAGCGCAAGTGAGTGGTGACGGAGCAGCAGGAATGAACCGTGTCTGAGATGTTGCTAACTTACGATATCAATATTGAGTCATGAGAGCAGCTGAGTTAGTAGCCAGCCAGTGATACAATGACCAGTTAAGTATCCGAGTATACTAATGTATTGTCTTCGACACACGCTCTTTATGGCATTTTCCAAGGAAGGGGCTAGTTCTCGAGTCTATACTATTGAACACGTCGATATAAGTAGTATAGTCTGCTACATCGTACACCATACGCCATACGCTGTGTAGTCGATTGGGTCATCCATCACTGAGCCAACAAAGCACGATTTAGGTATCGTTCAGATATCCATCCATCCATCCATTCATGCCTGGTAAGACCTGGGAAGTTGGGGGGGTACATCGTGTATCCATACACCTTCCAAGTCAAATGGCCGACACATCAAGTAGGTGTGCTCGAAGCCACACACTCCCATTCACAGAACAACTCTTCTCTGATCTCCTAATGTTGGAAGTTGATAATAGCAACCTGCCGTTCATCATTTGTTAGCCTGCTTGGACGCAAGACGGAACGTGTCATACAATGATCAGAGAGCATACCTGATTCCCCAACGCGAAAGCCAATTTCCTACCCTCGGCATCCCAGGTAAGAGAATGTCCTGTCTCTTCCCTAGCGCCATCCTCGCTCATCGTTTCACCCTGTGAAACTCGCCGTTGGCGCTTAAGACATGCGCCACCCCAGTTGTCTCCGTCGCCCTCCCACTTCGCGAGCGCAGGACTACGTTTGTCTGCTTTCCATAGAAAAACTTTGTCATAGCTGGCTGCAGCCACAGCATGGCCATCTGGTGTATAAGACAAACCAAGAATTGGTGCTGTTTCGCTCATGGAGAGCTTGAACAGACATTCGATCGATGCCGAGTGGTCGCTATACCGCCATATCTTGACATTGCCATCCAGCGAGCAAGTGGCAAACTCACAATATGGATCTTGGTCTGGATGCACGATTTGACCAGGCCGAAGGTCTAAGCAAGTGATTGGCGCGCTGTGGATGTCTCTTGCGTGAACGTTTTTCGCAGGTATCCAGAGCATTGGCGGACTCGCTGAAGCTGCAACAATGACCGCCGCCTCCTCGCTCCACCATGAACACTTTATCAGGTTCCAGCTCGTATGGTCATCTGCGGAAGTAGAAGTCCACTTCTGTTCAATGACCAAGTCTGGGACGGCTCGACATTGGTAGATGACGCCATCTCCAGCCGCACAGACTATGCTTGTATTGCCATGGCTGGCCCAGCTGATATCATGGATCTGTTCGGGCACCGTAATTGAGAACGCTCCCGGCAAAGACGTCGATCCAGAGAGATCCCATAGCACAAGGGATGACTCATCTGTGCTTGCTGCAAAGCCCATCAAGCGCGATCCGACCTTCTGCCACCGTAATGTAGTAATCAATCGTTGGGCAGCCGGTAAACACTCAATCAAGACCGCTTCTTGCCCGTCGTAGATGCGTATAGCCCCAGCTGTGTGACTGTCAAACACTGCGACGGCAAGCATTGTGCCTCCGGGCTCCCAAGCCATGGCGCTAACTATCTGATCATCTCTCCTGTCTATGACACTTTGAGCGGGCGGCAATACGGCGCCCGGTGGTGAAGGTTGACTCGGTATCTTCCACACTCCAACAAAGTCGTGCCCAGATGCTGCCAAGACCGTTGGATCTGTTGGACGCCACGATGCATCGGTCACGTGCGCATCATCAGCCACATGCAGGACCATCGATTCTGGAAGCAGTAAGTCGGATTCGGCATTTTTGGCGGGAAGCAATTGCACCCCGACGCTATGACCATTGTCTAGGGTAGGAATGGGGGGGTAAGAGTTCGTTCATTCGTTCCTGGTCCGTTGATTCAAAGACGCCCAGGCCTGCACCAGCAAAGGCGCCGTTGCCCACTTCGAAGCCGTGTGGCACACCATTGCTCATACCCATGTCCATGTCAGTGTCTTGGTCAAGATCGCTTGGGGAGGCTGTCCTGGCCTCGGGAGCGGGCGGCACAGAATCGGAACTGGGAGAGTGTGCATGGCTTTCTTGCTGGTCGACTTCCATAGGGACTTTGTCGTCAAGCACGGCTTCGGCATTCTGCTGCGGATGCTGCTTTTCAATGCCATGGTCTTTGTCATGAGTCGCAGTTTTCCGACTCCGTTTGGGTGCTGGTTGGTTTGCCTGGTCTGCTGCACCGTTCAACCCGCTTTCTCGAGGGTGTTTTCGCACACTGGCGGACTTGGGCGAGAGGTCTTGCCGGTTTGTGCCTGTATCACTGTCGCCTGAGGCATCTTCCTCCTGTTGGAGAACAGGTCGGGCAGATTCTGGTCCAAAATAAAGCATAGACGATTGTAATGGGACTTTTTTGCATGCTCGCTACGGTCGCTGCTGTCAATATCATCTCAATAAATACACCGAAACTGAACTTACCCGATCCCAAGTTTGGTCGGTGTAATAATAGCGAAGTCCATATTTGATCAATCGGACAAGAGCGCCGCCTTTGATGTGTTTCGCAAGAGGCAGACTTTGAGGATCGAGCTTCCAGTCACGTTGCAATTTCACCGCCGCTTCCCCATAACCTGTGTCCTTGTCAATACGTAAGCCAGCAGCGAAAGCAGTTTGCCGACCTGATTCCTGCAAGTATCTTGGTCGCGCAGTCAGTACCATCTGGCATTACGATATAGCTGACGACGCACCTCCATATTAAATAATTGACTTGGTCCGAATTCAGCCTAGCAGATTCGCTGATTGCGAGGTCTGGTTGAAAGGATGATCCCATTGCTATCGTGACATTTCATGTACAGATCTTCCTCCAGGCTAAGCCGTGGCCGTTGAAGGGGGAGAAACTCGAAGGGTGGAGGATGGTGAGATTGAAGGTTGGAAGAGGAGCACAAGTGACAAGCTGGCAGGTATTGGTGCAGAATGTGGAGGTGTCACCAGAGGAGTAGTGTGGATTAGCTGGATTGGGAATGGAGTGGACAAGATCGTCAGCGGGATTAGATCTGGAGGGATGAGGCATATGTTAGGCGTAGGGCGAGGGAGAAAAGTAAGTTTAGGTCCGACGTCGATGGACTTGTTTCGCCGTGGTTGCGAAAGGTTTGACTGGATACCGTGGGTTGGGTTGGGTTGGCTGTCCTGGGCTGTCCTGGCTGTGTCACCTGCATACGTAGTAATTTTCAGCTTCCCGGCTGCATGGGCTGCATCGTTAGGCGATGCTTCCAGCGCTAGACTTAGTTAAGTGGTTACTCAGTCAATCGAGCCGTTTTGACGGCTGTATGCTGATGCCCAAAGCTCGTGCGAGTGCACGCCAGCATCAGCGTGTCACTGTGATGCCTCTGTGTATGAAATTGAACCAGTTCGGTCCATCTATGTACGTAGGACAATCCATGCGGCTGTTGTGAATCTCTGTTACAGAAGGTGCTTAACTATTTCAGCATCTTAACAAGACTTGGGCTTGACTCTTGAGAGGTGTTAGCGGCTCTGGGGCTAAGGGTGGAGGGTTTCGGCTCTGAAACTGTGGGGACACTTATCCGTAGTTTAATTGGGCACGACTAATTTGACAGGGAAATCGCTGCAGTTAAGCAGCAGCAGCGGCAGGTTCCTCATTCCTCGAGCTACATGAAGCAATGAGCAGCATCTAAAGAGCACCATCATCATCTACTTGTTGACTGCAGTGCTGCAGCGCCCCTTTCAGGCTTTCGCCCAGAAATATATATTCACGCTATGACACCTACATTATCGCTATGGCTCTTCGAATCAACGTTAACATCCCTCCGGTCACACGATTCATCCTCATCCTCATCCTCGTCCTTTCCTTCCTCCACACTCTTGGACGATACAAGAAGCTCCCAGGCGTCGAAAACCAAGGTGGCGGGCCCACGCCCTTAGTCCCTTACCTT
>QQTW01002016.1_pt1 | contig 14569 bp, 15 predicted proteins | sample 1904831 | NCBI WGS metagenome assembly QQTW01 (sample SAMN09435610, study PRJNA476489) | Subsurface metagenome, whole genome shotgun sequencing project. | reverse complement strand
ATCCGGCACAATACAGGCACGCAGGTTGTGAACTTCAACCGTCAGCAAGCCCTTGTCCTGCGCCCTTTTCATAATCGAGTGGGAGAGCGGGCTTTGAAGGAGATCAGGTAATACAGTGAGGATATCAATGTGCATGGAGGCAAAGATAGACGCTAAACCTACTCTTCTTCTTCCATAAAGTCGCCCAGCTCGCGGCGAAGTTTCTTGGTCGGGCGGCCGATCTTGCTCTGGCGCTTACCCGTGTGAAATGAGGCTGATTGATATTGCAGTTTGTCTCCTTCTTCCTCTGGTGTCAGGTCAATATAATATTTAATGGCTTCGGAATAGGCAACCCGGTTGTGCAGGAGGTCGGCTACCTTCACCACCCATTTTTTGGCTTCTGTCTTCACCTCGTACTCGTCGCCCACCACCACATTCTTGGCTGCTTTTACGTTGGCACCATTGCACTTGACCTTGCCGCCCTCGCAGGCTGCGGCCGCTTCCGACCGCGTCTTGAACAGCCTTATAGACCACAGGTACTTATCAATCCGGAGTTTATCCTTCACTGCCATCCTATTCACAATTTTGGGGTAAATTAGATCAAATATTCAAACCATGAAGCTGCTTGCCCTTTTTGCATTTTGCGCCCTCTCTCAAACGGCTGTTGGACAGATCGACCAGGACGAGATCATAAAGGAAAGGATGGAAGAGCTGTACCGCGATGGTACTGAAGGGGGGAAGGTGCGCCGCTATTCACTGCCCCTGAAACCGGGTGGCGGCTACGGGCAAAATCTGGAAAGCACCGGAGCACGAAAGCCCGGGATCTATGCACTGCCGCAAGACCGCATGCCCTGTATTGTGCCGGATACCGGGAGCATGGTTGCCATACCTAATGCATTTCCTACTGTCTCCGTTCCCTTTAAGCCGGCGACTATTCCCAATGCCTGGGAGGGTCAATCCCTGAAAGTGAAGCCAAAGGAATAGCCAGCAATTTATTGAGGCAAAAAAGCCGGGAGCACACGCTTCCGGCTTTTTTATGTCGCTTGCATTTTATCAAAACTTCTTAGCTGAGTCGCCTGCAAAGAGGCGCTCTTTCTAGCCGGGTCTCTCGAAGAGGTCCCGGCGTTGTTTGCAGACAGCGCCAAGTCCCTTGCAGGAAACTCGGCTGGGAAGTAAAAAACCTTGCAGCAGACTCGGTTGAAAAAGCAATTCCAGGTTACTCATTCCTTATAACTCAGAAAAGAATTTATGGAAGTAAGGGATGGTTTCAATGCCCTTGTAATAGTTCTCCAGGTTGTATTTTTCATTCGGTGAATGAAGGTTATCACTGTCCAGCCCAAAGCCCATGAATACGATCTTGATGCCAAGCTCTCTTTCTAAAATGGAGCAGATGGGAATTGATCCACCGCCACGTACGGGGATCGGTTCTTTCCCAAACGTTTGTGCCACAGCTTTCGCTGCTGCCTTGTAAGCTTTGCTGTCAATAGGTGTCATGTAAGGCTCGCCACCATGGTGTTCGAATGCGGAAACCATTACAGAGTGAGGTGCAATCTTCTTGAAGTGCTCCAGCAGCATTTCCGTGATCCTTGCAGACGATTGGTTGGGCACCAGGCGTGCGGAGATCTTCGCCGTTGCCTTTGAAGGCAATACTGTTTTAGCCCCTTCCCCTGTATAGCCGCCCCAGATGCCGTTCAGTTCCAATGTAGGTCGTATGCCTGTCTGCTCATTCGCCGTAAATCCACGCTCGCCCCATAATTCCTTTACACCGAGATCGGCCATGTATTCATCTTCATCAAATGGTGCGCGGGCCATTAACTCGCGTTCTTCCTTTGCAGCTTCCACCACATCATCGTAAAAGCCGGGGATCGTAATATGGTTGTTCTCATCGTGGCAGGACGCGATCATTTTGCTTAAAATGGTGATCGGGTTAGCCACAGCACCACCGTAAATTCCGGAATGAAGGTCACGGTTGGCGGCGGTTACTTCCACCTCAATGTAGGATAGTCCACGAACGCCGATGTCGAGGGATGGGTTTTCCATGCTCAGCATCGCACTGTCGCTGATGAGGATCACGTCGGCTTTTAAAAGCTCTTTGTTCTCCGCCACAAAGGTTCCGAGGTTGGGTGAGCCCACTTCCTCTTCGCCCTCTATGAGGAACTTGATATTGTTTTGAAGCGTGCCTGTTTTTACCAGGGTCTCCAATGCTTTTACGTGCATATAAAATTGCCCCTTGTCGTCGGCGCTGCCGCGTGCATACACTTTCCCGTCCTTGATCACCGGATCAAAGGGACCGCTGTGCCAAAGCTCCAGTGGCTCAGCAGGCTGCACGTCGTAATGTCCGTATACAAGCACGGTGGGCCTGGAAGGGTCAATGATTTTCTCGCCATATACCACCGGATGACCGGCCGTTTGCATCACCTCGGCGCGGTCGGCACCGGCATCCAGCAAACCCTGGCGCACCAGCTCGGCGCAGGCTTTCATATCCTCCTTGTGCTCACTCTTTGCACTAACCGAGGGGATGCGTAAAAGCGCCAGCATCTCGTCTAAAAATCGGTCCTTATTCTGCTCCTGGTAGTCTTTCCAAACCTGCATAGTAAATCATTAAGTGCACTAAGATAAGAAAGGGTTTATGTTTTGTCCGCCAAAAGCGGTGCGTCAATGGGTGCTTCGGTTCCCTGTGCGGCAGGTTGAGGCGCTGGCTTTTTTGCACTAATGGGCGGAGGCGTAGATGAGGGCTTTTCTTTATACATGTTCACCAGGAGCAAACCCAGTATGATCACGCCTAACCCAATGCTTTGCTGCAGCGAGATCGTTTCGTTCACAAACGCCCATCCAAGAAAAACCGCTACAACTGGGTTTACATAAGCATACGTGCCCACCACCGATGCGGGCCGCACACTGAGCAGCCACATGTAGGCCAGGTAGCCTACCATTGAGCCAAAGAAAATAAGGTAGAGGAGGGCCAGCAGGGAGGGTGTGGTCACTTGTGCTATGGCAAAGCCTTTTTGTTCGCCGCCCAGGAGGGAAGCGACACTGAAGGCAAACCCGGCTGCCAGCATTTGCAGTGCTACTTTCATCATGGTAGAGCCCTCCATTTTCCGGTACTTGGCAAAAAGCGATCCTGCTGTCCAGCCAATGGTTCCGCACACAAGCACTGCAAGGCTGATAATCTTCACCGGGCTATCAAAAAGGTTGGCTGCAGCTCTTCCTGCAAAAAGAAGGATAACGCCGGCAAAGCCAATGAGCAGGCCGAAGATGATGCCCTTGTTGGAGAAGTAGAAGGACCATTGTCTTTTATCCAGGAGTACAAACCAAAGTGGCACTGTAGCTACAACGATGGCTGCAAGTCCGCTGGGAAGGTATTGTTCCACCCAGGTAACGGCGCCATTGCCTACAAACAGCATGAGCAAACCAGACAGGGCAATCTTTGCGATTGAGCCGCGCGGCGGAAGTCTTTCTCCCTTGACCAGGCACCAGGCCAGCAGCAGACCGCCCGCTACCAGGAAGCGTGTGGCCGCCATCATGAAAGGAGGAATGGATTCGATGGCGTAGAGGATACCCAGGTAGGTAGAGCCCCAAATGACATAGATGGCAGCAAAGGCTGCGATCACGGCGGTTTTTGAAGGACTTGCAGGTGTGTTAGGAGGGTTCATGACTAATGTTTTGGAATGGGCAATCTGTTTTCTTCTTTCAGTGTCTCCAGCACGATCGTGGTCTTGGTAGAGATGATGTTGGAGAGCTTTGAGAACCGCTCGCGCATCAGCTTGATAAGGGACTGCGGATCCTGTGCACGTATCTTCAGGAGGTAGCAGTCCTCGCCGGCGATATGATGCAGTTCCAGTACTTCCGGGATCTTCGCCAGTTGCTTTGCCACCGCTGCATTGCCGGGCCCTTCGCTGGTTTTGATAAAAATGAAGGCCAGTAATTTAAGATTAAGCGCTTCTGCACTGATGCGGGTAGGGTAGCCTTCTATGATGCCCCTGTTCTCCAGTTTCTTTACTCTTTCCAGCACAGCAGATGGTGCCATCCCCAGTTTTTTTGATAGTTCCGCATTGGACAGGCAGGAGTTCGGCTGGAGGTGGGTCAGTATCTGCAGGTCTATATCATCCATTGTAGCTCCCATGATTCAGAATTTTCTTCGGCTAATGTACACAAAAAAGGAATATTATTTGGCAGAAGGCTATTCTAAGCGTGGTTGTAACAGAAAGGTAATATAGGCCCGTTCGTAGTCAGTGGAATATCGGCTAAGGGTTGCCGTGGAAATCAGGGGTTGTTACTCAGTCGAAGGTTTCGGGGGCTTCTTCATACCGGAAGCCTTGGTGACTGCTCCCAGCCCGAATTTGTTTTTAATGCCGTCTACTGTTTTGAAGAGCTCCAGTTTTTCTTCAGCATTGTGAAAGAGATTCATTTGCACGGTCATCGGTATGAGGTGGCTGAACCGTACACCGAGCAGCCGCACTTTTTCGCCATTACGGTAAAGCTTGCGGAACAGGTCTTTTACTTTCAGCAGCAACACGTCGTCCAGGGCGGTGTAGTCCATCACTTCCTGCTTTGATACTGTGCTGAAATCGGAGTAGCGCAGTTTCACCGTAACGCAGCCGGTGAGCTTTTCTTCCTTGCGCAGGTCGTAGGCTGTTTCTTCGGTCAGCTTTACCAGTTCGGTATGAAGGAAATGGAGCTCATTGCTGTCCTCATTGAAAGTGGTTTCATGCGAAAGTGATTTTTGTTCACTGTAAGATTCCACGGGATGCTCGTCAATACCATTAGCTTTCTCCCAGAGCCGCTTGCCCCACTTGCCAAAGGAGCGCTCGAGGTCGGACACCGGTGTGTTGGCCAGCTGTTCAATGGTCCGGATGCCAAGCGCGTATAATTGCTGCTGGGTCTGCTTCCCGACCATTGGGATCTTGTCAACGGTCAGTGGCCATAAAAAGGCTGTTTCTTTCCCGGCCGGTATTTCCAGGAAGCCGTTGGGCTTGGCTTCGTTGGTAGCCATCTTACTCACCAGCTTGCTTGTTGACAGCCCATAGGAAATGGGCAGGCCGGTCTCGCGGATGATCTTTTCTCTCAGCTCCCTGGTATACTGCTGTACGCCAAAGAATTTATCCATCCCCGTGAGGTCGCAGTAAAATTCGTCAATAGAGGCTTTCTCGTATTGCGGGACGCTGTCTGCTATGATGTGAGTAACGAGCCGCGAATACTTGCTGTACTCACCATAGCTGCCTTTTAAGAAGATGGCCTCGGGGCATAAGCGCTTTGCGGTCATGGAAGGCATGGCACTTTGAATGCCGTACTTGCGGGCTTCGTAGCTGCAGGCGGCTACAATTCCTCTTTTGCCATCGCCGCCCACAATCAGCGGACGTCCTTTGAGGTGTGGCTGCTTCAAGAGTTCCACCGATACAAAAAAAGCATCGAGGTCGAAATGGGCAATATGTCGCTGCTGGTTCAGGCCCCTAAATTAACCAATAGGAAGTCTCGTTGGAGTGCCGTGTGAAGCAATGCGGCAGCACAGAGGGAAGCTCATTCTTTTCCACCGGCCCTTTTTTATAAGGCGATACACCCTAGTTTTGTAAAAAGTATAGTTATGGCTAAGTTTAAAAGCGAAGATCTGTTGAATGAATTAAAGGAGGATGTGAGCAGGTTGGTGGAAGCCGCTGAGTTTTTTAAACAGTCTGATAAGAGCAAGCTAGTATACCAGGTAGATAAGGAAAAGTGGAGTGTGGTGCAGGTATTCGAACACTTGAATGCGTACGGTCGTTTCTACCTGCCGCATATTGAAAAAGCACTCGCTTCCGGTGAAGGACAGCATTCAGCCTGGTTCCAGTCGGGCTACTGGGGAGAGAAATTTACAAAGAGCATGAAGCCAACCAATGTGTTGGAGATCAAGAATAAGATGAAGGGGATGAAAAAGTTTGCTTTTTCAAACAACCTCAATGTTGATACGGTGTTGAATGAATTTATACAGCAGCAGGAGCGGTTGGTCAACCTGCTGGAAGCTGCAAAGAAGAGCGACCTTAATGTAAACCACGTTCCGGTCACGCTGACCAAACTGATCAAGATCCGCCTAGGTGATGCGTTCCGGTTTCTTGTTGCGCATGAGCAGCGGCACATGATACAGGCACGCAATACGCTGAAGGCTACAGGGGTTATGACAGATAAATTTCCAGTAATCCTTCAGGTAGCTCAACAGTAACCTGCTTTTTACGGGGGTCCACTTTTTTAATGGTTTCGGCATGAAGCGGAATGAGTACTTCCTTTCCTTCAATGTCGATGCGGCACAGAAGCTGGTGGGGCTGCTCAATGATCTCCAGGATCGTTCCGAGCACCTTGCCGTCTTCCAGTATTTCATATCCCAGGAGTGCCATGGGTCCGCCCTTTGACGAAAACTTTTTAAAGTCGGGCTCGGGCAGCCACACTTCTTTCTGCGTGATCTTGATGGCCTGTTCCCGGGTATCAATATCCTGGAGTTTGATGTAGACCTCTTCCTCGCTTTTGATGCGTGCCGTTTCGATAAAATAGGGAATGAAGCTTTCCTTTCTTTCCTCGATGAAGAGGGCGGTAAGTCCTTTCAGGCTCGTCTTTTTGCCCAGGCTGTGTTGCAGGATCATCTCGCCTTTTAGCCCGAATACCGCTACAAGTTTCCCGATCTTAAAATATTCCGTCATAGGGGGCAAAAGTAAGTCCGTCCCGCCTTCTTCTCCTGCATTTTGTGGTAGATATACAGCCGGCAACAGACTCCTGATAGGTGTGCCTGCAAGGCTTATGGCATTTATGAACATAAAAAAATCCCGCAGGTAGCGGGATTTAATCTTTTTGAAGTCCTGGTAATTATCCTTCAGTTGTACCACCTTCACTCGCAGCAGGGCGACGCTCGCGACGCTGATAGGGAGGATTGCGCTGGAAGCGTCTTTGCTTCATGGCTTCTTCCTGCTTCTTTTTGTACTGGGCTTCGTGCTCAGAATGCCAGGCCTGGAATTTCTCCATAGCGGTAGCATCATCAAAAAGACCAAGAGATACACCACGTAACAGGTGCTTCAGGTACAATACACCTTTGTTCGACAGGAGCTTACGCACGGTGTCGGTAGGCTGTGCACCCTGGCTCAGCCAGTCCAACGCCTTCTGGCGATCCAGCTGGATCGTAGACGGAGAAGTCTGTGGGTTGTAGGTTCCTAACTTTTGAATGAATTTCCCATCACGTGGGCTGCGCGCATCGGCGACAACGATAAAGTAAAAAGGTCTCTTTTTAGACCCGTGTCTTTGCAGTCGGATTTTAACTGGCATCTTAAATGGACATTTAAATGCGTGAATAATTGATTTACTAAGGCTGCAAATGTAAACATTGAAGCCATACTATGCAACAAAAGAATTGCAAAATAAAAAGTGCAGAGAACAGGCGGGCCCCGGTTATACTTTCTCCGCCATCAGCCGCTTTACGAGGGCTTCCAGCTCATGAATCCGCTTTTCAAGGGCCGGCAGGTTGCGAAACACCGCCTGGCTGCGCAGGGAGCTCGTATAGTCACCGGCCGGTGACCCGGTAACGGCACTGTAAGGCTCTTTCAGCGACTTGCTTACACCGCTCTGTGCATTGATCTTGACACCATCAGCAATTTGTATGTGGCCAACCAGGCCTGCCTGGCCGCCAATCATCACATGGCTGCCGATCTTGGTACTTCCGGAAACGCCTGCCTGGGCAGCAATCACAGTGCTGGAGCCCACTTCTACGTTGTGTGCGATCTGGATAAGATTGTCCAGCTTGGCGCCTGCCCTGATGCAGGTAGAACCCATTGTAGCACGGTCGATAGTGGTATTGGCGCCTATCTCCACATGATCTTCTATAATGACGTTTCCGATCTGGGGCACTTTCTTGAACGAACCGTCGGCCTGCGGCGCAAAGCCAAAACCGTCTCCGCCAATCACGGTACCTGCATGAATCACCACATGATTGTGCAGGATACAGTCGTGGTAGATCTTTACGCCCGGGTGAATGATACACCCTTCGCCGATCACGGCATTGTCGCCGATAAAGGAGTTAGGAAACACTTTTGTACCCTTGCCAATCTGTACGCTTTCGCCGATATAGGTAAAGGCGCCCACGTATACATCGTCTGCAATGCGTGCCGTAGGAGCAATGTAGCTTGGCTGCTGGATGCCTTTCATGTTCTGCGTCACCATTTCCTGGTACTTGCTCAGCAGGAGGGCAAAGGCAGAATAGGCATCTGCCACGCGAATGAGGGTCGGTTTTACCGCCTGCTTTAGTTCATATCCGTCCGCAATAATGGCAATGGAAGCATTGGTTGTATAGAGGTAATCTTCGTATTTGGGATTGGCGAAAAAGGTGAGCTGTCCTTCCTGTGCCTCTTCTATCTTACCAAAACCGGTAACTTTTTTGTCGGGAGCGCCTTCAATCTTTCCGTTTATGATGGCTGAAATTTGAGCAGCGGTGAATTCCATAATAGTTGGTCAAGGAGTCAATATAGTGAAATATTCAAATGTCTCTTGCCAAACGTTCTAATTTAACCTTTAGTATTAGTTGTTTTAAAGCAGCGACTTCTGCCCAGGCTTTATCTGAGGTAGCAAAGGTAATATTTTTTGACAGGGGTGGACAACCGTTGATGGATTAAGGCATTGTCCACCTTCGCAATATCAGTGACAGTACCTTCTTTAAACAGCACTTTTATATGCTCGTCGTCGGGGTTGTAGGTGGTGTTGGAAGCCTCGCCTGTAAATACAAAATATTCCGCTTCCTGCTCAGAGATGCCCAGCTTAACGGCCACTTCGCTTCGCAAGGTGGCAATCAAAAGTGGTGCAAATGGCTCGGACTCAAATTTTACTTTCAGCAGCTTGCGTTCTACCAGTCCCTTCGACAACCGCGACAGGATGCCATCAAAATGGCCACACCAGTTCTTGATGGTGCAGAGAACATCCGCGTCATCAAGCTGTGTAAAGCCCTCCAGGTGCCGGATAAAGTTGTCCTGCGGCTGGTGCTGTTTGAGGAAAAAGTCAAGCGTTGCGGAGGAAGTGGGCACGGAAATGCCGCCGGCAATGAGCTCCTGTGCCCGCTCAATGATTTTTACCAGCATTTTTTCTGCGGCTACCACGGCCTTGTGCAGGTACACCTGCCAGTACATAAGGCGCCTAGCCACCAGGAATTTTTCCACGGAGAAGATCGCCTTCTCTTCGATCATCAACTCCCCTTCGTGCACCACCAACATTTTTAGAATGCGGTCATAGCCGATCACTCCTTCAGACACACCGGTGAAAAAAGAATCCCTCGTCAGGTAGTCCATACGGTCAACATCCAGTTGCCCTGACACCAGCTGGTGAAGGAAAGGCTTGTGGTAAGTACCGGAGAATATGGAGATAGCAACCTCCAGTCGTCCGCCCAGCTCTTCGTTCATGAGCTGAAAGATCAGCATCGAGATGTCTTCATGATGAACGCCCCGGATCAGCTTGCGCTCCAGCGCATGCGAATAAGGCCCATGACCAATATCATGAAGGAGGATGGCAATCTTGGCGGCCAGTTCCTCTTCCGGCGTAATGTCCACTCCTTTGTTCTTTAGTTCCTGCAGCGCCAGTCCCATAAGGTGGTAGGCACCAAGGGCATGATGGAGGCGGGTGTGCACGGCGCCAGGATAGACCAGCGAAGCAAAAGCCATCTGGTGTATGCGACGCAGGCGCTGAAAATAGGGGTGGGAAATGATCTCGAACAGAAGCGGGTGGTCGATAGTGATGAAGCCATAAACCGGGTCATTAATGATCTTTCGTACGTAAGGCATTTAAAGGAAGCTTTGATGATTTTAGGCAGGTGCATCTCGTGTAACGGTTGTCTGACAAGTAACAATGAGCAATAAAATTAGGCCAACACCGGATTGTTTACATTTGTGCGTGCCTCATTTGGGATGGCCGGATGCCCGGGGCAAAGTTTTCAGGATGGGCCGCATCACCGGTGCAGCCTGTGTCACAGTAACAATTTTAAACACAATGGCTTTAGCTAAGATACTTTGGGTAGACGACGAAATAGAAAGCTTGCAGTCGCAAAAGCTTTTCCTGGAGAACAAAGGATACCATGTGCACACCCTTACCAATGGATTCGATGCCATTGATTATGTGAAGGAAAACATCATTGATGTAGTGCTGATCGATGAAAGTATGCCTGGTATCACCGGGCTCGAAACATTGGCCAAGATCAAGGAGTACAGCGCCGGACTTCCCGTTGTGCTCATCACCAAAAACGAGACGGAGAACCTGATGGATGATGCCATTGGCAGCCAGATCTCTGACTACCTGATCAAACCCGTCAATCCCAACCAGGTCTGGCTTTCGCTTAAAAAGATCCTGGACAATCGCCGGCTCGTAGCAGAAAAGACCACCACATCTTACCAGCAGCAATTCCGTAATCTCTTCATGGCCCTCAACAGCAATCCAAGCCACCAGGAGTGGATGGGCATCTACAAGGAGCTGGTGTTTTGGGAGTTAAGCCTCCAAAAGAGTGACAGCCCGGAAATGCAGGAGATCTTTCAATCGCAGAAGGGCGAGGCCAACAACGAGTTTTTCAAATTCATCGCCCGCAACTATACTTCCTGGTTAAAGGAAAAAGAAAAGGACAAGCCGGTGCTTTCGCATACGCTTTTCCGTGAGAAGGTCATGCCACACGTGGAAAAGGGCGTTCCTACTTTCTTTGTCCTTATTGATAACCTGCGGTGGGACCAGTGGAAATCCATTCAGCCCATTTTTGCGGAAAGCTTCAGGGTAGTGGAGGAAGACAGCTTTTACAGTATCCTGCCCACGGCTACTCATTATGCCCGCAATGCGATCTTCTCCGGACTGCTGCCCATGGACATCGAAAAGAAGTTCCCGCAGCACTGGAAGAATGACGAAGACGAAGGCGGCAAGAACATGGCGGAAGAAGAGTTTTTCAAGGCCCAGCTGAAGACGCTCGGCAAGGCTGACCTGCGCACGTCCTACACAAAGGTGCTGAATAACAATGCCGGTCTGGACCTCCTGCACAACATACACAACCTGCTTACAAACGACCTTAATGTTATTGTATACAATTTCGTGGATATGCTCAGCCATGCCCGTACGGAAATGGAGGTGCTGAAAGAACTTGCTGGCGATGAAGTCAGCTACCGGAGCATTACCACTTCGTGGTTTGAGCATTCACCCCTGCACCAGGCTTTAAAAAAGATTGCGGACAAAGGCATTAAGATCATCCTGGCAACCGATCATGGAAGCGTACGTGTGAAGACACCTGTAAAGGTGATCGGCGACAAGCAGACGACGGCAAACCTGCGTTACAAGCATGGCCGCAACCTGAACTATGATGCAAAGGAAGTGCTGGCGATCCGCGATCCTAAAGAAGCCGGCCTGCCTTCCCCGACCATTAATTCATCGTACATTTTTGCCCGGGAGGATACCTTTCTCTGCTATCCGAACAATTACAACCATTATGTCAATTATTACCGCAACACCTTCCAGCATGGCGGTGTGAGCCTGGAGGAAATGATTGTGCCGGTGATACATATGACCAGCAAATAATTATTTCAGCAGGAGCGCTGCCAGTAAGCACACGCCGATCATGATGCCATAGATCTTCAGCCGCTTCCTCACCTGGTCCTTCTTGCCCTTTTGCCAATCGGAAATGAGGTTGTAGACGAGGCCGATAAAGACCATTGAAAGGGAAGTGTAATAGAGCCAGTCGGGCTGTTTCTGCGCAAAGATGTAATACAGGAACGGAAAGCCTGCAACGAAGAAGAAAATGCGGATAACAGAATCGGACCGGTTCATGCGTCAATGTTACGGCTTTATTGCACACCGTTTTGCCGGCAGAAGGCGGGGTTCTTTTTTTATTTTTATTTTTGCAGCTCCATGAAGTACACACAAACCACGCTCGACAAGATCGGCAGGCTCATAGAAGAAAGCGGATACATTGTTCGATATGAAAGAGGCTCGTTTCAGAGTGGTTTTTGCATTCTTGAAGACCGCAGGGTTGTGGTGCTCAATAAGTTTTTGCAGCTGGAGGGCCGTATCAATACGCTGATCGACCTCATTCCGCAGCTCAGGATCGACCAGGAGGCATTAAGCCCCGAAAGTAAAAAGGTCTGGGACGATATCATGAGCCGCTACCATGCCGCTAATTCTCCGGAAGAATAAGCCGCTTCTTTCAGCGGCAGTATCTGGCGGTAAAGGCGTAAACTTGTGCCGGAAAAAGCTTCAGTGAATTATCCCCCGTTAACCATCACCTTTCTTGGAACCGGCACCAGCAGTGGTGTTCCCATGGTTGCCTGCCACTGCCATGTATGCACTTCGCCCCACCCCGAAGACAAGCGGCTGCGCAGCAGCATCCTGGTGCAGTCGGCCACTACTACCGTGGTTGTGGACACTACGCCCGACTTCAGGTACCAGATGCTCCGGGGCGGCGTTGACAGCCTTGATGCAGTACTGTTTACACATCCGCATAAAGACCATATCGCAGGCCTGGATGACGTGCGTGCTTATAATTTTTTCCAGCATAAGGCCATGCCTGTTTATGCCAACGGGCTCACTATCGACGCACTGAAGCGTGAGTTTGCCTATGCATTCGCGGATACAAAGTACCCGGGCATTCCGAGCCTGGAGCTGAACTGCATTACCCTTGAGCCATTTACGATTGGTGATATTCCGGTAGTGCCGATTCTTGTCTGGCACCTGAAAATGCCCGTTCTTGGTTTCCGCTTCGGGCACTTCACTTACATCACGGATGCCAATAAAATTGATCCGCCCGAGCTGGATAAGATCAGGGGCACAACCACCCTGGTCGTAAACGCGCTTCGGAAAGAGTCGCATATCTCGCACTATACCCTGGACCAGGCCATTGCGCTTGCCCAAACGCTGGAGGTGGACCAGGCTTACTTCACGCATATCTCCCATCAGCTGGGCCGCCACGACGCCATTGAAGCCGAACTGCCCGGCAGTGTTCACCTGGCCTACGATGGCCTGGTGCTGAATGTGTGATGCCTCACCGCTCGGAGTAGTCTTTCCTGCCCCATAGTCACCTTTATTCTTGATTCTTAACGGGTAAGCTTTAAACTCCCTTATAAATGGAGCGCGCTGCCAACCTTTATTGCCGTAAATTTGCGGCTGCTTAAAACGATTGCCTTATATGAATTTCGAAACTTCAGAGATTACCACCCAGGTGGCACAGACAGCCCGTGACTTTGCGCAGCAACACATCAAGCCCTATATTATGGAATGGGATGAAAGCCAGGAGTTCCCCATTCACGTGTTTAAAAAGCTGGGCGAACTGGGTATGATGGGCGTGTTGGTACCTGAAGAGTACGGAGGCGCCGGACTTTCCTATTTTGAATACAAGGCAGTGATTGAAGAAGTGGCCAAGGTCTGCGGATCGATCGGGCTCAGTGTAGCTGCTCATAACTCCTTATGTACCGGTCATATTATGCTTTTTGGAAATGAGGAGCAGAAGAGACGCTACCTGCCTAAGCTGGCAACAGCCGAATGGATCGGTGCCTGGGGCTTGACAGAGCCCAATACCGGGAGTGATGCCGGCAATATGAAAACGACTGCGGTAAAGGACGGCAACAACTGGGTACTGAATGGCACCAAGAACTGGATCACGCATGGAAAAAGCGGTGATGTGGCTGTGGTCGTTTGCCGCACGGGTGAACCAAGAGCTAAGAACAATGCCACTGCTTTTGTCGTAGAACGGGGCACGCCAGGCTTCAGCGCCGGTAAAAAAGAAAACAAGCTCGGCATGCGCGCTTCGGAAACCTGTGAAATGGTATTCGAGAACTGCGTGATCTCCGATGCAGCCCGGCTGGGAGAAGTAGGAGACGGGTTTAAGCAGGCAATGAAGATCCTCGATGGCGGCCGCATTTCGATAGCTGCTTTATCGCTGGGTATTGCAAAAGGCGCGTACGAAGCAGCCCTGCAGTACTCGAAAGAACGCCATCAATTTGATAAGCCTATTTCCTCTTTCCAGGGCATTGCCTTTAAGCTCGCAGACATGGCGACGCAGATCGCTGCGGCAGAACTGCTGATCCTTGAAGCGTGTGACCTGAAAGAGCGCAAGCAGCCAATGACAAAAGTTTCTGCAATGGCGAAGTATTACGCCAGCGAAGTAGCGGTTCGCACTGCTGATGATGCAGTTCAGATCTTTGGAGGCTATGGCTATACGAAAGATTTTCCGGTAGAGAAGTTTTACCGCGATGCAAAACTCTGCACCATTGGTGAAGGCACAAGCGAGATCCAGAAGCTGGTGATCTCCAGAGAAGTGCTTAAATAAGTAGCAGCTTATTACAACTATATATCCCGGCTCATTGCCGGGATTTTTTTAGGTCCTCAGCCAAGTCTCCTGTAAGGGACTTACCTCCTAACCGAGTCATGGCTTCCTAGCCGAGTCTCTCGAAGAGGACTCGGCGTTTTCTCGAGACGGCGCCGGAGTCCCTTGCAGGAGACCCGGCTAGGAAGTAATGCCGGCATTTTTTTAGTTTGGACTACTTTCTGTTCATAAAAGGTGGGATGTTGTCAATCGTGCGCTTGTACACGCCGAGTCCCCTGCGGGAGACGTCGGCTGAGAAACTGGGGGGGATAGCAT
>QQTW01002015.1_pt1 | contig 14575 bp, 16 predicted proteins | sample 1904831 | NCBI WGS metagenome assembly QQTW01 (sample SAMN09435610, study PRJNA476489) | Subsurface metagenome, whole genome shotgun sequencing project. | reverse complement strand
AATCGAGATCCTATCCATATAACCAATATTGCATATAGATTCATTCAGTTTAATCTATCTACAACTGTAATACTATAGAACCCATTTGGGATCTTTTCTTGGAATCCAAAGCTTACAGTAAAGCTGTTTTCAGTAGCCCAGTGGACACAGGGCGCGAAATTATGGAGCTATGACAGCAAAATATCTGAAACCTAGATGGGCATAAGGCTTGCAGCTACAGGCATAGATATTAAATGGGTTTTATGAGGATAATGTATACATAAGCCAGAGATGACAAAAAATACAGTTACCGCCGCCAGCCCAGATACTGTAATGTTATAAGCCGCATTAATTACAAAACCAATTGGATTTGAAGTATTTATACCTTGTAGTAGAGGAAATAGTCCAAGATGATCAAAAACTACCCAAGTAGCACAAATAAATCTAATTGAGTCTAAGCCAATAATTTTGTTCATGGTTTATATTCAGAAGCAGTGAAATGTGTTGTTAATAACTCGGTAACTGTTTGTTCAAACCGCTCAAATCCAAACTTTTCAATTACTTTTTGTCGTAAAACTTGAGGTTGATAAAGGATAGGATGGGGGTAATTATTTTTCAAAATTTGAATTAGCGTTTGAGCGATCGCATCTATATCATCAGGATCAACCAGAACTCCTAATTCACCGTGACATAAAGCATCTATTGCTCCGTCTTGATTTCCACCTAAAACGGGCTTACCACAAGCTAAAGCTTCTAGATAAACTATACCAAATCCCTCCTGTTTACTTGGCATGGCAAATACATTACAAAGGTTATAATGATCGCCAAGTTCCTGATCAGGAATAAACCCTGTTAAGGTTACACATTTTTGTAGCTCCAATTTTGTAACTAATTGTTCAATCCGGGGGCAATCGTCACCTTTACCTACGAGCATATAGTGAACATTAGGGATATGATGGCGAATTTTAGGTAGTGCTTGCAAAATTTGGTCATAGCCCTTGTCGCGATCGTTATTCTCTAATCTGGCTACAGTTAGAATTATCGGTTGGTCTAGTTCTAAGCCATAACGATTAAGTAGATGTTGAGGTTTAGAGGCAATTTGGAAGCGTGAAGCGTCGAAGGTAACTGGTAGAATAACAATTTTTTCGGGGTTTAATTTTTGTTCTTTAATTAGGCGAAAGCGAGTATATTCACCAATTGATATAATTTTCTCAGCGTGATGTAAAGCTTTTTTGAGCCAATAGTTCTGCACCATCCAGGCATCTACACCGTAAACTACTATCCAATAAGGAGTTTTGGTCAATCGATTTAGCAAAAATGCAATCAACCCAAAATTAAGATGACCGCAGATAATTAATTTTGGCTTATTAATCAATCCTCTTGAAATCAGCTTCCAAGCAAACTTGTAGGTTCGGAATTTTTTAGGCTCGCGACCACTAAAACTAAAATCAATATTGTCTGAGTAAATTTTAGTTTCTGGTAAACTTTTATCTAATTTATCAAAAACTGTTACTTTTAAACTTTTATAGTTATTTTCTATAGCACTGATAAAATCTTTCAAGTATACTTGAATGCCTCCTTTAAATTCAAAAATATTAGGTATCCATAAATGTAATGTTGATTTTTGCATATTTGTAATTATTGATAAGGTAATTCAGTAAAGTATGTGGAATTATTATATTGGTCGAATAATTCTTGTTCTTCCTGCCTATTTTCTACTTGCTCCAATTTTGGTAATAACCAAATAAAACTGGAGAAAAACCAGTAGTAAGCTGAGAAAGTATGGTGAAAAACTAAGGGGTTTGCTATATGTATTATTTGAATGAGACACGCACTAAGTGCTAACTGTTTTAAAAACTGTCTTTTTAATGTTAAAAATACATTCCAAAGTGCTATAGCAAGGCTAAACCTAAGTCCATACCAAATAAAAAAGCCTATAGGTCCAAGTTCCAATGCTACTCTACCAGGTTCCGGCTCATATTCTACTGGAATAGATTCACCTTCAGGTAGTTTCAAGGCTTTACGAAGCGCTGGCGCTGCTTGGTGTGTTGCTCCTGTGCCAAACCCATCAAGTTGTTTATACTTAATAACGTCGAAAGGTTGAGTTATACCACCCAAAATACGCGCAAAGACATCATCACTAGAAGTAGAGCGATGCCAAAATGCGTCAATTACTGGGCGAAACCAAATTAAAGCAGCAATAGTCAAAATAACACTAGGTATTAAAAACTTTTTAAACAAAGTCAAAGCATTACCAGGTTGAGTAAATATTTTGGCACAAAAATATAAGATTAAAAACAAAGCTGCGGCAATAATTAAGACTCGATAGCCAGTCATAAAAGAGTTAACAATCAGCAAAAATAATTCACATATAAAAAGCCAACTCCATAAACGAGATTGCTTTACTGAGAAAAAGGTTATTAATAAACAAAAGCATACGATTAAATATACCGCGTATCCACTAAGGAAAGAAAAGGTGCCTGTAACTCTGACTATATTACCAGTAAATGTTGCTCTAGAGGTTACTTCACTATTAGCATATACATTCAGGAGACTGGAAGCTGGACTGAAAAACTGGATAATTCCTAAAATTCCTACAGGAATTAGAAAAATGGTTTGAGAACGTAAAAATTTTAATAGTGCGTTTTCCGATTCAAACATGGACGGTATCATCCACATTAAAGGTATATAAAGTATATAACCTCTCAGCCCAAAAAGTCCTATGATAGGCGAACCTAAGCTAGGGTTAAATACTTGAAATATACACCATCCTGTCACCATAGATACCAGAACATTAACACTATTTTTATTATTAGTAGGGCATTTTTTATGTCTAGAAAATAAAACATAGTAATTGATATAAGCTCCTATAAGTATAAAATCTTTTAAGAAATAAACTAGCTCACTAGCTTCAGGAAATACCCATTTTCTGATTGCGCCCTCAAGAATCACAATGACAAAGAAAAGTTGAACAGAAATTTGCCACTTCACTAATGATAAATAAATTAAGCTTATACCCAATATTAAAATTAGTAATTGGTTCATACTAGAGCTTCCTCTTAATTGTTACTAACTACAAGATGCAGGCAATAGCCTGCATCTCTTGCTTAAGTCTCAAATTTAGTATTTAATTTTTTTTAAAATACCAAGTCCCCGAACTATTCCCATTTGCTCCGCTTTCACGCTTTTAGCAAACTCAACAATTGCAGAGTTCCAAACAGCATCATCAGATAAAATTAGCCCCTTAGGTTTAACATAAGGGTAAGCTTGCTGAAATTCAAACATCATGTGTTCCTGAGTATGCAAACTATCATGAATAAATATGTCAACTTGGTTTAACTCTTTTAATAAAATAGGTAACATAATTTTAGAATCACCTACCTGGAATTTCCATCTAGGACTTAACCAATCTGGAACCATCCATCCAACCGTTTTACTTTGAGGCAAATGTGAGCCATCAGCAATGTCGATTGAATACAAAGTTCCTATTTTATTTAACTTCATAGCTAATAAAATATAAGCCGTTGATATTCCATTAGCAACACCTGTTTCTAAAACAATCTCTGGTTTTAAAGCTCTAATAATAGCGTATTAAGCTAATACAGTTTTTCTGTATAAATCTCCTCCAATTGAACCTACTACATCTTTAAGTACATTTTCACATTCTTTTAAGTGGTTGATGAACTCTGGGATGTCAAGGGGTTCGTTAAGGAATCTTTTAACTTCTTGGATTGTTATACTCAGTATTGATGCCAGCATACGTTCATCTGCCGATATTAAATTGCGACTTAAGACTTTGAATGTATAACTTGGATGAGTCAAAGCATAAACAATATTTTTACTAGGATTCATTAAAAATTGCTTGATCATTTTTTATTACCCTTGAGGAGATTTAAGTTGAACGGCTTTTTCAACAGCTTGGACAAAAGCCTCTACATTATCGTGAGGCGACCAAGTTTCCATTCGCAAACGAGCATTTAAACTCATTTGGTTTATTTGTTCGCGATCAGGAAGAATTTTTTTTATGATATCTGCTAAACTGTCTATATCACCACAAGGATAAATAAAACCAGTCTTTCCTTCTTTAACTAGGTCAAAACGCCCGCGAATTTGATCGCTTAATATAATAGGGCATCCACATAACATTGCCTCACAAACAACAACTGGACATGGATCGTAGTTTGAGGGCAGGATAAATACATCTGCACTACTGTAGGTGGCAGGTAGTTGCGATTGATTGACAAATCCTAAAAATTTTACATACTTATCAAGCCCTAAAGATTTAACTTCTGCTTCTAAATCTGGACGCAGAGATCCATCTCCTGCAAATACAAGATAAGCATCAGAGACGTTTGCCTTCACAAATGCTTTGAGAACATCCTCGGGTCGTTTCCAAGGCTGTAGCTTGGCACAAAAAAGTATAACTGGTGAATTTTCGGGAATTCCCCATTGATTACGTACTTTTGTGCGATCTACTTCTATACACCGCTTCTTCCACCAATCGTTATCAGCAACAAAGGGTGTTAACACAATGCGCTCATCTGGTATAGCCAAGCTGCGATAAAACTCAGCAGTGGCTGCTGCTGGAGCTATAGCAATGTCAATTAAACGATAAATCAATGGAAGCAAAAACTTTTTTAACCCCAACTTCCAGCCTTTTCCATCACGAGGAAGTAAGGATGTGGTATCAGCATAAAATAGTAAAGGAGTATGACTCTTTTTTACGGCAGCTACTGCAATCCAGAAACTTGCATACATATAGCCTGTATAAGCAAATACAGCATCAAAGTTGCCCTTGTCGATCAAATTCCACAATTCTGGGTTGATTAGTCCAAAAAAGCGACCTAAACCTGGTTTAAAAGATTTATTAGCAACTTGAGTCCAAGGATAACCATCCAGCAACGGTATGTCCCATACTACTTCAAGTCCAAATCCAGGGTCAATAGCTTTTTCAGCACCTTGTAAACTGCAATAGGCTACTAAGATATCTAGTTTTGGATGCTGCGCCATTAACCGAAATAGTGGAGACATATATTGAATTGCATGGGAAGTAACTATTAAGACTCGATATTTACTTTCAGCCATTTATTCCCTTCTCCTTGGCTTGAGTGTTAAGGTGAGCCGCAAAAATTTTACTTTGCACGGGTAAGCTATGAGTTTGATACCAGGCATAGGCATTATCAGCGATCGCTTGTCCTTTGTCTATAGATAATTGCCCTGATTGCTCCTCTGCAACCCAGTAATGTTCCTTAGTTTCTAAACCATCCATCGACACAGAACTAGAGGAAGTAATGATAGGAATTAACTTATGAGCGCAGCAAGCTGCGAATATAGTTGATTTAGCTAAGTATTCTGGAGAAGGCGAACCTAATAAACCTGCCACTGAGTCGAGCATGATTTGACTAATTTTACTGACTTCTGCTACTCCGATTTCTACTATAGGAATGCCATTTATTGGGGATAGATTTAAACCTGTAGGAACACCAATATCATAAATTTTTTTTATTTGCAAGGTAAGACATAACTGTGCAACAACTGCAAGATGTTGCTGGTAAACTATTAATCTACTATTTTTATGACCGAATACTACTAAATGTCGGTTACGCTTTGCTAATGGTAGTAAATTTTCAGGTTCTCCTATATTAGAAAAAACCGGAAGATTGATAATTTGAGTTTGTTTTTTGTGACTCAAATTGAATAAACTTTTGGCGTAGCCTTTGCTGCTAGTAAAGCAGCAATTACTTAGGTTAGTTAAGTTTGATGTTAGTTTTTTTTGCAACGGCGATAGCCAAAAAGAACTTGTCCAAGGAGGCCCAAAACCATAAATTTCATGAAACATTGTGACTAAACGTGCGTTAGCTGTCCGGCGTTTCCACTTCTTCAAGTCTGCAATTAACCATCGTGGACAGCCTCGATTTGCATAACCATAACCTACATAATGTAAAAACACGGTGGTTGGAATTTCTAAATTTGTTGGTAACAGTGGTAACAAAGCATTAGCAGAGTGCGATCGCACTTTACTAACAGCAAATCCTTTGATTTCTTTTGCTCCTGACCAACGGGGATCACCGACGACAAAATGTGTCTCGATCCCAAAATCTTGACGCAGTTGACAAGCAAGATTTAGGGCGTAATCTCCTACTCCGCAAACTGCTGGTGGTAGTCTAGGAACAACTTGGACAATCAGCATTACATCTACTTCTCTTAATTAAAACTACGGTTAGTTTTGAACTGCATTTTGAAATAAAACAACCATAGCCGTATGCATTCTTTTTTTTAGGTTTATAGGTAAAGATGTAGTTAATTCTTCGCATTTTTCAACCCATAACCGAGGTAATATTTTTAGTAAAAATCTAAGTTTTAAATGACCGTTACTCAATGTGTTCGTAAAAATTCTCTTTTCTAAAATTTCTAACTTTGCTTGTTCAGCGATTAATTCAACTTCGTCTATATGTAGTAAAAAGATATGACCGTCGCTATCTGGTTTAAACTGCACTGCTTCAAATTTATTGGGATCGGAGCAATCTGAAAACCTAGGTAAGGGATTTTGAAAATACTCGCCATTAGGAGTACTCATCACAATATATCCGCCAGGTTTAAGCATTTGAGCAACTTTTCTTAAAAACTCATCTGGGTGAGCGACGTGTTCAATAACTTCAGCAATTAAAATTACATCAAATTTTAATTCATTGCCTAGACTAAAAATGTCTCCAGGCGCATAATAAATAACACCCTTTTCCCATTTAAGCTTGACATAATCAGCTAATTCTGAAGGTAGATCGTCGTTCCAGGTAACTTCGTAACCTAATTCAGCTAATGTTAAACTAAAATTTCCTTGACCTGCGGCAGCATCTAAAACTTTTGCCCCTGGCTTCGCTACTTGTTGAATTAAGTCTAAAGTATGTCGACGACGATTTGCATAAGCGTAAGCATAACCGCAAGAACTTTTCTCCTCATAAATTTCCATTAAGTCGTAGGGGTAGCTGTATTGCCAAGTTTCGTGCCAACTAGGTTGTGGAGTTACTTTTTTCATGGTTTTATTTAGTTGATTTAAGCAAGGAAATTATAATTAATTGTTCAAAAAAATAATCGCGAGTAACTAGCACTATAATGCAAATCTGAGCTACGGATACCAATAGATTTAGCCGGAAGTCCAGCAAAAATTGTAAATGGTTCTACATTTTTAGTTACCATTGCTCCGGCAGCAACTACACTACCTTTACGGATAGTTACCCCAGGCAAAATAGTTGCCCGCGTACCAATAAAAACGTAATCTTCTATGTTAACCGGACGAGTTCTTCCTGAAAAATTACTGCTTTGCAAGTCATGATCTCCTATTAAGATACATACTTCAGCCGAAATCGAAACGTTATCACCAATAGTTATACCAACACGATTATCTAATCAGCATTTTTGATTAATAATGCTGTTTTCCCCATTGTTAAATTGCTGAGTTGTGTCAAACCATGATTCCATAAAAATTTAACTACCTTTATCAACATGAAACCCAAGACAGTAACGATAAAAAAATAATCTAATTAAGTAAGACGGGGTATGATCTAGCAAACGATTTGTAAAATACAAAAGCCCTTTATAACGAATTCGGTTTAAAATGTTGATTAACATATTTTGTGAGTCGATATCTTAAGTAAGGCATTCCAATTAGCACTGGATGTAGAGTTAAGTCTAAAATTTTCCTAAAAAAAGTGGCATTTGACTGTTGTGTAGTTAGTTTTGTCCCATCGCCAAATAAAGTGTGCCATTCTATCTGAGCTTCTTGTTTGCCTATGTGAGCAATAGTAGAACTTTTACTATTATCATGACATCTAAGGTAACCTAGATAGTCTTTTAGCTTCACAAACTCCCCGTACTTATAAAGCCGACAAAAAAACTCTAAATCCATCGCAAATTGTAATTTGTCTTTTAACAAACCAACATTATTCATTGCCGAACGCCGCCAAAACGCTGTTTCCGAACAAACAGTGTATATAGACTTGCTTGGCTCAAAAGGTGGTGAATTTGCCCAACCTGTTACATTACTGCTAGCATCAAGGAAAATTCTGTTCCCGTGTACTAAAACACATTCAAGATTATTATTAAAGGCTTGAATGACTTTATTAAAAGTACCTTTTACATAAACATCATCACTATTAATCCAGCCAATAATTTCTCCACTACTCTTTTTAATTCCTTTATTAATTGCATCAGCTTGACCTGTATCTTTTTCACTAACCCAATAAGACAAGTAGGGTTGATATTTTTTAATGATTTCTACACTATCATCCGTAGAACCACCATCGATAATTATGTACTCAAGATTGGGATAGCCTTGTAACAAAACCGAGCGAATGGTAGCCTCAATAAATTTACCTTGGTTATAACTAGGAGTTACAATATTAATTGGCGGCATTTTGCCCTGTAAGGGATGGTTTTGTTCTGTCCAAGGCCATCCTGATTTACCCGGCGGTGGTGAAGGTAAATCGTTGAGTGTTAAGGCAGTATTAATGGTTGACATTGTTTAGATTAAGGTTGATTAATATTAACTTAAGGAAAATTAAATCCTAGAATTTTGTGACTTTATTTATTACAAATATGTCTAGCGATATCAATAAATTGTCCAGCGAAAGCCTGTACTTCGTTGAGATTATTTTCTCTAGCTATAACCTCCCGCTCTAAATCAGGTGCTGGTGTAAATCTTTCCCACCAATCAGCTAAAATAGTAGCTAAAATTTCTGATGAGTGGCGCTCAAAAAAAGTGCTGTTGGGTGGATTTTGTTCTAAATGAACGGGTATATCGGATAAAATCATTGATTTACCAAATACTCTAGCATCTTCTACTACGGTACTCCAGCCTTCAAAAAGAGAGGGTTGAATCACCGCTAAACAACGCCGCATTAATTGAATTTGATCTATTTTAGGTATTAAGTCTAAGAGGTGTACTTGTTGCTGAATATCAAAATCTTGAATTGTTTGAGTAATTGTATTACCATACTTGGGTTGACGATAGTCGTAGAGACGACCCGTGCAAACTATAATAGGATATATGGATTTTTCTTTAAGTATTTTTAGAGCTTCAAAGATCAGTAGATGATTTTTGTGTTGCCAGAATTGATTGCTGACTAAGAAAAAGCGATCGCTTAAATTATATTTGGCTTGAGTTGCCACCGGATCGGATTGATACCACTCCGGTAGAACAGAAGTTTTAAAAGATAGAATTCGGGCTTTAGAGGCTGATTGAGGATAAAACTTTTGAAAGTCGGCGGCTACCGTTTGGCTACTAAGCACTACAGCCTCAGCATATTTAGCAATTTTTTGACAATTTTGCTCTCTTGTTTTGATTTCTAGCTTAGAAAAAAATTGAGTTAAATACTTATCCTGAAAATCGGGAATCCAAGCCGCCGAAGCATAAGCTGTTTTACCTTTTCCTTGGTTTAAGTTAGGATAAATAAAATCTAAGTTAATTTTTTTAACAAAAGCATCAAGCCTAGGGTCGGGAAGGTCGAATAAAGCTCGTCTTAGCTTCCAACGAATGCGATTGACTAACGTAACTGGTTCTAAATCAACTTCTAAGTAATAAATCTGGTCTACAGAAGAACTTATCTGAGTATGTAACTCAGCATTAATAGACTTACTACAAATTAAATACAGTTCAAAAGTTGAGCGGACTTCGGTTGAAAGACTACCTAAAGCCAAAGTTAAATTTTTAATATATTCCGCGCCGCCAATCCATTCGCGGCTACCTTGCATAATTAAACCAATCCGTAAAGGTTTTGTCATACTCCTACTAGCTCTGCTCTACACCAGTTGGCAAAGGTTTTAATGCCCTGTTCTAGAGGTATAGAGGGATTAAAACCTAAATAATTCAATTTTGCTATATCCGCACTCCAATTTAGCGGTGTAGCCACCGGGACAACCCCATCAAAAGCGGGGGTATAGTCACAATTTAGAACTGCTAAGACCATAGCAGCTAAATCGGCGATCGCCACCTCTCTACCTGTACCTAAGTTATAAACTTCCCCCTGCATCGGCGCACAAGTGGCAACAATGTCTAGAGCTTTGGCAATATCGAGAGCATGAATAAAATCTCTACTTTCTTTGCCTGTACCTTGTAAAATTAGCGCATTTTGAGCGATTACTTTTTGGCAAATATCCCATACTACCTGACGGCGCAAACCAGGCCCGTAAGCGGAGAAAATTCTCATGCTGGCGGTTGGCAAACCGTAAACTTTGCTAAATTCTAGACATAGCTGTTCGCCTTGCCATTTATGAAAGCCGTAAGGAGATACAGGGCTTGGCGGCTGGTCTTCGCTAACGGGCAAGGATTTCGGATTACCATAAACGGCGGCGCTAGATAAATAAATGAATCGACAGTTGGGGACATCAAGGCGCAAAGCGTTGAGTATTTCCAAGGTCAAAGCCGTATTGGCATAATAATCGGCGGCGGGGTCAGTCACAGATAAACCCACAGACGCTCTACCCGCGCAGTGAATACAAATTCGGGGGGAGTGTTGCTGTAAATATTGGCTGAGGTTTGGGTCGGGCAATCTTAGCCGATAGTAGACCGATAAATTACCTAGGGGGGCATTTTCTGGGGGGGAATTATCAACCCCAATCACATACCAGCCTTGGGCAAAGAAGTGACGGGCAATGTATCGCCCCAAAAAGCCTGCAACACCAGTCACTAAAATAGAAGTAGTTATTTTCTGATTCGTCACGGTTTGACGGCTAAAAAAGAATAATGACGACCGGGATAATTAGACTTTTGAGAAAGCAACCAACCATACAAATTTTGCATAGTTTTGTTAGCGACGAGTTTTTCTGCTAACTTACTACCAAAATAAGCTCCTAGGGAGGATGCAAACTTTGCCTGAAACTCTTGTTCGGTCATGGGAGCGTAGTTTACTACACTTTGGTGAGGTGCGATCGTGCATTTTAGCTTTAACCCAGCTTTTTTAATAGCATCTGTGTACTCAGTAAGTAAATAAGCGTTTTCTCCGCCGTATAAGCTATGGAGAGGATGAGATTGTAAAAATGTTGGCAAGTCTTCTTGGCGCGAAATAATATGTTCGCGGGTAGCGATAAATGTTCCCCCCGGCTTTAAAACTCTAGCGGCTTCAAAGCACAGCTTATCTAAATCTTGAGCGTGATGTAAAACCGCGCGTCCGTAGACTATATCAAACGTATCTATCGCAAAAGGCAAGGTTTCCCCATACTCTTGAACTGTTTGAATCGCCACACCAGTTTTATCGACTAATGATTGAATTGCTTGAGCGCCAACTAAAGCGCTAGGATCGGGTTCTAGGGCGATAACGCTACAACCAGCTTTGGCAAAGGCGTAACTAGAAATACCTCTCCCTGCGCCCAAATCAAGAACTTTTCCGCAAAGATTACCTTGGAGTAGCTTTTCTACCGCTAACCACTCCTGGCTATTCCTAAATCGTTCGGCGGCGGATTCAATGGGATCGTCGTAATAGCAGTATTTAACCAGTGTTTCCTGTTGTGGCTGCGATCGCAACCAACTTACAGCTTGTTCCCAAGTATGAGTAAAATTTGTGTTCATACTAAAAAAATTATTTCCAAAGTTCTAAGGCTGTGATCGCTCGGCTACAAGCAGCATAATCGGGATCGTAATCTTTTGTACTGTTTGGATTGAAATATTTTGTTTCGTGAATATTAAACCCTGCAAAGTCTTGGCAATGTTCTTTGTCGCTAATTGACCACCCCCCAGCCTCGTAACAATAATAAGTTTCCACCAGTTTACTCGGAGCAAATACAGCAATCAATTGGTCAATCATTGCCTCGTTAAACTGTTGATACCAGCCAAAGTCTGTGTATTTACCGTAGGGAACGCTGATATAAACTTTACCTCCTGGTTTAGTAACTCTTTTAAATTCACTTACGGCTTTAAGAAAGTCTAAATTCTTTTTTTCTTTGAAAGCTTCGTTGTCAGAATAGATTGAATTATCCATGCCAATATGTTCAATTGTTGACAGCGAAACTACTTCGTCAAAACAATTATCTTTAAAATCTAATTCCCGCAAATCTCCAAATGTATAGGAAATTTTATTTTGCCAATAACAATTATGTTCTGGCTCTAGAGTAACAATTGTTAGGTCTTTTTTGTTTAAATTATCATGGCTCAAAATGTAGTCATAGTTCAATATAGAGCCAGCATCAAGCATTTTACTTTGTTTGTTATCGAGCCGCGATAATAACCAAGGATATTCAACAACGCGCTCGTCTAAAAACTCTCCATATTTTTCCGGTAACTTGTCATTATTAAAGAATTCTTCTAAAATAGCAGCGTCGTTAATAGCTGTATTAATGAAGTCTTTTTTATAGACTTCATAGCCTACAGACCAAGGTTTGCGATCGTTGTTAATATAAGTTTTAATTTGTTGGTTTTTTAGCGACTTATGCCGCCAATCTCTCAAACTTCCGTAAACTTGTTTTAAAGACATACTTATCATATTTTTTTAATTACCTTAGCGGGGTTTCCTACAACAACAACAAATTCCGGCACATCTTTAGTTACTACCGAACACGCACCTATTACCGAGCCTTTGCCAATTGTAACTCCTTTAAAAATAGTAGAATTAAATCCAATCCAGACATCATCTTCTATGTATACAGGCTGAGATTGAATATCAATATTATTAATTTGGGGATGACCTATTGACATTATTTCCATAAAATGCTCGTGTCTACGTTGAGGATTTAAGGAGTGAGAATTGGTATCGTGAATATTGACATTGTGGGAAATATAGACTCTATTGCCGATTTTTACTGACTCCGACGACCAAACCCGTGAGCCTTCGCCCAGGTAACAATCTTCGCCAATATGAATTTCGCCTGCGTGAGCAAATATAAGTAGCTCTCCTCTTAAAACGGAGTTTTTGCCAATAGAAATAAGGTTAGGTTTGTTGGCAAGATTTTCAATTCTTGCTGTCGGTAAGATTTTAACAGAGTCTGCCATAGTAGATTGGCGATCGCAAGTTTTTGTTAAATAATTTTGGTGCAGGTTTGTAAGCTTGTTAAAAATTAATCTGTAAATTTTATAATTAATTTCGCTAATCAGGCTATCTCGCTGCTTTTCAACATTCATGTTATAATTTAAACCTAGCTAAATAAAAAAGATATTACTTGAAAACTTAATTTCAAGTGAATGATTTCGCCTATGATTTGCAAAGCTTTTTATTGATTATAGAGTGTTAATTTACTATTCATAAATTCAAAACTTTTTTAAATTTTGATTTCAAAAGATGATAAGTTTTTTTTGACTGACCTCCGTAGTAACAAGCAAAAGTATAATTATCAGCTTGTGTATCTCTAACCATAAATAAAGGATGCTTTATATCCCAAATATCTGTAGTTGGCAATTTTGCTAAAGGACTTGAACTAAAAGTATGGGTAGCATCAGCGCCAAACCCAATGTTGGAAACAAGATTTGTTTTAGGCACTATTGACAAATCGTTTTGAATCCATCGAGTGTAGAGCCATTGATAATCCCAGCAGGTAGTTATTTCATTGTTGAACACGCGATCAAATATGTTTGTCCAGTACAATTCTTCTTGAAGACTACTACAAATTGACTTCATCATTTGCTTTGTTTTAAACTCAGACCAGCTTTTCATATCTCGGTCAAAATGTTGCCAAGCTCTGCGCCAAGAAGCCCATCCCCAAGTACCGCCATATTTAGAAAAAGAGTAACTATAATCAGTTTTATTTAGTCTAGAATTAAACTGATTGCCACTAATGTGCATAACTCTTTCGTCGTGTCGATAATGTTCTAGTAAAGTTTGGCAAAATTGAAAAAAAGATTGTGAAGGGAGACAGTCATCTTCTAAAATAATTGCTTCTTCAACTTCTGCAAATACCCAATCTATTCCACTTATTACTCGTTGTTCGCAGCCTAGATTAATGTCGGAAAAGTTAGTTAATACTTCACATTCCCAATCAACTTGATTAATAATTTCTCTAGTTTTTTGGCATTTTTGTACCTCTTCTGGGAATCTAGGCCCATCAGCAACCACTAATAACTTTTGAGGTTGCGCTTGACGAATTGCCTCAAATACAACTTTTGTTAATTCTGGACGATTAAATATTAGAAAAGCAACCGGAGTTGAGAGAGACATAAATTATTTTGCAGTAGTTAACGTTTTAATAATTTGTTTAAATTTCTGTTTCAATAAAGTTTTTAAGGATGGTAGCTGTAAAGAACCTTGAGCTTTTTGGTTTAAAGCTTTTTTATAGGCAGTTTGCATATTGCTTAGTGCGGTTGGAGAATCTTTTACATTAAACCAATTAGAGTTTACTGGTGCATAAAAGAGAACGTTTGCTACCATATCAGCTACCTCTGAAGGCTGAATATTTGAAAGGGATTCATTACCATAAAGCATTCGATAAAAAAGCAGTGCATCGCGTAAGTCATTTTTGTTGGGAGCAAATAAAAAATCTTGAACAGTATTTCCTAGCCTAGAACGCGGTACTAATTCAACAGTTGATTTGGCAAGTCCCGATGGTAGTAGCATATTAGAGCCGTGTACACCAATTACACAATCCGCCGCACTCATGTAAGCCATCCACAGGCGATCTC
>QQTW01002014.1_pt1 | contig 14578 bp, 14 predicted proteins | sample 1904831 | NCBI WGS metagenome assembly QQTW01 (sample SAMN09435610, study PRJNA476489) | Subsurface metagenome, whole genome shotgun sequencing project. | reverse complement strand
GGTTGGTGTCGAAGCTGGGCCAAACATCAGCTGACATCAAGCGACAAGAGCGAGCTCACGACTCACCCGAAGTGGTATCGTTGGAATACGATCTTGCGGTTTGAGAGGCTTGTACTAAGATATCCGGAGAGAAGAGAAAGACAGACAGCATCAAAAGAAGAGCAACCGAGAGGAGAAACTTGGCCATTCCTCGTGTCCAAAGCAAGCTCTTGCCGAGCTCGCCGGGCCTGAAGATAGCTAAAGTGGTGGAAGGAGATGGGAGAAGTATCCGTACGTAAAGGCGAGAACGAAAGACCAAAGAAGTGTCATCAACCGACAATTAAGGAACATCTCCAAGCGATGGTATAGAAGGAAAAATAATGATACAAAGTGGATCAGCCACTGACCGCGACGGAGTTCTACCGAGATTGCATAAGCGGCCCAAGAAGTAAGACTTTGAAGTAGACGACAGGGCGGGGAACAAGGCGCATTCCCATGGATGCTCTTGTACGCAGCATGTAGGTACGGAGCAGTCGCACAGGATGAACCCAACGATCGTCGCCGAAATAAATTAGGTTCGGTCCATATGCTATTAGTACTCACAAGTAATAATCCAGACTCTCTCAGGTATCAGTCACCAGATTGAAGCAAGCACTGCCGGTCACCGCTGCATGCTTCGTGACGCACAGCAGCACGAAAAGCACCGGGTTATATTTAGACACAGGTGTGGGTGGTGGAAACACAGACCTCGGGGCATCGGGACATCTGCAGCCCACGACCTACCATATCGAGACAAGGACGCAATCGGTACCTGGTCGAGAGCTGGCCGAGCCGCAGAACGATCAGGTACCGCAAGCGTTTCCTCGCCGAAGTTGACATCGCGAAGACCCACTTGAGTCCTGGGCATGCTTCTGCCGGTCCGCACGGAATGCGCCGTGTTACCCTGGTCCCTGGCCTGTACGATCATCTAACAAGTGCTTACCGAGGACCATGGTCTGTTCGGCGATGATGGAGCTTGCTTTTTTGCAGCTCATCTTCCCTCCACCATCTCCGAAATTCAAGTTTGTGCACGATTCCGGTTGCCGGTCGATTGGCTTGGATGCCGCAACGCAACGGCCGCGTATAACGCCACCAAAAGCCTCCTCTTCCCTGCCGACCATCCGACACCTGTATCCTGTGTCGGCGACGCCGTTGCGTATGTATCTAGAATGTGCGGCACTGCAAGGCCCGTACTCTGGCAACGGCTGAAACTGGTACAGTACATACGTATTTCCATTCGTACATGTCGGCAATCCTTGGACACTCCGCACTGGCAGGCCTGACAGCGGTCGAGTGCGCTAGCCCTGTGACGGGCGACGTGTTAGGGCTGGCGATGATGGCTCGAATCGGCCGGGCCTCCGCGCGTGCGTGAGTAGCGACCCGGCAGACATGTGGAACATGCTTGGTAGACGGCACGATAGAGCTTTATCAAACTCTTGTTCTCCATCGATCCAGAGATGCATCCTGTAGTGTCGAAAGCCTTCCTAAAGATATGCTTCCATGACAGCATCGGTGGGTCCAGGTTCAAATATTCGCAAATAGATGCCTATCTTGGATTACCGCGGGGCTGTTTCCACGTCTTATGGCGGCAAAAGCGTGAGCAGCACCTTCGGGCGTGATAGAGCGTTCCGGATCCGCAATCATGTATGTACGACGAAAACTTCAGCCGCGAGAGTCAATCACGGATGGTCTTTGAGCCGCCGCATGTGCGATCTCTCGCATTCCTGGACGGAAGGGGATTTGAAAAGATATTGGACGAACGACGAAAAGAATCCCTGGATGTTGGCTGTGTTGCAGTAGCAGCTGGGAAGTTACACAACCGAAAAGGATCAGCCCACGATAGTTCGAAGCCCGTAGCCGGAATTGGAGGAATACTAAAGGGATGCCGGAGCGACTGGCTGCGTAGGTATATAGACACGACGTCGGCATCACCGGTCTGGAGGTGTAAGTCACTTGATTGTCTGATACTCAAGAGGTTCGCCCTTTGCCCAAGTTAGCCAGCCACTCAATATAGTCAGTCCACTCCCGACACCAATCCCTTTGCTTCGTTGGCTCCTGTGCGGAGTACGGAGGAGGTCACTCTCAGGGTATCGGTACCACCAAAGTCATCGCTGTTCCCGATCACTTCGATTCCAGGACCTGAGGCTGGCTTCTCGCCTTGCTTGACTGTGACTCGTACTACGAAGGGGACTCCGTTACCGAGTAATATTCCTGAGAGTGACGGAAGGATCTAGGACCAAAGACAAAAGAAATCATGGGTGATAGGCACGCCTTGCCCTTCTCCGTAACAGCAGCCGTGCTACATGACAGTTGCATGGTGGGGAGCGGCTGCTGCTCAGCTGAAGAATGATCGCCGTTGCGAAAATTATCAGAATGACCAGTTGCATGCGGAGGAGAGTCTAGAACTCAACCTACTCCTCCTGCTGCCTCGGCATTCTCGTCCTCCTCCCCAATCTCTTTGGGCTCTGGTCTGTTCATCACCATTCTCTGGTGATTGCACTTTGCGCTTCCCAACGAGGAAGTCGATGCCGGTTTCACGTCTCAGTGAACCGGCCCACCCCCGCGCCTTGGCCGTGCCGTCACTGGCAAGCCCTGGAGTTTCCTAGCCGGGCGTTGCTGCACCCTGGCGCGCGCCCTCCCGAGAGCTCTCTTACCTCTTTCTCTACGCCTGCCCTCTCGCCTTTCGTATTATGTTACACGCCAGGCTGGGAAAGTCGAATCACTCGATTGGTCGCCTTATCGTTATTATTGTGGGTTTCACGCAACCTTCCTTGCCGAAAAGTTCTCCTATCGTCGCGACTTGAGTCCTCCCTCCGCACGTCGATGGTCCAGCACTGGTGAGGTTATGCCGGTCTGCCAGCCATCACACATCAGCAGCCATCACCAGCGCCGGCTGCACACACAAAGACATGAATTCCTGAGGCCGCCAAGACGATAGCAATGCCTCGTCTACGACGTCTGACCGTCTCACTCATCCTGTCTCTACATTGGGCTTTACCATCCGCCTGTCGCGTATTGGGCACAAGGTCGACGCCCGTCCCGGACGTCCCGGATCCGTTTTCGTTTCCGGCCAGTCAATGGGATGGCATCGACGGCGAGTGGAGCTCCTTTGCTCTGCGCGTCGGCACTCCCTCTCAGCTCGTCCGCGTCTTCCCATCCACCGCCGGCTATCAGACATGGGTCGTGCAACCCGCCGGTTGTCCATCGTCGACCGACTTCAACGCCTGCTCAGAGTCTCGTGGATGGTTATTTGACCCTACCGCTTCCTCGTCCTGGAGGAGGAAGGGTATCTTTGAGCTGTGGATCGAGAAGAACCTAGGGTATAGTGGGAATGCCGAGTACGGGTATGATGTTGTAAAACTCGCCGCGATGGGAGAAGGGGGACCGACGCTGGAAGGCCAGATTGTGGGCGCGCTCGCTGCCGAAGACCACTTCCTGGGCCTCTTTGGCCTCAATCCTAGACCGACAAATTTCACAAACTTTAACGAACCGGCGACGAGTTACATGACTTCTTTGCGCCAGCAGGACCTCATCCCTAGCGTGTCCTTTGGGTACACGGCGGGTGCGCCATACCGTACGTTTTTATATCGGCAGGCTTCGTTGAGACTTTGCTGATGAAACTTGACAGGACTTCGCCGTGTGCCAGGAAGTTTAACTCTGGGCGGTTTCGACCGGTCCAAATTCGTACCGAATGACGTCTCGTTCTCTTTGGGTCCGGATAGCGAGCGTGATCTGTTGGTGGGTGTGCAAGGGATTGTCAAAACCGATCCAAACTCCACCGAGGAAGTTGCGCTCCTGCCGAACCCCATCTATGCCTTCGTTGATTCCACCATTCCTCACATCTGGCTTCCGGAGGACGCTTGCCAGATATTCGAGCGTGAGTTTGGGATCACGTACGACGAAACCACGCAGCTCTACCTCGTTGATGAAGCGTTACACGATAGCTTGGTTGCCCGAAACGCAAGCGTTACCTTCAAACTCGGGGTCGGTCTGGACGGTGGTTCGACGGTGGATATTGTGTTGCCATATGCCAGCTTCGACCTCACTGCGACTCCGCCGTACCAGAATCTCCGGAATTCCACCAGGTACTTCCCGCTTCGTCGGGCCGCAAACGAAACACAATACACGCTGGGCAGGACCTTTTTGCAGGAAGCATACCTCGTTGTTGATTGGGAGCGTGCCAATTTTACCATTTCGCAGTGCAAGTTCGAAGAGAGTGTACCGCAAGACATTGTGGCGATATCAGGCACCGTGAGGCCTGAAGACATGTTAGCGCCGGCCGACCCGAACACTAGGCCCGAAGACGAGATGAAAGCCATCATCGGCGCCGCAATTGGCGGCGTGCTCGGCGCTCTGATCATTGGAGGAATCGCACTGGTCTGTGTGCGACGTCGACGGCGACGAAGGCGACAGGCAGCGAAAGAGAAGCTGTCTCCGCCAAAGATGTCAGAGGATTCCGACGATATGGACCAGACCACGAAGGTATTTCCCAAGGCGGAGCTCGATGCCACGGGAGACCGCGGTTTGCCTGGCAAGGACAGCGTTGGCAGCGACGACGAAGACGACGAAACCTCCACCTTCAAACCCGACCTGTCGAGCCCTCGAACGCCGCGAACCCCTCGTACTCCTCGCACTCCTCGCTCGCCAGGCATGGGCCCCATCAGCCCGATGTTTGGCGTCACAGACGGTCAATCCAGCGACCCCGCCAGTCCGGTCGAAGTGGAGGCGACATCGCGACAGGTTTTCGAGATGCCGGGAGACATTCCGCAGAGGCAGGAGGCGGATGGCCGAGCGCTGTCCGAGAAGGAGGTGATGATGGCGAGAGAGGCGCGGTACAACGGCGTGGATCCGTCGGGAGCCGCACTCGCGGCGGCCTCATCGCCAACCTCAGCACCAGCGTCGGCGTCGGATGATTTGGAGCGGACGGCAAGGCCGCGTTTACTCAGCGCCGAGGACGTGCAGTTGCAGCGGAAGAGATTCTCGTTCGAGCCGGATGAGCCTACGGAGGTTGTGGAGCAGGAAGGAGAGACTTCTTGGGCTGCCCATCATTGCTAACATCGTTACATCGGAGAGGCGCATATACCACGGAGTTGTTGGCGAGCTGTTTTGGGGGCTCGGAAGAGAGATCCCTTATCAAGTTTGGTCATTTCTGGGTTTAGAGGGGAATCTGGGCCCTCAACTCATTCTGGGAGGCTGTGCTAGCGTTTTGCATGGGTTCAGCGAGGTGTTGGATCGGGATTTTGCACGCAGATTTGTGCCCTTTTGGCTGAGTTGATGCGCATGGCGTTTTTGCTCTTACCACGCTCGCATCATTGGGTTTGGTAATACTTTGAAACTCCTTCCAGAATTGAAATCATCGCGAGTTTATCAGAACTCTTGACCAGAGTTCACCATTTCAAACTTTCGCCCTCACTCAATGCAAATTATAATCACCTGTCAGTGACTGCATAGCCAATATTTGCTTGGTCTCGCCACTGAGAATACACTGGAAATAACCAGTCTCGCTCAATGATTTCATGAACCCACAGTTAGGCGCCCACTTCGGCGGCAGATGAGAGGCCCGGAGATTGCCTAGCAGAAGAAGGAGCCCTCCAGGGCTGGCGCGCGCGATGCTGCCCCACCTTACCGCGGCCGAGCCGGGTGCCGCCGCCTTTGCCGCCTATCAGCTATCAGGGACGGCGACCCCTCGATCAGCCTCGAAATTTCATCAGGGTCATCAGCAAAGCAGTCATAGCCGCCACCGCCGTCCAGAGGCTATAAGCAGCAGATTTCGTCTGTTCTCTCCTTGTGTGCGCCTGACGTTGCGTCTCAGTTCAGATCAGACAGCGTTGGCAATCACGCAAGCTCACACCGACGGAGTTGGATACCCCTCTTATAACGCTGTAGCGGCGTCGGCGCTTGTGCGATTGCTTTTGAGGGTTATACAAGCAGCTTTCCGGGACGTCAAGCCTTTTTTTGGAGAGCGTATGAACAGGTTGCCACTATTCCTATACACGGTCTTGCAACACTGTTGTCGCTAACGTATGGCCATCGCGCAGCTATAGCCTCGACAACATCTTCTATCTCTGCCGTAACCGGCTGCGCCTTGAGAAGACTGATTCTATCCTGCGTTGGGTATCTTCGTGACGACAAAGACGATCCAATCGCCTCGAAGAGTGTCCTAGTCAGCTAGCTGGCAGGCGTACGGTGTATCTTTCGACCCAGAAAAGCGCACGAAATCGCGGCACGCCATGGGAGACCTCCAGGGCCGGAAAGTCTTTAGGGTGTTTAACCAAGAGTTCATTGTGGATGAGCGGTACAATGTCACAAAGGAACTGGGGCAGGGTGCTTACGGGATAGTCTGGTAGGTCGTGATTGTGCTCGGCCGCTGATCAATCGGGGAGCAAATTGACTGTTGATGGATCTTCTATCAACGTTTAGACTGCTCGTTGAACATAGCTAATTGTTTGAAAGCGCTGCCGTGAACAATCAGACGAAGGAAGGCGTTGCAATCAAGAAGGTGACGAATGTCTTCAGCAAGAAGATCCTAGCAAAGCGGGCGCTGCGGGAAATCAAGCTCCTGCAGCACTTTAGAGGTGAGCAAGTAATCTTGGGTGCGCGAAACTGTTAGTCTTGAGGACTCTAACACGGATTCTGCAATAGGCCATCGCAATGTATGTTGAGACTGACGATCCCTATGCCTTCTACGGATATGTTCTAAGTTAGGGGCATGGTTGTGCTAACAAATTCATTTGGCAGATAACATGCCTTTACGACATGGATATCCCGCGTCCGGACAACTTCAATGAGACTTATCTATACGAAGGTGAACCAGATCCGAGTGTTCAGCATTTTCCGCTCTAGCCTTGCTAATGATCAGTATGACAGAGCTTATGGAGTGCGATCTGGCAGCAATCATCCGGTCCGGCCAGCCTCTCACTGATGCCCACTTCCAGTCTTTCATATATCAGATTCTGTGTGGTCTGAAATACATTCATTCGGCAAATGTGCTGCATCGTGATCTGAAGCCAGGAAATTTGCTCGTAAATGCCGATTGCGAACTCAAGATTTGCGATTTTGGCCTGGCCAGAGGATTCTCGGTCGACCCAGAGGAGAACGCCGGCTTCATGACCGAGTATGTCGCCACACGCTGGTATAGGGCACCAGAAATCATGCTCAGCTTCCAGAGTTACACCAAAGCGAGTAGGTCATCCGCTCTCTTGTATCCTGCTCCGACACTCATCGATCGTTGGGACTGACTTAAGTTTTCCAGTCGACGTCTGGTCCGTCGGTTGCATCCTGGCCGAGCTCCTGGGCGGAAAGCCCTTCTTCAAAGGCCGCGACTACGTCGACCAGCTGAACCAGATCCTGCACTACCTGGGCACGCCCAACGAGGAGACGCTTTCGCGCATCGGCTCGCCGCGCGCGCAGGAGTACGTGCGCAACCTGCCGTTCATGCAGAAGTACTCGTTCCAGACGCTCTTCCGCAACGCCAATCCAGACGCGCTCGATCTGCTGGACCGCATGCTGGCGTTCGACCCGTCGGCGCGCATCTCGGTCGAGCAGGCGCTCGAGCACCGCTATCTGCAGATCTGGCACGACGCCAGCGACGAGCCCAACTGCCCGACCACCTTCGACTTCCACTTCGAGGTCGTCGAGGACATCGCCGAGATGAAGAAGATGATCCTCCAGGAGGTCAGCCGCTTCCGCCAGCTCGTGCGTCAGCAGCCCGGCCAGCTCGGCCAGACGGTGGGGCAGCACGGCCAGCCCCAGATGAACGCGCCCATCCCGGAGAGCTACGACCGCTCTCATGAGGATCCGAGGCCCCAGGAGGCTCCCTACGGAGGCCGGATGGATGATCTCGAGGGCGAGTTGCAGGGCGGCGCGGATGCCATGAGGGGCTGATGCAGTTCGGACGCCTTTAGTCCGCCTCTGGAGATTGTTTTGGTAGTAGATCTATTGGACGGGGTCTCATGAACTAAACAAAACGGGACTTTGGAATCGCTTTTTAGGACCCGCTTTGGCTCTTGGAGTAGACAGTTTTACTAGTTAAGTTTGGATATGGCTTTCCAACATGACACTGCAGATTGCTCACTTCCCGTGTTGGTAGAGAGAGGAAATCGCCTCATTGAGCCAGATGCTGACAAGCCGAGGACCTCCACATCAAGTGAGCGTATAATCAGATCTCACTTCGGATGCTTTACACCCACGGAAGCAGGCACTTGTCTTGTCATCTGAAGAAACTAGCAAACAAGAAGCCGAAATTTTCCCATCTATTCTGGTATCACGTTTTTCATAGTGAGCGTAGTAGCCAATTACACGTGAACCGCACCCAAAGCGCACCCAGCACCAATTAGTCCCTGCTTCCGCATATCGACTGTAGTGACGACAGATCAAACACATAGTGCCACCAGAAAAAAAAGGCTTTCACATCAATGCCATCGCCACCCAAACAGCCATTCCAACCATCCAGGCCCAACAGTAGGATAGAGTTGCTGCACCACCATCAAACTCCTCTGGCGCACTCGGGGTTGCGGTGCTGCTGGCAACAACAGTTGTACTGTTCGCGATTACCAACACCGTGGTAGCTGCTGTTACTTGACTGGTTGAGTCGAAGATCAGATCTATAGAGACGACCGTTGTCGGCGTGACAGCTTCCATCGCGGTGGGGCCGCTGCTTTCTGGCTCATCGGAGGTTCCAGGAAGAGGCGCGACCGACCGAGATGTGGACGAAACAGTCTCGGTTGACGTTGGCGTCTGCGCGCTCGTCTCGGAGGATTCGGAGCTCAACGTTGGGAGGGTAAATGTTACGCTGCTGGTTGTCGTAGAGGTTGGCGATTCACTCGGCGTTTGAGAGTCTGTGCTGGGCGGCTCAGAGCTTGAAGTCTCAGAAGTTGTTGGTAGCGTGGCTGATGATGGAGGTTCCGGATCCTCAGTCGACGTCTCCGTCTCCTGAGATGTTGACGATTGGGTGGTTGAGACTATCAAAGTCGTCGTTTCGGTAGAAGTGAGCGTTTCGGAAGACACAGAAATGCTGGTAGGCGGGAGAGCCGGTTCAAGGGTTCGCGTCGTTGACGTGGTGGATGACTGTGTCGTGTCATCCGAAGTAATGAGAGTAGAGGTCGTCTCATCAACCGAAGAGGGCGCCAGGGAAGTCGAGGGGGGAGCAGTTGACGCATTGGCCTGTAACTGGGTAAAGCTCGAAGACGTTACCGCGTCAATAGCGCCCACTGTTGTCTCTCTTGTTAGGAGCTGGCCGGTTTCCATTCCAGGTGTAGTTATGGTGTTGCAAGCCGACCGAATAGGAGATCCAGACATTTGTTCTGTGTCAAGTCAGAACCCTGTCCACATGAAGATGATCTGGGGGCTCTACCTAACACCGTTGGCAAGGTCTCCAAATAATCCACAACAGCTGAGGGTGGAACCCCTTCCTGGAGGATGAGGGACGAGGGAAAGATCAGTGGTGAATAATTTGTAGGCGCTGGAAGTGTCAATGACTCCATGAATATTCCGCATTGGGTGCCAACAACCCTCGGTTCCTGACGAGCATAAGAAATGTATGCTACATATGTCGTTGGATAAGTTCTGTGACGGGTAAGAACGAGCTTGTTTCTAGGGTTAAACTGTACTCACAGCGTTACATCGTTATACTCCCAGGTCAAAGGTGGGTCCGTGGTGGGGATTGAAAGAGTGTTAGTAACCACGCTCGTGCGATTCGATCCATCCGGAAGTCCCGTGACCATGACATCGACACTTAGAGTTGGACGAGTGACGGTGACTGTTGTTACCTGCGCTGGAAAAGTGACCAGAACGCCTTCAAGTTCGATATCACATGCACTAGGACACGAGACGGAGCCTGTTGACGAGGCAGAGCTTGTTGACAATGTAGAGCCTGTTGTCGAGGTAGAGCTGGTGGAGCTCGCTGACGAGGCAGAGATTGTTGACGACGTGGAGCTTGTTGATGAGGCAGAGCTTGATGTAGTAGAACTTGTTGACAAGGTAAAACTTGTAGAGCTTGTCGACGAGGTGGAGTCTGTTGACGAGGCAGAGCTTGTTGACGAGGCAGAGCTTGCTGACGAGGTAGAACTTGCTGACGAGGTAGAGCTTGCTGACGATGAGGTACTTGACAAGGTAGAAGTGGGGAGGGGATATGTCTGTACAGGCTCAGTTACATGTCTTCAGAGGCGTAGAACAAACTGTAATCTCCAAGGGCTGACTCACACTCGAAGGCGTAATGACAGAAGTTCGCGTTTTGGTACGTGTTCTAGTGATCGTCTTTACTGGCTTCTTCACAAGCGTCGTGGCAGAAGTTGTTGACGAGTCCGTACGGATTCTAGTGGTAGGTCGAATTGCAGTTTTCAAAGTCGTGGTGGGACAGCTTTTTCGCTCATATATAGTTATGTAGCTTCCATCCTGATTTCCAGTTAGCGCTGAGTCTTGCGATCAATAACCTAATTTGACGGGGCTCCGTTGAACCCATAGGAGAGGCTCTGAGATGAGCTCCGATAATCACCAAGAAAAAGGGCGTATACAAGTAAAGTTCAAGATCAGGGAAAATCTAAAGACGGCTGGCTATACAAGAGCTTTTCCGTTCAGCTGAAAGCACAGGTAGAGACTAATGATGGAGTCTCTCTCTCCTTACCTCATTGACGTATATAACAGAGCTGGAAGTGTCCTGAATAGCGGTCAGCCAAGCCATTGAAAACACAGAGCTCCTCTCCCTGACGAGAAGAAAAGTCAAAGAGCTGTTGGTACGGTTAGCTGCTTACCTCGGAAAGAGTATATATAACGGAGCCCGAAGTGACCTAGATAGCGATTAGCCGACCCATTGATGGCTTGGGAAGCTGGGAAAGATAGAGCTCTCCAATTGGGACTCTTTTACCTCAGTCGCGGCTGCACAATCTGCGCTTGTAGAGCTGGAGATTGTACGGGTCGATGTCTCCTCGTACGAAATTGAGGATGAGCCTGAGCTGTAGGCTTGGCTCCCACCAATGCCTACTGCCACTGTGAGCAACGCGAGCGCGAGGGAAAGCATTGTGTCGCGACTTGAAGAGCTAGGGAGCTATGAACGAGGGACAAGCTTCGGCTTACGGAGCTACAAAGCTATCGACGAGGGACAAGCTTCGTTTTAACAACACCCATGCGGGCCCGCAGCAGGAACGCGCGACGACGGAAAGTCGGTTGACGTAGCCTTGCGTCTGCATTGGCGAAGAGGCTCGCCAATGCTCCTTCGTCCTCGAGAGGAGCCTCTTTCCCCTCGGTGCCTTGGTGGCGGCCCATAATGCGTTGGGCAACCGATGCCCGGATGCTGCATGTGAGCATATACTATCTGCAATCCTTCGGCGCTGGCGTTGGGGATCGTCGGTCTCTGTCCCGTACGTACAGGATGGATGGGATGTGGTGGAAGTAGGTCTGATGTCCAGATGCCTGCTTATTGTGCTTATTTGGCCTTGGCTACGTGCGCTAACGACGCCATCCCGCGGGTCCCGTCCGCTATGCCCGTTGGAGCCGGCGGTGCAGAACTGCCACCAATAGAGTTCAAGCCGACGGTCCCTTGCCCGGGAACCATCCCCGCCATCCCACACTCGAGGCTCGGGCAATCGACGGTCCACCGTTGGCAGCCCCACACCGCCAGCGTAATTAGGCTTAGTGGCCGGAATGCCGCCGCTAGTCTTGTCTTTCTGAAGTGAACGTTTTGAGCAGAGATCTATCAACACTGAACCTCATGCAACCCGTTGCGTGGCCATTTAACGGTGAGATCAAGGAGGATTCCACCTATATCAAATATACCAGGGAGAACCATGGAGCCATGAACCATGGGTGCGTGTAGCGGGCCGATCAGATACCCTTACGTCCGATGCTCGCGCCCGCGTGTTGGCGACATCATCACAGCGGCTCCAATCTGACAAGGCTGGCCGCGATGGGAGTCCTGTTGCTTACAACCACTGCACGGTGAAAAATCGCGCACTCACTGCAGAGGCATCATGCAGCTCTGACCTCTCCGAGCTCATCATCAACGTCGTGGGTGTCAGGCTGCGTCTTGGCGGCGCTAAATGGCCGACTTCAGAGCGGGGGACAAGCTTATGCAATCCTTCGATCCTCCAGCCGAGAAAGAGTTTGTCTTTCCAAATGGGCAAGGTGATCGCTTTAAAGCATTGCCACGCCTTTTCTTCTGGCGAGCGAAGTCTTGTTTGTTTCCTGGTTGAGTCGGTGCGCCGAACATATCTGGCGGTTATTCGAACGATGCTGGACCGGCGATCCGTCAATGTTTCCGCCCCGTACATTTTCCCGCCCAGCGGCTCCTTCAGCGGATCCGACGGGGCCTGGTCCACCTTTTATGTGAACATTGGCGATTCCGGAGAGGTTGATTACGGTCAGGATTTTGAAGTGCTTGTTTCCACTGCCGCCTCAACGGTTATCGTGCCCCTGGCGGCAGATTGGTGCACCGTTCCAGATGCCGAGACTTGTGCGAGATCTCGTGGCGTTGCAGTGTGGAACGGGCAGCAGAGTCTCGGCTTCCAACATGAGACGCCCGCTGAGAACTATCAATCCGTCGGACTCTACACTCTGAGCTTGCAAGCCAACCTCGACCATGGACCCGACGAGGAGGCGCGTGCGCAGTATGGATCCACCACGGTCGGTCTCGGAGTCTTATCGGACGACAGTCCTCACTTGCTGTCTCAGCTCGTTGCTGCCATTGTCACCCGAAACTTCCCAATGGGCTACTTTGGTCTCTCCACGACGCCCGTCAAGCTTACCAATGCGCAATACGAGACTTTCTTGACCAACTTCAAGGACGAAATCCCAAGTCAGTCCTATGGATACACGGCTGGCGCACGATACCGTGAGTGATCATTCTGCTTCCTTACTGTCAGAGCTCTACTCTGCTTTCCAAGCTACAAAAACGGAATTGTTTACCAATACGCCTCAAGGTAACAACGGAGTATTCGCCAACCTCATCCTTGGAGGATACGACGCGGCACGAGTCGGTGGCCAGTCTACCTCGATTTCCATGCCCGGAGAAGGCAATCACACATTGAACGTCGGTGTCCAGTCGATTCTCGTCAATCAGGGATCGAATTCCGATGTGTTCTCGCTCACCAACACCGGCTTCACGGCTCAGATCGACTCCACTCTTCCGTACCTTTGGCTTCCGGATTCCATCTGCGACGGGTTCGAAGAGCTCTTTCAACTAGAGTATGACAATGAGACAAGACTCTTCACCATCCCTGACTCAGCTCATGCACGTAATATGGAAGCTAACGCGTCCATCACGTTCAACATCGGGAGATCACCGTCGTCCGACGGTGATTCCATCTCGATCAGCTTGCCCTATGCGGCGTTCGATCTTGAAGCTTCTTTCCCGATCTACGAGACTCCGACCAGGTACTTCCCTATCAAACGCTCTCCCACCAACAGTTTCGTGCTCGGTCGAACGTTTCTCCAAGAAGCATATCTCATCGTCGACTACGAACGCGATAATTTCACGGTCGCGCAAGCCTCCTTTTCGGATCCCATGCCGTCAGCAGATGTTGTTCCCATTCTCTCGACTTCTTTCTTCCCTGTTGAGCCAGCACCACCGTCCTCAAGTTCGGGGTTGAGTACGGGGTCGATCGTGGGGATCGTGATTGCTGTCTTCGTCGCCGTTCTCGCGGCTGCCATCGGCGGCTTCATCTGGTATCGCCGGCGGAAACGGCAGTCAGGCAAGGAGTCACCCAGAACGGATGCAACGGATGCCACATTGCGACATATGAGCGAGACCGGGGCGAGTGAGCTTGCCGCGCACCCCTCCTTCCTGAGAGACATGACTCCGTATGCCAACTCTCCGTATGGCTCATATACTGGACACATCAAGATGCCGCAATCGCCACCCGTCGAGATGGAAGCGCCGCCTCCTCCTTCGGAGCTCGAGTCCCCACCGCTCGATAGACTCACGCAAAGCAGCCCCGAGCCGGGTTATTTCGGAAGGGTCATCATCGAGGATTCTCATATCGATGCAGTGTCCCCCACAGGGCTGGATTCAGCTGAAAACACCCTGATGATGACTCCGACCCCCATTCCACTCCCTGAAGGGAGACGGATTGATGAAGCACTTCAGCGCGATGAGACGCGCGTGACGCCCGGCGACGAAATCGCTAACGAAGAGCTCACGCTTTCGGACGCGGACCTGAGGGCCATGTCTGGCAGACAATGAGCGGGAATGAAACCGCATCAGTGTCGGGCGCCAATGAGGAATCCATCGCGAGGTGAAAATGACGAGAGACTACGAATTTGATACCCTTATTATTTCATGTCCTTGACACAACGTTCTCTAGGGACGGGTATAGGTGAGCGGGGTTTTATGCGCCGATGACGGTCCTTTTTTCAATGGCGTCTGCTACGGCTCTCAGGAGGAGCTTCACTGTAACCCGGCTTGGATATCTTTCAACTGTTCGAATTGCAGTATGTATTAAGAACATGCGAATACATTTTAACTAGGTAGATGTTTATTGGCAACCATGGATGGAAGACTCGAGCGTATTCATGCTGTTGACGACAGGGGAACGAGCACTTCACGAGGACAGGACAGGCACGGGCGATG
>QQTW01002013.1_pt1 | contig 14579 bp, 12 predicted proteins | sample 1904831 | NCBI WGS metagenome assembly QQTW01 (sample SAMN09435610, study PRJNA476489) | Subsurface metagenome, whole genome shotgun sequencing project. | reverse complement strand
GTTCATAAATGGCATAGTCAATCAAAAGCGGATCGGGCACGATGTTGAATTTCCGAGGCGCTGCTGCTGGCTGAAGTGTATCCTACCCTGTTCCTGGAAGAAGATCCTACCGATAATTACAAAAAATTCAGGCCTTATCTGCTGGCAGGGATCGGCGGATTCAGGTACAATCCCGAAGGATTTGACCCGGTTTCCAACCAATGGGTGGCGCTGCAGCCCCTTCGCACCGAAGGCCAGGGCTTTGCCGAATACCCCGACCGGAAGGAATACAAGCTTATGCAGATGAACCTGCCCTTTGGCGGAGGGATCAAGTATTTTCTGAATGATAACATGAACCTTAGCTTCGAGATCATTCACCGGAAAACCTTCACCGACTACATTGACGACGTAAGCACCAATTACATCGATCCTTCTTTATTTTATACGTATATGCCAACCGCCCAGGCGCAATTGGCAGAACGCATGGCGAACAAATCATCCGGTGTATTTGGCACGGGCGATAAGCGGGGTACTCCTAATAATAATGATGCGTATTATTCAGCAGGGCTCAAATTGGGAATCCGGTTGGGAAGCAACAGCCGTTATGGAAATTCAACATCGTGCCCGATCCGCTTTTGATTGACTATGCCATTTATGAACGTCAGTACCTTATAAAATCGCAGATCCCATGAAAAGCGCTGTACCCTTATTCCTTCATCCCCGCATGGTAGCATTGCTATGTATAGCACTTACCATAATGTGCCCGGCTGGTTATGGAGCTGCACAGATAGATCCATCTGTCCTACACCCACTGTCCGATTCAATATTTATTCAAAAGCGGATCATCAGCAAATCCCATAAGATCGGATTGTATCCTGATGCCGATCAGAAAGTGGTATTTTTCACCGTCCGGGGCCTGCAGGGCAAAGTGTACCAGCTGTATGTATTCGACCTGGAGGGAAAACTGGTGAAGCAAACTGAAATACGAAACAAACAAACCACTTTTATCAGTGGAATGGAAAAAGGCGTATACCTTTTTGACGTGTTCTGTGACGATGACAAGATCGGTAATGGACAGATCGCAGTGTGGGACCGGGGGTAGGTATTACCCTATTCACCTCCCCAATTCCGCCTTCAGGAACCTCGCCGTGTGACTTTCCTTCACGTTTACCATCGCCTCAGGAACCCCCTCAAACAATATCCTTCCTCCTCCATCGCCTCCTTCAGGCCCAAGGTCAATAATATGATCGGCTACCTTGATCACATCCAGGTTGTGCTCGATCACAAGCACCGTATTGCCCCGGTCTACCAGCTTATTAAGCACATTCAATAAATGCTGGATGTCCTGGAAATGCAAACCGGTGGTCGGTTCATCGAGTATATAAAAAGTTTTGCCGGTATCTTTTTTTCCAAGCTCTGTTGAAAGCTTCACGCGTTGGGCCTCACCGCCACTAAGTGTTACCGCAGACTGGCCGAGCGTGATGTAACCCAGCCCTACTTCCTGCAATACTTTTATTTTGCGGTAGATGTACGGGACGGCGGAAAAAAACTCCACCGCTTCATCCACGGTCATGTTCAGTACGTCGCTGATCGACTTTCCCTTGTAGCGGATTTCAAGCGTTTCGCGGTTATAGCGGCGGCCCTGGCATTTTTCGCAATGCACATACACATCAGGCAGAAAATTCATTTCGATCACCCGCATCCCTCCACCTTCACATACGTCGCACCTGCCACTTTTTACATTGAAAGAAAAGCGGCCAGGGGCATATCCCCTGATCTTGGCTTCGGGAACAGAAGAAAAAAGGGTTCGTATATCGGTGAAAAAACCGCAATACGTGGCAGGGTTGCTGCGGGGTGTGCGTCCAATCGGCGATTGGTCCATTTCAATCACCTTATCAATGGCATCCAGACCTTTAATGTCGCGGTATTCCAGTGGAGTGGTCCTGGAATTATAAGCGTGTGTGCTTAAGATCGGGTAAAGCGTTTCATTGATCAGTGTCGATTTTCCGCTGCCGCTTACACCGGTCACAACAATTAGTTTTCCTAAAGGGAACTTCACATTCAGCGACCGGAGATTGTTGCCGTTTGCTCCTTTCAGTTCAAGGAACTTTCCATTCCCTTTTCTTCTTTCACCGGGAACCGGAATAACCTTTTCTCCAAAAAGGAAACGGGAGGTTTCCGAGCCGGACTCATACATTTTTTTGGGGTCTCCTGATGCCACGATACGGCCTCCGTGCTTGCCGGCCAAAGGGCCAATGTCTACCAGGTGGTCCGATGCCAGCATAATGTCCTTGTCGTGTTCCACCACCAGCACGCTATTGCCGATGTCCCGGAGGTTTCGTAGCGCATCGATCAGGCGCTGGTTGTCCCGTGAATGCAGGCCTATGCTTGGCTCATCCAATATATAAGTGATCCCCTGCAGCTGTGAACCGATCTGTGTGGCCAGTCTTATTCTTTGCGATTCTCCGCCGCTGAGGGTCCTGGCGGAACGGTTCAGCGTCAGGTAATTTAACCCTACATCGAGTAAAAACTGCACCCGTTCCCGGATCTCCTTTAATACATCCTTTCCGATGATGCGTTGCTTTTCACTGAGCCTGTTTTCCAGGTCTTCAAACCAGAGAATTAGTTTGTCGAGGTTAAGGTTGCTCAGTTCTGAAATATTTTTTCCGTCAACCCTGAACCAAAGGCTTTCTTTCCGGAGGCGCGCACCTTTGCATTCAGGGCAGGTCTTCAGCTCCATGAACTGTTCTACCCATTCCCTGAGGGATTCACTGGTGCCGCCCGCAAACCATCTTTTTAACTGGGGGATTATGCCTTCATATTCCTCCGTGTACACCTGAGCTTGCGGGGTAACATCAGAAAAATCAATGTCACCGCTGCCTTCGCCTTCTTCATTGCCATATAATACCAGGTTTACCGCTTTTTCCGAAAGGTCCTTTACCGGCTTGTTGAGATCGATCCTGTATTTTTTCGCCAATTGCTGCACCTGCCTGAACACAAAGGCCTCGCGGGCCTCTCCAAGGGGAACAAAAGCGCCTTCGTTGATGCTGTATCCGTCATCGGGCAATATCGCTTTCATGCTCACCTGGTAGATATCTCCCAACCCTTTACACACCGGACAGAATCCATAAGGCGAATTGAAGGAAAAGGAATTGGGTGAAGGCTCTTCATAGCTTATTCCGGTGTCTTCACACATCAGCTGGCGGCTGTACTGAACGGTTTTGTTGATGTCATTCACCAGCAGGAACATCAGGTCCTTTCCGGTCTGTAATGCCTTCTGAACGCTTTGGCTAAGCCGCAGTTTCATGTCGGGAGTGACGGCAAGCCTGTCGATAACCACTTCTATATCATGGATCTTGTACCGGTCTACCTGCATTTTGGCAACGAGGTCTTTGATTTCTCCATCTATCCTTACTTTGAGGTAGCCCTTTTTGCGTATGTCTTCAAATAGTTCGCGGTAATGACCTTTCCTTCCGCGGATGAGGGGAGCAAGCACACTGATCTTCCTTCCCTGATACTTTTCAAAGATGTTCTGCACGATCTCCTCTTCACTGAACTTCACCATTTTCTTGCCGGTGTTGTAACTGTAGGCTTCAGCAGTACGTGCGAATAAGAGGCGCATGAAGTCGTACACTTCTGTAATGGTGCCTACAGTGGATCGTGGGTTACGGTTGGTGGTCTTCTGCTCGATCGAGATCACCGGCGAAAGGCCCGTGATCTTGTCAACATCCGGCCGTTCCATGTCGCCGATGAACTGCCGGGCATAAGCTGAAAAGCTCTCCATGTACCGGCGTTGACCTTCGTTATAAATGGTGTCGAAAGCCAGCGAAGATTTTCCGCTGCCGCTCACCCCGGTGAAAACGACCAACTTGTTCTTAGGGATCTTCAGGTCAACGTTCTTCAGGTTGTGTTCTCTTGCACCAAACACCTCGATGTATTCCTGTTCAACCGGTTCTGCAGGTGGTGGTGTATATATAGACTTGGATTTTGCCATGTTATTTCAAAAGAACCGCAAATTTACAGAATATGTTTTATCGGTTGTAACTTCCCGGGCTTATGCAGCCGCCCATGTATACCATAGAAAATGATCAGCTGGTGATATCGGTTAAGGCCAGGGGCGCCGAAGTGGACCGCATCTATTCCAAACAAACTGCACTTGATTATTTATGGAATGGTGACCCTGCATTCTGGAATAAAAAATCGCCCGTGCTATTCCCGGTGGTAGGCGCATTAAAGGACAATACTTATTTTTTCAATGACCGCTCCTACAAACTGGGCAGGCACGGTTTTGCACGAGATATGGAGTTTGCCCTATCTGCCAAAAGCGACCACTCCATTGTATTGACTCTCCAGGGCAATGAAGAAACATTATCGGTTTACCCGTTTCCATTTCAGCTCGACATTGAATACCGGCTAACTTCCGATACACTGGTAGTTACCTATTATGTAACGAATACAGGGAACGAAAACATGTTTTTTTCCATTGGCGGGCATCCGGCCTTTAAGCTTCCGCTGGAAGAATCCCTTGAATACGATGATTATTATTTGGAGTTCGAGCACGTTGAGCACGCCAGGCGATGGATGGTGTCGAGGCAGGGGCTGATAGAACCCGTAGCAGTGCCTTTCCTGGTTAATGAAAACAAGCTTCCTCTCAATAAAGAATTGTTTAGTAGCGACGCTTTGGTATTCAAGCACCTGAACTCGCATTGCCTGCATTTGAAAACGGACAAGTCTACTCATGGACTGGAATTCAGGTTCCCGCGATTCCCTTACCTGGGCTTGTGGGCAGCGCCCGGTGCCGATTTCGTGTGCCTCGAGCCTTGGTGCGGAATAGCCGACAGCACTTTAAGCGACCAGCAACTGATAAACAAGGAAGGCATACAACTGCTCACTCCAAAAGAAACTTTCAAAAGACACTGGTCGGTACGGTGTTATTGATTTTGTGTCAACAATCCCATTCATCTTCTCCACAACTGTGATCTCTTGCAAGAGTTAGTGGATTTTTTAGGTACACTGTAGAAGAACTTCTACTTGTTTTATTGTCAGAAGCGCTTCTGACAAAAATTCGGTCTTCGGTATCGTTATTGATTCTTTATACGCAAGGAGGCAAGGGATATGAGTGAGAGAACACCACTGAAGATTTTTACCTGGCACATTCACGGCAGCTATCTTTATTATCTTTCGCAGGGAAATTTTACCATTTACATTCCGGTAAACAAGGATCGGTCCGATCGTAATATTGGCAGAGGGGAGACCTTTCCTTTTGGGGACAATGTGATTGAAGTGCCTGTTGAAAACATTCCGCAGCTTGAGTTTGACTGCATTCTTTTTCAAACGGTTGATAATTACACAAAAGATCAATACAAGATCCTCAGCGAAGAACAAAGAGCCCTGCCGCGCATTTACCTCGAGCACGATCCACCCCGTGAGCATCCAACCGATACACGGCATATAGTGAACGACCCCGACATACTGATCGTGCATGTGACTCATTTCAACCGGCTGATGTGGGACAACGGGCAGAACCGCACCATTGTAATTGAACATGGCGTTACAGAACCATCCGTTAATTATGACGGATCCATTCCCAAAGGCATAGTGGTGATCAACAACCTGCCTTCCAGGGGAAGGCTCCTTGGCCTCGACATTTTTGAAAAGGTGCGCAAACAAATTCCGCTCGACCTTGTGGGTATGGGCACCGAAGAATTAGGTTTGGGTGAAGTGCTTCATCCGCAGATCCCCGCTTTCATCAGCAATTACAGGTTTTTTTTCAATCCTATCCGCTACACCAGTTTTGGCCTGGCCGTTTGTGAAGCCATGATGATCGGCCTTCCGATAGTGGGGATGGCAACCACTGAAATGCCGACCGTTTTCACAAACAGGGTCAATGGGATCATTCATACCGACACCGATTACCTCATCCGTCAAATGCAATTATTGATCGATGACAGGGAGCACGCTGCCTCCATAGGCAGGGCAGGGCAACATACAGTGCGTTCGCGGTTCAACATACAAAGATTTATCCGCGACTGGGAACAGACATTCAAAACGATGGTCAAAACAAATGTATATGAACAGACAAATAGCTTTTATCAGTGAACATGCTTCTCCGTTGGCTCAATTGGGCGGGGTAGACAGCGGAGGGCAGAATGTGTATGTTGCTGAGACTGCAATGCAACTGGCTAAATCGGGTTTCAGCATAGACATCTTCACGCGATGGGAAAATCCATCAATGGCCCAGGTGATCAGGTGGATGCCCGGTATCAGGGTCATCCATATAAAGGCCGGAGAGGTAAACCAGCTTCCAAAAGAACAATTGCTTCCCCACATACCCGAGTTCAGGGAGGGCATGCTCGATTTCATTTTGAAGGAAAAGAAAAAATATTCTCTCATTCATGCACATTTTTTCATGTCGGCTGTGGTTGCAGCCGACCTTAAAAAGATATTGAACATCCCCTTCATTGTTACCTTCCATGCATTGGGCATCATCCGCCGGTTGTTTCAGGGTACAAGGGATAGCTTTCCACGTGAGCGGATCGACATAGAGAAACGTGTGGTGAAGGAAGCAGACTGCCTGGTAGCTGAATGTCCGCAGGATAAAACCGACCTGGTAAAACATTATCAGGCCCATGCAGATAAGATATCCGTGATCCCCTGCGGTTTCAACAAGAACGAATTTCATCCGGTGGATAGGGCAAAGGCAAGACAGTTGCTGAAGATACATCCTGAAGAAAAAATATTGCTCCAACTGGGCAGAATGGTACCGCGCAAGGGCGTTGACAATGTGATAAGGGCATTGTCGTTACTGAAAAAAAATGGATGCAGTTGTCGGTTGATCGTTGTGGGTGGAGAATCCGAAGAAGCCAACTTTGATAATGACCCAGAGATCAAAAGATTAAAAGAAATCGCAGCCTTCGGTGATGTTTCGGACATGGTAACTTTTGTAGGCCGCAAAAACCGCGAACAGCTTAAATATTATTACTCGAGTGCAGATGTATTTATCACGACCCCGTGGTATGAGCCCTTCGGCATAACACCCCTTGAAGCCATGGCCTGCGGCGTTCCCGTAATCGGCTCGAATGTTGGAGGTATTAAATTCAGTGTGGCAGATGGGAAAACGGGGTTCCTGGTTCCCCCGGCAGATCCGGGGGCGCTTTCTGAAAAAGTATCCCTGCTGATCAATGATGCCGAATTGAGGGAACAGATGAGAAAATCATCGCTGGAGCGAGTGAATGAAATTTTCACCTGGAAAAATGTCTGCGATCAGTTAGGCGAATTGTACAATCAGGTAATAGATTCAACGTACGCCATGCAAAATATGAACTATAAAATCGGAAAAGCAGTGTAACTGCAATGCTAAAGTGATCGACATGAAATTCAAGGCTGTTTTTCTTGACAAGGATGGGACGCTGATCCCCGATATACCTTACAATGTCGATACGAAGAGGATCACACTGAGTGACGGTGCAGTGGAGGGCCTGCAATTGTTACAATCTTACGGTTACCTGCTGGTGATCATCACCAACCAGTCAGGTCTGGCTTTTGGAAATTTTACCCTTGAACAATTGGTACAAGTGAAGAAAAAGATCCATAGGCTTTGCGCTAAAAAAGGAATTTATCTAGATGGCTTTTATTATTGTCCGCACCATCCGGATGCAACGGTCTCTTCTTACAGAACCGATTGCCATTGCAGAAAACCCGAACCGGGTCTGATCAGCAAAGCCGCCGAAGACATGAACATCGATGTGTCTTCTTCCTGGATGATCGGCGACATACTTAATGATGTGGAAGCGGGCAACCGTGCCGGATGCAAGACCGTCCTTATTGATAATGGAAATGAAACAGAATGGATAACGGGCGAACAAAGAGTGCCCGCATTTAAAGCCAGGGATCTGGCCGATGCGGCGAAATATATTCTAGCTGCAACTAATATAACCGGAGATGAAAAAGACGTGGGAAGACAGAAAGAATATACTGTGCATACGGCTGGATAATATGGGCGACCTGTTGATGTCATCTCTTGCCATACAGGCTTTAAAAGATAGTTTCAAAGCAAAGATCACCGTACTTACTTCGTCTATGGCAGGAGGCATTGCCAAACACATGCCCTGTATCGATGAAGTGATCATCGCTGATGTTCCGTGGGTGAAGTCGGCTTACAACGAAGGTGCAGCAGGCTACATACAACTGGTAGAAACGCTGCGTCGCCACAGGTTTGATGCAGTGGTAGTATTTACCGTTTTCAGCCAGAATCCGCTGCCTGCCGTGATGCTGGGATACCTTGCCGGCATCCCCTATCGTCTTGCCTACTGTCGCGAAAACCCTTATGACCTGCTTACACACTGGGTACCCGACCGGGAACCTTATACTATGGTACAGCACCAGGTAGAACGCGATCTTGAACTGGTGAAAACAGTGGGCGCAAAAACAAAGAGCCATGAGCTGTGCCTTAAAGTACCCAATATGGCTTACGCAGGCATGAGCAGTAAGCTGAAAGCGGCAGGTGTGCGAACGGAAAGGCCGTGGATGCTGGTGCACCCTGGCGCCAGTGAAGCCAAAAGACTTTATCCACCGGATCAATTCAAAGCCATTCTGAAAAAGATTATAGAAAAATCCGACACCCAGGTAGTGCTTACAGGTACTATTAAAGAAAAGATGCTTACCGAGCAACTCGCAGAGGCTATCCCCACAAATGCTGTGCAGCTTGCGGGCAGTTTGTCGCTGGAAGAGTTCATGGCCGTCATCGACATTGCCCCAGTGGTACTTTCTGTGAACACCGGTACCATACACATCGCCGCAGCCCTTTGTACACCCGTAGTGGTGCTGTATGCACTGACCAATCCTCAGCATACCCCATGGAAAGTTCCTCACCGCGTGTTTCCGTTTCCTGTAAACGAAGAATTGAAAAGCAGGAACGAGGTGTTAAAGTATGTGACGGGCCATGTGATGGAGAAATGCGAAAAATTTCCTGATCCCGAAGAAGTGGCAGACAGTGTTATGAAGCTGATGCAAACAGCCCGGCAACGGTCAGCCTGACAATTTCGAGGTCATCGTGCCTGGTCCAGTCGATGGTTTTGTGCAGTTGCTTATCCAGCGGTCCCCACCGGTGAGGCTCTCCATCCATGCTGATGATCACGGATCTTGTTTTCACTGCGGCGGCAATGTGTGCAACTCCCGTACAATTACTGATCAATCCTGCAGCGTTCGTGAGAAGGACGCCCGCAGCACCCAGGTTTGTTTTGCCTGCTGCGATCACGGGCCGGCTTTTCATGTGTGCAGCCACTTCTTCTACTATGGGCATTTCTTCCGTTGTTCCTGTAAGCACAATGCGCCAGCCTCTTTCACTGCAGTCATCCGCTACCCGCGCAAAAAAAGCAGTAGGCCACTGTCTCCATGTGCCACGGGAGCCGGGGTGAACACATATGTATCGGTGTGGCTCTATGTCGAGTGCCGCATCAATCAGGTCCTGTTCGTCTTTAGCGGTTAGGGGGAATTCCAGCTCATCCCCAGTAGTGGGTATGCCGAGGTGTTGCATCAGTTTAAGGTGACGGTGTATTTCGTGTATCCCTTCAGGATATTGCATAAATAAAGAACGGTCGGGGCAATAGTCATTTGGTGTGCAGAAACCTGCTGTATGGCGGCCGCCAAGCAGAGCGATCAAAGGGTTCACAATAGAGCCGTTTCCCTGCATCTGCAGCACCAGGTCGAATTTTCGTTTATAGATGCCCGTTATAAATGCAGCTGCTTTCATTCCATCAAAAGGCTGTTCAGGTAGCCCCGGATAACCAGGGAACCAGATGAATTCGTCCAGGTATCGGGGAAAACGGTCTTTCAGCATCTTCATCCAGGGCAACCCCGCTATGGCAATGTGTGCATCCGGAAAGGATGCGCGGAGCGCACGGATGGCTGGTATTGAGCAAAGCAGGTCGCCCAGTTGCAGCGCCCGGAATATTAATATCGATCGGATGTCATCTTTTGCAAGCATGTCAGTAAAAAAGCACACGGTACTTTATCGAACCATAAAGGGTCCAGTAAATGGAAATAAAAGGAATGACAAGCGAAGTAGCGATCATCTCCATAACATGATCATAAGCCCGCGAGGTTGGCATCAATCGCTTTATAATAAAGTGTATGGTAAACGCCGCATATACAGTGCCGCCTGTAAGAAACATCCATTCGTGCTGAAGCATCCATCCGCCCATCATAGTGATAAATCCGCCAACGATCAGGTAATAATTCCAGGCAGGCGCAGGCTGGATCTTCTGTCTGAATAAAGAGGGATATTTTTTATATAGCAGCGCATTGAACATTGTTTTCTTCTGCTCCCTGATGCTCACGCCCCAGGATGCTTTGCGAACCGGATGTACTACTACAGCCTGTTCAATTTTATGGATCGGAATATGATTTTCGAGTAGCTTGAATTCAAGGTCGCTGTCTTCACGCCACGCCACGGTAAAGCGTTCATCGAAGCCTTCAATAAGCAACAATGCGTTTCTGGTACAGGCACAGTTTGCTGTTACAAACGCTGCATGTTCGAGGTGAGCGGTGTTCAGCTCAAAATCGGTGGGGTGTTCGGACACCGGTACCACCACGCTACCGGAAAAAGCGACGAGCGCTGGTGAACCAAAGGACTCATAAGCGTTCCATAGGGATGACAACCACTGCGGCTGGGGAAGACAGTCATCATCTGTGAAAGCCACCAGTTGTCCATTTGCTTTTCTCCATCCCGCGTTGCGGGCCGCGGCCGGACCGCTATTTTTTTCAAGTGTGATGTATTGCACATAGGGCAGTATCAGGTGATCGATGCCATGGATGGTATTGCGTGTCCGCTCATCGGGACCATCACTCACCACAACGATCTCAAATTCGTTTATCCGCATATCCTGCCTGGCCAGGGCCTCGAGGCATTTTCTTAAGAGCTGTGGTCTTTTGTAAGTAGCAACCACCACTGATATTTTCTTTTCCATATCATTTTTCAATTAAGAATGAACCGATCACTAGTGCGTCGAAGGGTGAGCCCCAGAAACATTCAAGGGCATCGCGTGGAGTACACACAATTGGTTTTCCCAGGGTATTGAATGAGGTGTTCACCAGCACCGGTACGCCAGTCAATTCCCTGAATTCCTTAAGCAGGTCATAGTATTCAGGATGCTGCTGCCTGTTCACCGTCTGTATCCTGGCTGTGCCATCCACGTGCCTGACCGCCGGTATTTTATCGGCTTTACCGGGTTGTACGTCATAGATGAAAAGCATGAAGGGCGAATAGGTTGCATTCACGAACCATTCCGGCGCCTCCTCTTCCATCACCACCGGGGCCACCGGCCTGAAATCTTCACGGTCCTTCACTTCATTAAGCCTTGCCTGCATAGAAGGATTAATGGGAGAAGCCAGGATTGACCGGCTGCCCAGCGCGCGCGGCCCAAACTCCATGCGGCCCTGGTACCAGCCAATGATCTTGTCCTGCGCAAGGATAGCGGCGGTTTCCTGAGCCACGTGCTGCAACTTTTTATAAGGCGTCTTTGTCCAGACCAGGAATTTTTCAATGCTCTCGTCGTCGAATGCGGGACCCCAGTAGGCATGGTCCATCTGAAATGTACGTGCACCGGTTTTTCTTTGCTGCGCATCCACCCATAAGGCAGCGCCCAGTGCTGTTCCCGCATCTCCGGCGGCAGGCTGTACCCATATATTTTTAAAAGGGCCTTTATCCCTTAAGCGGGCATTCATCACACAATTAAGGGCCACACCGCCCGCCATGCACAGGTTGTGGAGACCGGTTCTCTCATGCAGCCACTTCACCAGTTCCAGCACAGTTTCTTCAAGCACCAGTTGCAGTGAATGGGCTATGTTGAAATGATGTTCGGTGAACGGATCATTTCTTAATCGTGTGGGACCAAAATGTTTCTCGAAGTCGTCGTTGGAAACCGTGTAATTGCCATCGGCCTGCAGGCTGATCATCGAACGAAAAACGGGGGCAAAAACAGGCTTGCCATAACTCGCCAGGGCCATCACCTTGTATTCGTCCGACGAATGCAGGAAACCCAGATACGTGGTCATTTTTTCATACAGCAGGCCCAGTGAATGAGGCAGGCCTACCTGGCCAAGCAGGGTCAGGTCGTTTCCTCTGCCTATGTAATAGCTGGTTGTGGCGTATTCACCGCGTCCATCTATTGTAAGCACGGCCGCCTCCCGGTAAGGTGAAGCGTGAAATGCACTTGCCGCATGCGCCAGGTGGTGATCGACAAAATGCCATTTGTTTTCGGGCATTTCGCCGCCTATGAATCTTTTCTGCAGGTGATGCGGATAACCATCGCGCAGGTGTAACCGAGCATTGCTAACGGCTTCCATAAACGATTCATGCTCTGGTGCCTTAAGATGAGCAGGGTCGAAGGAATAGGCGAAATGATCTATCTCATTGATGTGGATCCCGGCTGTTTCCAAACAATAATTAATGCTGTGAAATGGGATCTCATATGTAGAAAAAGGTATTGGACGCTTACCGTGCTTAATGTGCGTAAATCTTTCATCTTCCGCGGCGGCTAACAATATGCCGTCTTTGATGATACATGCGGCCGAATCATGGAAAGCCGCGTTTATTCCGAGGGTGTACATATAATTATTCCTTTATCTCGCTCGTCAGAATTGCTTTTCCCTTAAGGAACAATTAACATACCACCGGTCTTCTGCATGCAATTACAATGAATTGTGTACAGAATAACACTTAATGTGAAAATATACCTGGGCATGCACGAATATTCTTCCCGTTCGGCCGTTGAAATTGCAGCAGAACAGTTCATCAATGATTTTCAGACCCACCCCTACCCTTAGCCGTAAACAGATCGAATCCGGATTGTCGTATGTAACGAAGGACGGACTTTTTACTGAAGCAATGGTCGCCTTCACCGGCGGCACCTTCCTGGTGGCCATGGCTATGCAGATGGGCGCTTCAAACCTTCAGATCGGACTGCTGGCGGCCATGCCTACCCTGGCCAATATTTTCCAGTTGTTGTCCATCCGGCTGGTGCAGAAGTACAACAACCGCAGGGGCATTTCAGTGATCTGTTCGTTCTTTGCCCGTTTTCCGCTGCTGATCGTTGGCGTACTCCCGTTCCTTTTTCCAGCAGGAACTACCGTAACCGTATTGATCTGCCTTTTATTTTTTCATTATATGTTTGGGTCTATATCCGGTGCCAGCTGGAATTCCTGGATGAAGGACCTGGTGCCACAGGAAAAGATGGGCCACTATTTTTCGTACCGCGCGCGATTGATGCAGATCATGAATGTGGTGCTGAGCATCCTTACGGCTTTATCGATCGATTACATAAGGTCTGCTTACCCGCAATATGAAGCAGTAGCTTATCCGGTGATGTTCCTCGCGGGAGGCATTATGGGCATGCTGGGAGTATGGATGCTGAGCCTCACTCCCGAACCGCAATCGCACCTGCAGAGCGGACATATTTTTAAGCTCATCCGGAAGCCACTGCAGGACAAAAATTTCAGGAAGCTGTTATTATTCAATTCCTCATGGGCATTTTCCCTGAACCTGGCTACCCCGTTCTTTTCTGTGTATTTGCTGAAAACACTGGATATCGGATTGTCGACCATCATTGGGCTGGGTATATTAAGCCAGCTGAGCAGCATTGCTTTTGTAAGGATCTGGGGAAATTATGCGGACCGTTATAGCAATAAAACGGTGATCCGGATCTGTGCCCCGGTTTACATTGCCTGTATAGCAGGATGGAGCCTTGTAGGTAACCATGTGCTGACAATCCCTTTTTTAATGCTGATCCATGTGGTGAGCGGCATCACCATCGGGGGGATTAATCTATCCATTACCAACATAGGTCTTAAGCTGGCCAGCAAAGATGAAGCTATTGTATACATTGCTGCCCGGAACATGGTGAATGCTTTCATTCCGGCGCTGGCACCAATCCTGGGAGGTGTGCTGGCCGACTTCCTGACTGCCCACCAGGTGGTTGCCAACTTCTCCTGGAACCTGCGGCTAGGAGATTCACTGGTCACTGTATTTTATCTGAGCAATTGGACGGTTTTCTTTTTATTCAGCGCGTTGCTGGGGATGATGTCGTTAAAGTTTCTCAAACAATTGAAAGAAGATGGAGAAGTGGACAAAAGATATGTAATGAACGAAATGGTCAGCGCTGTAAGGATGAAATGGATCCGCCGGCAGCTGGCTTCCGTGAAAGTGAATGATCCATCTAACACCCTTTAAACAACCTACTGCTTTTTTATTTCTATAGTTTTTGTAAACAAGTTCAGGGTAACCTTGTAATTACCTGCTAATGTTATCTGCCACTTCAAATCCGGATTCCCGCCGGGGACCAATTGAACATCTGGCAGGGAGATATCCTGGTGATTGGTCATTGGCATGTAAAAATCCGTACCCCAGTTTCCTGTTGAAACAGGTATTTTAAATTCACCCGTTTTCAGCTCGCCCTCATAAAAAAAGATGAACGGATCTGAAGGCTCCTGTACCATTGGTGTTGGGTTATCTATGTTCCATCCATTCGGTGTAGCATCACCTACCATCCATAATTTCGAGTACGGGGGCGGATCAAAAGGAGTAGCCGCTATTTCAACAGCAT
>QQTW01002012.1_pt1 | contig 14586 bp, 17 predicted proteins | sample 1904831 | NCBI WGS metagenome assembly QQTW01 (sample SAMN09435610, study PRJNA476489) | Subsurface metagenome, whole genome shotgun sequencing project. | reverse complement strand
TTCGAGAGACATTAACAGATTGGGTGTTCCAACTGGTTGACGGCACCCATCTACACTGGTTCATGCAGGGAGAAACCTTACAATTAGATTACTTGGATTTCAATATAATTGAGCTGGGCTGAACAACATTTGCCAAAGAGGGATCTTGAAAGTATTGAATTAAGCTAGCAACCCCTAGACGCGCTTGCCCAGGTGAGCTCGGTCGATTAAGTTCCCGAAGAGGGTGCCATTGAATCCGGTGTGTCTGTATTCTATTAGACGATGACAATCCGTATCGACTGACGGAGCCTGGGACCATCGAGCGTTCCCATCGAAGGCGTGTTGTGACCTCGAGACCGTTGAGAATAAAGCCTTATGGCGGTGGGAAGCGAGCTCAACACAGTATATCGTCGGAATGCATACCTATTTAGGGTAGGTATGCTCATGGAGCGAGCTTCCTGGCCACCCCCTCTGTTGATCAGAAAGTCAGATTAGCCTACCCCAGTCTTGAATTCTTGAGTAAGCTTCTTCTGTCTCGTGTTGTCGGCAACTTGGTACTCTAGTTCGATTTATATTTACCGTGCGAGATTTCTGCTTTCGCGCTCCAGACTCTCCGCGTCGCTACATGACGACACACAAAAGGCCTCCGGCGGCAGCTAATGAGTAGACTCGCGTTAGCGTCGTGCATTTCCCGGTCGTTATGGTCAAAATGGTTGGCTTACCTGCGGCGATTACACCACTTGTTGTCCCTGCAGCAAGTCCATTCGTCAGACCATTTATGATGTTCCCTTTCTGAGAACGAAACCTGTTGTAGGATGCCTTCGCTTTGACAACGTCTTGTTGAACGGTTCTCACAATCTGCTCGTGCTCCATTGCATTATCCTTATTCTCTTTCTGCTTCCGGATGGACTGTTGGGAGCTCCGGCGAGCTATGTCTTTGCGGATTTCGAGCACCGAGTGTTCCATGTCGAGCAATTCCTCTTCCTTTGCTGCAATCTCCTTGCAAAAGCGCTCTTCTATTACTTCAATCCGCTCTTTCCAAGCCTTTTCCTCCGTATTATGCAGGTCGTGCATTGCCTTCCCCAGCGCTCGTGTCTCCTCATGCGTCTTTTTCAACTGCTTCTTGAAATCCGTTTTGAGCTCCCGTAGCTCCTTGGCATGGGCGGCATCTGCTCTGGCTAGTTCACCTTTCAGCTCGGTCTCCAGCATCGATAGTTGCTCCTTATGCGCTTGACTAATCTTAATCAGATTGGTAGCTACGATGAATCCCGCAGCGGTCTCACGAAGCGTTTTCCCTTGGTCCACGATTTCGCGCTGCAGTCGAAGTACCTCCGGAGCGTGGATGTCCGAGTACTGTATGAGACGGGCCACAATATTCTGCGCTGACACGGTCTCTTGAGACTCGTTCCTGCATCCCCTTGCATTATGACGGGAGACCGTTGCACCTTTAGCGACTAGCGCGCCGAAGAATCTGTTGTCAGCCAGGAGCTCGGCTTCTCGGTTCTTTAAAGTTTCTGTCTCGGCTAGACCAGGCGCTTCGGGCCACATGGTCGTGGCGATGGCAAGATTGTGGTATGAACCAAAATCACACATGGCTTTTATCATCTCGACGTTACGTAAACTCGAACCCGACATACGGTTGTCAGATATCGGATGCAGCATGATTATGCCGTGGATGCTCACGCCGTTTGCGTACGAGGCGCCGAGATAGGTTGCGAGAATCCGCAAGGTGTCGAAATCGGAGCGTTTAGTGTCATTGAACCCTGGCGTGTCGATGAGGTATATGCGCCGGCCGTTCCATTTGAAGTCGAAGACGTCAATCGAGCAAGTGCCTAAGGCCGAGTCATCAAGGACGGGACGACACAAGGATTCCGGGCGAACAATGTCGTGCCACTACCGGAAAATGCGGCCGACACTTACAAGAGAAAAGACTATGGCCAATCGTCACGTCGCTCTGTGTGCATCGAGCGACAAATGTGCTTTTGCCCGAACCCGTCATGCCCATGACAAGGAAGAATCTATCGTGCGGCCTCGCTTTGGCGAGTCCCATAAAGGCGGCGAAACGCTGGGCCTGATCAACCAAGGACTCGGCATCGAAGCGGACTTCGGGATCCATAGAGACTGCGATTGATTCTGATGGAGGGACCGGGAGGTGGTAGAATAGGACAAGTTACTGAGAGAAGACTCGAGGAGAAAACGCGGCTCTGCGGGCCTGGAGACACAAAAGGGGAAGACTAGGTCTACGTCCAGATTGTAGTGATTTACTACATTCCGAGCGCAAGGCGCAACCTGGGCAAGGCACGAGACGCGAGACACAGTCAGACACAGTCTATAAATACATTGTTGCATGGAAACGGATGGATACACACGATATCAAAAATGCTGCTCCAATCTCATCGCTATCGTCTGTGTCTCCATCCGCCTCGGTCGCCTCTTCTCTAACTCATATCGCATCGAATGTGTCACAACAATGATGCATGGTTTATTTTTGTCGCCCTCATGCAGATATGCTTCAAGCAAGAGCAATAGTGGCAAGGCTGAAACGAAGGCGCCAATGTCACCGCGAGGCTGGGGTCTACCACCGCTGCTGAATGGCTGCTATTTTTACCTCCATGATACACATGCATCTACCGCCGACCAGAGAAGTGCATACAAGCAAGGCAACCAGAGTTGATGTGCTTGGCTGCATAGATCTACGCAGCAATACAAGGTGGGACTGGAATCGTCGTTCCAAGGCCGCCGTCCTTATTACAACCACCTTCTGGATATCAATCTGTCGAGTGGAGTCCCCTCCGACTATTACATCTCAGAGTGCCAGGGCAGAATGTCTTCTAGTGGTAAGCCTCTTTCTCTGACACGATGTGAAGAGGTCTGATGCCGATCAGGAAGACAAGTATTACCGCTACGCAGCCGGACATCTGCGGGATCATTCCGGGGTGGCCGCGCTCAAGGGTATGCGTGTGGTTTGACAACTGGCTCATCAAGAAGTCGCTCGCTGACTGGGAAACAGACGAAATGATGTATTCATCGCTGTAATGGGAGTCACCGGATCTGGCAAGAGCTCCTTCATTTCCGTTTGTTCAGGCAAAGAGGTCCAGATTGGACACACTCTCGAGGGATGTGAGTGACCACGATGACTATCGAAACTGATGGCGTATCTACACTCTTCTGACTAGTAATAGGCACCGCTACAGTCAATGTTTACCCGTACGAAATGTCACCCAATTGCACTGTTTATCTCATTGACACTCCTGGGTTCGACGATACTACCAAAAGTGATACCGAGGTCTTGAGTGAGATTGCTGCATGGCTCGGAGCTTCGTATTCGAAGAAGATCCTACTTCACGGTATTATATACCTGCATCGCATTACCGACATCCGCATGCAGGGTTCGGCTCGGAAGAACCTCATGATGTTTAGGCAACTGTGCGGGCAGGATGCGCTCAAGAGGGTTATACTCGTCACAAGCATGTGGGACAAGCTCTCGGGCGAAGAAGCTATCAGACGCGAAAAAGAATTGATCAACACACCCGAATTCTGGGGCCGGATGTTGGAAAAAGGCAGTTCTTGCCATCGGCATGACAATACCCATAACTCAGCGAGGAACATTGTCCAGCTGCTAGCAAAACACGAAACGACTGTTGCCACGGAGCTCCAAAGACAATTGGTTGATGAACGGCGTGATCTAGAAAACACATCAGCGGGTCGCGAAATGCATAGCGAGTTAATCAAAATGAAGGAGAAGTTCGCCCAGGAGCGTCGAGAGATCGAGGAGCACATGAAAGAGGCCATACGGCAGCGCGACCGCGAGGCCGAGGAGATGATGCGCGAGGAGCGTGATAACTACACGCGGATGATCCAGAAGGTAGAGAAAGACGCTGGCGCTCTCCGTTCGAACATGGAAACTCTACTGGCCGAGCGCGACACGCGTTTTGCCCGAATGGAAAAGACGATGCGGGACCAGCAAGCTGCGTACGAGAAGGAGCTCAATCGCATCAAGGAGACACAGCAAAGACTTGAAGAGGAAAAAAGGAAGCTAGAGAGGGAAAAGGAGCAGGACAAGCAAGCCCAGCGCGCGCGGGAGAAGCAGGCTCAGCGCGAGCGGGACAAGCAGGCCCAGCGCGAGCGGGACAAGCAGGCCCAGCGCGAGCGAGAGAAACATTCCGCGCAAGTACGAGAGCGCGAAAGACAGGCTTGGAATCAGAAAGAGTCGGAGAGAAAGAAGCAACTACAGCCAGCCGCCTGTTCCCCGTACTCAGTCTTAATACGTGGCCATCTTTATGCTTGTTCAAGCCCAACCCGGTACAGCAAGTAAGCGAGTCAAATGCACCTCCGAGGTTTGAGTTATATGAGGGAGCGCTAATCAATTCTACTAGTAATTTGCAGAATCCTAAGACGTGGCTCGGCTCTGCTGATCTGCGAGCCGTCAGCATCGGAAGCGATGCGCACAACGGATGTTATACCTGGGTTGCTCGTTACTCAGATGGGAGCTGGGGTAATCGTATCTCTTAGTCACTATGGCAGCTACAGCTAACGATGACACAGCCCAAAGTTCTCATCTCGAACAAGCGTACCCACATCTAGGCACAATACTTGGATTTCATCGCCTCGAAAATCTCAAATTCTGCGCCCTTGGGCCTGGTCAAACGTACTACGCGAGTTGGAAGGGGGGCAATTGGAGTTCCTGGGGAGACGACCAATATTCTGCCCTTTTCGCAGAGTGTGCCCAGCAAGGTGGTGAGATCATTGCCGCGAGTTTCGGATACGGCAGCTCCATGGTCCTTTCGTATGGATTTCCGAACAATATGGAGCAGCTCGGCTACAGATGTAGACTGCAAGGCTACTATCCGCTGCTTTACCAATTCCTGGCCGAGAATGGTCCTTTGAGCATCGCTGTAAGTCACGCTATCGGGTATAACACAGAAACGAAAAGACGTGCGGATAACACTGACGCTTTATGATAGGCTATCAGCCTTGATCCCACAAGCACAACAGACTATGTTATGATATATATGCTGAATCAAGGCGGCGACTGGAGAATGCACCGGCATTGTTCGAGCAACGACGTGCTACGTGCTATAGATAAATGGTGGTCTAAAACTTGCGCAAATTGATCCATAGTATACGGCTTAGGGGATACAATGCAGTCACAATTTTCAAGTGTCCTCCATTATGTTCCCCTTTTCCATATCTTGATCCGAGTCAGGTTTTCTAGATAAGGGGGAGCTACCACGATAGTGGCTCACGGTACTTATCACCTAGGTAGCTCGTGCAGAGGCTCAGAGGATTCTGCAATCAAGGCAAGCTGGACCGTTTTTGGCGTTAGTGAGGAGATATACATTATAGGCCTGTAACGAATGGCAAGCATCCTTGATGTATGTACCGAACCGTGTGTGGCAACGAATTTAGAGGGTCCTGTTGTCCAGATGCTGGTTTGAGAAAAGAAGAGGGAGAGATTGATGCTGTACTTTGACTAACGTGTTTCTAAGGGAAAAGTCCGCTACAGAAAAAGTCCGAATGGAGTAAAATTTTCTGAGTGGGCAAATCTAGGGCTCTGGCAGAAATGTTCAGCACAGCTAAAGATTCTAAGTCGAGTTTCAATCCTTATTAGGATATGCTGTGGTGATATTCAGTTGGCATTAGAACTATGCCTGACTCTAGTTCTCAGCCCTACCCCTACCCGACAGAGCTGCTGATTCACCACGCTCTCACAGGACTCGCTATCAAATTCCCCAGTAACGTTCCATCACCACCCTTCAACCCTTCAATGCCCATCTTTAACCCCTCTCTCAAACCGCCAACTCCACCCTCCGAGCCAACACAGCCCGCGCATCCGCCTCGCTCAGAATCTCTAAGCCCAGCGCATCAAGCACTTCGCGCGCGCTTTCGTTGTCGGCGAATAGCCGCTGCTCAACGGCTCCGAGAGTCAGGACAGGCTCGGAGACCGAGGTGTTTCCGTCATGTAGACTGGCGGAGGTGTCGTTGGTATCTGAAAGGTTTACATTTGGATTGCGGGGTTGCGCATTGGGATTTGAAGGGGATTTGTGGTTGTCATGCTCATTCCCGTCCGTAATCACATCATCAAGACCCACACCCTCTTCCCCTTCGCCCTCACCACCACCATCACCACCACTCCTCACCGCCGGCACCCCCAACAGAACCACCCCCTCGACAACCCTGCCCAACCCAACCGCACTCCCCACAGCCCTCAAATCCGCTCCCAACCCCTCCGCACTCCCGGCCGCACGCGCCAGCATCAGCGCAACCGCCTCGATATCCGCACGCAGCTGCGCAGCGCCCGCGGCGCTGAACGCTTGCCGCAGCAGCACCTGGTCCCAGAGGACGGTCTGCACGGCGGCGGCGGCGGCGCGGACGATGCGACGGCGGGGTGCGGGGGCGAGGGTGCGGGACAAGAAGTTTAGGAGCGGGCGCAGGGTGGTGAAGAGGGGGTCGAGGTCGGGGGTTGTTGATGGGGGTGGTTGGGTGGAGTGGGGAGGAGGGTGGGGTTTGGTGGGGGAGGAGGGGAGAGGAGGGTCTGGGGTGATGATGGAAGACGAAGAAGGAAGCGTGAGCGCAGACCACGGATTGATGCGCGTGTACGGCCGCAAGGCGTCGCGCGCGGCGGAGACGACGAGGTCGGAGATGATGGCTTCGGCGCGGATGCGCAGGCGGGAGTAGGCGGCGGCGGTTTCGTCGAAGAGGGCGCCGGAGTCGGCGGAAGTGTTGAGGGCGGAGGAAGTGCGGGCGGCGATGTCGGTGACGCTCAGAGAGCCGGCGAGGGCGGTTGATGGGGCGGCGTGGCGGCTGGCGCGGTCTTGGAGCTCGGTCCAGAGCTCGAGGAAGAACTGGGTGTGTGAGTCATGGATTACTTCGGCTGATGGAATTTCGTATGATGGAAGGTGTGTTACTTACGACGTCGTCGCTCCAGTCTCGCATGGCTTTCTCGAGATAGTCTGCGCTGCCGTACACCCTGCACAGACGATCCAGGCCGGCAACACCGTGGAGACTGGCCTGTTCTTCGCGGCTGATGTTGTGCATCGCTAGAGCGATGGACGAGGTCATGGACAGGTACGCTTCTAGGCTTGAATGCAGCCTCTCGTGAAACTGGTCGAAGATTGAAATCTGAATCTCGATGAGAAAGCGCAGCTTCTGGGAGAATGAAGTGAGGGGTCTATATCGATCTGATAGACAGGTATTACGTCAGTTTGGAGTCTTTACCCGATTGAAGGAACACTTTGACGAACCGGTGATGGTCTCAAGAAGATCGTTGACGCGAATGGCGGCCTTTGTGGGTTTCGTGGCCTTAGCGTCGACGCTGTCAAAGTCGAGCTCGCCGCTATCGGGCGTGTCAATGATGTTCTGGTACCGAGCCAGAGCAACTGTCAATTGTCAGCTTATCATGTTGTGAGTCCGACGCGATACGCAGAACGACTGACAATCCTTCTCGACCTGCAACCAGCGCCCAAACCAATCCTTTTCCACGAGGACTTCCCAGGCCAATCCGTTCCAGCCGTCGACACCGTAGCCGCCGTCGTACCTCCACTCGTCCCGGATGACCGTGTCAAAGCTGAGAATCTCGTGGATCCAGTGTGATAGCAGCCGCGGTTGACTGGCTGCTTTTGGAAGGGATGAAAAGGTTTTGGCCCGCAGCATCGGGAGCAGTCCGGTGATGAGCGCCGACGTGGCGTCGATATACAGCGGGTTGAGGGCCAGATCAGATCCTTTGAAATGCGCGAGTAGCACGGGCTGCATGTTGTCGATGAAGAAGTCGTTGTAGGAGTTGAGCAGGTCGATGACGTGGGACAAGAAGTACTCAGGCCTGTCGAGGCGGTTGGTTGGTCTCTGGCCTTCGAAATGATAGCGGAACCTCGTCTCCAACGGCCGCAGCAGGACCTCGACAGGCAGTAGTACGAGAGGACATTTTTGTGCCGTCTGTTCCATTGCTTCTAATTCTGGCCGCTGCAGATCCAGCAATCTTACTATGCAGTGTCTCCACTCGTCTCGCAGGGCAGCAGGGACGACGGCGTCTGGCTTCGGCCACTGCATCTTCTTGAGTAGTTTTTCAAAGTCGGCCGAAAAGGCGTCTGCGATGCGGCGGCGCAGTTGCTTTGCCGTCTTGTCGATGTGGTCCAGCAGATGAGGCGCGGCACCGTCGGCGGCATCCTGCAGCGGTTTCAGGGTCGTGGACAGGTGCTGGAGCTGACGGTACGGAGCAAGGGCGGCTTCGTCGTCGTGATCGAGTTGAGAGACGGCTTGCTCACTGGTAGGTGTATAAGCTTCTTGCGAACTCATTGAACTAAATTTGAGAGCAAGAGTGACCATACCCCAAAACCTCGACCTCCTGAAGCAACTGCACATACCCCGTGGCGACATCGAGCATGCGCAGCTTGTCAATGCTCGCCTCGAATCTTGGGACGGTATCGTCACTGGTCTCGGAGCGGGTGATGATGAGCAGTCTGCGATCAATGTCTTTCTGCTCGGCGGCGAACTGCTGGGCCCGCTTGTGGACCGCCTGGGTGTGGTCGCGGGAAGCTTGCTTTGCGCGGTACAGGTCGCTTTCGGCGTCTTCGAGCTGGATCAAAGTGAGATTGGGTTAGGACACTTGGTGAGAGTTGATGCAGAGTAAGTACCTGCTTCTTGAGCAGCCCATGTTGCTCTCGAACGGCGGCTAGCAGAGCATCCAACCCTTCAAGGTCGGCCGGGGTCTGCAGCTTGTCGTCGAGATAGTCGATGATCCTGGCGTCTTGCTCGGAGGTGTTTTGACGAGGAGCGGTGGGTCTAGTGATGCTGGGCATAGCTGTGGAATCTCCCTACGAGAGCTGTAGGCAATGGTGGAGAGGCATTCACTAGCTCTGAAGTTGTCAATGGAGACCCTGCGATGAGGTAATTCGGTCGATATTCTGAGGTCCCGAGGTCGGGGACACTTCGGTACTCGGCTACGGTAAAAGGATATTCCGTCTCCGCCGCGGCTTCGGAGAAACCTGCCGGCGCCTTGCCCCATTGGTCGGCCTGCCCAGGTGCCCACCTGGGGCCAGTCCGACTCCCCGGGTGTCGCCCTCTAGATGTGCCTGACCGAGGCAGGAAGAAAGTACACCGCCCTACCTAGGTATGCCCGATATTCGTCTCAAGACCAGGGCTGGAGGCCCAAGGGCTTGGCCACAGCCGCCTCCGCCCCAGGGCTTGGCGAGTCTCGCTCCTTGATCGGCGGTCGGGATCGGCGCCTGTCCCGGGAGTGAGGGAAAAGAGGGTGAGAAGGACTGAAAAGAGAGAGTGAAAAGACCGAAAAAACCTTGAAAAGGGTGCAGGTGGGGGCCCTGGGGGTTTGCCTATGAAAGCCTAAGGAAGCCACATGGCGGAAAGGCAGGAAGCCGCTCGGTTGGTGTTGCCAGCAGTCGGGGGTACTGGCTACGGAGAGGAGCGGTGGAGGGAACCAAGAATGCAGAAGGGAGGACTTGAAGTAACTAGGAGATAGAGTGGCGGTGGCGGTACCTTCAACGATGGCGCAAGTATCCGCCCTTGTAGCGGCAACGTCAGCGGGGCCTCGATCCGAGAGATCGGCTTGGCATCGTCCAGATCTGAGTCCACGATACTTTTCTGCAGGTAGAAGTTCGCCTCAACATGTATTGTTGCGCGTTGCCGAGTGGTGTAATCCCTCACCCGCTACTCAGCCTTCATCACTCATCGCCCGCCAAGACGGCATCACCTTCTGCTCTACCGAGTATGTATCTGACTCTGTGACTCTCTGGCCCTCTCCGTCTTACTCTTGCCCTCACGCACTTCCTTCCATCTCCACCTCCTCCTCTTCCCTCCGTCTCCTTCCTGAGCGAGCCACCAGGCCTTCCCCGTCGCTCATCTTGCGTGCTGTGCCTCCTCGGGCCACGGTGCGATCTCTGTGCCAACTGTCAGCCCGCCTCAGTCCTCGGATCCACCGCCGACTCCGTGACACCTCTTTCTTTTTCTCTCCTCTTTTTTTTCTGATCATACCCTCCGGTCCAAATTAGTAGAGAGAAAAAGAGCAAACAGAGATTGTGCCCGCAGTGTGTGGACCCGGGTCATGCCAAACGAGCACAAGAAGAGAGGCCGACGCGGTGAGCAGCAAAAGCGGAAGTTGGATCATGCCGACGAGGAGCTGGAGCGCGCCAAACGGCTGAGGCTGGAGGGGACGGAACCGCCCCAGCTGGATCCTGCTCAATCATACCAGGAGCATGCGGATGAGGACGGTCACCAGCTCCAGCATGGAGAGTTTGGCGACACGACCACGACCGCCACCACGGGCGAGACGCCATTCTTCGGGCTGCTCGACGACGAGGAGCTCGAGTATTTCAAGCGTGCCGATGAAATTCTCGAGCTCGACCAGTTCGGCAGCGACGAGGAGAGACACCTTTTTCTCGCCAATGTCTACCGTGAGGCCGACGGCAAGGAACTCAAAATGGCACACAGCAAGGTCTGCTCCAGGCTTGTGGAGCGGCTCATCCTGCGGTCGAGTTCTGCCCAGCTGAAAAAGCTTTTTCAAAAATTCAGCGGCCAGTAAGTGATGGCCAAGATACGTCCACTAATATCCAATTTGTGTGAGCTGACCTTTTCTTTCTTGCTAGATTCCTGCATCTAGTCCAGCACCGGTGCGCCTCCCACTGCTGCGAAGCACTCTTCATCCGGTCCGCCCCCATCGTCACCCAGGAGCTCATCTCGCCGGCCGAGGACCCTGCAGCCGACGCGGCCAACGGGGAGGTGTTCGTCTCGATGGAGAATCTCTTTCTCTACACCATCTCCGAACTAGACACTAACCTCGGCTATCTGCTCACCCAGAAATACGCCTCTCATACATTGCGGGTTCTGCTGACCGTTCTTTCCGGTCTGCCGCTTTCCCGCTCGAGCACGAGGTCTTTGCTTGAAAGTAAACGAAAAGAACGAGTCACTGTGGCGGGACCGCAGAAAGAGGACGAGCTTCGGCTGGAAAAGAGGACTGTCCCGGACTCGTTCCTGAAGGCACTGGAGAAACTCATCCACGACAGCATCGCGGGCATGGGCACCACCGACCTTCGTGCGCTTGCCACGCACAAGACGGGCAACCCGACCCTGCAACTTTTGCTTCGGCTGGAACTCACGCATTTGGGGAAGCAGAGGGCCAAGGACGAGGAGTCTCTGATCCGAAAGCTGCTCCCGGATGATCCGATAACGGAAAATTCAGACAGCGCTTCCTTTATCAACGGCATGGTCTACGATCCGGTCGGCTCGCGGCTGCTGGAGACTGTCTTGGAGTACGCGCCAGGCAAGATGTTCAAATCGCTCTACAAGGAGTCTTTCAGAGAGCGCTTGCCTACGCTGGCCAAAGACGAAGTTGCGGGTTACGTCGTATCGAGAGTCCTCGAGAGATTGAGCAAAGAGGACCTGGAGGAAGCTGTGGCAGCGATATCACCGACCTTCCCAGTCCTCGTCGAGCGCAACCGGACCGCCGTCATCAAGACCATTGTCGAGCGCTGCGCCGCCCGCGGCATCGATCCGACCAACCTAGCCGACCAGCTCACGACAGCCTACCAGGGCCAGAACGGCTTCGACATCGCCCGCCTCCTCCGCCTGGGCGAGCTCGGAGCCGACACAAAGTCCGAGCTCGACCGCAACGGCGTCTCGCTCCACTCACAATCCCACAAACTCCACGGCTCCCTCCTCGCGCAAGCCATGCTCTCCGTGCCCGGCGCGCTGAGCAGCCTCGTCTTCGACTCGCTCATCCGACTGGGCACCGCGCTCGCGCTCAATGTCGCGCGCGACCCGGCCGCGTCCCGCACCATCCAGGCAGCCCTCACGTCGCCGCACGCCAGCATCATCTTCCGCCGCAAGATGATCCAGCTGTTCTACGGCCACATCGGCGCCATGGCGCTCGACCCGGCGGCGTCGCACGTCGTCGACGCCATCTGGGCCGGCACGCACGGGCTCGCGTTCATCCGCGAGCGCATCGCCGAGGAGCTGGCCGAGAACGACGCCGCCCTGCGCGAGTCGCTCGTCGGCAGGGCCGTCTGGCGCAACTGGAAGATGGACCTGTATCGACGGCGCAGGGCCGAGTGGGTCAAGCAGTCGAGGGCGAAGGCCGGGAATGATGGGTTCTTGGGGTTTCCTGAGAGCATTGTCGAGTCGGAGAGGGGGAAGCAGGGGGTTTATGGGGGCGGGAAGGTGCCGGGGAAGGAAAAGTCTGGGCTGGAGCTAGCGAGGGAGAGGCATGCGGCGAAGAAGACGCGGAAGCATAGGATCGCGATACAGGATATTGTGGAGAAGGTGAAGGTCTGAGTGGTTGGCCAATGTGTTGATACGGCTGAAAAGGGACTACACCGGCGGGTTGGGTGTCTTGATATCTGTCGAGATCTGAGTCTGACATAGCGAGGCGTTCATGTGGGAAGTCGATTATACCCAGAGCTCTCAGTCGCTCTCCCAAAAATTGATCAAGACTTGTTTTCAACCCCGCTTTTTGATTATTTCACGATTTCATAGATTTGCATGGACTAGAAGTACTTGCTGTACTCGGTACTCCGTACCCGCTGTCTAGCCCCTGTGGTGATCTCGATTGGGTCTGTGGTGTAATCTGAGATCCACGATCGTATCGTGATAATGACAGCGGATAGGCGCAGGCGGTGTGTCGGGCGGGGCCGGAGGTTCTGCCGGGCTTGTCGGCTGAAGTTCGGGGCTCGCGATGGTTTGGACGTCCATCATCGTGAGGATGGACATCACGCCGACATGTCATTTCTCCCTTTCACAGTCCTGAATTGGAGACCGACATGACTGTAGACGCCAACCGGCCGGTGTCATCTCAGTTCGATATTCCAGACAGAGCCGACTAACTCTTAGACGTAAGTCTCCACCCAATCCCTCCGCCGACCATACAACACCATCCACCAACATCACCCAACCCGACAGCTCCTAACCTCCGTCCAGACGCTCCTAATCCCTCCGCCTCAAACCAACTCTCCCTCGTCATCGTGCGCAACACGGTCTTCTCAACCATCAATACGCACGGCCTCGCCAACCGCCGCCTCGCCTTCTTCACCTTCGCGCACGGCCACTACGCGCTCGAGAAAGCGGCGCAGATAAGCGGGTAGGCAGCGCGGCGGTGCGTAGTGTTGCCATTTACGATGCGGGCAAGATGAGCGTCGCTGCTTTGGACGCTACCATCGCTCTGGCAGTGGGTTAAAGGGAGATCCCGTCCTTCGTCAACGCGACGGCCGGCACGACGGTGCTGGGGAGTTACAACCCGATCGACGCGATCGCGGATGTGTGTGAGAGGTACTAGTTGTGGTTACATGTCGACGAGAGCTGGGGCGGGCATGGTGTTTTCGGAACGGCTGAGGAGGGAGAGGCTGAGGGGTGTAGGCTGGGCGGACACCGTGGCGGTGACGCCGCATAAGATGTTGGGGGTGCCGGGGATGTGTGCGTGTTTGCTCGGGAGGGCCCCGGGGATTTGAGGGTTTTTAGAAGGGCAATGACCGGGGAGGCGAGTTAGTATCTGCTGTTCTTTGCTACCTGTTTCTTTTCTTGTCCTCTTTTCTTTCTGTCTTACCCACATTTTCCTCCCAAACCCCCGTTCTTCATCCCCCAAACCCAAAACCCAAACCACCTTAACCATCCTCCTCGGACTCCCTGAAACATCTTGTTCACCGCCTCAGATGCCTCCTCCGCCAACCACCTCCCGCACGACATCGCAGACCTGACCCCGCAATGCGGTCGTCGCGGCGACGCACTGAAGTTCTTCCTCTCCTGGTCTTCCTCGGCCGCGCGGGCTTTGCGGCGAATCTCGAGCGCGCGTTTGATGTTACGAACCGTTTGTTGGACTGTTGAGGGAGAGAAGGGAGGATGTGGTCTTGGTGAGTCCGGAGCCTTTGCCGTGTTTGCAGGTTTTGTTTCTACTGCTGTTGTGGGAGCGCGGGGGAGATTGAGAGGGATAGTGGGGATAGAAACGGAGTGAGAAACGAAGGAGGAACCGGAAATGGGAAGGAGAGGAGAAGGATGGCGGTAACAGAGAGAATGGACGAGAGGAAAGAAGCCGAACAGGACGGAGAGATCTAGGGCCGACTAAGCAACGACTCAGCGGAGAATAGCAGGATCACGGAATAGGTGGTGCGGAAGCTGTTACCGCGCGGGTGGATGGTGGACTATGCGCATGAGGAGAGATGCGCGTCTTTGAGGGTCGTCATCGGCTGGGAGACAAAATTCGAGACGGTGGAGGCATTGGCTAGGGATGTTGTCGCCGTGAGGGGGAGATTATTGAGTGTGATGATAGTAAGTGATGGTGGAGATGTTAGTGGCAGTAACAAGCCTAGAAAGGGATAGGGAATGAGTGGAAAGGGTAAATATCTATGTCTTGACGATTTGATAGAGGGGGTGATCACATACACCGAGCACGTAGATACACATACATGTATAGAATTATAGAGGTTCATTGGCTAGTACGGAGAGTCATGGGGATTACAAGTTAGCTGGATAGCTGGACACGGATTGTAGAGTGCAGCTGTGCTTAATACATATATCCACACGCAATAATCGTACACTATCCAGTACAATGCTCGCAATGCCGCTGAGTACCCAAAAACACAAGCACAGCAGCGCGCTTCCCAAGTGAAAAAG
>QQTW01002011.1_pt1 | contig 14591 bp, 18 predicted proteins | sample 1904831 | NCBI WGS metagenome assembly QQTW01 (sample SAMN09435610, study PRJNA476489) | Subsurface metagenome, whole genome shotgun sequencing project. | reverse complement strand
CATTCTACGTGCGACAGTGAAATCAACTCAGATACCCTTCCAAAGAAATTCATCAAGGCCCCTTCCCCCTAATACTGCGGTCATGGCATCCTTGCAAGTCTCCACCAGCTCCCTACATCTGAACAGCTGCGACCTATGTTCGTTGTCCTTGCACCGATCCGCTGCCGAAAGCATGGCATCGAGGAAGCAGAGGCAGTTCCGTCCGCGCTCCACTCCACCATGAGTATTGTCGCTGACGGTGGATACGATGCGAACACATGCTATGTACACTTCGAAGAAATTGATCTTCGCGATCGGAAAGGGGCCTGCGAAGTCTTTTGCGATTGCCTTTTGAAGACAATGCAGACGAGACTGAGAAGAGCATGAGGAAACATCATCCTCAGAGTTAGCATGCTGGGAACAGGAACGTCGTTTCTTGCTTGGACTGGAGGCTCCATCTTCTTCGTGGGTGTTGACAAGATCGTGAACTCGGTTCCAAAGACTGTCGTCGAGGTGATAACCTCTTTCTTTGATGTGATGGAACAAGGACATCTTCCGGTACTCGAATCTCGAATCCTTGGCCTCCTCCCGCACTCCGAATCCGGCTGTTACCTTCGCGGTGTGAGCGGGAATCGACAGTTGATGACAGCCAGACCTGTGGTCTGAGGCATGAGGATTGAACCGCAGTCTACCGCCCATGTACCGGATGCAGCAAGCCCTGAAGTTTCGGGTCGGACGTCCGCCGGGGAAGAGGACGTCACCGAGTGTACTGCAGAGTTCCTCGAGCACTGGAATGGACGAAGTGGTAGGAGATGCACTAAGTAACCAATATTGTTACGATGACACTGTTGACTCCCGAAATGATAACCTTGCACAACATCACTCATTTAAGTTGAGGTGCCAGTAGCATGGTTGCCTCTAAAAGGCATCCAGGGTTAACCTCGTCGTGCGACGATAGGGCGGCGCCCAACTCGCTTCCAGACCCAGGAATGAGGTCAAGGCTTGTTGGCCCTAGGAAACATCGGAATTCCGCGCCAGTAAGACAACGGACTCTGGCTCACGAACCGCACTGTACGACACCACAGGTTTGCCACATTCGGATTGTCAAATCCTCTGGATTCCCACCAGGAACATATAGCATCTATTCGTTAGCCCGTAGGTATCGTATGGGATTGTACTGTGTCACTGGTGCTTTACTCGTTCACACTTCATTCGTCCAGTAACACTCATTCGGGCGTACAAAGGCCCCCCTTTCCAATCTCAACCCCTCATCGGAACCATATTTTCAGCCTGCAGGTAGGATGTTGCGTCGTTTGGTACGAAATGTTTCCCGCTTCTCACGAGATGAAACGAGAACGCGGAAGTCTTGGCGTCGTCGTTCGCTGATCTTCTCGCCGGGGCCTGGCGGCTCTATGCGCCTCGACGCACCTCGCTGCTACCGAGAACCTTTCAACCTTTTTTTTTGGAATTCGAAGGAGTATTACATAGGGGAAACTGAGTTGAGTTTGCGCATCTGGTGGGAAAAAATGAGGGGTCGTGCTTGCTCGCTTTTTCATTGTTGTCTGTTATAAGAGAGAGGGAGGGAGCGTTCACTTTCACTACTTCCTTTGTTTACTTACCTGTGTTGCTCGTCACAATGGATATTTGACAAAGAGAGGGTATCTGGAGAACTTCATTCACTTCGCACCGCGTCGACCACTAAGCAGCCGGTCTTTGCTCACCTTCCTTCCTTCATGTCAATATTCTGATCTCGTTACCTTAACACATCACATTCATTTTCGGCCCAACCAACTTGCCAACCAACGCTCTCTACACACTCCTTGCAAGGCACAGGTCTTCTTTGACAGAAGCCTCTCGTAAAAACTACTTTCCTATCTCTCCATATCAAACAAAAACTCCACACTCCCTCAAAAAACGCGGTCCGGAACCGACGCTACTCTGCAACCATGAAGTCCATTCTCGTAACCCTCACCGTTACATTCACCGCTGTGCTGGGCCACATGCAACTGAGCTACCCGCCTCCCTTCGGCGCAGAGAACAACCCTCACCGCACCGACCCCGCCGATCGCTATCTCCAATACCCATTCAACTGCTGCGGCCGCAAGACTCCCTTCCCCTGTGGCGGGCATCTCAACCTTCTCGGTACGCCTCAAGGAGCTCCTGTCGCATCCTGGGCCGCGGGCAGTAAGCAGAACTTCAGGTAAGCGGCCCTACTACACATTCAACACCAGAGTCACAACAGGCATGTGGAAATACTGACTGAATACGCACAGCTTGACCGGCAGCGGCAACCACTACGGCGGATCCTGTCAAGTCGGCTTCTCCGTCGATGGCGGCAAGACCTTCCAAGTAGCCACCTCCTTCGAAGGAAATTGTCCGCACCGTCACGGCGGGAGTTCGCCCGACGGCCAAGAATTCGACTTCACCGTCCCCGCCGACATTCCGACCGGCGATGTGATTTTCGCCTGGTAAGCCTATCTCCACCCCACTATTCCCCTCAACACCCTTTTCACATCCACCGCACACAAGAGGCACATGCTAACGCGGTTTGAACACAGGATCTGGTACAACCGCGAACAAGAATTCAACATGAACTGCGCCGCCATCACCATCACTGCGTCCTCCAACAACCCCTACTCCCCTCCGGCTCCACCCGCTCCAGTCAACGTCGCTCCGCCCGCCGCACCCTCCCCAACAACATACACCACCGACGACGGCTGCACCTGCACCTGTCCCGCCAAGAAATTCCCTCCTCGCGCCATGATGCAACACAAGCGCGCCCACGGCATCAAGATCGACAAACGCACCGATGATGCTCCTGCCACTATGCCGTTCAACAAGCGTCCCGGATTCCTGATCGCCGATACGGGCAACGGGTGCAAGACGCCGCTGGGCAGTGCGGAGGTCAAGTTTCCGAATCCCGGGCCTGATGTGGTGAAGGGGGACGGGGAGTATAGGTTGGAGTTGCCGAGTGGGGAGTGTGGTGGGTATTAGAGTTGAAAGAGAATGAAAAACGCTGAGCTGGCTGCTTGGCTGTGCGGGTAGATGGAGAGGGGCAAAAGTGGTTTTGTGGGTGTGCTGTGCTTGTATTGAACCTGCACTGGATAAACTGCGCGATGGTGTTACAACATACGTCTCGGGACGAGATTCTTGTACTTGATGTACCCTGAATCACATAAGGCTAGGTATCAAAGCCAGATCAAAATTGTATCTCCGATGACACTATGTCTCTGTACTGTGATGAAAAATAATCGTGATTTATTTTCGTCTTAATCTGGCTGAATAAGATACCTTATGCATGCTTACGGCGTCAAGGTGCATCGGCGTATGCAAGCCCGCCCGCCGAAGATACATCCAACTCGATATCAATTGATAGCCACACAGCACCTCTCGCATTTCCCTCCTATCCAGTTGCACGTGGCCCCTCCTTCGTTGTTCCGTGAGTTCAGATGGATACTGATGGCACCTGCGGGGGGTCTCAGTACGAAGCAAATATGTCGATATTTTTACCCATCCTGTCCCCCCGATCCATCGGATCCTTTTCATATCCACCTGCAACACTGCTGCAATGGAGTCTCTTTCGCCCGGCATCGATCTATCAAAGACCCCTCTCGCACCCAATCCAAATGGCGATCCATCGAATTTCATTGATCCTCCTTCTCTAGCACCCGCCGTTTTCAAGGTGGGTGTGAGCTTGATCATTGTCAGCGGGGTTTGTGTGACTCTACGTCTGGTTACGAACTTCAAATATATTGGCAAGTTATGTCTCGACGACTGTACGTATGTTCCTGTATACCCTTTCAATGACTCTGGCAGAAGACAGAAGTCTTGGTATTTTGGATTGACAATTATATTGCATCCTAGATCTCTGTCTCTTCGCCGAGATTGGAGGGATTAGTTATTGGGCATTAGTTAATAGTTGTGAGTCTCATTGACAATTCAGTTCGCTCGCAAGTTATCAGAAAGTTGAGGTTAATTTAGTTGGACAAGAGGGCGTCACCAGACACACTTGGGATGTTCCTGCCAGTGTTATAACTAAGTCATTTATCCGGGTGAGCTCCTGGAGTGTACAGGCCGAATTTACTAGTTCTGATCACCGAACAGAGAGCAATTTCAATGCAGACGATAATTGGTCCAATAATGTGGGCCAGTAAAGCTGCAATTCTGGCTCTCTATATTCGGATTTTCGACAGTGTACGATGGCTTCGTGTTACCTGTTACGGACTGAACGTGCTCATGTTTTTGTTCTTCTGGTCCAACACCGTTATAACTGCGATATATTGCATCCCCAGAAAAGGGGCTCCCTGGGATACCACTGCTTTCGCGAAATGCTCGAGCTCCGCGTTTTCAGGTGTTGTTGCTGGCGTCTCTGCAGTGGTAGCGGACTTGATTCTCTTCATCTTACCCTTCCCAGTTATCTACAGATTACGGCTTGGACGACGGAAGAGAATAAGCTTGTGGATTGTGTTCTTGGTGGGGCTTCTGTAGGGTCCATTCTTCTCTAACGGTCGGAAAATACATGCTAACAACAAACAGTACGGTAGCTGCGAGTGTTGCATCGCTTCCCTACAGAGTCAAGCTCTTTCTCGGGAACGATCCGATCTGGAACGGAATCAATCTCGCAATCTCAACGTGAGTGAAACACATGAACAGAGTCATGTGCAGAAGCGTACTGACTTTGTTCTAGGTTCGCAGAAGTTTTCGGGACCATCATCGTCAGTTGCGCACCAGCGTTATCTTCGTTTTGGTTCAATGTCTTCACCAAGTCCAAGCTGTATTTGAGCCTTCGGTCTGGATTGACATCTTTGATATCTTATTCGACAGATAGAAAGGGCGGAAGCAAAGACGAAGGTACGCATCACTATGAATTATCATCGAACTCAAAGAGCAATGACACTGATCACGAGTTGGATGATGGTGAATCTGGTCGGTCTGGAGAACCCACATACGAAGATCGAATCCTCTGTGGGGATGTCTATCCCGATGCATGATGCAATCATAAAGTCCACTTATGTTAGTCAATTGTCAGAAAGTGCGTAGATGATCAAATCGTATCAGGAAAGGAGCTTCAGGGGGATATAAGGCTGGAGTAACATTCATAGAATCTAATGAGCCACGCTGATGTTGTCTTGCAAACTGTTGATTGAGCATACAATTGTATGATATATTGAGCAAGTGATACGCGGAACCAATGGCAAATGTAGACTCTGAACATATCGTTGAGAGCTAATGAAAAACTATCCCCCCACCTTCAGGGCAACGTTCCTTTTACTTCCGGATTTCCATGTAATAGGGTGCTGCTTCAATACCCTAGCCCCTCTCCTCTCTCACCGTCGTCTCATGCCTCATGGAGGACTCCAAGAAGCCCTCTGTTTGGTTTACTCGTCTTAATATCACGCGCTACGATCATCTTGCTGGCTCTATCATGCTTGACGCAGTTATCCTTGATGATTCGGGATGGGTAGTGGTTCGGTCGCCCTGGAAATCGGGATGGTTGCTTTCACGATTCCCTTTGCCGGGATCGAGAAAGGTAGGAATGGTCTGGGAGAAGAGGAGTCTAGAATCAATGGCGTTAGGGAGATCCCCCAGCCATCTGGCGCCCGGGCACCCTGGTCAAGGCGCTAAACTCTTGTCGTGACTAGAGACTGTTGCTGTAGACTTTCGGCATGCGTACCTCACGAAGAGAATCTCCTTTCGAGAGCAGCAGTTATAAGCTATGTGACTTCTATCGACAACGTTCCACACATTAGGAGTCCGTAGCCAAGGGTAGCAGGCAAAAGCACCAGATCTCGAAAAGCCCTCATCCCTCCATCACGCAAGGCCCAGAATCACATGGGTACTGTAGCAAAAGCGCGTGCTCCATTAAGCTTCAAGTGAGACTACTACGGCAAGGTATCAACGCTCACACACTAGCTAAAGGCCACCGTCATTACGATAACCAGCAAGGCCCTCTCAACTCTCATGCACCATTCGGCTGCATCTCCTTTTCCGCCTCCTTCTCATCGCGACTCGTTACTTCGTCGATACTGGCTTCCAAGGCCGCCGCATCCTCACCCTCGCCTTCCTTCCCATTGCCATTGCCACTATCACTCTTACCCTCCGACTTAGCCTGCGGCTGCATCTTTCTCTCAGCCTCCATCTCCTTATCATCTTTGATAACATCCGGATTCGCTTCGTAAGCCGTCGTATCATCCTGTCCGTCATTGGACACCAATTCCCCATCCGAAGAATTATGCTCGTTATCGTCAGCGCCGGCGTTCTTGACATCAGCCTTCCCTTGCTCGGCTTTCTTCTGAGTCTTCTGTGCGCCTTCCTTAGCCGCCTCCTTGCCTTGCTCTGCCTTGCCTCGTGCTTTCTCAGCAGTGTCCTTTGTTGTAGCTTTCGCTTGATCGGCCTTCTTTCCTGCATTGTCGAGACCGTCCTTGGTAGCGGCTTTCCCTTGTTCCGTCTTCTGTTGCGCCTTCTGCGCGCCATCTTTCATGGCGGCCTTTCCTTGTTCCGTCTTCTGTTGCGCCTTCTCCGCGCCATCCTTCATGGCAGCTTTTCCTTGCTCGGCCTTTTCTTGCGCTTTCGCCTTACTTTGGTCCATTGTTTTCTGCGCTTTCTCCAGCCCAGCCTTGGCATCGCCCTTTGACTGCTCGACCTTCTGCTGTGCCTTCTCGATGGAGTCCTTCAGATTGTTCTTCGTTTGCTCGACCTTAGGCTGAGCCTTGTCTGCCGCATCTTTCGCCCCAGATTTAGCTTCACTCAACTTCTTCTGTGCGTAGTTGGTGACATCCTTCGCTCCAGCTCTACCTTCATCCACTGCCTTTTGCGCGTAACCCTTTGCGTTTTCTTTGCCCTTGTTTACAACCTCCCGCGCCTTGCCCAGGCCCTCTTCCGCTTGGTGACTTAGCTTATCGACTCCCTGCTTCACATTGCTCTTAAGTTGGTTCACCTGGGTCGAGAGGTCCGTAGGCGCTTGAATATCACCCCTGGTTTGATCTTCTTCCATGGCTTCCCGGAGCTCGCGTTCGACGCCTTTGGTAGCGTCATGCCGGGACTTTGAAACTGCGTGCTCGTGCGTGGGGCGTCCGACGGAGCTCGAGGTGCGACGCAGGTATGATCGGACGAAGAAATCAACGAACAACCAGCTGATCGGTAACTGTCAGCATACTAGCCATGCGTTCCACACATGATTATAACTTACGTCAGTGGTAGTAGGTAAAAGACATTCAGTAGGATTGCGAATGTTTGACCCGAAGTGTCCGTACACGGAATAGTTTTGTACTCGTTTCTGTACCTGATCTCTTCCCTCGCTTTCTCTTCGCGCTGAGCATGAACGGCATCAACGCCGAAAGCCTCCCCTTGGCTGTTTCTCACATTTTCAGCCAATCCTTCCTCTCCTGCAGCTCGGAATGCCATCTTCTTCAACCAATGCGCCGTTCCAGCTGATGCAGTCACACTGGCAATAGCAGAGGACACGGAGGAAGCAGCTTCAGGGATTGCTGAACTGAGATTGTGCACGAAGGTGTACGGGACCGATACAGGAACATCATATGCCACAAAGAGATGCGCGGCCGCATATAAAGCGCCGATGATAAACTGGGAGATCTGGAGTGTCGTGAGGGTCCGCTTGATCGCTTGAGGAATGCGGATTCCAACTGCAGCAACGGCGTAATATGTATACTGTTGCTCTGTTAGCTTTCACGCCTTACAAGGTTCAAAATCTGCAGGAAGACATATACCATCATCGCGTGGATCAGAGAGTTGACCGTGACGAACATCCAGATTGGAGGTGCCATATACCGGATGCCAGCCCACATGCACATCATTGCTCCAGCATGATGGTAGGTCTGTAGCAAAGAGCTCTTCTTTCCCTTAGCCAAGACGATGAGCGTATCAACGACTTCGTAAAACTTCGACAAATAGAACAACCATCCATAGTATGCCAAACCCTCGTTCCAGAGTCTACCAACATCAGTTGAGTCGGGCAAACCTCCAGTGGTGAGCTTGAGAGCCTTGTTGGTATATCCCCACACATTGTTCGTGAAGTTGTACGTGGCAGCATTACCCAGCCCACGTGGTCCATTCAGTTTGCAAAATGCGTCCACCACGCCTGCTGTTCCGTACTTTCCATCCCAGCCGGGCCAGACCGCCCGTAGAGCCTGGAACATTCCAACAAAAGTCCAGGCCGAGTAGATGGCAAGGAATATATTGTGTAAAAGGACAAACGCGTAGAAGGGATAGCTCTTGCTGAAAGCCCATGGCTTGTTTCCCCGTCGTTTGTTGACCCTGTTGAGGATCGAGACAGTGGTCGCATAGATGATTGCGATTGTCACTGGCCAATTGACCGAGAGAAGATCATTGTAGGTTTGCGGGTTTATGTCAAAGGGCCGCGCGAGGGTGTGGTCGCTGGCTGGCGGAGTCAATACCTTGGGCTCGGAGGCCGGCGGAAATGTGAACAGAGAGGGATGCGGGTAGGTTAGATGAACCGAAGGTGTCGCGCTGTGTGTTGGAAGGGGGCCGAGCATTTTTGCTCTCCTTACGCCAATTGACGGATCGTGAAGGAGAATTGTTGGATCTCTATGTAGCCGAAGTGGCTTGACGCGCACGAGACAAGCTCAGAAATCCAGTAATTGTTGGCTGCTCCTAGATTTTGCGATGGTGAACTAAGCAGATAACAAGGGTTGCAGAGTCTTTAAGTAAGATATAATGAGGTGAGGTGAGGTGAATAAAGCAAGCAGCATGCCAAGCACGTGAGATCAAAGAAATTTGCAGCTGGCTGGTATGAAAAATCGCGAAGTCCCGTTGCGGTGACGTCGGCGTTGCTTCACTTGTGCCTCGGCTTCACCTCCATTAACTGTCTATCTACTCGTAAATTCCTTGGGAAGCGGCTCTTTTACTGGCTGGATGTACAGTACGACCTATTTAATTCTACAAATCTGAGGACTTTGACCGGAAACCTGTCTGTGATTCATTTGTTTGTGCGCAAGTTTCTCTCGGAGAATGCGGGACATGGCTTGTGACGTCAGTGGCTCAGCAGCTACAGCTCGCGCCTCAACTTCTAACTTACGACTAATAGTACTGGGTGGGCAAATGAATGCGGGTCTGTCGTTACCAGAGGCACTCCATAACTATATCATACCTGGTACGGTTAAAATGTCAAGTTCAGGTTATATTGGCATTAAATACCTTGTGCTCGCCCTGAGTTCATGGTTCCTCTCGGACTTTTTCAACGGTTAGTAATCTGCCCGCATCGCGGACTACCTCAGAGTTGATTATATAGGAGGCTGGAGGATGTAAACACCTTTTCATGCGAGCTTGGTGCTTGAGGCTGTTGTAAGGTAGGACTCGGCGTGGATATAGGATCTTCCGGCTTATCTTACGCAAGCCTGTTGCCTTGAAATTCAATCAAGCTTTATATTCGGTATTCTATAAACGTTGTCTCAGTAACTCATTGTTGATTTCTGATGTTTTAAGCAAGCTCAGGAAATATGGTCACACTGGCGGAAGTGCGCGCCTCTAATGCTGCGTTAAAGAACCTCAAACCAGACCTGGTCGGGGTGTTTGGTCCGCTGTCCTCCGATTTGGATACCTCCATTGCTCCCTGCTGACAAGTGCAGTGGGAGGAACCTCTGGGCTCGGCGAGACTACGCTGAAGGCCTTCGTGAAACATGCGAGAAGCCCGAGGGTCTACGTCGTTGGCCGGTAAGCGAGCTTGAACCTGCAACCAAAGCACACGCTAAGCGCCGGTGTACTCCCAGGAACGAGGATGCTGCTTTTAGGATTATAGAAGAAGCCAAGAAGCTCAATAGCGATGGGACATTCCACTTCGTCAAGTCAGACGCGAGCCTATTGAAGAATGTCGATCAAGTTTGTCGAGATATTCAATTGAAGGAAGATCGTGTCAATCTCCTCTTCTTGTCAGCTGGTTTGCTTTCACTGAAAGGACGAGATGGTACAACCTCTGTCATATATCCTTACTTTCACACTAACTTGACTAATGCTTGCCGCAGAGACCTCCGAGGGTGTAGACAAGAAACTTGCCCTTCATTACTATTCCAGGATGCGATTCGCCTACAATCTCCTCCCACAGCTCACGGCCGCATCGAAGGAGTCGAATTCGCTTTCTCGGGTAGTCAGTGTTCTATCCGCCGGCCATGAAAATCGTATTTTCGAGGATGATTTGGAGCTGAAGACGCACTTCTCGCTCAAGAATGCTGCGGACCATGCAATCACCATGAATTCCTTTGCTGCCGAGGAGCTTGCAAGGCAGAACCCTGGAACAACATTCATCCACGCCTTTCCTGGATTCGTTAACACGAAATACATGAATCGCCATGGCTATTGGGCAGGTATTATGGGTACGGCAATCTATGCCCTATTTAAGCCATGGTCTGTGCCTATTATAGAGAGTGGCGAACGACATCTCTATGCTTCAACGGCTGCCAAGTTCTCGCCACGGTGCGAATCGAATCCAAATGCTGCCCAGGGATCTGACGGGACGGTGGGAAGCGGCGCGTACCTATTGCATTGGAACGGAGATATCACAGGTAAACCGAAGTTATTAGCAGAGATGCGAGGGAAGGGGCTCAGAGAAAAGATATGGGAGCATACTCTTGACATCTTCAAGAGGGCATCGTAAATCAAAACAATCCGTTTGGCGGTGATCTGGTGACGAGGTTAGGCAAGCCAGTAGTTAGGTCGTAAATGAATGCCATCACTGACTTCTTTGGGGTGCTCCCTATGACTTTCGATACTTGTGTGAATGAGATGGGAGGACCTCATGACTTTCTTTTTGGCCACGAAGTGTGTTCAAAGAGGTCATAGAATTGACAACACTGTGCTATTGAGGAAGACTCCAAGCATCCATCAAATGTGACTAGCCAGTTCAGAGAGCGGCATTCATTTACGACCTGGTACCTTACATAACCTCCGCTATTTTAGCAATCCATATCAGCAGCCAACTAGCCCTCAATCATCTAGCTGACTTTGAGGTGTGAAGCTCTCTTCCTGAGGTGTTTGAGATGATATAATTCCAGGTCGTAAATGAATGCCATGTCTGGATTGAAGCACATGAGATCTTTGCTTGGAGGCCTCCTCAAGAGCATAGCGTCCGATCTCCCCGTAGAACTACCGCATTGCTAACTAGTGTGTTAGAGGTCCTCCCGTTTTATTCAGCTGTGTATCCAAAGTCATATGGAGCACCCTAGGTAAGTCAGTGATGGCATTCATTTACTACAGGGAACTGTTAATGGATGCCTGCCTTCACTTCTTGTTCGAGCAGTCATTCATTTACTACCGAGAACTGTTAATGGATTCCTGCCTTCACTTCTTGTTCAAGCAGTTCATTCACAGCATTGGAACTGGTTATTTAAACCCCTTAGTATCGCAGAGGGATTTCTCTTTTCTACATATTACTCACACCCTGAAAAAGAACGGCGATTTATATTTTCAATAACAGCATTCCACCTCACCTGATGGACGCCAAACTTCGTTCACTCTGGCAGATGTGTCTCATCCGAAGAACATATGCTTCACACATACCCTTCAACTTAGAGAGAATCTGTACTTTGGCATGGCTCAATATCAAGACCGACCTACTGAATTATGGCATTCTCGAGCATCGGGAGCCTCGATACGAGCAACTTCCGGAGAATATGCATATGCTCCAAATGGAGACAATCACATGGTCCATGTCTTCGGGACATCGATTTTGTTAAGCTACTTACTGCAACGCAATGAGTCCCCCAGAGCCAGTTCAAGAGCGTCCCGCCTCCAGCAACGTGTAAGTTCCCCAGTACCTTCTCTACTTTTGCTCACTTTCAGCCCTATCAATGCTGCATTAGCACTGAAGTAAACTCACCTCCAATGAAACTAGTCTCAGGTGCCTCAAATGCGGCGACAATCACGTCGCCAGCAGCTGTATCAATTCGAGGAGAAATTCTCGATCATGTAAGTTAACCTTCACCTATACCTCTTCTTCAGACTATCAGCACTGTCTCTCAGACTAACTTTCTACTGTAGAGAACAATCGCTCTCGAGGCTTCCACAATCAAGGCCACGTAACCAACAACGGCACGCATAATGAAAATATCATCATCAACCCTTTGGGCTATCGCGGCCGAGGGAATGAGACTGAACGCAATAGGCGCAATAGGCGCAGGAAATCATTGACGGACAAAGCAAGTCAGCTGAAACGTCAACTAGAGCAAACGAAGAAGGAGTTAGAGGAGAAGGAAGAGAAAAAGAAGATGAAAAAGAGAAGGAGGTGACAGATATGGATAAAGAGATGCAAGGGACTGAGCATGTCTCTATGCGAGGTCATACCGGTAAAAACATTGATATGGGGTATAAGCTAGTAATTATTTTGATTTTGGGGGTATAAACTAATAATTCGTCCATTTCATTTCAACTGGAAAGAACCCAGTGACTCTCAACTAAGTGGTTGGAGGTCTTCTGAACAACATGCGGTGGATGTGATGGTGATGTTCTCTAAACTGGCCATTCCCCACGTTAGTATTACGGGGCGATCTCCCTATGCACGTGTTGCTGGAACTGCACCCCCTGAATCCGGACGGCGACTACGAGTATGAACGACGACTGACGCCGAGATCGAATCCACACGCAACGAGCAAGAGCAAGTTAACACATTCAGAAGTAGATTATAGACAGCTTATATAGAGTGCTATGTACAGGCTTGAGCAAATCTACAGCACAACGCTTCCGAAGTCTTTCTAGATGTAATATCCAGGAGGGAGACAGGTAACGCGATGAAATAAATGAAAATTGTCAAGGAAAACACGAGACCGGTCATTAGATCGTGTAGCGGAATCCATCCTGTCAAATTTATCAGTGTCTGGATCCGGTGCTGGCGAGCCGAGCTAGAGAACGGAAAACTTACATCGATGCCCTCAATTATCAATTTACCCTGCGCTTGCTTCTTGTTGTCCAAGTAGAACTTGACGGACAATGCACCGACGATCAGGATGATGACGGCTCCGCAGACGATGCAAGCAACGATACCCCAGATGTAGCGGGGAGCGTCCTGGCTTCGGAATACCAAGCTGCCGGCAATACCACCGACACCTCCGAGACCGACCAAGCTGGCGGAGCAGAATGCTCGTTTCCATTGACCTCGGATGTTGTTGGCTTGATAGGCCATGATCGAAGGCACGTTACTGTTGGCACCCGCAGTCGTTAGGAAAACGCCGAAGTACCGTACTGCGGGCGAATCCGTAAAACCCATGAGCGGAAGGCCGATAAGGGTGAGGATGCAGTTGAAGACGATGATAGGACCACGCATATGATATCTATCGCCGACCCAGGCAGCACTAGCGGCAATCAGCAAAGAACGACAGTTCGTCACACCCGCCGCGAACAACGTACCAGTACATGACGATACCGGCAAAGGCGTATGGTGGCGCGACAAGGCACTGAGAGGCACCAACGCTGAAACCCATTCCATCACGTAGACTGAGACGGTCAGCGCTTATTATGACGAAGTACCAGCTTGAACTCACATGATGGGCAAGAAGTACGCAATGGCATACGAGACGGTCGTTGTGCAGAAGAAGCACATGGCGAAACCCCAAATTTTCAAGTCCAAAGCGGGGCGGAGGAATCTCCCCAACGTGAAGGACTCAAGCTGGACATCTCCACGATCCTTCTGCACACGATCGATGATGAACTTGACCTCTCGGGGATTGAGGAATTTCCAGGACGAGTGCTTTCCGTCGGGGAAATCAACGAGGAGCCAATAGCCGACAATGCCGATCAAGACCGTCAACTAGATCACGTTAGGAGTTCTGTCGTAGCAAAAAGATTCTGGGTAACACGTACGATGCCTTCCATGATGAAGATCCAACGCCATCCAGCGTAACCGGCAAGGCCGTTCATCTGCATTAGGCCGAAAGCCAGGATTCCAGCTGCAGCCGAGGCGAAAGAACCGATGAGGTAGAAAACGGAGTAGCGTTTCTGCATATCGTCTACGCACAATGTCAGCTGAAGACAAGCTTGACTGGGACATAACACAACTTACATCGAGCATACCACGTGCTCAGGAGGTAGACACACCCTGGGAAGAAGCCGGCCTCCAGGATACCAAGAATAAGCCGAAGAGCCATCAATTCAGTCCAGTTCTTTACGAAGCCCATTCCAATCATCACGGCGCCCCATGCGACGGTAATTCCCGCGAGAAAGTTTCGAGGTCCAAGTTTGCGAACGATAACGGTGGCCGGGGGTTGGAAAAGGATGTAGGTAACGAAGAAGACCAGCACAATGGTAGACTTAAATTTACAGTCAGCAATTGTTGCATTGTTGGTAAATGTTATTCACTTACGTATCGGGTTCCCACGGTCAACCTCAACTCCCTTGCCATACTGTGAAGGGAACATGTCAGCGGCCATAACTCCCACCACTTTGCGACAGCGACAACGACGACATACCCAGCAATTACAGCAGCAGAGACGTTGGTTCTATCCATTAGGCTCACGCAATACTTCCCGATCGGGTTAGCTCATGTAGAAGGTGGTGTTGAGGTTCGCGATGTCCATACCATGAAGCCGGTGGTGACGACGAGACGTCGATCGATGCGGTGAATAATGGCCTTCTGCTCGGCCGGAGTGAAC